>Ga0314774_1000197_pt1 | contig 54383 bp, 50 predicted proteins | sample MetaGCBIA2018_FD_204515 | JGI IMG/M metagenome (GOLD analysis project Ga0314774, IMG submission 204515) | Cryopeg brine microbial communities from Beaufort Sea near Barrow, Alaska, United States - CBIA 2018 | ecosystem: Environmental > Aquatic > Marine > Coastal | place: USA: Alaska | collected... | reverse complement strand
GATAATGAAACAGCAGAGCGACTGCAAGAGGCTAGATGTCAACTCTTTGAATCTATCGATGAACGTTTACTCGCCGTCTGATTCAGACCCACCCTTCAGACTCATCTTCGGATTGGAATAGACTGTCGGTCGCCAGCCAGAACCGCCTGCCGACCGGTTCGGTCGACCGGAACTCCGAGCAATATGTGACCCGTCTGGTCCGTCTGCAGTATGTTGATGCTTCGACCCTGATCGCCAGTGTTCTGGCGCCGCTGGTACCGAAGACCAGCCATGTTTCCTCCTATGCCCCGTCCAATACCTTGATTATTACCGACAGCGCCGCCAATATCCAGCGCCTGGTGCAGATCATCAAACAGCTCGATGTTCCGGCGGCTCTCGATCAGATTGAAATCATTCCGTTGCAGTATGCCGATTCAACCCAGATTTCTGACATTGTCAATCAGCTCCTCTCCAGTGGCGGAGTGGGTGCCCCCACCCGCCGACGCCGGGGTGCGGCTGCAGCCGGTGCCACGGATAATCGACAGGTGATTCCGTACGAGCGGAGCAATGCGCTGATCCTCCTCTCGGCGGGTGACGATGCTGATATGGTCCGCAAACTGATTGCGAAGCTCGATCAACCGGCCCCGGACGAGCGCTCCGATATCAACGTCTACTACCTCGAAAATGCCGATGCGACGTCGATGGCCGAGACTCTCAACGCGATTTTAACCGGTATCCGTAAAACAGGCGACAGCAATGCTACCAAAGCCGCCCCGGCGCAGGCGCCGCTGTTGAATCCGAAGCAGGTTTCCATCACCGCCGATAAGCCGACCAATGCCCTGATCATCAGTGCCCGTCCCGAGGAGTTTGAAATTCTCAAGGGGATCATCGGTAAGCTCGATATCCGGCGCAATCAGATTTTTGTTGAGGCGATGATCCTCGAGCTGTCGCTCGATGCAACGCGTGATATCGGTGTTTCACTCACTGGCGCGGGAGCGACTGGCGACAGTGCCCTCTTTGGTATCAGTAACCGATCTACGGATCAGGACCCTGATGAAGATACCGGGCTTCCCAGTGTTCTCAGTAGTGCCGTTAGCGGGTTGATGCTCGGCGGCTTTTCCAACCTGGTTGATATCGATGGTCCGGATGGGGGTACCATTAAGGTTCCGGCGATTTCGGCCTTGATCAATCTGTCGCAGACGGATGGTGACGTCAATATCCTGGCTGCGCCGCGTCTGCTCACCTCCGATAATGAAGAGGCGGAAATCGTCATCGGTCAGAACGTGCCGATCATCACCAACCGTTTGAACGATACGACCAACCCTGCAGCGCAAAGCGTCTCTGTTGAGCGACAGGATGTGGCCCTGACGCTACGCTTTACGCCGCAGATTACCGAGGGGAATTCGGTGCGGCTAACTCTGTTTCAGGAGATTAGAGATGTTGTCGGAGATACCGGTAGTAACATCGATATTGGCCCGACCCTGACCAAGCGAATGATCCGCAATACCGTGGTCGCAGAAGATGGCGTGATGGTGGTGCTCGGTGGTCTGATCAGTACCACAATGATCGATTCGGTCACCAAGGTTCCGCTGCTCGGCGATATCCCGATCCTCGGCTGGCTGTTCAAGAGCACAAGCAAGGTAGAGAGAAAGACCAACTTGCTGGTTTTTATCACCCCGACCATCATCCGTGACAGCGACGACCTTGCTATGATCACGAACCGTTCCCGGCGGGCAATGGATCGCTACCGTGTGGAATCGGTTGACTTTGAACAACCGATCGAGAAGATTCAGGCGGATCTGAATGGTCCGGATGCGGCTGAAACACTGGATGCGGCTGAAACACCGGATGAAACAGAGAGTTTGAACCCAGCCGAGACCCCGACCGCTAATCCGGCCGAAGAGTCAGTTATAGACATGGAGTCAAAGTGAAAAACTGGCGGAAGCTGGGCGAAATCCTCCAGGCTGATTACAGTGTCGCTCCAGCTGCGATCGAAGCAGCGTTGGCACAGCAGTCAGAACTTCGTGAGAAGCTCGGTCTGATTCTCTGCCGCGAGCACGGTCTCTCATCGTCTAGCCTCAGGCGGGCTCTCGCCGACCAGCTGGAACTCCCGTTTTTGGAAAAAATCCCTGATGATGCCGACCTGCAGGAGTTGACCGCGCAGTTGCCGATTGCCTATGCGAGGGAGCATCTGGTGCTGCCGCTGGAGCTGGATGACCAGCAACTTAAGGTGGTGCTGGCCGATCCGTTTGCGGATGCCGCGAGCAATGATCTCACGGTGTTGTTCGCGCGCAGTGTGGCGATAAGCGTGTCGACCCCTGAAGAGATTCGCCGCGCGATCAATATCCATTACGAGAAGAGTGCCGGGGAGGGGAGCGACCTTCAGGCTTCTGCAACAGAAGGCGAACTGGCCAATCTGGAACCGGCCGATCTGATCGATACCAGTGATGAAGCACCGGTCATCCGGTTTGTGAACAGCTTGCTGACCAAGGCTTATCGTGAGAAGGCGAGCGATATTCATATTGAGCCGGGTGAGCGGGATCTGGTCATTCGTTTTCGCATCGACGGTGTATTGCACGAAATGCTCCGCCCACCGTTGAAATCACATGCTGCGATTGTCTCCCGTATCAAGATTATGTCGCATCTCGATATTGCCGAAAAGAGGCTGCCGCAGGATGGCCGGCTCGGCGTGCGGATCGCCGGCCGGGATGTCGATGTCCGGATCTCGGTGCTGCCGACAGATCTCGGTGAGCGGGTTGTTTTACGTCTGCTCGATCGTTCGAGCGAAATCCTCACTCTGGAGGATCTCGGGCTGGCCGACAGCGGCTTGCATGAGGTCGATGCGATGATTCGTAAGAGCCACGGGATATTCCTCGTCACCGGGCCGACCGGTTCCGGTAAAACGACAACCCTCTACGCCGCCCTGACCCGCCTGAATGATAGCGAAAAAAATATTATCACCGTCGAGGATCCGGTTGAATACCGGTTGACGGGGGTCGGGCAAATCCAGGTCAATACGCGCATCAATCTCACTTTTGCCGCCGGTCTCCGCTCGATATTGCGCCAGGACCCCGATCTGATTATGGTCGGCGAGATCCGCGACGGCGAGACCGCCGGGATTGCGGTGCAATCGGCCTTGACCGGCCATATGGTCTTTTCAACCCTGCACACCAATGATGCGGCAACCGCCTTGACCCGACTGGTCGAAATGGGGGTCGAGCCGTTTCTTGCCGCCTCCTCGATTGTCGGCATCCTCGCACAGCGACTGGTTCGCAAGATCTGTCCCGATTGTCGTGAGGGGTATGTTCCTGATCAACAGTTGATCAAGGAGGCCGGTTTTGAGGGTTTGCCACCCGGGACAAAGCTCTACCGGGGTGTTGGCTGTGAAAAGTGTCACGGCACCGGTTACAGAGGGCGCCTCGGCATCTTTGAACTGTTGACCATGTCGGACAGCGTGCGCAGCGGCCTGATGGCGAGCACCGATGCGGTGTCGATTCGCCAACTGGCGATTGAAGAAGGGATGCTGCCGCTGCGGCAATTCGGGCTGCAACGGATCATTAAAGGGGAGACCACGATCGAGGAAGTGTTGCGCGTTACCCAGGAAGAGGGGTAACCATGCCTCTTTTTACCTACGTCGGACTCAATACTCGGGGTGCCCGGGCCAAAGGGACAATCGAGGCGGGGGGGCGAAAGAATGCCCTCTCTCGTCTCCGTGAACAGGGGGTGTATGCCACCTCTGTCGTCGAACAGTCGACTGTTAAATCTGCCCCGTTTCAAGTTCGCCGCCGCCGTGCGACGGCGACGGATCTGGCGCTTTTGTCCAGGCAACTCTCAACCCTGATCGGCGCCGGACTGCCGCTCGACGAGTCGCTCGCAGCTACCGCCGAGCAGCAGGAAAAACAGTCGCTACAGTTGAGTCTGGAAAAGGTCCGTGCCGAGGTACAGCAAGGGGTCTCCCTGCACGAGGCGTTGGAAGCAGAAAAACAGTTTCCGGAACTGTTTGTCAGCATGGTGGCGGTCGGCGAAGCGAGTGGCAGCCTTGACCGGATCATGGAACAGCTGGCCGACTATTTCGACGATGCGTCCCGGGTCTCACAGCGGGTTCGCTCCGCCTTGACTTATCCGATTCTGATGGGGGTGATCGGGAGTGGGGTGTTGTTCTTCCTCGTCACGTTCGTATTGCCGAATGTGACCCGTATGCTCGTGACCCTCGATCGCGAACTCCCGTTGCCGACCCGGATTCTGATCGGTGGGAGTGACCTGTTGGCCAACTGGTGGTGGTTGCTGCTGCTGCTGCTGGCGGGGGGATTGCTGCTGCTGCAACGCTATCTGGCGACGTCTGCAGGGTGTTTGAAAAAGGATACCTTGCTGCTTCGATTGCCGATCGTCGGGAATCTTTATCGCGCCATCGCCACCGCCCGTTTCGCCCGGACCCTCGGTTCACTGTTGCAGGCCGGCGTCGCACTGCCGCGGGCGTTGGAAATATCGTCAAGTCTGCTCGGTAACCTTCGGCTGCGCAATGTGGTTGATGATGCAATTGTTGCGGTGCGCGAAGGTTCTGATCTCTCCGGCCCGTTGTCCCGCAGCGGGCTGTTTCCACCCCTGTTGACCCGATTGATTGCAGCCGGGGAGAAGAGTGGTCAGCTGGAAAACATGCTGCTGCGTGCGGCCGTGACCTGTGAACAACAGAGTGAAATGGCGATTGCCGGTCTGTTGTCACTGCTCGAGCCGATCATGATTGTGGTGATGGGTGTAGCGGTCGGTTATATCGTTCTGGCCATTTTGTTGCCAATTTTTGATGCCACCTCAGGTTTTTAGCACACGATGAAAAGGAAGAATTGAGTCATGAAAAAACAATCTTTATTTACCAATCAACGCGGCTTTACTCTGATCGAGATCATGGTGGTCGTCGTGATTCTCGGCATCCTTGCTGCGATTGTTGTTCCCCGTTTCCTCGATAAACCGGATGAAGCTCGTATTACCAGAGCGGCGGCAGATATTGAATCGATAGAGCAGGCTCTTGCCATGTTCAAACTCGATAACGGTTTCTACCCGAATACGGAACAGGGGCTTGAGGCGCTGGTCACCAAACCAGAAACAGGTCGGATTCCTAAAAAATATCCCGAGCGCGGCTACCTGAAGAATGTTCCTGTCGATCCCTGGGAGAATCCGTATGTCTATCTCTCCCCCGGCGTGCATGATTATATTGATATCATTTCCTACGGCGCCGACGGCGAACCGGGTGGAGACGGAAGCAATGCCGATATCGAGAGCTGGAAATCGAACTGAAGCCGGTTTTACCCTGGTAGAGCTGGCGGTCGTGGTGGTTCTGGTCGGCCTCCTCCTCGGTCTGGTATTGCCGCGTCTGCCGGGGGTCGGGGAGGATCAGCTTGAGTCGACCGCTCGTCGCATCGCCGGAATGACTCGTCATATCTACAATGAGGCGGCTTTGACCGGACTCGAACACCGGATCCGGATCGACCAGGCCGAGCAGCGAATCGAAGGGTTGCGTCTGGAGAGTGATGGGAATCTGACCCCGCTGACCGGCAATGGCAAAGGGAGCGTGCTCCCCGATTCAGTCCGGTTTATCGATGTGGAGCGGCTCGGCGTCGGGAAGACAGCCAGTGGACAGCTCGACATCCGGGTGCTGCCGGTCGGCTGGATCGACGAAACGGTCATTCACCTGCGGGGCGACAATGAGCAGGTTCTGACCCTCCACCTGATGCCGCTGACCGGGGTGGTGGAGATTCTTGAGGGGAGTAAAAACTTTTAATGATCGACACAGTCGCAAGAATCGGTGGGTACGCTTGAAACCTCTGTTGTCTGGATTGCTGAGATGTTAACCGCAGAGCGCGATAACGGTTTTACCCTGCTCGAAGTGATGATTGCGTTGGCGATTGTCGGGATCGCACTGGTGACCCTGATCGGCTTGGAGACCCGTACGGTCCAACTGGCGGAGCGACAACAGCGGGTGACTCAGGCGACCCTGCTGGCACAGGGGAAAATGACCGAAATCGAGACCGGAGCCCAGTCCCTCTCCGGCCTTTCCGGACGGGAAGGAGTATTTGACGCGCCGTTTGAACTCTACCGTTGGACGGTTGCCCTGGAAGGGACGCCGTTACCCAGTATCGAAATGGTGACGGTGACGGTCGCCTGGGGGAAAGAGAGCCGCAATGAGCAAGTCGACCTGACCTCTTTTCTGCCACCCTCGTGAGGGGCCTTATGAAAAACTCCCAGCGTGGTTTTACTGTTTTGGAGCTGATGATGGCGATGGCGATCTCGGCGCTGATCCTGACGGTAGTCTATAGCGCGTTCAATTCGGCTGAACAGGCCCGCGTTAAAATTAGCTCCGGAAACAGCGCTCACCATATCGCCCGGGTGATCAGCAGTCGGATCGGCCGTGAACTGCAGAGTCTGCAATTCCGAGTAGGAGATCCTGTCAGCCGATTTCGCTACAGTCTGCAGTCCGGCGATCAGTTTCTTGAGTTCAGCAGCAGCGCCAGTACGCCGCTTGCGGCGCAACCCGGACTGCTGTCGCAGATGGTTTACCGCTTGCGTCCGGCGAGCGATGAAGAGCAGGGGCCGTTGGTGTTGGAGCGGAGTGAAAAATCGGCTCTGACCATAGGCGACCCCCGGGAGTTGAAGCTTGTTGATGGTGTCGCGTCACTCTCCTTTCGTTTTTTTGCCGATGGGGAGTGGGCTGACGACTGGGACTCGGATCAGACCCTCACGTTGCCGGAGGCTGTCGAAATGACCTTTGAACTGGAGAGTAACAACTTAACTTTCCATACCGCGTGGCCGATCGCGGCGTTTGGAGGGTAGATGTCTATCATAAAAAATGAGCGTGGCATGGTGCTGCTTATGGTCCTGTTGGTGGTGGCGCTGCTGGCGACAATCCTGACACAGCTCTCTTTTTCGACCCTGGTCGATATGCGGCTGGCCGAGACCTTTCGGGACACGACCCGTGCCAGCTACCTGGCCCGGGGCGGTCTTGTGGTTGGCCAGGAACTGCTGCAAGATGATAAAAATAGTTACGATGCGACCGACGAACTCTGGGCCATCGGGGTGCAGCAGTATCCGGTGGCCGATGGCTCGGTGACGATCGAGATCACCGACCTGAGTGGTCGGATCGACCTGAACCTGCTGGTGACTGCGCAGGGGAACGTCGATGTTGTCATCAAAGACCGGTATCTGCGCCTGCTCGACCAGCTTAACGTTAACCAACCGAGCGCTCTGGTCGGAGCATTGATCGACTGGATCGATCCAGACGATGATCTGGAGCCGCAGGGGGCCGAAAACTCGCTCTATATCTCGCTAGCAGATCCGTATCAATGCAAGAACGGCCCGCTCGATACAATAGAGGAGCTGGCGATGGTCGAAGGGTATAGCCGGGAGTTTCTGGAAAAGTTGCGCCCGCATGTGACCGCCTATGGGAGTGCAAAAGTCAATGTCAATACGGCGAGTCGTGAAGTGCTCTTGGCCCTGTCCGCTAGTATGGATGAAACGGCAGTCGAGACCCTGATGACGGCGCGACAGGAGAAACCGTTTACGGCTCTCAGTGAGGTCAAGGATTTGCCGGGGATGGATGTTCTCCCCAATCTTATTTATAGTTCTATCTATTCCTTTATCGATGTAAAAAGCGCCCGTTTCCAGGTTGAATCGACCGGTTGGGTGAATGATGGGCGCACGACTCTGCAGGCGGTCGTGGATAAGACGAACAAGAAAATTCTTTTTCAGAGGGTGTTGTAATGGCCAAAACCTATATCGGTGTGGATGTTGATCAGAGCCGGCTGCATGTCGTCTGCCTGGAGCAGGGGGGAGACGGACTGTTTGTCCGGGGGATCGCCAGCCGGGAGATCGACGGAATCGACCGGGCAGCCGAAGGTGTCTCCGAGATTATTCAGGAGTGGGGGCTCTCCACGACCAGAATCGCGGCCGCTCTGCCGTCTGACAAACTCTACTCACGGATTGTGACCTTCCCTTTTTCCGATCCCCGCAAAATCGCTGCAGCTGTTCCGCTGGAGTTGGCGGCACAGCTGCCGGTCGATCTGGACGATTACGTCACCCTCTCTATTCCGGCCGGCCGCGACGGCGATCAATATCGTTTTTTTGCTCTAGCCATTCCTGCCCTGGAGGTCGAACAGTTTTTGACGCCGTTTGATCGAGAGCAGTTGCCATTGCGGGTGCTCGATGTCGCTCCTTTTGCCGAGCTGCATCTTTTGACGCAAGATACCCCCGATGCGATCCTGGTGACGATCCGCACCAACGGTTATGTTGTGGCCCGGGCGGAAGGGTGTGCCATGCAATCGTACCGTCAGTCACTCATCACTCCCTCCTTATCCGATCAGGAGCTGGCCGAGGCCATTGCACGCGATGTTCGATCATTGTCCAGCCAGGTTCCAGAGGCGCGGCTCCCGCTCTTTCTCGCAGGTGCCGGCTTAACCGTAGCGCGGCAAAGGGCGTTGATTGAACTTTTGCCGGGAGCGACCGTTCCAGAGGTGCAATGTGAGACAGGCCGGCTTCAGGCCGAGTATCTGCCGGCATTGGCCCTGGCGCGTCGAGCGGCGCTCTCCGACCGGAAAAATGGCTGCAACCTGCGGCAGGGGCGTTATGCTTTTAGCGGCAGCCTGGCTCCATTCCGGCGGCAGTTGATTGCCATAGCCGTCCTGCTCGTCCTGACCTTGGTCGCCACCGCTGCCGGTTTCTGGTTTAACTATTCCAGCAAGGCGGGTGAACTTAAACATCTGGATCTCGCTTTGCAGTCTGTCTACACACAGAGTTTCCCCAACGCTCCGCTGCCGGTGGATGTGCCGCTCTTTATGGCGAGTAATCTGGCGGGGCTGCATGAAAAGAGTCGTCTCCTCGGAACGGCCCAAATCGGCCCTTTGCAGGCGCTCGAATCACTGACTGACGGGGTTGGCCTTGAGACCGGGATCGAAGTGCAGGAATTTAACTTCAATGCCGAAGGGGCCACCCTTTCAGGTCGGACAGACAGTTTTGATGCTGTCGACCAGTTGGCAGAGCGACTTCGCCAAAAATCAATTTTCACACAGGTACAGATTGGGGATGCAAAGATGAGCGTCGATGGGAGTCGGGTCGATTTCCGGGTCGATATTACGTTTGGTTCCGCGGGGGAGAAACGATGATGATGAACTTAAGCCTGCGCGAAAAGCAATATTTGTTAGGTGGGGGGGGCGTTTTGCTGTTGCTCCTCCTCCTCTTCGGTCTTGTTGTTCCCCTCTCGGAGACGATGAGTGGAATGGATAGCCGATTTGTTCATAAACAGGAACAGCTCGAAAAGGCCCGCCTCCTGCAGGCCGAGGTTGCCGAGGTTAAATTACAGTTGGCACAATTGGAACGGAAGATTGATGGAAAGCAGGATGCGTCCCTCTTTGCCCTGATAGAAAATAATAGTGAACAACTCGGTTTCCGGGATAATCTGGTCTCGATGCGACCGCAATCCCCGAGTCGTCGTGAGGGGTTTCGGGTTGAGGCGGTCGATTTGAGACTGGAAAAAATTCGTTTCGATCAGCTGGTGTCGTTGCTCAAAGCGTTTGATTCGTCGGATATGTTGTTGAATGTACGTCAGCTTAAGGTCAAGAAGCGTTTTGATGATCCGACTCTGGTCGATGTCACTCTGCAGGTTGAATCCGTGCAGAGAGAGGTATAATATGCGGATTTTTTCCCTGCTTAGATGGCCGCAAATTCAGGCAGCAAAGCTTTCTGTCATCCTCCTCTCTCTGGGTGCTCTCCTGCTCTTTCTGTTTTTCTTTCTGTTCGGTTTTTTCGTCTCGTTTCCCGATACCGTTTTACAGAATCGCGTTCTGGCCGAGATCAACCGACAGTTGCCGGCCGGAAACAGATTCGAAGCGAGGGGGGTCTCCCTCGGTTTTCCGTTGCGGATGGAGTTTGATCAGGCTCGGCTGATCATGGATTCTGCCCCGTTGCCGGAACTGACACTCTCTCAGCTCAGTTTCAGTCCGTCTCTTGCCACTTTCATCGGTAATCCCGGTTTGAGCATTTATGCAGAGAGCGAATTCGGTTCTCTTAATGGGACAATCTCTCGTTCGACGGAGGTCTCCCTGCACCTGCGGGACGGGAAATTTGATTTACCTATCCAAGGGATATCAGACGTTCAAGTCGGGGGTGTGATTACCTCGGTTGACCTGGTTGGTCAGATTGATGCAGGGAAAGAGGATACGCTTCGATTCGAGGCTGTGATTAAACGGTTGTTCCTGACAGGTGCTGACAAGTTTGGTCTTGGCCAGAGTGAACTTCCCTTAGGTGATCTTAATGTCGGGGTCGCAGGTGTTGGGCGTTCGTTAGCGATCGAGCAACTGTCTCTGGACGGTGGGGCCATTGCTCTGACCGGCAGCGGTAAAATTTTGGTTCAGGCACCGTTTGATGCGAGTCGTCTCGATTTAAAGCTGAGTCTTCGACCTGAGGCTTCAGCAGATGCTGGTCTGCGAACCCTTCTCGAACTGCTCGGGCCGAAGGAGAGAGATGGTTCGCATACGCTTCAGCTCCGGGGCCGACTACTTACTCCACAACTGAAATAATCCTTCTCCCCTTGACAATGCTCTCTGCTCTGCCTAGTTTAACCAGTATACTGACTTTGTAAATAAGGGGACTACATGGAAGACTACGACGGCGATTTTGATGAGTTTATAGACGAACATATTGTAGATATTAATGCACTTTCACAAGAAGGGCTGGTTGTCGCCAGTCATCTCCTCCCTGAAGAACTTCCGTTAATCCCGGTTCGTCCGCGCCCGGCTTTTCCTGGATTGATGATCCCGATGGCTCTGAACGATCCAATTCAGGTTGCGACCTTTCACAGTGCTATGAAAAAGAGTGAACAGACCCTCGGTCTGGTTCTGGTCCGGGATATGGACGCAGAGGATACAGCTGAGAATCTGCACTCTGTCGGCGTGGTCGGAAAAATCGTCAAGGTGCTCAGTGCTGATGAAGAGAGCGTGCATTTTCTGATCAATTGCATGGAACGTTTTACTCTTGATCATCTCACTTCGCGCAAAGAGGTGTTGATCGGTCGTGTGACCTACCATCTGGCGTCGGAACTGTCTGAAAATCAGGAACTCAAAGCTTACTCTATGGCGATCCTGACCACACTCAAAGAGTTGATTCAGATCAATCCGCTCTACAGTGAGGAAATCAAGCTGTTCCTGAATCGCTCCAGTCTCGATGATTCAGGCCGTCTGGCCGATTTTGCCGCAAACCTGACCAGTTCAGACGGTCAGAAATTGCAGTCGATTCTCGAAGCCTTCGATGTCCGGAAAAGGATCGATCAGGTCCTCGTTCTGTTGAAAAACGAACTTGAAGTGTCGCGGTTGCAGACGAGGATCTCCAAGCAGATAGAAGATAAGATGTCGGGGCAGCAGCGGGAATTTTTTCTGCGCGAACAGCTCAAGGCGATCAAGCAGGAGTTGGGGCTCGAAAAAGAGGGAAAAACGGCCGCAATTGAAAAATTTGAAAAGCGTATTGCCGGACTGAAGCTGAACGAAGAGGCGCAACGTGCCGTCGACGAAGAGTTGGAAAAGTTGCGACTCCTTGAACCCTCGTCTCCTGAGTATACGGTCAGCCGCAACTACCTCGACTGGTTGTCCATTCTCCCCTGGGGACGTCACAGCAAAGACTCGTTCAAGATCGAACGAGCCCGGCGTATTCTCGATCGCGATCATTTCGGCCTTGACGATGTGAAAGAGCGTATTCTGGAATTTATTGCCGTTGGCAAGATGAAGGGGGATATTTCCGGCTCGATTATCTGTCTGGTCGGACCACCCGGTGTCGGAAAAACATCCATCGGGCACAGCATCGCCAATGCTCTGGGGCGGAAGTTTTTCCGGTTTTCACTCGGCGGTATGCGCGATGAAGCCGAGATCAAGGGACACCGGCGGACCTATATCGGCGCCATGCCGGGGAAGGTGATTCAAGCGATCAAGAGCGCGGGAACGGCCAACCCGGTTCTGATGCTCGATGAGATTGATAAGATCGGCGCATCGTTTCAGGGCGATCCGGCATCAGCACTGCTCGAAGTGCTTGATCCGGAGCAGAACGCGGCGTTTCGTGATCACTATATGGACGTGCCGTTTGATCTGTCGAATGTCCTGTTTATCGCTACGGCCAATCAGCTCGACACCATTCCGCGAGCGCTGCTCGACCGTATGGAGATCATTCGCCTCTCAGGTTACATTGCGCGAGAAAAACTCGAAATTGCAAAACGGTACCTGATCCCGAAAACACTCAAGAGCCACGGGTTTAAGAAGGGACAGGTGACGCTTAATAAGGCGGCACTTATGGGGATTATCGAGGGGTATGCCCGTGAGGCCGGTGTGCGTGGTCTGGAAAACCGGATCAAGAAAATTATGCGCAAGGCTTCGATGAAGTTTGTTCAGGAAGAGATCGAAAAAGTTTCAGTGACCCGGAAAGATCTGGAAACCTTCCTCGGTCAACCGACCTTCAGTGCCGATGAAATGTTTTCTGACAGCCCCGGCGTGGTTACCGGTCTCGCCTGGACCAGCATGGGCGGGACTACCCTTCAGATTGAATCTGCAGCGGTTAAGAGCGCGTCTAAAGGGTTTAAACAGACCGGGCAGTTGGGTAGGGTTATGGTCGAGAGTGCCGAGATCGCCTACTCCTATGTGATGGCAAATCTGGAACGTTTCGGAGCTCCGACCGATTACTTTGACAGCCGATTTGTGCATCTGCATGTGCCGGCCGGAGCCACCCCTAAAGATGGCCCTTCGGCCGGGGTGACCATGGCCACCTCTCTGTTGTCGATGATCCTTGAAGTGCCGGCCCGGCAGAAACTCGGTATGACCGGTGAGTTGACTCTGACCGGGTATGTGTTGCCGATCGGCGGTCTCAAGGAGAAGGTGATCGCTTCTCGTCGGGTCGGGCTTGAAGTCCTGGTTTTCCCGGAAGGGAATCGGAAGGATTTTGATGAGCTGCCGGATTATCTTCAGGAAGGGTTGGAGGTCCATTATGCCAGCCGTTATGAGGATGTTTTCAGGGTCGCTTTTGAACGGCGGCTGCGAAAGAGAAAAGCTGCAATAGCGTAAAAAAAAGAGGCCTCTCTTCACAAAAGAGGCCTCTTTGTAATTCTGGTGTTTGTCTTGATTTATAATCTGTTTTTCATTTGACTCAACCTGGGTTCTGATTACAAAACCAGAAATCGTTTAAACTCAGGAGTCGTTGATCAACTTTCGGACAAAATCAAAATTTTGTCTCACGCACCAGAAGTAGGCGTCTCTAGGCGAAGACGCCAAGACGCTAAGGTTAACCCAGTAATATAAGCTTTTCTTAGCGCCTTGCGTCTTGTGTGAACAACGCGAACGGGCGTGCCTAAGAGCTCTTTAGTGGAGCGAAATAGATAAGCAGAAAAGTTTTTTTGAACATAAAATATCCTTTTGTTCGGGTGTGAATGGTGTTTCTCGTATTCATGCTGTTCGTGCATGATGCAGGCGTTTCATCCCTGTCTATGCGACGCAAAAAGGGGAGTGTGGCAAAAGCTTTCAGATTGACGGTTACCTGAGGAACTGGTAGTTTAACCGGCCGATGAAGGTGCGTGTCAGGCAGATTTGGCACGTTATATCTGACAGAATGAGCAGACGTCATAATTGGAGAGAAGCAATGAGGGTTTTATCTGGGATTCAACCATCGGGCGCATTACATCTCGGAAACTATTTTGGGATGATGCAGAAGATGATCGCCCATCAGGAAGAACAGGAGCTGTTCTGTTTTATCGCTAACTATCATGCCATGACGTCGTTAAATGACGGCAAGGCTCTGGCCTGTGGGACGCTTGAGGCCGCAGCCAGTTTTCTGGCTCTGGGGCTTGATCCGGAAAAGTCTGTATTCTGGGTTCAGTCGGATGTTCCCGAGGTTCAGGAGTTGACCTGGTACCTTTCCAACTTTACCCCGATGGGGCTGCTCGAACGTTGTCACAGTTACAAAGACAAGGTGGGGAAGGGGGTAGCCGCCAATCATGGGCTGTTTGCTTATCCGGTGCTGATGGCAGCCGACATCCTGCTGTTTCAGAGTGAGAAGGTACCGGTCGGCAAAGATCAGAAACAGCACGTTGAAGTGACGCGTGATATCGCAATCAAGTTTAACAATCAGTATGGCGACATTTTTACCCTCCCGGAACCTGAGATCGATGATGATGTGGCGACCGTGCCCGGTCTCGATGGCCAGAAGATGAGTAAGAGCTACGGCAACACCATCGATCTATTTCTCGATGATAAGACTCTAAGGAAGCAGGTGATGCGGATTGTGACCGGTTCGACGCCGGTGGAGGCCCCGAAAGACCCGGATCAATGTAATGTTTATCAGATTTTCAGTCTGTTTCTCAATGCAGAGCAACGTGATCTCTTGCGAGTGCGTTATCTGGCCGGAGGACTCGGTTATGGGGATGTTAAGCAGGAGCTGTTCGAGACCATTCGGGATTTTTTTGCGCCTTTTACAGCACGACGTCAGGCGCTACTCGATGATCCTGCTGCGCTAAAGGCGATTTTGGCGCAAGGGGCGCAAAAAGCGCGTTACGCTGCGAGTAAAACTTTAAATAAGGTACGGAAGAAAGTCGGTACGGCTTACTGATTTATCGACGTCTCTTGCACCCGGTGCGCATTCTGGCATACTCAAGTTCAGCGGTTAGAAATTTTTTGTCACAGCTGTTGGAGGTGGCTATGAATGTGGACCGTAAGTGGTTCTGTCGCTGTAGTGGTAAGCCGGTTGAATTGCCTTTCGTCGAATTGACGGAAGAAGAGCCGGTTGAGCCGGTCTGTGGTGTCTGTGGCGCGACCCCTTCATCGGACCCCAAGAAAACACTCTTCTTTCAAGATAGAGAGGAGTGGGACTCTTAGTCTTCCTGGTCTGAAGCGTCGCGAGTAAATAAGATAAAAGCCATTGCCGGTCTCTTGCTCGCTTCGCGCATTGCGAACTGGATCCCGTCAAGTGCCCAACCGAGAGTCGTCCATTCGTTAAGTATTTCCTCCAGTCGATCATCAGTTACGATGGATGTCTCGACGACTTTATATTCAGTCATGCTTCTCCCTTCTTACGATTTATAAAGGTATATATGGCCATCAGTGGTAATCCGAAGAAAACGGCGCAAGATGTTCGCGATGGATTTATGACCATTTCTCCGCCTCAGCTCCGTAACTATTCTCCACAGGATATGAAAATAATGTTGGCTAATCTGGCGATGGTGACGCGAGAACTTCGTATGGTGGCCGTCCCACTCGACGATATTATGGCATTAAAAAAAAAGAATATGCAACTTGGTCGTCTTCGCCAGACTGAAACCGTCATACGGAGTTTCTGCAAAAAAAAGCGAATCCCAGTTTAGTTATCCGCTCTTCCCCTTCTTGCCTCCTCTCGAGGCATAAACAATGGGTCACGACAGTCGTTTCGCATGTCTCAAGTATAACTAAACGAGTCATGACCTTTATCTTTTTTTCTCGGCCTCTTTTTTTATCTGGCCCGTCGTATGACCTCGGCTGTCTTCGTTGGGATGATCGCCATCTATCTCGGGATCATCTTTGAGGAAATGAACGTCTCCTTCCTGGTCGGCTGGGCCTTCGCGGTCGCCGCATCGGCTAACCTCCCGGCGATTCTGATGATTCTGTTTTGGGAGCGGACCACGGCGCAGGGCGTCTCGACCTCCATTTTTGTTGGTCTGGTTTCCGCCCTTGGACTTATCCTGCTCTCTCCGGATATGTATGTCCGTTATGGTCTGCTGCCGTCCGATGCACCGATCAGCATCAACAGCCCGGCCCTGATTTCGATCCCGGCCAGTTTCCTCGCTCTGATCATTGTCTCGCTGTTGACCAAGAAACAACCTGACTACGTGCGTGAAGGGGCTGAAGCCTGATCCTCTTGACTTTCTAACTGCTTTGCCATAACTTGGGGTCCGCCGGATTTGGCGGCCCCTTTTTTTTATGAATGAATCCCTAGCCCCTTTTGGAACTTTTACGATGAATCGATTTCGTTTTACTATTCTTGCTCTCTGTCTGGTGCTGCTGTTTCTCGGCTTCACCGACCTGCAACTTCTGTTTAATAACCCGGAGCCGGCAGTTGTTTCGATCACTGAGTTGGAGCAGACGGGTGCGCCACGTGAGTGGTTGAGTATCGAAGGTGGGTACTGGAATCTCGAGCAGGCCATCTCCACCACCGGATCTATTGAGCTTGAAGCGTTTCTGATCCCGTTGCGCAGCATTCAGGACCCCGATGCACCGATCCATGTGATCTTTGAGTCGCGTGACCCGGAGATCATTGCGTTGTTGAAAACGGATGGTTTCTCTTTTGACACTCTGGCAGAGCGGGATAAATTTCGTGCGGAGAACCGTGAGATGTTTTTTGGTCAGCATGATGTGACCGGAATGCTGATCGGGGGGCTGGTCGAGAAGGGGAATCGTGACAAACTGGTCAGTCTCGCCCGCGAACTGAATATGCCGGTCAGCGACGATGTGATTCTGCTCAGCCAGGGGAAGACTCCGGAGAAGTTCCGGGGGTATTTCTTTGTAATCATTGCCATTCTCGGGACGCTGAAGTTTATCCATTCGGCTTATCAAAACAAGAAGAAGCTGGCGGGTTCTGCCGCCCCGGTCGCGGATAAAAAAGTGTGACCCTTTATGACGACAAATGACCGTTTTGAACTGTCGGTCAATTCATAAAAGCCCCGCCAAGTTGGTGGGGCTTTTTTCGTTATCCCTTCAGCTAAAATCTTTGAGTAGACCCTGAACGATAAATAGGAGACTACCCTTTACGGCGGAAAAGATCGGTCTTCAGGCTGGAGACTCGGTCGAGGAACAGCAGGCCATCGAGATGGTCGATTTCATGTTGAATGGCGACCGCTTCAAAGCCGCCGGATCGAACCACCTGCTCTTCACCAGCGCGATCGATAAATTGTACGACGATCTCTTCTGCCCGGTCGACGTTGCCGGTATAGTCCGGAACACTCATGCACCCCTCCCGCATGGTCTTCTTACCTGTCCTGTTGATGATTTCCGGATTGACCATCGTCAACAGACCGTGGTTCTGTTCTTTTTTACCGAGCTTACTCCCTGAGACATCCACAACCACAACCCGCAGAGAAACACCGATCTGGGGTGCGGCAACACCAACGGAGTGTCCGGCCGCAACCATCGTGTCGACCAGGTCCTGAATCAGTGCGTCGACGCGAGGGTCGTGTTGCATCACCGGAGTGCAGAGCTGTTTTAGAATCGGATCGGGGTAAAGGAGGATAGAACGTACAGCCATGATTATAGCTCGACCGGGGTTATGGCTCGCACAGAGATATCAACCTTCATTTCGTCCTTGATCGCGTCCATGATTGTTTTCATCTCGTCTGGCTCCATCCCTTCCGGCAGGGTCGCTTCGAGCATCATCACATAGACCGGCTGCTCATCACTGCCGATCAATTTGGTGTTGAGATCGGTAATGTTCACGTTGCGTTCGCCAAGTTCCTTCGTCACACGATAGACGATCCCCGGTTTGTCTGCACCGTAGACCGAGATCATGCAGATTTCCCCCTCGATCTTCGCATGTTTTTCCCCGCCAGGCTTGAGCGTACGCAAGAAGACCGAGAGCCCCGACTCCTCCAGTGCCGTAAAGGCATTGCCAAAACTCTCTTTAGCCGCAAACTCCGGGTGGGCGATGATCAGGATCATGGCAAATTGCCCCCCGAGTATCGAGCAGCTCGAGTCGGCGATGTTGCAGCCGAGTTTGTAGAGCGCTTCGGTGACCTGTGAGACGATTCCGGGGCGATCGCGGCCGATAATGGTCAGGGCAAAATGCTGCATCAGGGGCTCCTTTTACTCTGCAAAATAGAAAGCCTATCATACACGAAATTAGAGGAAGATAAGTAGCAAGAAAAACAAAAAACTCCGAATCAGAGGAGGCCTTTATTTGTAGAGAAGGGTGGTATTTTACTTGTGGCAGTAGGCGCACTTCTCAATACCGGTTTTTTTATGGCAATCATAACAGAGCGCGTGTGCTTTCTTCTTCCCCTGACCAAAGGCATCAATCCGGCCTGGAGCCCCCGGGTGACAGGCGATGCACCCTTCAGATTTTACATAGCGGGTCTGATGGGCGGCGTGGTTGAACGTGACCGGCCCCATTTTCGGTCCGGCTTTGTAGGTGAACGTGCCGGCGGCCAGAGCAGAAGATGCGCCGAACAAGAGCGTTAAGATAATCAAGCAGATGCGGTCCATGCAACGCCTCCTGAATATGATTAAGAGAATAAGCGAAAGTTGATGAACATAACCCTTGAACAAATACCATGAAGTTCAGGTTAACTCCAGCAAGAAAAAGGCCCCGTCTTGCGACGGAGCCTTTTTTGTTTAACTTGGATATTTTCGTATTACCTTGTGTGGCAATCACTACAACCGGTCGGGCCGTCGTTTGCCTTGTGGCAGTCTTTACAGAAATCATGAGCAGCTTTTTTGCGTGCATTTTTGTCCGCAGCACCGGCGGTAAGCGCACCAACTTCTTTCTTAACAGTCGGGTGACACTTCGCGCACTTGAAATTAGCCTGGTGAGCTTTGTGATTAAAGGTGACCGCTTGGTCTCTTTTGCCGACAGCCGGGTAGGTGACGGAATCGGCAGCGTAGGAAACAGCAGCAACGAACGTGATCAGCATCAGAGCAACAACAATCTTCTTCATTTTCTTTCCTCCAGAATAGGTGAATTGTTAAACAATAGTAGCGAATTTTAGTTTCGTAACAACGTTTTGTCAAGAGTAAACTTAAGGTATCTTAGAAAAAATTAAGGTCGATATCTTCCAGTATGATTGACCATAGGATAGGACCTACAGTATGATTGCAAACTGCCGGGTAGCCATGCTCGGCCTTTTTAAGTGGCAGGTCAAAAAAGTTAGGAGATCCATAGTGAGTTCGAACAAAAAAGAGATAGCGCGTCGCCGGACCTTCGGTATTGTCAGTCATCCGGATGCCGGTAAAACGACCTTGACCGAGAAGCTTCTGCTCTTTGGTGGCGCGATACAGATGGCGGGTGCGGTCAAGTCGCGCAAGACCGATCGGCACGCGACCAGCGACTGGATGGCGATGGAGCAGGAGCGTGGCATCTCGGTAACAACCTCGGTGATGAAGTTTATGTACCGTGACTACGATATTAATCTGCTCGATACCCCGGGGCATAAGGACTTTTCCGAGGATACCTACCGGGTGCTCACCGCCGTCGATTCGGCGTTGATGGTGATTGATAGTGCCAAGGGGGTTGAAGCCCAGACCGAAAAGCTGATGGAGGTCTGTCGGATGCGCAACACTCCGGTTTTGACCTTTATTAACAAGATGGACCGGGAAGGACAGTCACCACTCGATTTGTTGACTGATATAGAAGAGAAGTTGCAGATCGAATGTGCGCCGCTCGCTTGGCCGATCGGGATGGGGAAACGTTTCAAGGGGGTTTATAACCTGTATCGTCAGGAGCTCAACCTCTTTACCCCCGGAGCCGATCTGCGTGATCAACAAGTGGTCACCATCAAGGATCTGAACGATCCGCGTCTCGACGAACTGCTCGGAAGTCAGGCAGATGAACTGCGTGATGATGTGGCTCTACTAGAAGGGGCCGCCAATCCATTTAATCATGAGGAATATCTCAAGGCGAATCAGACCCCGGTTTTTTTTGGCAGCGCTATAAATAATTTCGGCGTACGGGAGATGCTCGATGCTTTTGTAGAGCTCGCTCCGGCACCGATTCCACGCCAGACGACAACTCGTGAAGTGCAGCCGGATGAGGCAGACTTTTCCGGCTTTGTCTTTAAAATTCAGGCGAATATGGATCCGGCGCATCGGGACCGGATCGCCTTTTTGCGCATCTGTTCCGGCAAATTTACCAGGGGGATGAAGGTTCGCCACCACCGGATCAATCGCGATGTGGCGTTTCCGAATGCTACGATCTTTATGGCGCAGGACCGAACCCATATCGAAGAAGCTTTCCCCGGTGATATCATCGGTATTCATAATCACGGCACAATCAAAATCGGTGATACGTTCAGTCTGAAAGAACCTCTGAAATTTACCGGCATTCCGAATTTTGCTCCGGAGCATTTTCGACGTGTCCGTCTTAAAAATCCGTTAAAGGTCAAACAGCTCGAAAAAGGGTTGACGCAACTTTCCGAGGAGGGGGCTGTGCAGGTGTTTCGACCGGTAATCGGTGCCGATTGGATTCTCGGTGCTGTCGGTGTCTTGCAGTTTGATGTCACTATGGCGCGTCTCAGAGCCGAATACGGAGTCGATGCAGTTTATGAGTCGGCTCAATATGCGACCGCGCGTTGGATAGAATCGGACAATAAGAAAAAATTAGCTGAATTCGAGCACAAAAATCAGGGGGCGTTGGCGCGTGATGCCGAAGGGAATCTGACCTACCTTGCCGCATCGGAGTGGCGCCTCGGCCATGTAGAGGAACAGTGGCCGGAGATCGTTTTTGTCAAGACCCGCGAACATTGTTGAAACGCTTGTCTTCTCGTTGAGAAGATATAAAAGAGAGAACATAGTTGACTCTGTTCTCTCTTTTTTTTGCGTCGCACCAATTTTGACGGTCAGTTCTTTGCGTTGTTTCGAATGAGATTCTGTTATCCGACCAAACAAGTCGACATGTCGATGATGAAAAGATAAAGGCCGGGCAAATTGCCCGGCCTTTGTCTGTTTGGAGCCACCCATCGGAGTCGAACCGACGACCTGCTCATTACGAGTGAGCTGCTCTACCAGCTGAGCTAGGGCGGCAATTTAGATAAGGTTCATTTACTTAGCATAAATCACACGTTGCTTTTAATCTGTTTTATTGGCTAAAAATATGTAAAAAACAAGAAATTCGAGTCGCTATATGGTTATTCCTGTTTACGAGTGAGCTGCTCTAGCGACTGTCCTAAAACGGCAAACTTTGATGGAGGCCGAGTATTTAGCATAATATTTAGTGGTTATCAATTAAATTGTTTTTCAGGTTATCCATTTGACTCAACCTGAGCTCTGATTGCAAAACTAGAAATCGTTTCAACTCGGGGACCGTCGATTAACTTATGGCCGAAATCAAAATCTTGTCTCACGCAAAGCCGCAAAGACGCCAAGGTTAGCACTATAATCTAAGATTTTCTTTGCGCCTTTGCGCCTTTGCGCCTTTGCGCCTTTGCGCCTTTGCGCCTTTGCGCCTTGAGTGAGCAACGTGAACGGGCGTGAGATTGACTATGACCTTGTATAGGAGGCTGTCCGACAATGAATGCCCGGCTGCAAACCCAGCTGTTTGGTCCATATTTCAGCTCCTTTTCAGCCCATAGCTACGGCTATGAGCTCTCAAACGAGCCAAAATCTGACCTCAAACTTCCAGGTTTTCGCTTCGGTCCTTATTCTCGGACAGGCTCCTAAGCTCTTTGGTGGAGCGAAGTAGATAAGCAGAATTATTTTTAACAAAAACTGCAAAAAGCTAAGAAATTCAAGGAAATACACGGGCTTTTTGGCATGTCTTAAGAGCCAAGCCAAACCTTTATAATGATTCCAGTAAGTTGCAGGAGCTTGACTCTCCTTTCCTGTAAAAAGGACCTTTCCAGGACCGCTTTAGTCTGTCAATCTCACTTGTCCACATAGTGCTGAATTTGCCCAACATTAGCAAATATCCATTTGCGTTGACTGTGTGGTTGGTACATGTTATTTATGGAAATTAATAATATTACCTGTTGCAGATTCAATTGAATCCAGTGGTTTAATATGTAGCCTTCTTATGAACTGGTCATTTTTTATGAAGATTCGGGGTTTTTCAATATGTGTGTACGGCGTGATGTTTATCACTTTTCTCTGCCTTTCCTCCCAGAAGGCAAGTGCACAAAGCTCGGATTTTTCTCCAGTGCGCTCACTGCACGTCATTGAAGCAGACAACCTCGGTATCAAGCTCTCTTATCCTACCACTATTTTTTATGATTCTACTGGCGATGAAATTTATATCACAGACGCATCAAAAGGGCAGATTGTCCTTTACGCTTCAGATTACTTTCCTGAACTAGCCATAGGAGGAGGTCGAGGCCTACGCTCTATTTACAGTTCTTATGTCAAAGGCCGCTTGATCTATCTATGTGTTGGTCGTAGCGAGAATGACCCGAGGGGGCATATCGCAATATTTAATCAAGCGTTTCTTCCTGAGAGCAGAATTGACTTTACAGGGTTTAGGGGCGCTGAGAACTTTATTCCTCGTAAAATGGTTATAGGCAAGTCCGGGTTAATCTACGTTGTCGGAATTAACTCTTCGGCTGTTTTCGTGCTGGATCCGGAAGGTAATTACCTGCGCGAAATTAGTCCTTTAGATGAGGTTTTGGGGGTGCCGGAAAAGGCGAAAATAATTTCACTTTATTGCGATAATGATGGACGCCTCTACTTCCTAAGTGAGGAACTCGGACGTGTCTTTGTTTATGACGCAGAAGAGACTTTCCTGTTCAAGTTTGGTCAGAAAGGTGGTAGCAGCGCAAAGCTGTCTAGGCCTCGAGGAATTGCCATTGATGAAAGAAATGGTCATATCTATATAGTCGATTTTTTTCGACATGCGATCAATGTCTACTCAAAAACTGGGGACTATCTTTTTGAATTCGGTGGCCGCGGGACGGGTCGGGGATGGTTCAATTATCCCACGGACATTGCGGTTGACAGCATGGGCCACCTTTTGATTACGGACACATTCAATCACAGGGTACAGGTCTTCGAGGTGTCTGAACAGCCTTCCGCAATGACGGTTCCTATTAACGAATCCAATCCAGAATATTGAGATAACTAAAAAATGAGGTAATTAGTATGCGTAGTTTACTGTTAAGGGTTTCTCTCTTTTTATTTTTTGTGCTCCTCACTATCGTGACAGACCAGGAGGTGTACGCCGTTGGCCTTGCCAACGATGATTGTATAAAGTGTCATACACAAGAGGTCAGTCTCATTTTAGATAAAGGCATGAAACACCGCTCCGAAGTGAGTTGTCTGGACTGCCATGAGACTCATCCACCGGAAGGGGGAAGCGCCATCTCAGCATGCGGTCTCTGTCATGCTACCTCTGACAGGTCTCATTTTGCGCTAAAGAGCTGTAACGAATGTCATAACCCCCATTCCCCTCTTGACATAGATTTTGCGAAGACTGATTCGGTCGCATTAGTTTGTATTGGCTGTCACGATTCTGTAGGAGATCAACTCACAGATTTTCCGAGTATGCACAGCGACTTAGATTGCACTGAGTGCCATAGTCGCCATGACAGTTGGCAGAGCTGTCTCGATTGTCATACCGCTCACACGGAGGAAATGGATTACGACGTTTGCTTGCGCTGTCACACCCCCCATGCGCCGCGTGTGGTCAAATATAATGCGGATGTTCCAAATGCCTGGTGCTCAGGATGTCATGGTGCTGTTGTGTCCCAACTGGCCGCAAATCCTTCTAAACATCAGACTCTCCGCTGTGTCTATTGTCACAAGGATCAACACATGATGACACCCAGTTGCGAAACTTGTCATGGCCAGCCACATGCTTCCATTATGCACAAAAAGTTTCCGAATTGTCGGGAGTGTCATATCGGGCCGCATAACTTAGATCTGTTGTCATGATCAGGGTTAGTTTCCCGGGCGATGTTTTTCGTCATTTTGAACAAATATTAACGGCCAGAGGTCCGGCAACCTTCGAGGAGTAAAGAAGGCCATGACGGTTCCAAATGGCTCACGATATCTCCTTGCAGCTATGGTGCTAATCGCCCTGGTTGCAGCCGCGCCGGGCATACTGCACGCCGACCCGTTCAACTTGTCGGCTAACTGGAACTATTCTGAGAATGGTGGTGAATCAGTGGAGGAACAATGGAAATTAAATCAGTCCTACTCCCTCGGCTTTAACAAGAGCTTGACGGCGCTGACTAATTTGACTTCATCTGTACGTTACACCAAGAGTACCGGTGTTCTGGATAGTGACTCCACGGTCATATCCCCTTCTTTATCGCTTACGACTCGCAATGATCTTTTTTCACTTAACCTCAGCGCAACTCAAAATCAACGTTATTCGAACGATAATCCACAGACAACTTCACGCGTTTGGGAGGTCACCGGCTACTCACTATTGGACAACCTGCCCCGGCTAAGACTTAACTATGGCCAAAGTATAAGCCGGGATGATCAAAAAGTCCGTTCCCTGGATAGAGATTCGCAATATTACGGCATGAGCCTTGATTATGACTGGTCTGCCTTCGAACTCTATTACGATTATCGCCATGATGAATACAAGGACAACGTTGTCTCTTCAGATACCACAGCCGATCGCCATTTTGCGAAGCTCGCCTATTCGGAAAGCTTTTACCAGGGACAAGTTGCCGTCAATGTTGACCAACAGTACTCGATTACAAGTACAGGGACGCAAGTCAGTGTTGCTAGCGGTGAACGTGTGTTTGTGCCGATTCCGTTGAATCGCACTTTGTCGGCGCTGGATGATTCCCCCCTGTCCCCTAATGCAGTTATGAACGATGGCGACAAGGCTACGCCTTCAAATGTTGAAATTGCTCAATCCACAATACTTCAGAACCTAGGTATGCAAACCGATTTTCAATTGATTGATCACTTGCGAGTCTTTTTTGACCGAAAAATTTCTTTAGCTGTCCAGAGTATGCTGTCATGGTCGCTTTATACGAGTAATAATAACTTGAATTGGACCTTGATCAATAACCAGGTCCCTGTCACATATCGCGAAGAAAATGGTTTGACTCATATAATTGTTGATCTCTCGGGCTCAAATTTAACCGGTCGCTACGTAAAACTTGTTGTTGATTCGACCGGTTTGAGTCCTGAACCGGTTTTTGTCACCGAGCTGCAAGCGGGTAATGATCTGTTCGCTACTGACGACAAGATTGTTACCTCCTCAGAGTTTGTCACTTATCAGACCAACGCCAGTATTAGTTACAGACCGTTAACAAGTTTGTCTCTTGCTTACAACCTGACACAGATCACTAATCAACCAGATCAAGGGTTGAAGAGTACAAGGCTTAACCAGAGTGTCAGTGCCAATTACACGCCTTCTCCTGATATTACAGTCTATGCAGCAATTGCCGAAAACCGTGGCGAAACCGAAACTCTGGCAGAGAATTTTAATAGGAGTTTTTCGCTCTCGGCAAACAAACAGTTGCTCAAATCCACCAACCTTTCACTCGGTTATACCCACTCCGAAAGCTATGAAGATTCATCACAAACCAGTGAGGTTGATTCAGTCAGAAGCTTTCTGAATGCCCAAATTTTCCCGGATCTTTCTTCAAGTTTTAGCCTTTCTTGGTCGCGTTCCAGGAATCCGGAGTTCGATACCAGTTCCGATGCCTACGGATTGTATCTCAACAGTACAGCTCGATTAACGCCCCGGGTCGATGCGAGCGCATTTTACAATTACAGTAACAACAAGAGCGTAAGATCCGAGTTAGATGATCTCTCATATGCCTCCAATCGCTACGGTGCGAACTGCAACCTACGTCCTTCAGAAATCCTCTCCTTTTACCTGAGTCTGTTTCGCGACCAGGAACAGCAACAGTCGTCGTTCAACGGTTCGGCCTCATTGCAGGTCTCACCGAAAATTCAGACCTCAATAAGTACGACACAGCTTCTCGAAGGAGGAGAGCTTAAGATCTACAACGGCACTCTTAGTTGGGTGGTTAGTCACCATCTCTCCATGAGAAGCAGTTATGGGTATCGCACCGCTGAGGGAGATGATTCCTGGGTATGGCAGTTAAGTATGAATGCAACATTCTGAGATTAATTAAAGGATGGACCGGGGTCAGGGTTAGGCAATTTGCAGAGAACATGTAACAGTTTTTTTCTAGTGGTAGAGGAATCTTATGATGAGAACAATCACCAGAGCGAAGCAGTTTAGTCGGACTACGTTAGTGCTTTGCATTTCAGGCTTGCTCCTACCTGTATTGGCTGGATGTCTCTCAGGGCCGCCAACGTTTTTTGTCAATCCGAATGTTGACATGAGTTACATCGAGAAAATTGTCGTTTTGCCCTTTGAGAACCACACAAAGACAATGCTTGTTGAAGAGCGCGTCAGAGATATCGTAAGTACTGAAGTTCTCAGCCGAGGTCTTTTTTCAGTCATTGAAAAAGGAGACGTCGAGCGATTTCTTCGAGAAGAAGTTGCTGCAAGGGAGCATTACAGTCTCGACCTTGCGACTTCTAAACGCTTGATGCCCAGGCTCAAAGCCCAGGCCTTCTTGGCTGGTTCGGTCGATGATTTCAGCGAAGTACGTAATGGTGCCTATAGTTACCCCGTCGTTGCTCTCACCCTTCGTCTGGTCGATGGAGACTCTGGACAGATACTTTGGCAGGCAAGCGGGCATGAGAGCGGCTACAGAACCGCAGACCGTCTGTTTGGTTTTGCCAGTGATGATGCCAATCAATTGACCTTTAAGTTGGTGGCAAGAATGTTGGAGACCATGTCCGGAGACTAGACATGACACTGTTTATACTACATATATTCAGATGGGTGCTCTTTGTGCTCGTCCTGTTCCTACTTTACCCCGTCGGATCTCTACATGCGTTCGATCAAGGGCATTTTGATTCCCCTTTTGTAGAGACGGTAACAGCGGAAGTGCTTGAAGATCAGCAATCTTTTGTTGAGGGTGGTTACGATGTCCGAATAGCCTTTTTGCCGCTGGCTGACGTTTCAACGGATAATAACGGGATTAACCTGGAGATGACCCATGAGCTGGCAGATACACTGGTGAGCCGGGGTGTTGATCTTGTTCCAGAGGGGGAGGTCATGCAGTTCCTGGTTGACAACCGCATTCGATTCTCTGGATATCTCGATTCTTTGCTGGCACGCAAGTTGGGTCGCGAGTTTGATTGCAGGCTGATCCTTATCGGCACTGTCACAGAATATGAATACGGCAATGAGCCTTCACTCGGAATTACCCTCACAGCTATGGATGCAACGACCGGATCGCCGATTTGGGCGGCCACTCGAGCCACGAGTATCGATGACCAAATTGTCTGGCTCGGACTGGGAGAACCACAAAATATAAACGAGCTCAAACAACCGCTACTGCAAGACCTGGTCGACGAACTGCAGCGGGGTCTCTTGGAAAAAATGCCGGAGGAGGAGAAGACATATCAGGTCCTCAGTGCGCGTGTCACACCTTCTTACGTACGGGGAGGAGATATCGTTGATTTCAGGCTCGAGATCATGTTCCTCGATAAACATCCCAAACAGATACTGCTCGATACAAAGTCTGGGGTCATGCCACTTTATCGGGGTCAGATAGATAGTCTATATCGTGGGCATTGGGTCGCACCTGCTGCGGCGGGATCTTACCCTTTAACGTTAATGTTCGATTGGGGCAGGGGAGACCTGATTCAGAGCTTACCTAACGTTTATTCCTATACGGTTGTCAACGAAGCGCCTAACCTTCAGGTCAACCTGAAAAATGGCTTGAAGATCGGCGATGTGACCGCTTTCAGAGAGGGCTTAATTATTTTGCCTGAGCTTCAAGGCGAAACGCCGGTCAGTCACTGGGAGTTGACCATACGAGGAGAAGGCGGGAATACTGTGATCAAGGAGGAATATGACGGCAGGTTGCCATCCAAACTGGTTTGGCAGGGCACTAACGCAAAGAGACAACGTGTGGAGGATGGTATCTACGACCTTTCCCTCGACGTATGGGATGTGGCTGGAAACCACTCGAGTGCAACTCATAAACTCGCCTTGAAGAAGTCGACTGTTCCGGTCGAGGTTTCAAGCGTCATCCGTGACGGTAAAACCTATTTGCAGATCAAGCGTGGTGCACAGAGTGTTGTTCCGCTAGCCAGTTGGTCGATCAGGGTTTCGTCTCTGGCTGGTGATGCTCTTTTGAGTAAGCGGGGCGAGTTTTTGCCTGCACTCCTGGAACTGCCGTCTATAGGAAAAGAATCCACGCTCCTCTGTGATATTGAAGTGGAGGATGACCTGGGCAATTACCTGAGCCTCCTCGAAACCAAGATCAAGGTTCAGCTTGACGAACCCAGCGTTGGAAAAAGCATCGCACCTGCAGCCAAATCCTGGGTTGAGGATTTCTGATGAAGGGTAATGTTTACACTCATGTCCTGATAATCATACTGCTTGTCGCAATTTCCGGATGTGCAACGAACCGGCCGCCACAAGTTCATATGTCTGCAATGGCAAAGTATCGTGACATCTGTACTGTCGCTGTTTTGCCCTTCTTGAATGAAACTTCCCAGAAGACAGCCGGGATGCAGGCGATGCGTATTTTTACAAATGAACTCATCGCTTCAGGAAATTATCAGGTCATTCCTGAAGGAGAGATTGCCTTCTTCATGCAGCGTAACCGTTTATTACCGATCGATCTTCTTAATAGCGATCTGTACTCGAAATTGGCGCGCAAACTCGCTCTTGATGCAGTTATACGTGGGCGGGTCATGTCGTTGGGTCAGCAGCAAAATGTAGGAGGGGTTGTCCCCTATCTCTCCATGCAGATCGATTTGTATGCAGCGGATAGTGGTGAACTTATTGCTCATACATATAATCGTCGGCAGGGAGACGATTACCAGAAGGTATTGCACTACGGAACGATTCATACCACGAGCGGGCTGATATCCGAGGCTTCTCGTGAAATCATCTACGCTTTGAAAGAGGAAGGATTAAGCCATTGTCCCGAAAAATGATTCATTCATTACTGCGACTGGTTGTCTTGTCGATCTTCATTACAGTCCTGTTTCCTGTGGATTCCTTTTCTTGGAGAAACCCTGAACTTTTGGTTGAACTGAACGAGACCACATTCGTCAAGCAGGATTTTATCGACTGGTGGCAAATCTGGAAGGAGGAGGATACCCCTTTTCCGGATGGGCCAGATGATTTTATCGACTGGATGCTACTAGCCCAGGAAGCAAAGAACATGCAGCTCTACGATCAACCTGTATACCGAAACAAGGTGTCCATTTATTTGCGTGTGCGTTCCTTGATGCAGCTTAAACAGGAAGAGGTAGACAGCCGGATTTCTAAGCCTACCCGGGAGGATCTCTGGCCTCTGTATCAAGAGAAATATCTCCCCCGCTTCAATCTAAAGTTGCTCAGTGTTAATGCCGAAGACCTTTTGCCGACGATTACAGCGGCCCTTAAATTGCCTGATGTAACCATCGAATCTGTCGCTGATCAGGTTGGTTTACTTGATACTGAGTCATATCTCCCCGAGACCGGTCTTATGGGGCCATCCAGAATCCCGTCCCCACTGTTAGCAGCCTTGCAAATGGCCATTCCGGGCGAAACCGGTGGCCCTGTAACCTTCAACGGTTACACCTATTATTTTCAAGTCATAGCCCGTGATGATGGTACTGCCGAGGATTTTGAGGCACTCCGGGAAGGTCTGGCGAAACAGTGGCAGAAGCAGCAAGTTGGTTTGCTGTCGTCATCGCTCATTGAAGATCTTAAGGCAAAATATCAGGTGGATGTCGATGCTGAACTTGTCGCCAAGATTGGTTTGGACCCGCTAGAACCAGAACTTGCAAGTAAGATTGCTGTCAAAATCGATGACATCGATGTGACCGCACAGTCTATTCAAGAATCCCTTGTCAAAGATTTTAAACTGAGATATGGAGGAAAGGACGTCCAAGAAGAGATGCTTTCCGCAGTTCGTGAGCGGGTGATCAACGACATGCTCAATCAGACGTTAACGGCCAAAGAAGCAATGGCCCGACATTACGAAGAACGAGATCCGCTACGGAAGAACTATCAATTTTACTGCCAGAACAGGCTGATTAAAGAGCTTGAACAGCAGATGGTTCAGACACAGACCGAGATCACCGAAGCCGATATTGAAAATGCCTACCAGAGGGATATCACATCCTTCACCAGAAAAGCCCTTGTCGAGCTATCCATGGTGACAACGCGTGAAGAGAAGCTTGCACGGGTTGTTGAGGCGCAACTACTGAAAGGTGAGGATTTCAATGTTGCGGTTGAACTACTCGCGCCTTTGGGCGTGAACGTGGAGAAAATCCCTATGGAACATCTTCCGGAACCCGTCAGAGTCGCTGTTTTGGACATGAGTGCTGGGCAGGTCAGCCGCATGATCCCGGTTGGAGAAGAACTCTTTTTTGTCAAGCTGATCAATCCGGCCCAGGCGGAGGTTCTTCCTCTGGGCAAGGTTCGAAATCAGGTTGAGACCAATCTGAAGCGACAACGATACCAGGAGGCGCGCTCCGAGCTGGTGGCGCAACTTCGTGAGCGTTCACAAATCGAAGTGAAATCCAAGGCCTGGAAACAGCTTGTCGCTCAATTTAATGAGGGGGAACTATGAGCAATCTGCAAAGGAGACGATCTGTAGCAATGGGGTTGCCCGTGGTGCTGGCTATCGTTATGGCTTTTCTTCTCAGTTCATGTGTTTCTGCAAATAAGAACATATCCTCAGCGGGTAAGACCTGTGTTGAATGTCATGCCGAATTTGTTGAAATGTTCAAGGATGGGGGGATTCATGAGCCTGTCCGTGCACAACAGTGTAACGCCTGTCATCGCCCACATGGACTGATCGGTGGCGTCTACCTCAAACAGAATCAACCTGGACTCTGTTTTTCTTGCCATGAGTCGGTGTGGCAGACCTTTCAGGGCCAACCGTATCTACACGAACCGGTTAAAAAAGGTCAGTGTGATGCTTGCCACGCGTCTCATAACTCTCTTTTTCCGGGATTGCTGCATAACGAAAGGGACGAGATATGTTTCTCCTGCCACGGAGAGAAACCATTTACACGGACCTATCGTCATGCCCCCCTTGAGAACGGATGCCAGACCTGCCATCAAGCCCATGGTGGCCCTTATCCTTTGTTGTTAAGTGAAGAAAAAGATGTACTTTGTCAAAATTGCCACTCTCTGTCGGACCAATCTTTCCGTCTCAGTCATGACAATTACCCTGTTACGACCGGTTGCAACGATTGTCACGATGTCCATTCTTCAGAGAGCGAATTTTTGCTTAAGCGGTCGGTACATCAACCCGTCTCCGAACAATCTTGCCGTGCTTGCCATGCCGCATTCGATGCTGAGCAGCCGTTTGCTCTGCCGGATTTCGGTGTCGAGCGTTGCTACGAATGTCATGACGATCTTCAAAAAAGCTTTACTGCTGATGGTGCACATGGTCCCGTTAAAGATGGTGACTGTCTTCAGTGTCATACGGTACATGCCAGTGCCCAGGAGGGGCTACTCAAGGGTAATGCACAACAACTCTGCTTTGAATGCCATTCATTCTCCACGTTTGGCCCTGATGTAGTTAGCCCGCCAGGTAGCAGTAGCCATAAAGTGGCGTCAAGCGGAGACTGCCTTGCTTGTCACCGTCCTCACCTGGCCGCTACCGGTCAAAAACACCTGTTGTCAGGCGATCCGAATCGACTTTGCATGAATTGCCACGATATGCCCGGAGATACGGCGAAGTTTCCACATCAGCCTGCAGCAGATAATGACTGCCAGGTTTGTCACCAACCCCATGAGAGCAAAGGGCCGTCATTGCTGACAAGGCCCCAAAAAGAACTCTGTCTCGGTTGCCACGAAGATATGGTTGAGCAAACAGCAAAGCGAAGCCAGCACCGCCCTTTCATTGCCGGTGACTGCTCCGGTTGCCATCAACCTCATGGTGGGGATCTCCCTGTCTTGATGACAGCAACAGGTCCAGAACTGTGTGACCAGTGCCATCATGAACAGAGTATGCAACGACAGGAAACTTTTCGACATCAACCCTTCAGGGAGGGGGCCTGCGATAGTTGCCATCAGCCGCACTCCAGTGATCAGAATGCACTGCTGCCAGACGATGGATATACAGTCTGTCTGAATTGCCATCCGCAGTTGCAGCAAGCAATGAGCTCTGAATATGCCCATAAACCGGTAGAAAGCATGAACTGCAACGTTTGTCATGTGTCACATGGGAACGCAGAAACAGCCTTCCTTTTGACAGAACAACCCGCGCTCTGCCTCGGTTGTCACGACGTTGATAAAGACTGGCAAGACGGATTTGCTCATTCCCCTGCAAAAGAGGGGCAGTGTGGTGCTTGTCACGCTTCACATACAGCTGATCGTGAGAACCTTCTCATTGCCGATGGAGGCAAGCTCTGCGAGGATTGTCATGATTTTGATGAAGCGACTCTCCTCTCAGGGCACAAGGGTATTCTTCCCGGTCGAGATAGCTGCATCGAATGTCATAACCCCCACGGTGGCAGAGACCAAGCTATGACTCATGCTGTCAAGCATCAGCCTTTTGCCGAAGGTGACTGTACTGCCTGTCACCCAGGAGGGACGTTATGACCAGATGCATACAACGCTTATTAATTCCCACGCTGTTCCTAAGTCTTTGGGCAACATCAGTCTTTGCTGCAAATTGCCTGGATTGCCACGAACGCGAAAGTTTCGAAGGGCGGGTGATTCATGCACCGTTGAAAGATGGTGACTGTCAGATTTGTCACAATCCACACGCTACCCCCCATAAAGGGCTGTTGCTTAAAAGCCAAAAAGAACTCTGCTTCGAGTGTCACCAGTCTTTGAAGCGGCAAATCGAGAGCCGGAAGTTGTCTCACGAGCCAGTAGAAAGAGGTGAATGTACGGTTTGCCATGCGCCTCATGCTGCAAACTATCGTAACTTGTTGAGCGGCAGCCTCGTCGAAAGTTGTGCTGTTTGCCATGATGAATTGCAAGACCAGTTTGCAAACAAACACGCGCCCTACGCCAAGGGGCAATGTAACAGTTGTCATGATCCACATGCGGCTGATGACTATCGCTTGCTTAACAAATCCACACCCGGATTATGCCTCGACTGTCATAAACAACAGGAGCGATTGAAGAAAAAGCATATGGGGCGATCGCCACAAACGATGGACTGTCTGACGTGCCATAACCCTCATGGTGGTGAGCAGCGTGCGTTGTTACGAAAGGTTCAACACGAGCCTTTTGCCAATGGGGATTGTCGCGTCTGTCACAGTGGGAATCAGACCGGTATCGAGGTTTGTACCCAGTGCCATGATGATGTCCTGACCTCATTCAATCATACGAGTAACCATTTTCTGGGTGCTGGGCAGGAAAATCTTTGTACTCGCTGCCATACCCCCCATGCGTCGAATGGCCCTGGCCTGTTGCCGGGTTCGGCAGGAAGTGTCTGTCGTAACTGTCACGCAGACACTTTCGAACGGAGGCAGACAATGTTGCATCGTCACCAGAACTGGGATGAGTGCAGTGATTGTCATGCTCTGCACGGCTCTGATTACCCGGCCATGCTTAAGGCTGAACCGGACAAGGTCTGCTCAGGTTGCCATGAAAACCACACGACATTTACTCATCCTCTCGGTGAACAGGCCATTGACCCCAGAAATATGAGGCCAATGAACTGTGTTACATGTCATGACCCGAATGTCGGAACAATGTTCCAGTATTTTCTACGTGGTAGCGGTGAACGCGGACTCTGTGTCGAATGTCACCAGAGCTATTGATGACCATTTAAGGAGGTTTCATGAAACAGATAAAGTTGAGCAATATATTCTGTCCAATAACTCTGGTTTTAATTGTTTTTTGTGCTTCTACGGCGATTGCTTCTGGTCCCTGGAAGTATGTGATGAGCCTGCCGGACACAACGGCGGAGCTCCGTCTCGGAGAAGCGCTCTCTCTCACTGTTGACGATGAACGACAGCGATATTACGTTGTCGATAGCAGCCATGGTCAGTTGGTTTCATTTGACAGTGAAGGAACGTTTCTTACCGCTCTCAATCCCGGTAATCGACTGCAGAAACCTGTGTCCCTCGCCTTGGCAAAAGGTGGACGACTCTGGGTCGTAGAGCGTTCCAGTAACCAGTTGCTGCAGGTAAACCTTAAGGATCAACAGGTCCGCGCCTTCACTCTTGCTGCCGGCGAAGGAGAGCATGTCTTTCCCGATAAAATTGCTCTGGATGATGATGGCAATCTGTATGTCCTCGACCGTGGTCGTGGCATCGTTGTGAGGCTGGATGATAATCTCAGGATCGTTCAATCTTTTGTTGGAGAGGACGGTTTTAAGGGCTTCGTTGATTTTCGTCTTACCAAGGACGGTCTCTGGTTGCTCGACAGTTTGAACCGTAATTTGGTGTTGTTAACATATGAAGGCAAACTTGTTCGCCAGGTCCCCCTCACCGGGGAAATGGAGTTCCCCGTGGCTTTTGATATTGATGCTACCGGTCATTTCTATCTTCTTGACCGGCATGCTGGCAAAGTGCTGGTCTTCGACAGTCGTGGTGACCTGAGTTACGACCTTTTGTTAAAAGGTAAGCGTCAAGGGCGTTTGTGGTATCCCTCAGACCTGATGTTTGACTGGCAGGGACGACTTTGCGTGGTGAACGAAGGCAACGGGCGGGTTGATATCTACAGCAGATAGTTGTGCTCTGGAGGGTGTTATGTGGAAGTGGTTCTTACCGAACCATAAAGGTGTAAATTGTAGTGCCTGGAGACTCTTTTCCTCGCTTATGGTTTGCTGCGCCCTGTGTAGTCTCCTTGCAACGAGCGTTTTTGCCACTGTCACTGGACCTTGCGCTGATTGCCACACTATGCATAACAGCCAGAACGGCTTAAGTACCGTGGTCTCCGGGCCAACACCTTCACTGCTCAATAACAACTGCGTCGGCTGTCACAGCGGAACGAATGCCGGTAACGGTACCCCTTTCGTCTTCAATACCGGAGCTCCTATCTATGGCGAAACAGGTACGGAGAATAGTACCACCACTTTAGCCGGGGGGAGCTTTTATTGGGTGAACGACGCCGCCGGCGGCGATGCAGCAGGACATAATGTCGAGGGCTTGGCCTCTGCCGACGCCACCTTCCCAACACCTCCGGGTTTTGGTAGCGGGTTCGCGGCAGCCGATGGCACTCTCGTCGGTAACGGTGGCGGCTGGCCGGCAAATACCCAGGTGACTTGCGCCGGAGTCTATGGTTGCCATGGGACACACGATCAAGTGGATGATGTTCAGGCCGTGAAAGGGGGACATCACAGCGCGGCTCACGGCTCGGTTGTACCGGGGAGCTCACCAACCTCAGCTGATAGCTATCGGATGCTGGTTGGCATTGCCGGTTATGAGGACTCCGACTGGGAGTATACCGTCAGTGATGGCTCAATTGATCACAACCAGTATAAAGGTGTCGATGGTCCTATCGGCACAGACACTTCAACCATTGGCTACCTTTGCGGCGAATGTCACGGTCAGTTCCATCAGAACACCAACAGCTCGTCTCCCTGGTTGCGCCATCCCACCGATTTTGATATGGCCAATTCCACCAGAGCCGATTATGCCGCTTACAATGGCGGCACCGGAGCTAATAACCCCTATAGTGTCATAACACCTGTCGCCAGCGTTTCGATCAATGCCCCGTTAAGCGTGGTGACTCCTGATACGGCAAACGACGACACCATCGTCACCTGTATCTCCTGCCACCGGGCGCACGGAACCCCGTACTACAAATCGCTTCGGTGGGATTACGCCAACGGCATCGGTGGTTATTGTACTAATTGTCACACCTCGAAAAATTGATGGAGTTGATATGTCAACAAGCAGACAGACCTTTAGCAACATCGACCGAAACAAGAGAGACCCTGAATCTATTCAGCGCCTCAAGCTCTTACGCTGTTGGTGTCTCTGCGCTGCGGTCTTGATCTTGATGACAAGTTGCACTGCAAAGAATCCTGCCGTTGTCGGGTGGTCGGAAGCTGATCCTGATGAAGTGCTGGTGACGGTTTATTTGGAAACCCGGGGGCTATGTAGTGGTGAAGGGTCTTTGTCGCTATCGAATTTTACATTGCACAATGGCCAGAATCAGGTCCCACTCTTTCTGGATGATACCACTCTCGATTGCATGCAAACCTCTGGGCAACAGATTCTGCTCGGAATGGCCAAGGTTCCTGCTGACAATTATGATGGTCTTGGTCTGACCCTCACACAACAGCCGTCAGGCAAAGATAATCCCCTTGAACAAAACCTGGTTTGTAGTTTTGCCAGGGGTGTCCAGTTCAATGGTGGTGATAGTCAGTGCCTTTTTGTTGTCTGGTCTCCACCTTCTATTGCTAATGACACAACCGGCGGAGTCAACATCACCGCCAACCCTCAACAGGTACCGCTCTCCCGTGATCTTATCTATCTCCTCTGTGCTGACATCAACACACTCTACCTGGCTCGCAGTGACAACCGGTTCGTAGTCGCCGCTATCGGTCTAGATGGCAAAGCTGGTGAGATGGCCATAGACTCGTTTCGTCAACGTCTTTATCTGGTTAATCGTTCCCGTCAGAGTCTGCAGGTTTTTGATCTGAATGCCCAGCGTCTGATTGATCGGATCCCACTGCCGCTTACTGTGGAACCTTATCGTCTGGCTCTTGATCTGGAGAAAAACGTTGCCTTTGTTACCGATTCTGAGATGCGCAGGGTGCTGCAAGTGGAACTTGATGACGGTCAGATAGGTGGTAACCTGCAGATTGGCTTGCAGCCTGGAGGGGTGGTTTATTTTTCTCATAATGGCGTCGGTATGCTTGCCGTTAGTGATATGCGCAAACAGCGCGTGTACCTGTTAGACGCAGCGACGTTGACCCTCCAGACATCGATTGAGACCGATCGGGGACCGAACCATCTTGTCTATGACTCCGGTTCTCTCTATGTGGCAGAGGAGGGGGGGCAGTCTCTCTCTGTTTTTTCTGTTGATAGCGGGGCGCGGGTCGGTCGGGTACGAATGTATGGTCAACCTGGGGAGGTCATGGGCAATAGCGTAGATGGCAAAATTTATGTTGCCAATCTGCGCACGCACAGTCTCGATGTCGTCAGCCGTGGTCAGTTCACCCGTATGCGTAGTATTCCTTTAGGCGCATCGCTTGGCGCTTTGGCGCAATCGGTTCGTCGGGGCCAAATTTTTGTGGCTAACCCGGCCGAACGCACCATGACAGCACTTGATCGTGCCTCCGAACATATTCTCGGCACCATTCCTTTCGCTAGCCCCGTGACAGATATAGCCGTCTATGAGTAACCTCCCGTTGTCGGTATTCTGCTTTGATTGCAGTTGGCTCGCGGTCTTACTTTGTCAGTGTAATGACGTAAGCGCGGTACATCATATAGCGTATTACGCCTGAAATAAACAACCATCCTTGATGTTGACCATATTCTAATCCTTTAATATCTTGAAAAAATTAATGTTTGCGTAGCTTTCTTGATTAGCTGCAAATATTAACAATTGTCGTCAAACCGGACAAGATAGTTGACGCGAGACAGACAATATGTCATAGTTTGAAATGTTGCGCATTAGGTAATATTAATTTATTTTGTGTGATTAAAAACACCGCAAGTGAATGTAAACCCTCAGGAAAAAGATAATTAATACAGTGATTAAAAAACACTATTAACTGTTGGTATAAATAACAATTACGTAGTAACGCACAGTAGATTAAAAACGCCGAAGACAGGCCTGACAATACAAGCGAAAAATTAACGCAGAATAATTTGAAATAACACATGAAAAGGCACTCTTGATGCATGATTTATCATATAAGGTTTAACCCCGTTGCTACTTTAGGTGCCACTAATCCTAAGGGCCGACAATAACAGATATTGGGAGGTTAGGTATGAAGAAGAGAACAGTAGTCCTTATTGGTATGGCCGTTGCGATCGGCCTGGTTTTTGGAGGGGTGAATTTCGCCCTTGCTAAGGTGAGTGGTCAGTGTGCGACGTGTCATACGATGCATGCCAGTCAAGATGGGGCTTCTCTGGGCGGGCCTAACGAGACGCTCCTTACAAAAGGGTGTGTTGCGTGTCACACTGGAACGAACAGTTCTACATCGGATCCATTTGTATTAACAACGACTGACCCCGGTTATGATCCTGCAGGTGTCACAGGGAAAACTTTAGCTGGCGGTAACTTCTATTGGGTGAGTACAGCGGGAGAGGGCAAAGATTCATCCGGTCACAATGTCGCAACGGATTCATTAAGTGCTAAAGATGTCGTTATAGGAACTAGCCCCCCAGGCTTTAATGCCGGTACAGATCCATCATCTGCAGAGTGGTCTGCTACTCAGCTGACTTGCTCAGGAACGAATGGCTGTCATGGTACGAGAACAAAAGCTGATGAATTTGCAGATATCAGTGGTGCTCATCATGCGAACGAAACTGGTTCACAGGATGGTACATCTTTGGCCAAAAGTTATCGGTTCTTAAATAAGATAACTGGTTATGAAGATGGTGATTATGAGTTGCCTGCTAGCTCCGGTGGCACCGCTGGACACAATATGTACTCTGGAGTGGATCGAACGGACGTCTCTACTCTTGCAACAACAGGTACGACAATTAGTGCCTTCTGTGCACAATGTCATGGTGATTTTCATTCCGGCGCCGACGGTGCTACTAACCTTGGCATAGCTTCTGGTGACAATGTTGGAAATTCCTGGTTGAGACATCCTACTGACTACGACATGGGTAATGCCGGTGGCGAGTATGTTGATTATAATGGTATTGGAGGATTGGTGTACAGTTTGGAAGCCCCTGTTGGGGCAACTGCTACATTGGCTTCTAGCGATGTTGTCTCCGCTGGTACAGCAAATGGAACTGCTATTGTTACTTGTCTTTCATGCCACCGCGCGCACGGCTCACCGTATGCAGATATTCTCCGCTGGGATTATATGGGTAAAGATACAGGTTCCGATGGGATAGTCGCAGGGGGTGGTGCAGGCAACGTAGGCTGCTTCATCTGTCATACGACCAAGGATGATTAATGGGTAAGTTACTTCACTGGTATGGTGAGAAATAGATTGAAAAAAGTTAAAATTATTATGCGCCTGCCGAGCTCTTCGGTGGGCGCTTTTTTGTGACAGTCGTTTAAGCGCTGAGCGTTGCTTTACCGATGTTGGTTCTGGATTGCCCGGATGCCGTGTGCATTCAAGAGGGCGCGTGTTCGCTTATGAAAGGTAAGTTGTGTGCAAATCGGTCGCAGCAGAACGCTGACAACTTGCAAAGAAGATATTTTGCTCCGTCTCCAGCACCTTTTTGTTCTTCGGGCTCAAGTTATATATGGAGGGGAAACGTGTCGGTAGGCGTTTGCTGGGCAGCGTTGTAAAAGCTCCTGCCCTGGGGAGCGCTTTGATTTTGCCTTACAAAACAGCATTATCCCTTGGCTCTCTAGTTTCTATCTTAAAAAGTCTTGCGACCAACACCATCTCTTGGAGCGGGGATATTGATTGTGTTAATCCCGTCCGTTGGGTCTGTATAGACTGGCGTTGTGGTTGTCCCGGAGACAAAACTGCCGTGGTGATGGCAGTCTTCACAGGGTATCTTGGCTTTTGTGCCCCCGCCCCCGCCACCATTATGACAGCCACACCTGGACATTTGTTTGGTACTGTAAGGGTTGTCTGTGATCGATCCACCACCACCACCACCACCACCATGATGCGTGCCCTCCCACTGATTTTCAGATCCTGTGCCGAGTGAGAGGTCATCCATATGACATTGCCGGCATTGGTTGCCTCGATCTCCGATGATGACACCAATCGGATTAACCGTTTCACCATTAATTGAGCGCCGCATCAGATAATCATACGGTGACCCATGCGGCTCATGACAGTCACAGCAGGAGAGGACAATATCGAATGTGTTGCAGTACGGAGCCTGGGTGTCAACGTCACCAGTGGTCACGTTTGTTCCGTGCTTGTCCCCGGCCGAAACAGTGTCGCCACCCGAGCCCGCCCAATTGATAGAGAGGAGGGTGGTGCTATGATTGACGCTTGTGATGGGTGCCGATGTGGTTCCGTGGCATTCAAGACAGAAGGTATTGTAATCCGGGATTAAGTCCCCGCCGGGATTTGTCGATCCAACCGGTTCGTATGACCCTCCAACGGCGATAGGCGAAAGGTAGCTGCTCGAATAATCACTCATCTGCTCATTGAGTTCATCGCCCCAATGTTCATCGTGCGCTGAAGGAAGAGAGATTGCTGAATACGATGAATCCATCAGATTGGCTTTGTTGCGTCGGGCAATATGTGGATTATGACACGCTGTACAAGGATCGGAACGTGTTGTGAACCAAGAGGGAAAGTTGACCTTAGCGTAGTTTTGTAAGCCGAGGAGGTTGTGATTAGAACCGGTTCCTGCATAGGAGTTGTTTGGCCAGTTGAACGTTTCGAGAATGTCATCCACCAATCGACCGTCAACCATGTCTACACTGCCACCAAAGGTGTAAGAGTAATCGTAATTTTTCATGTCGGTACTGGCGTTGGCCTGAATACTCTCTCCGGTAGTATCGCTGTGACAGTAAAAACAGAAAAGATCCGAGACGCTATAGGGGGCAGTGGTTGCTGACGTGCGAAAGGTATCGTGGAAGAGGGCGAAGCTCGCGGGGGCACCGTCGTTTGGGGCCGGTTCAACATTGTCGATACTGGCGTGTTGTTCATGACAATGGGCACAATTGCCTTTGACGTAAGCTGTAAGCCCGGTTCTTTCCACTCCAGTCGTGGTGCTACCGTGGGCTGAAGCGGAGTAAGTCACGACGGCGTTTCCATAAGATGTTGGGAGCAGGAGGAATAGAGTCAAGATCGCAACGAATGTTCTAAATGAAATTAAGGTTTTCATGGCCTGCCCTATTAATTAAAATTTAAGCTTTCTTTGCAATATGAATAGCGTCTGATACTAACAGTTAGTAAATCAACCAGTCAAGATTCTGATTGCCGCAACGGCCGTATTCTCGATGATTACTGCTGTTTACATGAATCCTTTCGTTTGTTTTGATGCCACCACTATGAAAAACTGATGATCAGGTTTTCCCGACCGGTAAAACCCCTTTTGGATGATGATGCTTTTAACTCGGAACTCTATTGGACCTTTATGTGAATTGATCAGATGAGTTGCTTTTTTGGAAAGTGCACCAAAGTGATCGGTCTTCATCGCTTTTTTACCAACAAAAAAAGACGGCTCGAAAGGGCGTCTTTGATATTACGAGTGAGCTGCTCTACCAGCTGAGCCAGAGCGGCTGAAACTGAAGGTGCAATTTTTAAATTCAGAAAGAAGGGTCTATTCCCCGCAGCTTGCTGCGCGATTTAACAAAGGTTGCAGGCTGTTGATACCTCGTAGCTTGCTGCGAGGCAGTTCATTAAAGAGCGATCGAGTTAACGAGAGTTTTTCCAGGTCAGTCGGTGCAAGTTTGCTTCAGGACGAGTAGCCATGGGTTCATGATCAAGGGATTCTCTCCCTGCCTGCGATTCGGTTATCAGGCTTCAAAGCGATAAAACGTCAACGCCCTCGGGGTGCAAAGTGACAAAAGCCAACGGCGGACTTGACCCCTTTATCGACCCCTTTATCTCACAGGGTTGCTCTCCCTGGCGGCTTTGATTCAGGCATCAGGCTTCAAATCAATAAAGCGACAACGTCCCTCGGCAACAAATCAATAAAGCGACAACGTCCCTCGGCAATATTCTCAAGGCTTAAGAACGATTTCTTTAAGGTTTTCTCACGATTTCCTGTTATGCTTGCCGCAGTTAAAAATGTTTGTGTATTTATTTCGTCATCAGCTTGGCATGGTGTCAGCATTGATAAGAACAAACGGACCCACTTGAACTCTGTGTTTTCTGTTTTTCGGGCGATCTGTATTTGCACAACAAAAAGCGTTCCCACAGGGAAACATGGAGGCGAAAATGGCAGAAGGTAACGTGAAGTGGTTCAATGATGCAAAAGGGTTTGGTTTTATCGAGCAGGAAAATGGACCGGATGTGTTTGTGCACTTCTCTGAAATCCAGGGCGAAGGCTTCAAATCTCTCGCAGATGGAGAACGGGTGACTTTTGATGTCACTGAAGGCCAGAAAGGCCCCCAATCGTCTAACGTATGTAAAGTTTAAGTAAGCGCTTTCATCGAAAACAAGAGCCCTGCAGATTTTCGTGGGGCTCTTGTTTTCTTTCAATGAGATTTAAGATTTATAGCTTAACCAGCCATGACCTAATAAAAAGGCGCTGTTTGTGAAAAAAGCTGATGCTGGAAAATCGCCATTGATTTCATTTCCGCGATTTTTGGCGTTGGCTACACTCCCTCTTGAATCTTTTCGAGCAGCAACCCGAGACTCTGACGCACCGAGTCATAGGTGTACTCATCTGCCGGGTTAGCTGCCTGGCCTGCCTGTTGAAACAGGGGGCGTTCTTGATACAGTTCTCCCCAGCGCACATCGACCTGGCGCACGAATTCCTGTAGCGCATAATCACTCGCCAGTATGGTATCGATCATCTCCCGCAACGCATTGCGGGGTTGTTGCAGATGACGCTCCACCAACAGTTCGTTGCCTCGTACCCGGCGGCGCAACATCGATTTCAATGCCCCCGAAGGGTCCGGGATCTGTTGGTCGATCCATTGCGTCAAGAGGGTGATCGCTTGCTCTTGTTGGGAAATGGGAGATTCCCCTTTCATCAGACCACTGCCAGCGCGGCCGATCGCCCCTGCCATGCTGAATTTTTGCTGTGCGCGAATTTCACGTTGGACCTCATCGCTGTCTGGATCTTTCTTCTTACCCATCTCACTGCTCCATCTCTGACTACTCTTGAAAAAATACCCGTTAGTTTAATTCATTCGAAAATAGCTCAATTCGCGAACAGAGCCAATAAAAATGGCCAGAAAAAGCTGGCTTTCGATTCCTGTATAAGTTCACGATGAAAGGGTTCATCTCCCTGGCGGCTGCGATCCAGTCATTAAGGTGCAAAGAATAACGCGACGTCGTCCTAAAGTCCCGTCAATAATTTCAAGATTAAAGACCCGACACCACACTTCTATCTTTTGACAAAATGAAGTGTTTTCGGTACTAATACTCTTTACGCGATAATATAATCGCATCTTGCTTGTTTTGTGATGTGTTCTCCGAAGGTTATATTCCTGCTTGCGGAGAAGGTTGGACTTCGCTGCAGGCACTCTGACTTTTTGAGGTTGATATGTCACTGGAAAAAATCGGTAATCGTACTCCGCGGTTGTATGCTCCCAACGAGGAAAAACATGACAGTGCTGAAGGTATTCCCGGTCTCGACAAATCGTTTTTGTTCTATCAGGATAAGAAACGTTTACCCACAGCCAGTCATGGTCAGGGTGTCTACATCTACGACACTGAAAACAAGGAATATCTCGACGGCTGCAGTGGCGCTATTTCTGCCAATCTTGGTCACAACAATGAGCGCATAAAAAAAGCAGCCATTGCCCAGCTTGATAAAATTGCCTTTACGTACCGCAAGCAATTCGAAAATGAGCCTGCGAATCAGCTGGCGGAGCTTTTGGTACAACTCTCGCCACCGGAATTGGATCGGGTGTTTTTTGTCAACTCTGGCTCCGAAGCTGTTGAGGCGGCGATGAAACTCGCACGCCAGTATTGGTGGTCGGTGAATCAGAAAGGAAAATATCTGGTTATTTCCTGCCGCCCCTCCTACCACGGGGCGACGCTGGGCGCCCTCGCGACAACTGACTATGCCCCACTGAACATCCCCTTTGTTTCTATGACCGGCACATCACCAAAAATTTCGGCCCCTTTTTGCTATCACTGCCAGCTGCAAAAAACCTATCCGGAATGTGGTATCGCCTGTGCCTATGAGCTACAGACAACTATCCAGATGTATGGGGCCGATAATATTGCGGCGTTTATCGTCGAACCGATTGGCGGGGCTTCCACCGGCGCTGCGGTTCCGCCGGATGAATATTTTCCGCTGATTGAGCGCATCTGTCACGACAATAATATTTTACTGATCATCGACGATGTCATGGTTGGCTGCGGTCGGACTGGCACTTTTTACGGTTATGCGCACTGGGATATTACCCCGGATATTGTTGCCGTTTCGAAAGGTCTTTCGGCAGGATACACTCCCATGGGGGCCATTGTTACCGCCGACTATCTGGTCGGGTCGATTCTCGAAACGGGGGGATTTATGCATGGGCACACCTATGCGGGCAATCCCCTGTCTGCGGCCATTTCCCTTGAAGCCGTACGCACCATTCTCGATGAAGACCTGGTTGAGCGTTCCGGGGAATCCGGGGTGTATCTGCATGAGCGTCTTCACGCCCTGAAAAACCGCTACCCGGTTATTGGTGACGTGCGTGGTCGCGGACTTTTCGCCGGTATCGAATTCGTACGCGACCGCGAACAGCGCAAACCTTTCCCTGCAAACTGGTACGTGGCGCTGGAAGCGACAGAGATTGCACGGAAAAATGGTCTGCTGATTTATCCACGGCGCTCCCTTTGTGGCCTGAGTGGCGATCACGTGCTGATTGCACCGCCGCTGATCATCACCCATGCGGAGATCGATATTCTGCTTGAGCGTTTTGAACAGACCCTGAAGGAATTAACCGAGACTCTTCTGCATTACATGATGCAGGACAAAGAGACTTTCGAAGATAGTACCATCGAGCGCTATCGGGTCGCCAAAGATCTGCCCGATTATGCCATTGGCGCGATCGACAAAATCGATCCCGTTCAAGATGCCAATATCACCAGCGCTATGGAATCTGGACACACGCGCTCAGAAGAAGACTTTTTTGATGTCCCTCCCCCCGCGTTCACCCCAGACGAGGACGACGAATGATGGGGTATGAACCTGAATCGTCAGGGTCAAAAAATGGGTCAACCTTGGCGACTGGCTTCGCCTGGAGGCGCCTACTTTTCGGTGCGTGAGACAAAGTTTTGATTTTGTTCTTAAGTCGATCTACTGTCACCAGGTCGAAACTATTTGTAATCCTGTAATCGGAGCTCAGGTTGAGTCAAATGGCTAACTAGAATTTTATAAATACACCAATTTACGTATAACGGCCTCTTCCGATTGGAAGGGGCCGTTTTTCGTTCTCTGTGCGATCAAACCGCAGATCTTTTCTGTGCAGATCAATAGGCCGAGCTCAGCCTCGAAATCTGGGGAAGTATACGTAATCAAAAATTACATATACTGTCCCTAGAATTCCTGACCCCGATCTGCTCGTCATCCCTCCAGAATACACACCTTCTCATCCCTGTATAATTCACTAATCAATATGCAAAATATTTCATTTATTAAATTGGTATCATAAAAGATAAATAATGTGTTACGTCTAATACCAATAACTACTTCGCCTGGTTTCATGAAATTGTTTTGTGAACCAGACAAGTGAAAAAAGGAGGCAAAAAAAGTAAATGGGCAGAGGTGAAGCAAAAGATTCATTGTCTAAAAACTCTTATGGAGGCAATACATGATTCGACACCGTATGTTTTACGGCTTGTTTGTCACGTTCCTGGCTACCGCTCTGATTCTGGGCGGGTGCAGTAGCAGTGATAACGCCAGTCCGCCAGGACCCACCGAAGCGGGCGCAGTGACTGGAACGAGTGCAACGCCAAGTGAAGATCTGACCGAAATCGCCGACTTGATGGCGGATGTTCTGGCTCTTGGCTACAACACGACAAAGCCCGATGCCCTCGCTAAAGTTCTCTTTGACGACGACGCCACCAACGATCCCTTTATCCTCGATACCCGGGAAGCTGTAGATTTTGCAACAGGCCATATCCCTGGAGCCGTCAACATCCCTCTCCAGTCTCTGCCCCAGGCTCTTCTGGATGGCACCGCTGGCATTCCCGATGACCAAGAGGTTGTGGTTGCTTCTTATTGGGGCAACGATGGCAACATGGCCAGTCTTTTAATCAATACGGTCAGAATCGCTGATCCGGTGGCCCAGAAAGCCGCGGATGATGCCGACCCGGTTCAGGTTGCGCCTTATGCCAAATCGACCGGATTGTTTCAGGGGATGACCTCCTGGTCTTTCCGCCGGGATCTCGTACCTGCCGGAACACGTTTCGACGATGCCTTAGCGGCCAACGTGATCGTCGAGAAAGCCACACAATCAGAGGTGGTGCCTGGCGTAGCGCAGGGTACATACCCGAACTTCAGTACCTTTCCAGAAGCTGCGGCTACCGCCATCGCGAAGATTCTCGTCCGTGCGGGCAACTATCTCAACTCCGTGCCGACTCAGTTTGACCTCCAGGTCTATCCATCGGCGCTGGCAGCAAACCTGGACGATGGCGATGCCAGCAACGACCCGCAGATCGTCAGCGTCCGCGGCGGTGCCCATTACGCACTCGGGCATGTCCCAGGTGCGAACAACATCGCTTACAAGGAGGTGGCAGACCTGGCCAACTCCAACCTGATCGATCCGAACAAACCGGTTGTTGCCTACTGCTATACAGGACACACCGGTGGACTGAGCACCATGGCCCTGGGGATTCTGGGTTACCCGGCTAAAAATCTCCTCTACGGCTTAAATGGTTGGAACACGAGTCCTACCGTTATCTCGGGGCAGTTGGTAAATTTCGACCTGTTAGAAGGCTGGGATTTCCCCATCAATGATGGCGATGCCGAGGATCTTGACAGTCTGGCTGATTATGTCCCGCCAACCGGATGCCTTGAGTGTCACGGTAGCCTGACTGCGGTGTTCTATGAACACGAAGTGGCCAATGCGCCAGTTACAGACGTGGAGGTCCTTTCCGAAGGCGAAGGCTGAGGTGGCTCTGTGGCGCCCGTGCCGGCGTCAAAAAAAATCTGGATTTTCAATGGTTCCGTAGCTCAGTATGATTCCGTCCTTACCGCAGCAGGCAAAGTGCACTCTGGTTATGAATGTACCGTTTGCCACGGTGGAAATAGTTCCGCCAGCTCCAGTCCATCCGCTCACGATGAGAGCTTCGTTGCCACTGTAACCGCAGAAGCCTGCGATGACTGTCATGCCGCTGAAGTCACAAGCTCGAATAACGGCCTGCACACCACGCTCGGTGGTTACAACACCATCCTCATGCAGCGCGGCTTCGACATGTCCGACCCCACGTCTGATGCGGCGGTGCGTTTCGAGGAACAGTGCACCAAATGCCACACCGCCGTAGGTACCGGCGCATCGGCCGCCACTGCCTGCGGCCAATGTCACATCTCCGTCCCTGCAACGGCCGGCGGCGGTTTGATCAGCGGTCATGGCTTTAACCAGACCCCTTCCATGGACAACAATTGCACTGCCTGTCATGGTTCCCGGGTCAAGGATGAATTTTATGGCCAGAACAACGCTCTGCTTGCGCGCAATAAGGCCGCATTTGAAGCAGACAGCCCCTGGGGTGGTGATTTCCAGCTGGCTCCCGATGTCCACAAGGCAGCGGGTTTCACCTGCATGAACTGCCACAGTGACGCCGCTAAGAGCGGGGATGAAATGCACGGAGTCGGTCACCTGGCCGCCGACGAAGGAGATCGCTACGATGTGACCTCGGCGTCCCAATGCAGCGATTGTCATAAAGCTGAGGATGCGGGTTTTTCAGGTATTGGGTTGCACACTATCCCGCATCTGGCTAACATGGACTGCCAGGTCTGTCATGCACTCCCCTACAAGAACTGCTTCAGTTGCCATACCGATGTAAGCGCTAAAGGGACCCCTTTCTTCAAGATCAACGGAGAAGACCCGACCCTGGCCGCTCGCAGGGCTGCTGACTCTACGGTTGCTCCCGACGCGTTGATCACCTTTCGGGCCGGTAAGAACCCAAGGGCTGATGAGACGGGTATGAAGCCGTATTCCGTGCTCCGCCATGTGCCGGTGGACAAGGATGTCTTCCAGTACCCGACATTCAAATCAGTCGATGGGATCATTCCCGCGACTGGCGCAGCCACTACACCAAACATGGGTTCGCTGTCGACCTGGAAATATGCCACACCGCATACCATAGCTCGGAAAACAGCGATCACAGCTTCCTGCAGTAACTGCCACGGTGCAGATTACAGCAAGTTCTGGTTGACCGATGCTGTCGGTGCTGCGCAAGGCTGGGTGCCAACAGATAGTCCTTACCTCGATGGAGAGGTGGACGCCAACTCTGGCATTGTGAGTGGCTCTTTGCCTTAATAGCATCTGAGCTTGAAGATTCTTAATATGTAGTTTTTAGCCCAGGCTCCGGCCTGGGCTTTTTTTTTATCGAAGGGGAAGAGTTCTAGAGGTCGAGAGACTGGAAAGAGAGACGCTGATTTTAAAAAAGGCTACCGCTCTCTTAATGTCGGACGAATTAAACCCTTCACGCTAATCGACCAGTTGAGAGGGCGTGAAGATGTGAATCGCCACTGTTCAATCTTTGAAGTTTCCCGCTCGAGTTATTACGGCTATCGCAATCGTAAAAGAAGAATCGATAGCGATCGCATCAGGCTGCGCATCAAGGTTACCGAGATCTTCAACATAAGCCGACAATCAGCCGGTAGCCGTACCATCGTGGACAAAATGTGTGAGGAAGGTGAAGTTATTGGGCGGTTAAAAGTACGCCGTCTGATGAAAGAAGCAAGGCTGGAGAGCAAGCAGCCAAAGCTCTACGCTTATGCCGGTGTCAGGCTTGACTTATGGGTATTCATGCCATTTTAAACAGTTGTCAACTAGTCGAGCCTGACGGCTTGATTTAGTTGTGTCATACTCAGATTAAAATAGTAAACTGCTTATCGAACGGCACGATGATGTTTTCGTCCGACTCCAGAGATTTGCTAAGCTAGCAAGGCTACTTGAAATCGGGGGGCAGTATAAAATGGCGCTAGTTTAATCATTTTTGCGGAAGAAACCTGCTGAAAGCATTGAACAAATAGAGCATGTGACTTTAGTATTCCAATGTTGCCAGGACCTATCATGTAAACGCCGTATAGTCGTCGCTTTGCTAAGCGGGATGCCCAAGAGTGACAAGTGCAAACCGCACTGGGAACTCAATGGCAGCGGATACAGTGTTTCGCGCGCTACGAACCCTTAAACTAGCGCCATTCGGGACAGTATACGTAATTCAGAATTAAATATACTGTCCCCCGAACTCCGGAGAATAGCAGAAAGGCAAGCCTGACCCTAGACCTAACGATCGACTTGACAAGTCACCTTTTAAGGATATTTGTTCAAGTTCTTGACGATGCTTGGATTGAGTCTCAGCCATAGATAAAATTCTATCTGCCGCACCAGGAAGGACGCTTTCATACCTCTTAAATATTTCAGGAGACGGGAGAGGACCTGAGTGGTGTGAACTGTGTTTTATTATGCATGCACTGATCTGCTCTACCTTTTCCGGATTTTTTCAAGATCTGGGATAGCTTCAAGTATTTCTTGATTGAGTTTTTTTCCTGTGCCGAAATTTCTTGTTCATCAGGATTGTTAACGTCAGAGGGACTTTTCAAGCTTCTTTCTCCCTAAGATATCTACCGCTAAACTTTTTTTCTGCTCTATCAATATTTTTGCCAACCTGAACAAAGTCCTCCCCTAGGACCTGCCAGTCTGATTTTTTGTTGCTGTTAAAATCTGAGTAGGCTGTTGTTGGGAAGACGCTAGCTAGGGATGCCATGCCTCTTACTATGTTCTTTAATTTTCTTCCCATAATTGTTCCCCCCTCGAAGAAATTTTCCCTATGACCATTTGATAAAACAATAACATATTTTGAAAAATTGTGTATGGTTTTGCGTAAAATGCGATCTCTGATTTTCATCCCAGCTTCGCCGCAAGATCCTCTGCGCGTAAATGTGTATACCTGCGCAACATGAGCATAGTTTTGTGCCCGGTGATTGTTGCAATCTCCATCATATCGAGCGTTCCACGCTCAAAAAAACGGCTGGTGGCTTCGTGCCGAAGATCGTGAAAACGCAGATTTTCAAGACCTGCACGCTTGACCGTGGTTCTCATTCGATCCGTGATCTGATCTTTTGTCAGACCGAAAACCGGGCTATTATCTATACAGCGCGGCAGCGCTAGTAGTATCTGCACAGACTGTGTGGACAGTGGAACAGTTCGTGATTCCCCATTCTTCGTTCGGGGAAGGTGCGCAGTGCGTTTTTTTATGTCGATGAAGGGCCAGGTGAGAGTTGCTATTTCTTCGCGCCGCATTGACGTTTCCAGAGCAAAAGGATGATGGGTTTCAGTTCTGGGTTAGCAGCAGAAAGCAGTTTTTCTTCTTCCCCTGCTTCCAGCCGTCTATCTCTAGCAGTACCACGCAGGGAAGGGCGGCGCACAGCATCGACCGGATTTTTAAGTGATTCAAGGCCCCACTCAGTTCTTGCATGCTTGTATAATTTTGAAATCAAGGCAAGGTCAAGACGTACCGTGCCCGGCTTACATCCGGCATTTTCTCGCTTCCGCATGTATGCCGCCACATCTTTTGATTTTAAGCCCACAAGAGATTTTGAACCCCACTTCGTAGCGTCCAAAATTGCCGACAGGCGGTTCTTTTCTCGTTTCCCGTGCCTAAGCCTGTCCAGGTGCTCAGTTTCAAACCTGACAGCTGCCTCCCTTATGGTTGTGGTTCTGGCTTCGACGTTTCAGGTGTTTGATAAGCCTTCGTTGAACGAACCAGTTCATTTCCCGATAACTCTTGCGCGGACAGCCTTTGCTGAAGTAGCCTGCCCAACCTGTCAGTTGAAGGTTGAGTTGAGCTATCAGTTCAGGAATTGGCACGTATGAGGTTTTGGATTGTAACTGTCGTCTAACTTTCTCTCGCCGTCTTGCGCTAGATTCTTTGCTGGGGAACAGGTTGAGATACTTCTTATCCCGCCCTCGAAGGTCGTTGTCGTACCGATAGCTATACCCTAGAAAATTGAGAATGGCTTTGGGGGTAACCACTTATGGCTAGTCGAGAATCAGGCACTTTTTGATCGGTTGGATTGGCTTCCTGATGATGCACATGGTTCAATCGTTTACTATGGAGGACAGTTAAATAATTTGTTGATCACTTGGCTGTCAAATCGGCAGCGTTTTAGCGAAATTATTTTGTTTCCAGATTACGACGGTGTTGGGTTGCAAAATTATGCTCGTCTCAGTGCTAGTCTTACAACCATTTGTCAGTTTTGGATTATGCCTGACTGGCTTGAACGGCTTAGTTGCTATGGGAGTCATGGTCTTTGGGAAAAAACTCTTAAAGAGTTCAGTGGTGTGGCTAATGGAATATTGAATAGTTCCTCAAGGGTAAATTCTGATTTATGTTTGTTGATAACGACAATGAAAGAAAACGGGCTTGCCCTTGAGCAGGAAGCTGTTTGGTTAGAAGTTTAGATCTACTGGATTTTTGATCTGTTTTTTATAAGACGTCTAGGGGTGGCTCCCCTGTCAATTAATCCAGCTAGAGCTAAAATAACAACTTGAATTAATGTTGGCATAATGATTGGCATTTATTGTCGTTTCCAGCGCTATGCAGAGAAATTTATCATCGAAAATTAGGTGGTTGCATAATTATTAGTATGGCACTAATATTGGCATATGGATATTTCATCAATACGGCCCTTAATGCCCCAAGATTCAAAAGTTCTGCACGAATTGGCCTTGAAAATAGCTTCCAGTTCCGGCGAACTCGCGGGTAAGTTACATCCTAGAAGCCGCCAGGCGGTAGAAGCCTTGTTGCGCATTGTCAATAGCTACTATTCCAATATGATCGAGGGAAATAGTACCCATCCCAGTGATATCGAACGAGCTACTCATGACGATTACGATGCTGATACGGCGAAGCGTGAGCTCCAGTTAGAGAGTCAGGCGCATGTCAAATGTCAGGGAGAAATTGCTGAGCGGTTAAAATAGACGCTGATTGTCTCAACAGTGATGGGCAGCCGGATATTCGTAAGGTCAATCAGCTCCTGTTTGCCCCGGGTAATCGCGCGTATTTTGCTGTAGGAGAATTTATTGGCAAGGCTCTTGCACTTGAAACGCAGTTAATGCCATAATTGTTAGTGCAACGAGAATTTGCCGGGTTAGTGCCGGATACTGCCTGGTATCGCACCATTAATATGGGTGATATGCCCCAACGGTTGGCCTAGGCAAACTTGGTGTGCGCCCCTAAAATAATTAAATGAAAAAGAGGTAGCTAATGGCGAAAATGAAGAAACGGGGAGTTGTTACGCGGTTTATCCGCTTAATTACTTTTGTAGATTTGCCCATCAAGCGCAAATTCATGTTGTTTGCCGTTGGTGTTCTTTTTTGGTTTGTCGTGCTCGCCAGTGTGTCTTCTTATATTTTAGTCGATGTCAACATTAAGACGACCCAGGTGGTAGGGACACTGTTGCCCTACGAGTGGTTTGCCCAGGATACGCTGCGTAAATCGGCTGAGGCAAATTATCTGATAGCTGATTTGCTCCATGCCGACAGTGAACAGTTGATTGCCCTAAAATCACAGCGGTTAAAATCTAATCTGGCGGAGACAAGTAATAAGCTGGAACGCTTGCTGGCCCCGCCGGTGCAATCACCTCTTAGTTTTATTTGGTCCCGTTTATCGAGCAATGAGTGGCTGGATAAAACTGGCAATCTGGCCTATGTCCAGTTGGTCAAGGATTCCAGCAAATCCTTAACGCAGTTGCTGGATAAGGTGATCTATTTAAAAACAGATCAAGTTAACGGAAATATAGATAACAAATCCGAACTTGTTAGTATTCGCGGTCGGTTTACCGCTATTCAGACCGACTTGATTGTTGCTTCCGAGAGCTTTTTAGTCTCTATCTCTCAGCAGACAGATAGATATGCTAACACTGTGGCCAATGCTACCAGCTATGCATTTTGGATAATAATTACGGTGTTAACCTTGGCCAGTGGTTTATTGGCCATATTTACCTTTTGGATTTCTGACGCCATCGTCCATCCCGTTACTTCTATGATTACCAAAATTCATTCTTTATCCACTGGCCATGTTGATCTGACTGACAAAATAGTCATCCGTTCCGACGATGAGATCGGTGCCATGTCCCATGAATTTAATGATCTCATGGATACGGTCCATGGGATGACGGTCTTTAAAAATGTCATTGAAGAAGATTCAACCCTCGAAGACGTATATTCCCGTATGGGTGAGGCCTTTAGTGAAAATGTTGGGGTGGAAAATTATCGCATTTATGAGGTAACCAGCGATTATCGAGAGATGAAAGCTGTGTTCCCCTTGACGATGTCTGATAAAGAACTATCCTGTGAACCAGACATATTAGTTTGTTGTGAATTATGCCGTGCGGTTAAAACTGGGCACACGATCAATTCTCTTGAGTACGATCGCGTCTGCAAACAATTTATCCCCTCTCAGAAGCAAACGCATGTATGTATTCCGATGATTATTGGTGGGCATGCCGGAGGCGTGGTCCAGCTTGTTTTTGATAAGCAGGGTGACTATGCATTGAATCGCAGTGAGATAGAGCAAAGAGTTGCCAAGGCCGAAGCATACATTAAACAGTCTTTGTCGGTAATAGAAGCTAAGCGGCTGATGAATACCTTGCGTGAGTCATCCTTGCGCGATCCGATGACTGGGTTGTTTAATCGGCGCTTCCTGCAGGATCAGGCCAGTCATATAATTGCTGGGTCGTTGCGGCGCAAGAAAAACATTGGCTTGCTGATGTGTGATGTCGATTATTTTAAGCAGGTGAATGATAAATTTGGCCATGATGCCGGAGACGTGGTGTTAAAAGAGACTGCCGCCATTATCGCCTCCAGTGTGCGCGAATCAGACGTCGTCGTGCGATTCGGCGGCGAGGAGTTTCTGGTTATTTTGAACGATGTTGAAGCTGGCGATTCTTTTGCGATAGCGGAAAAAATTCGCACCAATGTCGAAGCCAAAGTATTTATCAGCGGCGGTGAGAAAATTCGGAAAACTATTAGTCTTGGGGTGAGTGAATTTCCGCTGGATTCCGATGGCTTTTGGCAGACGATCAAGTTTGCCGATGTGGCGATGTATGAAGCAAAAGAGACGGGACGCAATCGGACGATCCGCTTTGAACCATCCATGTGGTCAGGCGACGAGTTTTAAGCTGGCCCCCACTAGTGCCGTGCATAAAAGACTGCCCCGCTGAAATTTTACTTCAGCGGGGCAGTGGTGTTTGTAGTGTGCGCGCTACGAGGTAAGGACTAGATCAACAGCATAGTCCCGGGCAAACCATCTTCCACTTCACCAATGATAAATGCCTGATCGCCCCCGGCTTGTAGCGCAGTAAGCAGGAGTTCTATGCGCGCTGGAGCTACCGCGATGAGTAACCCCCCTGAGGTCTGTGGATCGCACAACAGATCGATATGTTTTTGTTCTTGATTAGCACTACCACTAACGCGCGGCATGTAGTGGCGGTGATTCCGGAAGCTGCCCTCAGGAACTAGCCCGGTTTCGGCCATGTCGATGGCATGGGGGTAGTGGGGTAAACTGGCGGCATGAATTACTAGCCGTTTTTGGCTGGCATCAGCCATTTCCAAAGCATGACCGAGTAGACCAAAGCCGGTGATGTCGGTACAGGCTGAAACGCCTACCTGCAACATCGCTTCAGACGCATAGCGGTTCAAGCGTGCCATGCCGGTAAGGGCGTCTTCTATCTAATAGGGGACGGAGTTAGTTTAATAGTTTATTGATTTGCAATTCTTTTCTTGGTATCCTGCCGTTATGCCGAGAAACAAACGAATCGATATACCGGGAGCGGTTCATCATGTCATGATCCGGGGAT
>Ga0314774_1000196_pt1 | contig 54438 bp, 44 predicted proteins | sample MetaGCBIA2018_FD_204515 | JGI IMG/M metagenome (GOLD analysis project Ga0314774, IMG submission 204515) | Cryopeg brine microbial communities from Beaufort Sea near Barrow, Alaska, United States - CBIA 2018 | ecosystem: Environmental > Aquatic > Marine > Coastal | place: USA: Alaska | collected... | reverse complement strand
CTTCATGACCTGTCTCCTTTTGTTAGGGTTGCTTACTAGCTAAGCAGGTGGCTCTGCGTGGTCAACACGCAATCCACGTTTACAAGGTGGCAGGTCTCTTTTTAGATGTGAACCATATTGTCTAGGGATGAACCTATTATTGAGCTAGTTTTTGATGCAACCGACATTGAACAAGGAAATATTTTTGTTCGATCTATCGGCTATGATGGAGACCTACACGCCCTATTGTGCGCGTTAGCTAAGGTGCCGACTATCTTGGCTCTAGCCGACAAATCTAAGCCAATTTTCAATTGGTTTTGTGGCCAAATAGTCCCGTGACATTAGCCGTTAAATAAATGTCAATTTGGCAGAACCCGTATCGCTAGCGCCCTGATCCACCTAATAAGTAGCGGTGTTCAGGCTTGACTTATGGGTGTTTAGAAGCAAAAGAACCGCATGTCACTCAGGCCGAATTGAACGGAATCATTGGCGGAATTGACTTGGAATACGCACCATGCAATCAACTCGGCTGGTCTTGCACCGATTCCCAAAAGCCAACGGCATAATTGTCCGTTTTCGTCTTTAAGGAGGGTGGGAGAGAACGATGGATAAAGATCACATGGAAATACGGCTTGAATACATGAACGGCAAGTTCGGCCTTGTGCTGGAAGGCCACGACGTCCTGCGGTGGGAGATTCGCGACGCGGGGGATCGTTCCGATCAAAAGCACGAGCGCACGGCCTTTCTGCTCAAGGCTCTAAACGACAAAATCGATGCCGTTGCGACCGATCTTTCCGCACACCGACGGGATACCGAGGCGCATGGAGCAAAGTGGCAGGTGAGAGAGAAGGATGAGTAATGAATAAATACAAGCTCGATATCCACCATCGTCACTAAAACCACACAAATTCAAGGCGGTCCGATTGCGCCGCCTTTTTTGTTGCAGCGCGCAGAGTGATTGACAGCGTTAAGTCAGCACAGGTAAAGTCACAGCTGAACTTTCAATGGAATTTTAAATGACCGATACCCCCGCGACACTGGCCGATCTCGGCTGGACACATTTTTTTCAGCAGCAGCTCAGTCTCGAAGAGTGGGAGGCGACCACGCCGGTGCGGGTGTTCGGTCTGAACCGGCATCTGTTTGAGACGGTAGGGCTGTCCGGTCCTCGTCAGGTGATCCTGCCGGTCGGGTGGCATGGTCTGACTGCCGAACAGTTGCCGACCGTCGGTGACTGGCTTCTGCTCAATGCGGATGGGGAAGTCGTTCGACTGCTCGAGCGGACCAGCCTGTTCAAACGAATGGCCTCGGGTCGGGAGTCGAAGGTGCAATTGATAGGGGCTAATATCGACACCCTGTTTGTCGTCACCTCATGTAATCAGGATTTCAACCTGTCACGGATCGAGCGGTACCTTGCTCTGGCTCTTGATGGCGGAGTCGATCCGGTGCTGGTTCTCACCAAGATCGATCTGTCGGATGAGGTGGAGCGGTTTCGGGCCGAGGCTGAAACCTTGCGTCCGGGGATGGCGGTGGTGGCTGTCAATTCGAAGATAGAGAGTGCCGCCGAGGCTCTTAAATCCTGGTGCGGCCGCGGCCAGACGGTCGCCCTGGTCGGCTCATCGGGTGTCGGCAAGTCGACCCTGGTTAATACTCTACTCGCCGACGCCGTACAGGAGACCGGAGAGATCCGGGATCTTGATGACAAGGGGCGTCATACCACGACTGCCCGTTCGCTGCATCTTCTCCCTATTGGTGGTCTTTTGCTCGACTCCCCCGGTATCCGCGAGTTGCAGCTCGGCGGCTGTGAGGAAGGGGTCGCTGCTCTGTTCGATGAAATCGAGACGGTCGCCAGAGAGTGCCGTTTTAGCGATTGCCGGCATCAGGGGGAGACCGGTTGCGCCGTCGAAGCGGCCGACGCACGGGGGGAATTTGATCCGCGGCGGCTCGCCAATTATTTAAAATTACGTTCCGAGCAGGATCGGACTGCCGAGACGCTGGAGCAGAAGCGACGTAAAGAAAAAAGCTTTTCCAAAGTGGTGAAGCGGGCGAAGAAACACAGGAATGAAAATTGTGGTGAATACTGAATCGTTCAGCAGTTAAATAATAACGGGCAGCCTATCGGGCCTAGCCGAGCAGTGTAGGTGTGTTAGAAATATTTAGTTTTTTGCTATGATCCCCTCGGACGTTCTGAGGGAATTATTTTTATTCAAGGTACCGATAAATGGACACCGCTGGCGCAAGACCTGAAGGGTAGCATTGTTTTTATACAAACGTCCCATATAGTCAAGGGTTGTGGGACCCATTCAATTTAGCTCATTTGTATTGTCTCTACGTAATAGGGGTGAGTCTGTTTGACCCTGTCATATAAATTAAGCTGGTTTTTATGGATATTTTTGTTACAGTTCACTGATTCTAACTTGAGGTGAATATGAAGAAAGCCCCCGCCGATAAATTTTTAAACATCGAGAACAAAGACTGCGTTTTCAATGATGAAAATGCAGCTGTCACTGATTTTAAGTTCAATTCAAAAGTTGCTGATGTCTTCGATGATATGGTGAGTCGTTCTGTCCCTTATTATGATGAAATGCAGCGCATGGTTTGCGAACTGGCTGCTGATTTCGCCTGTCCTGATACCAATCTTTATGATCTCGGCTGCTCCACGGCAACGACCATGCTGATGATGGACCATCTGCTCGATCCCTCCGTAAAATTTATCGGGTTTGATAATTCCGAAGACATGCTCGCAAAAGCACGTCAGAAAATTGAAACACATGGCACACCCCGCAATATAGAACTGATCAGTGCCGATATGCATCAGAACCTGCACATGGAAAATGCCAGTGTCGTCACAATGCTGCTCACCTTGCAGTTCGTACGTCCGCTGCACCGTGAGCGTGTCATGAAGAATATATTCAACGGTCTCAACGATAATGGCTGTATTATCATGCTTGAAAAGCTCACCTGTGAAGACAACATCTTCAATCGCCTGTTCATCAACCATTATTATGATTACAAACGACGCAGCGGCTATTCAGAAACGGAAATAACCCAGAAGCGTGAAGCACTTGAAAATGTGCTGATCCCATATCGTATTGAAGAAAACGTTGCCCTGCTCAAAGACTCCGGTTTCCGCAGCGTGGAAATATTCTTCCGCTGGTACAACTTCTGCGGCATTGTCGCTATTAAGTAATCAAAATCATTCAGTTAATGTTTGGTCTACACGCGCAAATCGTTCTGCGCGTACATTCTTGTGTCTCAGCCTGTTTTTGAAGGCAATAAAACCCCATAACTTTTTGTATCGAGAGCCTGACATGAAAAACTCCATGATTAAGGTCGGCGATTTTTTCTTCCGCTACCGCAACCGCCTTTTTCCGGTCATCATTGTTGCCGTATATTTTATTGCCCCGCCTCCACAACAGATTTTTGGGAGCAGTGTGCTACATGATTTGAAAGATATTATCGCGGTGGTGATAGCCTGCTCTGGCTTGGTGCTCCGGGGTCTTGTCGTCGGTTATGCCTATATCAAGCGCGGTGGTGTGGACAAAAAAGTGTATGCCGAAAATCTGGTGACACAGGGGATGTTTACCCTCTGCCGCAATCCTCTCTATGTCGGGAATATGCTGATTTATACGGGGGTCTTTCTTGCCCATGGCGCGCCTCTGGTCGTTCTGCTCGGCATTGGTTGTTTTGCTTTTCTCTACCAATCTATTATTTTTGCCGAGGAGCGATATCTTCGCGAGAAATTCGGCGCAGGGTATGATGCCTACTGCGCCGATACGCCGCGTTGGGGCCTTAAGCTTTCTCGTTTCAAAAAATCTACAGAGGGTATGTCGTTCAATTTTCGTAAGGTGATTATCAAAGATTACCCCACGATGATAGTGACGGTGATTATGTTGGCACTCACCAAGGTGTATGAACTCCTTTATCCGGGCATTGCAGAAGACCAACTGGAAGATCTGTACATCCTGATTGGGGTGATCATCTCTGCGGCACTTCTCGCTTTACTTGTGCGTACCCTTAAAAAAACAGGAGTTCTTACCGACAAGGCGATATAAGCGTAAGCAGATGTTCTGATTTTTTTCTTGAATCAAGGGCGTTTTGCTGGTGTATGCAGTTTCCGCCGGAGAGTGTTGTCTCGTATTTATAATCCGCCCCATCGGTTACCCGCCGCTGGGGCGGATTTTTAATTGTGAAAGATCCAAAATAAGAATGTGTATGATGTCCTCCGCTGTCTCATCATCTTTGGCGGGCACATCCTTTGTAGCCAAAGTCCATCGGAAATGGATTCTTTTAGTGTGTCTGAACTAGAAGCTGTGGCATTATGAGGGTCAGACTAATTCTAATTGAGCGGAAAATGAACAAAGATAGCCGTCAAATATTTGGCAAGCGCAAGGCCTGGAGCAACTGGTCTGCCCCGCTTAAGATCGCCGGTCTCTACGCCTTAGTGGCGGGGCTGTGGATTCTTCTCTCCGACCGGGTGATGCTGTGGTTTTACGTGAGCGTCGAACAGTTGACCCGGTACCAGACGGTAAAGGGGTGTCTCTTCGTAGCCGCTACCGCGGCGATGCTGGCCTGGTTGGTGCGGCGCAATATGCTGGCGTTGCAGGCAGAGGTCGATTCTTGCCAGTTGTCACGGGAGCGTTTCCGGGCTTTGGTTGAGACGATCCCGCACGGCATTCAGGAGTGCGATACGCAAGGGATCATCACCTTTACCAATGCCGGCTATGATCAGATCTTTGGCTTCGCTCCGGGCGAGGCGCTCGGAACGGCGATCTGGGGCAAGGAGCTTAGCGCAGAGTCGAGTCAGGAGTTACAGCAGTATCTGGCTAAACTGGTCGAGAAACAGCCGGCACCGACCCCTTTTGTGACCCGTAATGACACTACGGATGGCCGTGAAATTGATGTCCAGGTCGACTGGGCGTACCTGCGGGACGATAGGGGGCGGCTGGTCGGGTTTGCCTCGGTGATCACCGACATCACCGAGCGCATGAAAGCGCAAGAGGCGATTCTGGCCAGCGACCGGCTGAAATCAGAGCTGATCACAACTGCAGCCCATGAGTTCAGAACCCCGCTGACCACCATCCTCGGTTTTTCCGAACTGCTGCTTGACGATCACGATTTTTCCCGCGCAGAGCAAAAGGAATATCTCGGCATCATCTACAAAAAATCAGAAGGGTTGACCGATATGCTCGGCAACCTGCTCGACCTCTCCCGGGTTGAGGCGGGGCTGCCGATGCCGATGACGTTCTCTCCTTGCGCGGTCTCCGCGGTGGTCGACGATGTTGCCCTCTCTCTGAAAATTCTGGCCACGCGGCATCGGGTCGAGGTTGCCCTCACCGACGCGGAGACGCTGGTGCAGATCGACCGGAGAAAGATCGGCCAGGTGCTGGAGAATCTGCTCAGCAACGGGGTCAAGTACTCTCAGTCCGGCAGCTTGATCCTGCTGACCGGTGCGCGGGTTGGCGCAGCCTACCGGCTCGAAGTTGTCGATCAGGGAATCGGAATGAGTGCAGATCAGCTGGCGCATGTTTTCGAGCGTTTCTACCGGGTCGACCACTCCGATTCCAGCCCTTCCGGTTTCGGCATCGGCATGGCGATCGTCAAGCATTTTGTCGAGGCGCACGGCAAAGAGGTCCGTATAGAGAGTGAAACGGGCAAAGGGACCACCGTCAGCTTCGACCTTCCTCTCGCGGCGCACCCTGGATGATCAAAGGGAAGACGATGATGCTAGAGATTTTCGCCAGAGATCATTAAACCGTATTTCAAACCGCTATCGGTCTGTGCCGAGGGGCAGTTTTTGTTTTGGGTTGGGTTTTTAGCTTGAGCCTCTTGACCTCTTGGAAGCCTGATCCCTGTCCTGAATATGAAGGTTTTATTCCCAACAAGCAGAATCGGGGCACACATAACCTCTTAAACCTTCATTGAACAGTGGCGCCTGTGCTGGCACCAGTCTCGGCTGAATTCTTATGGCTCCGGTCATCAGAATTCCGAGCAGTATCGGCATCGCCCGATACATAAGGTAAAGGTTGCAGGGGTTACAATAGGCTTGCTCGTGATTCTTAAGGGGTTCCTGGCATTTTCGGCAGCGGAGATAAGATATCTTCGACATAAGACCGAACCTTTCTCCCTCCATTTCTCTTATAGTAATAGATATTGAGAAGCCGTCAAGAAGCTAATAATGTTAGACTTTATTGATTGTTTAATTAAAATCAATACATTCATCGAAAAAACAAGTATGACAATAATCACGGCAAGACCGAACAGAGGGATTGTTCTCGGAGTCTGGACGCAAAACTCGATTATACAAAAATACAGTTTTTGGTTTTTAAGATAAAGGGTGCCCCGCCAGCTACGAAACCCGATGATAGTCCCTTTTTCGATGAGATCGAAGCGGTCGCCGCTTCAGCGATTGCCGGCATCAGGGGGAGACCGGTTGCGCCGTCGAAGCGGCCGACGCACGGGGGGAATTTGATCCGCGGCGGCTCGCCAATTACTTAAAATTACGTTCCGAGCAGGATCGGACTGCCGAGACGCTGGAGCCGAAGCGTCGTAAAGAAAAAAGCTTTTCCAAAGTGGTGAAGCGGGCGAAGAAACACAAAAACCAAAGTTGTGAAAAGCAGTATTAAACAGTCCCCTGTCACTTGTTATCGCAGGGGTTGTTGTCAGTGCAAAACGAAGAAACTCCCTCCTCTTTTAAAAGATTTCTGGCTTGCAGTGCCACACCTCTCCCCTTCCTATCGTTAAAGTCAAGCCGGCAGATTTACCCTGTTGTTCAATCCGTAATGATATCTTCTGAGCGAAATATTAATGGTCTAAACCGTTCTGCCCCGCATTTTCCTTAACAAAAAATATCTTCTCAAACAATATTTTCCTTGTTGACTTCTGTCTCGATCGAAGGGTAATGTCCAAAGATGTCTAATTGGTGAGAGATATGACAGGATAGGTAAAAATGAACATATCTGTAAAAGATGCGGCCCGGCTGCTGACGGTTTCGGAAAAAACCATCTACCGCTGGATCAAGCAAGATATTATTCCGGCTTACAAGATTAATGAATTTTACCGTTTCAGCCGCCCTGAACTCCTTGAATGGGCGACCTCGAGACGGATGGGGGTGGCCGTTGATGCGTTTAACGAACCGGAGTCTGGTCTGCTGCCGAGTCTCAGCGAAGCCCTAGAGAGCGGTGGCGTGTTCTACCGAATAGAAGGGCGTAACCGCGACGAAATTATGGCCGATGTGGTGACCCACCTGCGGTTGCCGGACGAAATTGACCGCGTTTCTTTGCCGAAACTTTTGATCGCCCGCGAAAATCTCGCCTCGACGGCAGTCGGGCACGGAATTGCCATACCACATCTCCCTAGTACTAATCTGGTACATTTGACCCGGCCGACGGTGACCCTTTTTTTTCTGGAAAATCCGGTCGACTTCTCCGCTCTCGATGGTCAGCCGGTCAATATTCTATTGACCCTGCTTTCGCCGTCACTCCGATTACATCTGCACCTGTTATCACTTCTCGGTTTTGTCCTACAGGATGCGTCTTTTCTGAAAATTCTGCAGAATCAGAGTAGCCGAGAAAAAATATTTACAGCCTTAACGGCTGCCGAAAGCCGTATTAAAGTCAATTAATTATTCAAATGGGGCCCCAACGGGGACCGGTCAGAGGAAAATGAACCTGTTTGTTTGTGCATTAGTCATTCTGTTTATCGGTAGCTTGCTGGCGTTACTTTCGCGAAAATCGGCACTGGCGACCCTGGTCGGAACTCTCTCTGTTCTGCTCGCAGCACCCCTCGCTATCTACAGCGCCGTGCAGGTTCTGCTCAGCGGCAACAGTCTGGAGTTGAGCCTCCCCTGGGGAGTCCCCGGCGGCGCATTTAACCTGATGCTTGACCCTCTTGCGGCTTTTTTTGTGCTGCCGATCGCAGTTCTCACACTTTTTTGTGCGCTCTATGCCGGGCCTTACCTGGCTCACGATGGGCAGCACCGGTCGCTGACTACCCACTGGTTTTTCTTCAATATCATGGCAATCGCCATGCTGTTGGTGGTAACTGCCGCGAATGCCGTGCTCTTTCTGGCCGCTTGGGAAGTGATGACCATCGCCTCTTTCTTTTTAGTCGCCTGGGATCATCATCTTGAAGAGGTCTGTAAGGCCGCCTGGCTCTATCTTGTCGCCGCACACTTCGGAATGATGCTGCTGGTAGCGCTATTTATTCTGGCTGGCAGCGCCTGTAGCAGCTTGAACTTCAATGACTTTGATCCGTTGGCTCAACTTCCGATCGGCTTTGCCTCCTTATTGTATCTGCTTGCTCTGTTCGGTTTTGGGGTTAAGGCGGGGCTGTTTCCGATTCATATTTGGCTCCCGAATGCTCACCCGGCGGCACCGAGCCATATCTCGGCTCTGATGTCAGGGGTCTTGATCAAAACCGGTATCTACGGCATTCTGAGAATCGTCAGCTTCCTCCCCCCCGCGCCGGTCTGGTGGGGTTGGCTGATGGCTCTGCTCGGCATAGCAGGTGCTCTTTACGGCATTTCCCTTGCAGCTCAGCAGCGCGATATCAAACGTTGCCTCGCTTATTCTACGGTCGAAAATATCGGCATTATGTTTCTGGGCTTAGGTTTTGGTATGGTTGCAACTGCTAAAGGGCACCCGACGCTGGCACTCTTCGCTTATGCTGGGGGGATGCTGCATCTCTGGAATCATGCGTTGTTTAAAGGCGTTATGTTTCTCGGTGCCGGAACGCTCCTCCATGCTACCGGAACGCGTGACATGAACCTGATGGGAGGGTTGCTCAGGCGGATGCCGCTGGCGGGACTTCTCTGGATTGGCGGCAGTCTGGCTATCGGCGCTTTGCCCCCGCTCAACGGTCTGATCAGCGAATGGCTGATTTACCTCGGTCTCGTTCAGGCCGGTACGACTTTCAACGGCTTTGCGGCGCTCGTGCCGCTCTTACTGTTCGGGCTTCTCGGTCTGATCGGCGCTCTGGCGTTGGTCACTTTTTCACGATTGATCGGTATCTGCCTGCTCGGCGAACCGCGCTCTGAGGAGGCCGCTCACGCCCACGAAGCGGCGCCGCTGATGCTGGTTGCCATGGCGGTATTGCTGGCCGGTTGCTTGACCATCGGGCTTTACCCGCAAGGTGCGGTGCGTCTTTTGTCGACAGCGCTCGCTCAGGTGTCAGGGGTGGCGGTCGGGCCTGAACTGATCCAAGCCGTTGCACCTCTTGGCGAGTGGGGGCTCCTCCTCCTGCTCGGACTGGCTGTTGTTGCCGGAGTTCTTTTGCCACTGCGAAAATTGCGACCGTCGGCAAAGGGGTCAACTTGGGGGTGTGCATTTCGCTTCCCGACGCCACGCATGTCTTACACTGGGGAGGGGTTCTCCGAATTTGCCGCTTGGCATCTCCTCCCTAGTTTCATGCGCCCGGAGCTTTCTAGTCTTGCAATCAAAGGGAAGTTTCCTAAGAAGTCCAGTTTACACCAAGCTTCAACTGACCCGGTCCTGATCCGTATCCTACAACCTTTGTTTGTGGCGATTGCCGATCGCTGTCAGCGCCTGCGTTGGTTGCAACAGGGTAAGTTATCGATCTATCTGGTCTATATTTTTATCGCCAGTACTGTTCTGATGGCCTGGAGTCTCTGGGCCGGTGGCCACGGAGGAAGATAATATGCTCTGGCTTATAATCGCTATTCTACTCACTACCCTCGCTGGTGTTCCTGGGCTTTTTTGCTCACGAAACGGTTCTGGCGGGGAGCGGTTGGCTTGTCTGATGAGTCTGGTCGGCTGTGCCAGCGGTTTGGTTGCTGTAAGTTTAATCTTGATCTCGGGCCACGAACTGCGGATGGAATTCCCCTGGTCAGTCCCCGGTGGTGTTTTTGCCCTGCGCCTCGACGCAATCTCCGCCGCTTTTTTACTCCCGCTAATTCTGGTCGTCGCAACCGGCGCAGTTTATGGACTGCGCTACTGGCCACAGCGCGAAAATCCGGCAAACGGCCGCAAGCTCCGCCTCTTTTATGGTCTGCTCAGCGGTTCAATGATTCTGCTGCTGACCTCTCGCAACGGCGTGCTGTTTCTGATGGGGTGGGAGGTGATGGCCCTCGCTGGCTATTTTCTTATTACGACCGAAGATCATAAAGAAGATGTCCGCCGGGCCGGGTTTATCTATCTCATCGCGACCCACACCGGCACCTTGGCTCTGTTCGCCCTGTTTGCCCTGCTCGGGGAGGCGGCAGGCTCTCTAGTTTATCCCGCAGCAGGGACTCTTACGGCTGCAAGCAGCGGTCTGATGTTTCTCCTCGGGCTGTTCGGTTTTGGCATGAAGGCCGGGATCATGCCGCTGCACATCTGGCTCCCAGATGCCCACGCCGCCGCCCCGAGCCACGCTTCGGCAATCCTCTCCGGAGTGATGATCAAGACCGGTATCTATGGTCTGGTGCGGCTCACCTCCTTTTTTGCCGTAATTCCGCCCTGGTGGGGGTGGACGGTGTTGGTGCTGGGGGTTATTTCAGGAATTCTCGGGGTGGCGTTCGCTTTGGCTCAGCATGATATCAAGCGGCTCCTCGCCTACCACAGCGTCGAAAATATCGGCATCATCGCCCTCGGTCTCGGTTTGGCACTGCTCGGCCGTAGCTACCATGTCCCGGAGTTGGTCGCTCTCGGCCTGGCGGGTTGTCTATTGCACGTTGCCAATCATGGGCTGTTTAAATCGATTCTGTTTTTGAGTGCTGGTTCGGTGATCCATGCGGTCGGCACACGCAATATTGATAGTTATGGTGGACTGCTCAAACGTCAGCCCTGGACCGGATTGCTGTTTCTCGGTTCGGCCGTCGCGATTTGCGGATTGCCACCTTTTAACGGATTTATCAGTGAGTGGCTGATCTACCTCGGTTCTTTTCAACCGTTGAAACAGGCTCACTCTCCGCTCGGAATGGCCGTTTTGGCCGCCCCGGCATTGGCGTTGATCGGCGCTTTAGCACTCGCCTGTTTTGTTAAGGTTTTCGGTGTCACCTTTCTCGGCGAGCCACGCAGCGAGGCGGCGGCCCACGCCCATGAAGCTCCGCGCTGTATGCTTGCACCGATGGCTCTACTTTTAGTCGCCTGTGTCTGGGTCGGACTCCTACCGACAACTCTGGTTCCAATCCTACAGATGGCCGTTGTTAATTGGGGGGGGGCCGCCGGAAGTACAATTCTGGGGAGCAGCTTTGCGCCGCTTGGTTCGATTAGCCTCGCCGGATGGTCCCTTGTGCTACTGCTTGGGCTATCTGCCTTCTGGCTCAAACGACGAAGCCGCACAGCCCCCCGTAATGTCGGCACCTGGGGTTGTGGATTTCAGTTTCCCACCGCAAGGATGCAATACAGCGCCAGCTCTTTTGCTGACTCTCTGGTGCAGTTGTTTAATTTCGTGCTGGTGAGTGAACGTCATGGCGGCAAGGTTCGTGGTTTTTTTGCGAAACCGGCCAAGTTTGAAAGTCATACGCCTGATGTGGTTCTGGATCGGGTATTGGCTCCCGGTTTTGCCGGTGGAGCCTGGCTCTGCCAGCGGCTGCGTGCCGGAGTGCAAAACGGCACTATTGCTCTCTATCTGCTCTATGTTGTTTTAGCTTTAATCGCCTTAATGGCCTTTTTTACCTATTGAAAGGGGATCATGTCATGATCGCGGGACTGATTCTACATCTGGCTTTACTACTGATTTTTGCCCCGTTGTTGCTGGGGATTATCACCAAAACCAAGGCGCTGTTTGGCGGGCGGGTCGGTGCTCCATTGTTGCAGCTCTATTTTGATCTGGCCAAGCTGTGGCGCAAGGGGTTTGTTTTCAGCCGGACGACGACCTGGGTTTTCCTGGCCGGGCCGGTCGTCGGTCTGGCCGTTCCGTTGCTCGCCTCCCTGCTGATTCCTTTTGGGGCGCTGCAGGCGCCGGTCAGTTTCGAGGGAGACTTGATCCTGTTCGTCTATCTGTTCGGTCTCTCACGCTTCTTTACGGCCACAGCCGCGCTCGATACCGGTTCAAGTTTCGAAGGGATGGGGGCGGTTCGCGAAGTGACCTTCTCCTGTCTGGCGGAACCAACGGTGCTGTTTGCGCTTTTGGTGCTTGCTCGTCTTTCCGATGGCCTTTCACTTAATAGTTTGCTCGGGGCGCATCTGCTTGCGGATTGGCACAGTCCGGCCGGTGCCTCACTCGGTCTGATACTGGTTTGTCTCTTTGTGGTGATGCTGGTTGAAAACTCGCGGATTCCGTTCGATGATCCGAACACCCATCTGGAACTCACCATGATCCACGAGGTGATGGTGCTTGATCATAGTGGCCCGGCGCTCGGTATGATCCTTTATGGCGCTTCCCTGAAAATGATGGTGTTAGGTGCCCTGCTGGTGAGATTGGCTCTCCCCTGGCAAACCGGCTGGTGGGTGACCGACGCCCTGGTTTTTCTGGTCGGATTGGTCGGCATTGCCGTGCTGATCGGGGTGGTGGAATCGATCATGGCGCGACTGCGCTTACCACGTATTCCGCAGATGCTGATCGGAACGTCGCTGTTGTCGATCTTTGCGTTGGTGTTGGTGCTGCGATGAAGAACGTGCAAAATGTTGAGATTTGGAGCTCTATGCCGGTGGAGAAGAGACGATGATGGAATTCACAAACCCACTTTTATTGACGGTCATTCTGATTAATTTTTTCACCCTCGGAAGTGCCCGTCTGGTCGCCTGCATCCGGATCGTTGCGATCCAGGGGGCGTTGCTGGCGCTGTTGCCTCCCTTAACTTACGGGCTCAGTTTCCACTCCATCCTCTTGTCCGTCGGGGCCTTCAGTTTTAAGGGGGTGATTATCCCTTGGCTGCTCCAGCGTGCGGTGCGCGAAGTTCGGATCCGGCGCGAAGTTGAACCGATTATCGGTTTTGTGCCGACGCTCATTCTTGGCGCCCTCGCCACCTCCGGCGCTTTCTTGTTTGCCGATTTTCTCCCTTTGGTCTCCGAACATCAAGGTGGGCTTTACGTCCCGGTCGCTCTGGCTACCATGTTTACCGGCTTTTTGCTGCTGATCACTCGCCGCAAGGCGATCACCCAGGTGCTCGGCTATCTGATGTTGGAAAATGGCATTTTTATTATCGGCGTCCTGCTCAGCGACGCTTTGCCATTGATGGTCGAGGGGGGAGTGCTGCTTGACTTGCTGGTCGGCGTTTTTGTCATGGGGATTGTGCTCAACCAGATCAACCGGGAATTCTCTACGCTCAATACCGAACGCCTCTCTGCCCTGAAGGAATAATACGATGCTAGTCGTTCTAATTGTCTTTCCTCTGATCATCGCGGCCATCAGTTTGGTACTTCCCTGGTATCAGGTTCGATCCTGGCTCCTCCCTTTTGCCAGTGGCCTGCATCTGTTGTTGTCGGTATTGCTCTGTCTCGGTCAGTTTCCGATCGACAGCAGCTGGATCGGATTGGATGCGCTGTCGCGTCTGGTGCTGGTGGTGACCAGTCTGCTTTTTTTCGCCTGTGGCGTCTATGCCGTTGGCTATCTGAATCTGCGCCGCGACCGGGGCAATAAAATCATGGTCCCCTGCCTGTTGGTCTTTCTCAGCGCCATGACCCTGGCGGTAGTCGCCCGGCACATGGGTGTCATGTGGATGGCGGTCGAAGCGACAACCATCTCCAGCGCCCCGCTGATCTATTATAATCGCAATCGGCTTTCGATCGAAGCGACCTGGAAGTATCTGTTGATCTGTTCGGTCGGGATCGCTTTGGCGATGCTCGGTATTCTGTTTATCGCCTATGCGGCTTTAGGTGGTGGTGCGCCGGTTAGTTTGCAGTTCGACAAGCTTCTGACTGTCGCCACGACGCTCAGCAAGCCGTGGCTGCATGCCGGGTTCGTCTTTTTGCTGGTTGGTTTCGGAACCAAGATGGGGCTGGCGCCTCTGCATACCTGGAAGCCGGATGCCTACGGTGAGGCACCCGGTCTGGTTGGTGCGCTGCTCGCCGGCGGCCTGACCAGTGTCGCCTTTCTCGCCATACTCCGCGGCGTGCAGTTGATGACCGCTGCTGGCGACGGGGATATGGCCCGCCAGGCGTTGCTCGGAATGGGGCTGCTCTCGCTGTTATTGGCTTCGATCTTCATGATCCGTCAGCCGGATATCAAGCGGATGCTCGCTTATTCTTCGGTTGAACATATGGGGCTGTTGGCGATCGGCGTCGGCATCGGCGGTATTGCGACCTTCGGCGCCATGCTACATCTGATCAACAACGCCCTGACCAAGGGAGGTCTATTTCTGGCCGCGGGGAATATTCAACGGGCCTTCGCCAGTAAGCGTCTTTCCGAGGTGCACGGTGCGTTGAAGGCGCTGCCGGTTTCCGGTCCGCTTTTTCTGGCCGGATTTCTCGCCATCGCCGGCTCGCCCCCGTTTGGTCCTTTCTTGAGTGAGTTTACAATTCTGCGTGGGGTCTTCACCCGCGGGCACATGGTCATTGGCATGTTGATGCTGGTGTTTTTGGCCACAGCATTTATCGGGATGGGGACAACGGTTCTGGCCGCAACTCAGGGTGAACCTGAGCATAAAACTCCCGCATTTAAGGACAGCTTTATGCTCTATATTGCGCCGCTGGTCTTGATCCTTTTGATTCTTTTGCTCGGGGTTTATATCCCTGCCCCATTGCAGCATGCGGTGCAACAGGCCGCCGATCTGTTGGAGGTGCAGCCATGAACCGTTCCAAGGTTATCCGTTTTCGTCATGGTGTTTGTCTTCCTCTCGCCGAGTTGCCGCGCCTCGATTTTGCGACCTTTCGTGAATCGTTGTTCGAAGAGTTGGCCGGAAACGCCCGGGTAGCGAGTTTTTTTGGCCAGCCGACGGCTGATGGTCTCGATCTGTACGCGATCCTCGCTCACGATTGGCAAGAAGAGCTGGCGTTACTGCATACCCAGGTGAAGGAGAGCTATCCCTCTCTGACTCCTGCTTGTCCGCAGCTGCACATGTTTGAACGTGAATTGGCCGAACAGTACGGCGTACGCCCAGAAGGGCATCCTTGGCTCAAACCGGTCCGTTTTCATAACAACTGGGTCGATGCTGCGGATATCTGGGGGCGGGATTCGAAGCAGCACCCGATTCCGGGTGATATGGAATTTTATCGGGTCGAAGGTGAGGGTGTGCATGAGGTCGCGGTTGGGCCGGTCCACGCCGGGGTGATCGAGCCGGGACATTTCCGTTTTCAATGCCATGGTGAAGAGGTGATGCACCTGGAAATCGCTCATGGTTTTCAGCACCGTGGGGTTGAACAGATGCTTGTTGGCGGGCCGCATGCAGCGAGCATTTATCAGCTCGAAGCGGCTGCCGGTGACACCACCATCGGTCATACCACCGCCTACAGCCAACTGCTAGAGAGCCTGTCTGGTGCTGAGGCGCTACCACGCGCCTACACGCTCCGCGCCATTGCGCTGGAACTAGAACGCCTCGCCAATCATATCGGCGATATCGGCGCCTTAGCCGGTGATATCGGTTTTTTGCCGACCGCCTCTTTCTGCGGTCGCCTGCGTGGCGACTATCTGAATCTGACCGCTGAACTCTGCGGTAGTCGTTTCGGTCGCGGTCTGGTCCGCCCCGGTGGTGTTCAATTTGACCTCGATACCGCTCTGGTCGATAAACTGCGTCAGCGTCTGGACATTCTTGAGCCGGAAACCCGCGGTGCCATCGAGCTCTGTTTCGATGCTCCGTCGGTGCTCGCACGTTTCGAGGGGATTGGTGCGGTCTCTACCGATGATGCCGAGGCGTTAGGTCTGGTCGGTGTGGCTGCCCGGGCGAGTGGTTTAATCCGCGACGCGCGGTTACACCACCCCTTTGGGGGCGGAAGCCTTGTCTTTGATACCCCCATTATTGAAACGGATGGCGATGTTTATGCGCGCGCTAATGTGCGCCGCCGTGAAATTTACGCTTCGCACGAACTGATTTATGATCTTCTCAAGCGGATGCCCGGCGGTGATATCAACCTGCCGTTGGGGGCGTTTTCGCCGGACTGTCTCGCCGTTTCTCTCTGTGAAGGGTGGCGTGGTGAAGTGGTACATGCCGCCATCACCGACCGGGCGGGGAAGCTTGCCCGTTATAAAATTGTCGATCCTTCCTTTCATAATTGGAGTGGCTTGGCAATGTCGTTGCGCGGGGAGCAGATCTCCGATTTTCCGGTTTGTAACAAGAGCTTTAATCTCTCCTACTGTGGCTTTGATCTCTAAGGATTCATCATTATGTTGAATATTATTCGGGAACGACTACGTCAGGGACACCGAACCTCAAAGTATCCCAAAGTGGAACCGGCGCTCCCTGATCGCTTTCGGGGCTTGCCGACAATCGAGGCAAAACTCTGCGCGCTAGATTGCGATAAATGTCTGGCGAGCTGCCCTTTTGGCGCCTTGCAGAAGGTCGATGGTCAACTCGAAGTCGATATGGGGCGCTGTCTGTTTTGTCCCGAGTGCAGTGCCGCGTGTGAACAGGGTGCGCTCAGTTTCAGCCGTGATTACCGCCTCGCCAGCCGTACCCGCGACGGACTGAAGCTGGGAGAAGCCGAATACCAACGGGCCGAAGCGCTCGGTGGACGGATGAAAAAACTGTTCGGCCGTTCGCTCAAGCTGCGGCAGGTTTGTGCCGGGGGGTGTGGTGCCTGTGAAGCCGATATCAACGTGCTCGGCACCATCGTCTACGATCTGGGGCGCTTCGGTATCCAGCTGGTCGCATCGCCACGCCATGCCGACGGTATCCTCGTCACCGGCCCGGTTACGGAAAATATGAAAAGCGCCCTGCTCGATACCTATGCCGCGGTGCCGGAACCGAAACTGGTGATCGCCGCAGGGGCCTGCGCTATCGCCGGTGGCCCCTTCTGTGGCAGTCCTGAGGTTCATGACGGCCTCGGCGATCTCCTCCCGGTCGATCTTTTCATCCCCGGCTGTCCGCCTCACCCCTACACAGTTCTCGACGGGTTGCTCCGGCTGCTCGGAAAGATTTGAAGGAGCTGCTCTTGTGAAAAATAAAGATGATATGCCTTACGATAAGGAATTGATTGCACAACTCAGACGGGTGCTGACCTCGGTGGAGCAGATCCTGCCTCGCAGTGTCCCGGTCATTGACTGGTCCGACTGCTTTGCGGCCAACTGGCGCTGTCACTCCATGACCGGTTATCTCGAGCCGATGCTGAATGTCGATCCGATCCGGATGGATGATCTGCTCGGAATCGAAGAACAAAAACAACTCCTCGAAGAGAATACCCGGCAGTTTCTAAAAGGGTATCCGGCCAATAATGTTCTGTTATGGGGTTCGCGCGGGACCGGCAAATCGTCGGTGGTCCGGGCCTTGTTGAACCGCTACGCCGATCAACGGCTCCGGATCATTCAGGTCGACAAGGACGATCTCGCTTCGCTTTCAGATATTTTTCTGCAGATCGCCGCCGACCCGCACCGCTTCATCATTTTTTGCGACGACCTCTCCTTCGAAGCGGGGGAGAAGGGGTACAAGGTTCTCAAGAGTGCCCTCGACGGTTCGGTCTACGCCGCCCCGTCCAATGTCGTGATCTATGTTACCTCGAATCGACGTTATCTCCTCCCCGAGTATGAGACCGACAACCTCGGGGCAAAGATGGTCAACAACGAGGTGCATTATGGTGAAGGGATCGAAGAGAAAAGTGCCCTCTCCGATCGGTTCGGTCTCTGTATCCCTTTCCATCTGTTCTCTCAGGAACAGTATCTGCAAGTAGTCCGGCAGTGCATCGATAATCTGGCCGAGGGGTGCGGGGTTGAGATCCCCTGGGACAAGGAGAGTGAAAAGAGAGCGATCGCCTGGTCGCACGAGAAGAGCAAGCGTTGCGGACGGACCGCCTTTCAGTTTGCCAAACGCCAGGTTGGGCGGGCTCTCTTGGCTGCTGAGTAAGATGTTTTGGGGTTCGGAATCTTTATGGAGAAATAAAGAGTGAGCGGAATGGATCCCGGGTGTGAAATGGGTGCAATTTTGTAAAAAAGGGGTCAAACTTCGACTCAGTGTCCACCCTTGCTGAGATGGAACTTGAGCCGATTCTCAATGCTCAGATGGTACAAGGGGGCGTTGTTCGGGCTGATTGGATAGGGGGATGTTTAAAATATTGCAGACGAAATCAAACGGGCAACCCCTAAAAAGGGTTGCCCGTTTGATTTGTTTCAGTTGTTGGCGAGCGGTGGAAAGAAAAACAGCTCTGTTCTAGTTGACCTTGATCAGCTCGACAGCGAAAATCAGGGTCGCGTGCGGGCCGATACTGGCGCCGGCGCCGCGCTCACCGTAGGCGAGGTTAGAGGGGATAAAGAGCTGCCACTTGGCCCCTTCCTGCATCAACTGGAGCGCTTCGGTCCACCCCTTGATGACACCGTTGACCGGGAAGGTCACCGGCTCGCCGCGCTTGAAGGAGCTGTCGAACTCGGTCCCGTCGATCAGCGTCCCACGGTAATGCACGGTGACGCTGTCAGTGGGGGCTGGAGACTTGCCGGTGCCGGCAGTGATCACCTTGTACTGCAGGCCGCTCGGGAGTGTCGTGACGCCGTCCTGCTTGGCATTTTTGGCCAGGAAAGCGGCCCCTTTGCTCTTGTTCTCATCGGTCACTTTAGCCGCATGCTCCGTCTGCTGTTTCTGCATAGCGCTGCTGACTTCCATCTTTTCGGCATCGGTCAGTCGGTCAGGCTCTCCGGCCAGAGTCTCTGCGACGCTGGCGACAAAGATATCGACATCGATCTCAAGGCCGCTCTTTTTGAGGGAGTCGCCGATCTGGCGGCCGATGAAGTAGCTGGTTTTTTCCTTCAGAGTATCCAGCTTCGGTTGTTCTTTGGCGATCGCTGCCGAAAAAGTGAAGCTTAAGGAGAGAAGGGTTAGAAGTAAGATTTTAAAAACAGTCATAATGTGTGTTCTCCTCTGGGGTTGATTTGTCTGCAGTCATGTCGAAAGGAATCAATTTATTTTTATAAGTTCAACTTCGAAAATCAGGGTTTCGTTCGGTCCGATTGCTCCTCCGGCTCCGCGTTGACCATAGGCGAGTTCCGGCGGAATAACCAGCTCCCAAGTCGCCCCCACCTGCATCAGCGCCACCCCTTCGGTCCACCCTTTAATAACGCGATTCAGAGGAAAGGTTGCTGGCTGACCACGCTTGTAGGAACTGTCGAATTCGGTGCCGTCAAGCAGGGTGCCGCGATAATGCACGGTGACCTGATCTTGAACTGTAGGCGTTGCGCCGTCTCCAGCCTTGATCACCCGGTATTGCAGCCCGCTTTCGAGGGAGACGACACCTTCTTTAGCGGCATTTGTTTTCATGAACGCCTCCCCTTTTTGGCTCGCATCTGTTGTCCCTGCTATGGAGGGTGAGCAGGACATAAACACGAGCATACAACATATGCTTATGTTTTTTAAAAACATGAATTTTTCTCCTTTTTGTCGTGGATTAAGTTGCAAAGAGATCGAGATTGCACGCCGGAATGATACCGCGTTTTTCTGCTTGTGCAAAGAGCGTTTCTACGGCCAGGACCCCCTCGGTGCCAAGATCGCGGGAAAAGGGGGTGACATAGAGATTAATATGGCGGTCGGTAACGGCGTCGTCAAGTTCCTGGGCGTGCTGACGGATGTAGCTACGCGTCTGCTCCGGGTGTTTCCAGGCGTAGTCGAGGCTGGCGCGAATGGCGGTTTCAACTGAATTGATCAACTCTTGACCGAGATCGCGACGGGCGAGAATCCCGCCGAGAGGGATCGGCAAGCCGGTCGTCTCTTCCCACCAGGCACCAAGATCGAGGATTTCGTGGAAATTTTGGTTTTGATAGGTGAAACGGGATTCGTGAATGATAACGCCAGCCTCTGCTTCCCCCGCTTTTAAAGCGGGCATGATCTGGTCGAAGGGGAGGATCAGCAGCTGATCGAAACCGTCTGAATAGAGTTGCAGCAGCAGGTTGGCCGTGGTCAGCTCTCCCGGAATGGCGACGGTTTTGCCGCGGAGTGCGGCCATATCGGTCGGTTGGGTCGCTACGACCAGAGGGCCACAACCACGACCCAGCGCTCCGCCGCTCCGGAGCAGGGCATACTGTTCGCGCAGGTGGCCAAGGGCGTGGTAGGAGGTCTTGGTCAGATCGAGGGTGCCGGAGAGGGCGAGCTGGTTTAAGGTCTCGACATCTTCGAGTCGCTCACGGACCGAAAAAGGAAGGTCCGTCAGTTTGTCGTGAGTCAGGGCGTAGAAACTGAAGGTGTCGTTCGGGCAGGGGGAGTAACCGAATGTCAGTTTTGGGATCATAACGATTTCAAAACCTTATCCCATTCGGCAAAAAGTTCGCAGATCGCCTCCTGCACGATGGCGGTCGCTTTCGGTATGTCCCACGCGCCCTGGTTACGGTCACCGGTCATGTTGGAGATGCCGCGCAGTTCGATCATCGAAACTTTATGCTGCAGGCAGACTTGTGCAACAGCGGCCCCCTCCATGTTTTCACAGATACCATCGGTTCGCGCAACGATATCGGCGGCGAGCGGGTCGGTCCCTGAACCGCAGGAGACGGTGACAAAAGGACCGGTGATCAGGCTCTGTCCTTTGGCAATAAGGACCGGTTTGAGCATTGCTCGAACTTCATTGATCATCGGAGTGATGAGCGGAATTTTATTGAATAACGGTTCGTTCTGGTAGGTGGCGAGCGAGAGGCCGAGCTGCTCCATGTCGAGAAATCCGTCTGGAGTCTGTACTCCTTCGTCTCCGAAAATCTCTTCGGTGGCAATTGCAAGATCGCCGACCTTCAGTCCGCTGCGCGGGTATGCACCGGCACAGCCGAACAGAATGACGGTTTTAGGGTGCCGGAGGGAAAGCAGAGCCTCAGTCGCCAAGGCCGCGTTAACTTTGCCGACTCCAGAGACAAGCAGAGAGACAAGGTGACCACGGATACGCCCTTTGAACAGCGGGAACCGTCCACATTTCGTTTCAGTGGTGCCGGTCATCGCCGCTTTGATGGTATTTGATTCGACAGCGGTCGCAGCAATCAAGCTAATCATATGGAAGGGTACTCCGTAGCCGGGCTCATCGTCCCGGTTTGAACCAGTCACTGCGGATCAGGTCGCGTCTGAGTGTGACACCCGATTTTTCAACGACCCCCTGATACCAGAATGGCATCGGCTCAGACTGTACAGAATCGGAAGGGAGATCGATACGTTTGCGCCGGTCGGTCAGAAGTTTCTGAAAGCGCTCATCGGAGTCACTGACAATCTCGACCAGTTTGTTGGTCAGGTCATCATCGGCGAGGGCGATGACATGCTCAAGGATGTCACGTAGATGTAGCCCGAGCTGATAGTCGATCAGGTCCCCTTCAAACCCTTCGGTACATTCCGTAACAAAATCGTTCCAATCGAGGAGGAAGCTGCCAAAATCCTCTTCTGCGTACTCGGCATAAGCTTCGTGCGATTTCAGGTGCTCTTCAATCGCATCGAGCTCTTTTCGCGTGAGAAAAAAGGAGAGGGTCTCTTCCACCGGATACATATCGAGCGCATCGACAATTTCACCACAAAAGCGGATAAAATCGAGCTCCATTTTGCTTATATTGGAGAGCTGTTCCGGTAAGGTTCCCTCGGGGTGGCAGAGCAGAGAGAGGTGGTCGTGACCAAGGTCCATGTGAAACGTGGTCTCAGTAAGATGTGGCAGGCCGAGACGGTGCATCAGGTTGGTGACCCGGATATGGTTATCGGTAAAGCACGAGATCGTTTTCTCTTCGGAAAAGAAAATTTCCAGGCCAGAGCGGTTGTTGGCTAGACCGAAGCCGACGAAACCCTCATGCACCAGGCGATCCATATAAGGGGAGAGCGTTGCAAAGAGATCATCAATCGGAAGATATGCCGAGTAAAAAACATCGGGAATAGCGGCCTCTTCATGAGCGGGAATGATTTCGTTCGGATAGTATTCGAGGATCAAAAAAGCCTCATCGACCTGCCCTTCGCAGAAGGCACGCAGGATGTGCGGAATCTTCTCCGCAGAGGCAGCGATAGTGAACCGGAACGCATCAAGGGCCCCTTCCACCGGAGTCATGGTGTACCCTTCGACCAGGAGGTGCTGGTTGTCGCGCAGTTCATTTTTCCAGACTTGAATACCGAGGGGCAATTGCAATGGTGTTTTAGACAATTCGATCAATCCCTTGATGCTGTGAAAATTTATTATTACCTACTGACGTCGTAGGGAGAAGCCTTCAAATTTAGATGATTTGACAAATAAAGTCAATTATCCTGTGGGTTCATATCAGAAACAGTGGTTTAATTATGCGTGAAACTGTTTTACCGAAAATAAAATACAGTTGACTTTTAATATAGTTTTAGCTATACGTCTGGTTGTTATCAGAATCAAACTACTTTCTATTTTCTTCTGAATGCAATCCAATTTAGAGTCATAGGGAAGCTCTTTGCCTTGATAGATGCAGGGTGGTGGCGTGATGAGAAATGGCTATCCCTTGATTTGCTCAAATGTTAACTGCAACTTTCAGGAGAGGGGAAAAGGGTTTATCGCGGCGTTAAGTTCTCCGCGACCTTCTATGAAAAGCACCTTAAATAGACCGAATCGTAATGTCGACAAGTCAAGAAGGTTCGGAAATTTCTAAACATAAATAAAGGGAAGCGAGATGTCTAAAAAAGAGATTAAACCTTCACTCAGCAATCCATTTGCCCCACCCGAAAAGATTAATTTTAACAGTCCGGGTGAAATTGCCGGTGTGGCCGGTGGTTATGAAGAGGTCATGCAGGAAGGGCATGAACTGATCCAGCGTCCGATTAAATCGGTCTCGGTTGGGCAGATTGAAAAACAACACTTTAAGAAGCGGATGACGGTCTGGGAGCGGATCAAGGTTTTGACTCAGGAAGATCCAAACATCCTGTTTCAAAACTGGGGCGAAAATCTCGACGGCGCTTCTCTGGTTACCGGTATTCTGAATATTAAAGGGCGCGATGTTGCTCTATACGGCCATGACTTTACCGTCCGTGCCGGATCGATCGATGCGACCAACGGTAGCAAGCTGGCCAAACTGTTCAATATGGCCGGCGAGAAGGGGATACCGGTTATCGGTATGAACGATTCGGCCGGAGCCTTTGTCCCAGCCGGAGTCGGCGGTCTCGACGGTTATGCCGAAGCGTTTACCGCTCTGCGCAAGATCAGTGGCGTTGTTCCGACCATTATGTGCATGTTCGGTTTTAATGCCGGGGGCGGTTCCTATCTGCCACGTCAGGGGAGTTTTGTTATTCAGCCTGAAGACACCTTTTTCGGTCTCACCGGTCCAGGGGTTGTCAAGTCGGTCCTTGGTGAGGATGTCACACCAGAGGAGCTCGGTGGACCGAAGGTGCACGGCGCTACCGGCGTTGCTGACCTGACGGTCAAGGATGAGGTTGCTGCCTTGCGTACCGCAGTCCGCCTGCTCAGCTACATCCCGGACAACAACAGTATCATGGCTCCGTTTCAGGAGACCAGTGATCCTTTAGAGCGTAAAACCTGGGAGATCAACACCCTTCTGAAGAAGGCCTTTAACTCGCCGACCGGCTTCAACACCCCGTTCGACGTGTCGATCATCATTCAGCAGATCTGCGATCATGGCGATTATTTTGAAATCCAGCCGGATCGTTCCCGCGAAGCGATTACCGCTTTTGGTCGTCTCGGCGGCAATGTTGTCGGTTTTGTGGCGAACAACTCGGCGGTCTCTTCCGGTCAGATCGACTGTGATTCAGCTGTTAAGATCGCCCGCTTTGTCCGTTTTTGCAATATCTACAATATTCCGTTGATTTTCATGGAAGATACGACCGGCTTCCTGCCTGGCCGTGAGCAGGAAGCACGCGGGATTGTTCAGGCGGGTCGTTCGATGCTCGATTCGATCATCGATGTTCGCACTCCACGGATCCTGCTGATTCTCCGTAACGCTTATGGTGGTGCTTACGCTTCCTACAATAACTATCCGACCGGGGCGGATCTGGTTCTGGCTCTACCGACGACCCGTCTGGCGGTTATGGGTCCGGCCGGTAAGGAGTTCGTCTACAAAGGCCAGTTGCGCAAGCTGCGCGGTATGATTAAGACGCGCGTCCAGGCCGGGGTTGACGAGCGGGTCAAAGCGGGCCAGGAAGCCGGATCCGCTAAGAAGGATGCCGAGCTCGAAACGGCTGACTGGCTGAAACTCGAAGAAGCCGCGCTCAATCTGCAGTACGAAAAAGAGCTGATGAACCCGAAAGAGGGGCTGGCTCTCGGTTCGATTTCCTCGCTTGTTATGCCGAACGATCTGCGCAAAGTTCTCGGGGAAAACCTGAGCTTCTTCCTGCGTCACTACAAACCGACTGTGTGGCAAGGTGTGCAGCGCGAGTTCCACTGATCGTTTTGGCGTAAATCGAATTCAAAGCATAAAATTGGAGATATATAGCGATGACTCAGAATATTGACTATTATAAAAATAACCCTCTGATCCACAGGGATCGCCGCCTGGCACTGGCTGCCTCGAAGTGGGTCCAATCGTTTTCCTGCGAAGCTCTTAAGCCGCTGATCGTCTGTCGTGGCCCGATCCGTATGGAGGCGATGACTGTCTACGAAGAGATGGGGATCAGCCATTACGGCATCCTCCTGTCGGAAAAAGACTCGATCATCTACCCGAACGCTCTGGCGCCGGAACTGCGTAAGCTGACCGATTCGACCCGCGTCCATCGGGTGCCCGATTATTCCGGCGCCAGCAAGGAGGAGCGGATCGAGCGCATTAATCAGATCATCCAGACAGCCAAGGATAACGGTTACGATTCAATCTTTGCCGGGTATGGATTTATGGCTGAAGACGACGAGTTTGTTGCCGCGATTGAAAATGCCGGTCTGAAATTTATCGGTCCGTGCGCCCATACGCAGGCGAGTGCCGGTAAAAAAGACGAAGCGAAGCGGACTGCTTTGAGCGTCGACGTCTCGGTGACTCCCGGGATCGATAATGTGACCGCCCGCACCTTGGTTAAAAAGCACCCGAGCCGTGATGCGTTGCTGGCAGTCGTCAAGGCCGAAGGGCTTAAATGCGACGATAAGGTGCTCAAGGATGAGACCTTGACAGTTGAGGCTCTGGCCGATCATATCCTGTTCGCCTCTTACGACAAGGGGACCGATCTGTTCACGGTCGATGAACTCGGCAAACAGACCGAAACCGAGTGTATCGAAATGTTCAAGAATAACCCGCAGAGTCGCGTTCGACTCAAGGCTATTGGCGGCGGCGGTGGCAAGGGGCAGCGGATTCTCGGAGCCTCCCTGCTCAGCAAGAAAAACGCTACGGATGCCGAAATCGCCAAGGCAGCCAAAGATGCGCCGAGCATGGTGTTGGAGATTCTCAACGAGGTCAAGGCGAATGGTGTTGGCGACAACAAGAACATTTTGGTCGAGCTGAACATCGAGCAGACCCGGCACAATGAGATTCAACTTATAGGTAACGGCGAGTGGTGTGTCTCCCTCGGTGGTCGCGACTGTTCTTTGCAGATGCACGAGCAGAAACTGCTCGAAATTTCTGTAACCCAGGAAGGGTTAACTCTCGAAATCGAGAAGGCGAAAAAGGACGGTAACAAAATTGTCGCCAAGTCGCTCGAAACTGATCTGATGGTCCTCAAGCGGATGGAAGAAGAGTCGACCCGCTTCGGGGAAGCTGTCGGCCTCGATTCTGCTTCGACCTTCGAGTGTATCGTCGATCGTGACCGGCACTACTTCATGGAGGTCAACACCCGTATCCAGGTTGAACACCGGGTTTCCGAGCTTTGCTACAGCCTTAAATTTACCAATCCCAAAGATAAAAACGATTTCTTCGTCGTTGAGTCTCTGGTTGAGACGATGGCCCTGTTGGCGCTGCATAAGAAAAACTTGCCGAAGCCTGTCCGGATTCCCCGTTTCGGAGCTGCTGCCGAAGCGCGCCTCAATGCGACTGACGCGTCGCTATCGCCGCATGCCGGCGGCATGATTCGTTACTGGTCGAAGCCACTCGAAGGTGAAATCCGGGACGACCAGGGGATCTGCATGGTCAATCCCGACACCGACATGTTTATGCGTTACAGTGTCGCCGGAGCTTATGATTCAAATATCGCTCTGCTTTTGACCGGGGGGGAAACTCGCCTCGATAGCTACAACGCTCTGTCGAAAGTGATCTGCAACACCAATATTCGCGGCACCGATCTGGCGACCAACCTGGAGTTTCACTACGGTCTGGTCAATTGGTTCATCGGTCGTAATGTCATGGCCAAACCGACCACCCGTTTTGTTGTCCCTTATCTGGCTCTGGTCGGTCTGCTCAAGGAGGAGGCGAGCAAGATCGACCCGGTCTTTGCCTTTTTCCAGATGAAAAAGCAATACGCCAAGCTCGCTGATGGCAATGCCGAACTCTCCAGGAGTTACTCAGAGATCCTCGACCGCAAAGGGACGTTGATCACCCGGCCGATGGAGATTCTGCTTAACGATCCGCATCTCTTATCCGGCTGGCTCAGCCTCAACAGCCGGGACTTCCGCCTTGAAAATGGAAATGTTGTCTGGCTGCGTAATCCGATGATGATGGTTGGTGAAACCTACGATTACCTCAATATGGCCTATCGCGCTGAAAAGCCGGCAGCCGAGGTGATCTGGAGCCATGACAACGAGTTGCTGCAAGCTGCTCTCGCTTTCTATGACGAACTGCGGGCTAAGTTCGGTCTTGAGAAAGATGATTATTTCAAACTCAATCAGATGCTGCAGAACGATAAGCCGCAGGGCGGTTTCGGTCTGGAGGAGTGGGGTGTAATCCAGTCGGCACATGCCGGTTATGAGTGTGGTCTGGAGCTGTTCGGGATGATCTTCCTGATCGCCGAGAATACCGGTTTCTGGGAGCTGAAAGTCGAGGAAGATCTGGAGATTACGATTCCGGACCGTCTCACCGATCCCGATCTGCAGGCGCGGATGAAGAAGGTTCTGGTGCCGCCGCCATCGACCAAGGCTGACGAGATTGTCACCCCATGCGGTGGAATGTATTATGGTCAGGAAGCTCCCGGCTTGCCGAGATTTGTTGAAGAAGGGATGCATTTTGAAAAGGATCAGCCGCTGTTCATCATTGAAGTCATGAAGATGTTCAACAAGGTTCCGGCACCGTTCTCAGGCACCGTTGACAAGATCTTGATCGAAGGGGCTGATGGCGTGATTGTCTCCAAGGGGCAGCCGCTGTTCAAGATTACTCCGGACGAGAAGTTTGTTGAGATTGATCCCCAGGAGATCGAGCGTGTCAAGCGTGAGTGTACGACCAGGTACCTCCAGGCTGTCCTTTGATAAATTGATCGCCCATGGCGAGTCTTAGATAACAAAAAAGCCCTCCCTGAAATATACCAGGTGGGGCTTTTTTGTGGAGATCTCAACACGCAGCAGATCCGCTCTGGCGGTCGGATTCAGGCGTAGGCGTAATCCCCACCTTCAACGCATTCTGTTAGTGCTTCAAGAAAAGAATTTTTCTGGGCATCTCTGACCACTTCGATCATGCCGTGATTGACCGCCCAAGTTGTGCTGCAGTTGCCGCATTCGTAGAGGTCTTCATAGAAGCCGTCAGCATGCAGGTTGATCTCAGTGTTTTGTGTTGTTTTACAGACCGGACATTTCATGGCGATCTCCTTTGTTCTCAAAGTGATATTAATTACCAGTTAGTGTGTTAGTATATCCCTTAATCATATATTGACAAGGGTTATTTTTTAAATAATCTAAATAAAACAGTATGTTATGTCAGTTTGCTGTTCTGAAGAGTAAATCGCTGGTTGAGAATGCGAAATATTAGACGCCTCTACTCGGCCCTGCTTATAGAATATAAGATCCCGAATTTTATACCTATTTTGAAAATAGATCAGTTTTTGATTTCTGTGACATCATCAAGGGTAAAATCGAGTGGTGCCTGCGGAACGATGACTCTGTTGCCAAATTATTTCTGGTGACGTCGCTGCGAACATCCTGTTTCCAAGAAAAAAGCGCCTTCATTTTAGGTAAAGGGCATTTTATTTACAGTAAATATTTATTGACAATTAAACCCTCTTCGGGTTAAATCATGGTTTTAAAACAACTTTCTATTTAAGAATGGGATTTAAGTGCAATTCAAGATCGGCGCAAAAATTAAGAAGTTGCGAAAAGCGCGAAAATTAACGCTACAGGCTGTCGCCAGTGAAACCGGTTTTTCTCCCGCGCTGATTTCGCAGATAGAGAACAACAATGTCTCTCCTCCGATAGCGACACTCTCCAAGATCGCCCGTTTTTTTGATGTCAAGATGGGGCATTTTTTCGAGGATGACGAAGAGGATCTCAAGTACGAGGTGGTGCGCAAGGCTGATCGGCGGGTGGTGAGTCGGGTTATCTCAAATAAAGGGACCGGCCACGGTTACGTCTACGAGGCATTGTCGTTTCGCAAGCGCAACAAGAAGATGGAGCCGTTCATGCTGACCATTGGTGAACGACCGGATGAAGAGATGCTCTATACGCATGAAGGTGAAGAGTTTCTGTTGATTCTTAAAGGGCGGGCGGAGGTCCTTCTGGAGGACGAGCGTTTTTACCTCGAAGAGGGTGATTCAATCTATTTCGATTCTTCACTGCGGCACCGTCTGCTCGCTGAAGAAGGGACGGAAGTGCAGGTTATGGCAATTGTGACCCGTTAGTCCCGTTTCCGGTTCAATCTAGCGACGATACATTGCTGTTCAGATTTGTCGAGGAACTGGTGCTATCAGAGGATTGGCCGGAGAGGTCGTCCCCTTTTTTATTCTATACGTCTTCGTGCTCCATTGAGGACGCAAATTTCACGCAGTCGATGAGGATCCACTATGAGCAACTTTGAGAAGAAGACGGTAGCCGATTGGGAAGCTCTGGCCAAAAAAGAGAAAAAAACGGACGATCTGTCCGGTTTCAAGTGGGAGACCCCTGAAGGAATTACGGTAAAACCGCTCTACACGGAAGAGGATCTGGTCGGATTGAAATCGATCGGCTCTCTCCCCGGTCTGGCACCCTTTACCCGCGGACCTATGGCAACCATGTATGCCGGTCGTCCCTGGACGGTTCGTCAATACGCCGGTTTTTCCACCGCGGAAGAGTCAAACGCCTTCTACAAACGGAATCTGGCTGCCGGGCAGCAGGGTCTATCGGTCGCTTTCGACCTCGCCACCCATCGTGGCTATGATTCGGATCATCCGCGCGTAGTTGGCGACGTCGGCAAGGCTGGCGTCGCTATCGATTCAGTCGAAGATATGAAAATCCTGTTCGGTGATATCCCCCTCGATAAGGTCTCGGTCTCCATGACGATGAACGGGGCTGTCCTGCCGATACTGGCCAACTATATTGTTGCCGCCGAGGAACAGGGGGTTAAGCCTGAGCAGTTGGCCGGAACCATCCAGAATGATATTCTCAAAGAGTTCATGGTCCGTAACACCTATATCTATCCGCCGACACCGTCGATGCGGATCATCGCAGATATTATCGAATACACCAGTAATTACATGCCGCGATTCAATTCGATCTCGATCTCCGGCTATCATATTCAGGAGGCTGGCGCCAATAATGCTCTTGAGCTCGCCTTTACCCTGGCTGATGGTCTCGAATATGTCCGGACCGCCATCGCCAAGGGGCTCGATATCGATGCTTTTGCTCCGCGGCTCTCGTTCTTCTTTGCCATCGGCACGAACTTCTTCATGGAGGCGTCTAAGCTCCGTGCTGCCCGTTACCTCTGGGCGAATATGATGCATCAATTCAAGCCGCAGAATCCGAAGTCGTCGATGCTGCGTACCCACTGTCAGACCAGTGGGTGGAGCCTGACCGAGCAAGATCCTTACAATAATGTCATCCGGACCACGGTTGAGGCGATGTCTGCCGTCCTCGGTGGCACCCAGTCGCTGCACACCAATGCGCTGGATGAAGCGATCGCCCTGCCGACCGACCATTCGGCCCGTATCGCTCGAAATACCCAGCTGGTCCTTCAGGAAGAGACCGGAATTTGCAATGTTGTCGACCCGCTCGCCGGTTCCTACTATGTTGAAAGCCTCACCTCGTCTTTGATCGAAGAAGCGCAGAAAATTTTGGATGAAATCGAGGGACTCGGTGGTATGACCAAGGCGATTGAGACCGGGATGCCGAAGCTACGCATTGAGGAGTCAGCCGCCAAGAAGCAGGCGGCGATCGACAGCAGTCGCGATGTCATCGTCGGTGTCAACAAGTATCAGCTCACAAAAGAAGACCCGATCGAGGTTCTCGATGTGGATAATACTGCGGTGCGTAAATCGCAGATTGTCCGTCTTGAAAAAATGCGCGCTGATCGTGATGAAGCCGCTTGCCAAAAGGCGCTTGCTGCAATCACTTCCGCATGCGAAAATGAGAGCGGAAATCTCCTCGGTCTCAGCGTCGAGGCTGCCCGTCAGCGGGCGAGTGTCGGAGAGATTTCGGAAGCGATGGAGAAGGTCTTCGGTCGACACAAGGCTGAGATCAAACTGGTATCGGGAGCATATGGATCCGTGGTTGCAAACGATAAAGATTTTGATGAGCTAATGAAAAGAGTCGAGGCTTTTTCGGCCAAAGATGGACGCCGACCCCGTATCCTGATCGCCAAGATGGGGCAGGATGGGCACGATCGCGGCGCCAAGGTCGTGGCGACCGCCTACGCCGATGCCGGTTTTGATGTCGATGTCGGGCCGCTGTTTCAGACACCGGAAGAAGCGGCCAAAATGGCGGTCGAAAATGACGTGCATGTCGTCGGCGTTTCGTCCCTTGCTGCCGGACACAAGACTCTGGTTCCGCATCTGGTTGCAGCACTTAAGGAGCTCGGCGCCGATGACATCGTTGTGGTCTGTGGCGGGGTTATCCCGCGGCAAGATTATGATGAACTGTATGCTGCCGGCGCAGCGAGAATCTTCGGTCCCGGTACGCCGATCATCACTTCGGCGAACCAGACGCTCGACGCGATCGAAGGGAAATAGAACGTAATAACCATAAGATTTTAATAGGGCGGGCTTTTGGGCCCGCCCTTTTTGCCTTCACTTCGAGTCACCCTGCACACACCTGACCGCTAGCTTAAGGACCAGAAGGTTTACGTCGTGCGTAACACTCTGATCATCTCTGCTGGACCTTGTCCATAATAACGCTTGAATTCGCGACTGAACTGGGAAGCACTCTCGTACCCAACCATGTCAGCAGCAACATAAGCTTTCATCCCCTGCTGTGCCATGAACCCCAGCGCTTTACTCAGCCGCACTTTTTTCAGGTACTGCACCGGTGAATCGGCGGTGACCTCCTTGAAGGCCCGATGAAAGGCGGAGGTGCTCATGTGTGCCTTCCGGGCCAGCATCTCGACATCAAGATTTGTCGCAAAATCACTATGGATTGACGTCAGGGCACGGGCAACGCGGGCAAAATTATCGTTGTGCGCAGCCAGAGCATAGAGGGCCGGAGCCTGATCTCCACAGAGGGTACGGAAAAGAATCTCCCGCACCAGCCCGGGACCCAGCACCCGGGTTTCCGTTTCTGACTGAAGGCACTTGATGAGTCGTGAAGTGGCATCAGCCATGGCATCTACCCGCGGGGCAGGACCTATTCCGCGTGGCAGAGCAACCCTTTTCTGCCCTCCGAATTCAGCACTATGGCCCATCTTGGCAATCAGATCGTGCAATTGGGAGATGTCAACATCGATGTAGACCCCCAGTAACGGGCAGTCCGGGCTGGCGAAGGTTTCACATTCAAAGGGAATGGCAACGGAGAGGACCAGATAATTGTCTGCATCGTAGTGAAAGACCTGATCGCCCAGATAAGCGATCTTGTTCCCCTGGGCAATAATGACAATGCCTGGATTGTAGATCAGCGGAGTGCGGGGAATGTGACGCAGAGATTTGAAAAAGCGCACTCCTTCTAGCCGCGACTCGGAAAACCCTTCGGGCAGATTAAGTTGTTCAAGGTGTTTAACCAATTGAGACATGAACAGTTATCTCCTTTTTTATGAGGCAGAATCAGGCATAATAAATACCACATATCAGTCAATAGGTATACGGCAGAGCAGGAATAGGCAAGAAGTAGGCAGGATTGGGTATTCGCTCGCGCTATCTCAGCATTTATACTCTGTCACATAGTAAATACAAAATGCTGCTGAATGTCGGCGGCCAGATAACCTGCGAATAAAAAGGATAATATCAATGTTGAAGTTTAACTTTCAAAACCCAACTAAAATTCTATTTGGCGAAGGACGCATCGGCGACATTGCGGCTGAGATCGACAAGGACCAGCGGGTGTTGGTGACCTATGGTGGTGGGAGTGTTGAAAAGAATGGCGTCATGGGCCAGATCAAAGCGGCTCTGAGCGGCTACACGCTGTTCGAGTTTGCCGGTATCGAACCCAACCCCAGCTATGAAACGCTCATGGCTGCAGTTCAATTGGTAAAAGAGGAAAAGATTGACTATGTCCTTGCGGTGGGCGGCGGATCAGTCGTCGATGGCACCAAATTCATTGCAGCGGCGGTAAACTTTCAAGGTGAGCCCTGGGATATTCTGGCCAAACAGGCCAAAGTTGAAACGGCCCTCCCTTTTGGTTGTGTTCTCACCCTGCCCGCGACCGGCTCTGAGATGAACAGCGGATCAGTGATTACCCGTCGCTCTATTCAAACCAAACTGCCATTCTCCAGCCCCCTTATCTATCCACAGTTTGCGGTGCTCGACCCAACCACGACCTACTCCCTTCCGCCCTCGCAGATCAGCAATGGTGTTGTCGATGCATTCATTCATGTGATTGAGCAATATCTGACTTATCCGGTGAACGCCAGGGTGCAGGATCGATTCGCCGAAGGGTTACTGCTGTCATTGATCGAGGATGGGCCAATCGCCTTAGAAGAGCCGCAGAACTATGACGTTCGGGCGAATATTATGTGGTGCGCCACGCTGGCCCTCAACGGTCTGATTGGAGCAGGGGTCCCTCAAGACTGGGCGACCCATATGATCGGCCATGAAATCACGGCGATGCATGGCCTCGACCATGCCCACACCCTGGCGATCGTCCTCCCTTCTGTCTTGAGCGTTAAAAAGGATCAAAAGCGCGAAAAACTTCTGCAGTATGCGGAGCGGGTCTGGGGCATCACCAAGGGTGACGATGCCGAGCGGATCGATACGGCTATTGAAAAGACTCGGGCTTTTTTCGAGCGGATGCAGGTGAAGACCCGACTGAGTGACTACGGAATCAAAAAAACAAGCATCGCCAAGTTGGTCATCCAACTGGAACAACACGGTATGGTAAAGTTAGGAGAGAAGAGAGACATCACACCGGAGATCAGCAGACAGATTCTGGAATTGAGTCTTTAAGGGGAAGAGCTAGAGTTGATCCCACAAAGACCCCAAGTTGATCCTTTTAACCATTGTTGAGGAGATACATTTCATGTCCGCAAGCACAAACGTTAATCGCAGAATTGTTTTGAACTCACGCCCCATCGGTGCGCCGACCACCGAGAATTTCCGTCTTGAGGAGAGTGCAATACCGCTCCCCGCAACCGGTCAGGTTCGGTTACGCACCCTCTACCTGTCGCTTGATCCGTACATGCGTGGTCGCATGAGCGATGCACCGTCTTACGCCCCACCTGTAGAGATCGGGGCCGAGATGATCGGCGGTACCGTCTCTCGCGTAGAGGCCTCCCTTCATCCGGACTATCAAGCGGGCGATCTGGTGCTCGGTTTCAACGGCTGGCAGGATTATGCGCTCTCTGACGGCACCGGCCTGACCAAGCTGGAGGCCCGAATGCCGCAACCCTCGCTGGCACTCGGCGCTCTTGGCATGCCCGGCTTTACTGCCTACATGGGCTTGCTCGATATCGGTCAACCTAAACCTGAGGAAACGGTCGTGGTCGCCGCTGCCAGTGGTGCCGTTGGTTCGGTCGTGGGCCAGATCGCCAAGCTGAAAGGTTGCCGCGTGGTCGGGATTGCCGGTGGGGCCGTTAAGTGCCGCTCGGTCATTGATGAGTTGGGGTTCGATGTCTGCATCGATCACTACAGCGCCGATTTCAACCAACAATTAGCGCCGGCCTGTCCCAAAGGGATCGATGTCTATTTTGAGAATGTCGGTGGTAAGGTATTTGACGCCGTACTTCCCCTGCTCAACCCGGCCGCGCGTATTCCGGTGTGCGGGCTGATCGCCCACTACAACGATACCGAACTGCCAGCCGGGCCGGATCGTCTCGGCCTTTTGACCCGCACACTGCTCACCAAGCGGATCAAGATGCAGGGGTTTATCATTTTTGACGACTACGGCCACCGCTACGGCGAGTTCTTTAAGCAGATGAGCACCTGGCTCAACGATGGGAAAATCATCTTTCGTGAAGACATGGTCGATGGTCTGGAGAACGCCCCGCAAGCCTTCATCGGCCTCCTCGAAGGGAAGAACTTTGGCAAACTGATCATTCGCGTCGCAAAAGACTAATTCACTCACTTCATTAGGAGTTAACATGAAAATATTGATGGTACTGACCTCACACGACAAACTCGGTAACACCGGCGAAAAAACCGGTTTCTGGCTGGAGGAATTTGCTTCTCCCTACTATGTTTTCAAAGACGCAGGGGCAGAAATTACTCTCGCATCACCCCTCGGCGGCCAACCTCCGCTCGACCCCATGAGTGACGCCCCTGATTTCCAGACCGAAGCGACACAGCGCTTCAAGGCCGATAGCCCCGCACAACAGATTCTGGCCAGCACAGTCAAGCTGGCCGAAGTTTCTGCCGCCGATTTTGACGCCGTATTTTACCCTGGCGGACACGGCCCCCTGTGGGATCTCGCCGAAGACACCTCCTCTATTGCCCTGATCGAAGCGATGTTTGCCACGGGGAAACCGGTCGCCGCCGTATGCCATGCGCCTGGTGTATTACGCCACCCCAAAACCCCGGACGGAGTTTCCGTAGTGCAGGGGAAAGCAGTCACTGGCTTCACCAACACCGAGGAAGAGGCCGTCGGCCTGACCAAGATCGTGCCTTTTTTGGTGGAAGAGATTCTCAAGCAGAATGGCGGCGAATATTTAAAACTGGCGGACTGGCAGCCCCATGTTGTGGCCGATGGTCTGCTGATTACGGGCCAAAACCCTGCGTCCTCCGAACCGGCAGCCAAGGCACTGCTAGCAAAATTGGCCTGAGCGATTAGCAGAACGGATTGATTAAAGAGGCTTGGTTCGCCTTGGCTCTTTGACACTAGACCACAGGAGCACATTGTGCCAATTTTCAGAACAGTTCACCTTGGAGCCTCGCTCCTTTTATCAGGTTTTTTTCTTGTGTCTTGCACGGGAAGCATCCCCTCAACCCTTGGCGTCTCTGGTTCTGGGATGGCACCTTGTCCGTCTTCACCGAACTGCGTTTCCAGTGATGCCCAGGACAGTGACCATCAGATTTCTCCCCTTCAGCTTACCGAGCCTGCTACAGAAGCCTGGGTAGTCGTGCAGGATTTACTGGCGAAGCTCCCGCGGACGCGTATTGTAAGTGACAAACCGGGGTATCTTCACGCCGAATGCCGAAGTGCTCTGCTAGGTTTCGTTGACGATCTTGAACTTAACCTGCGTCCTTCTGAAGGAGTCATTGCGGTCCGTTCTGCCTCGCGTTTGGGGTATTCAGATTTTGGTGTCAATCGACGCCGAATTGAAGAGTTGAGGACTTCTCTCATCAACCGAGGAGTGGTTAGATAGGATGCTCTCAATCTCTTCCGCAGAGAACACCCCGAAATGCGGCTGAAGGTTTTATTGTTGAGATGGAGCTGAAAAATATTGGAAGTGGACCTACGGTAGGATGCTTAATCCGGAGGAACAACAAACAAGACGGCCCACCTTAAATGGTGGGCCGTCTTGAATTCATGCGCGGTACGCGCTACGAAAAGATCCAGGGTACTACTTTAGCAGACCACTCCCGGTGGAAGAGGTGAATCTCTTGTTTTGGGGGAAGTCGAATTGCCCCTTTTGAGGTGATTGAGCAAAAAACGTTGATCTTTTGATCGGTGCTTAATACTGATTTTGCACGAAAATCAGTGTTCACTGTTAATGAACCTCTAAATCGTACTTCTTCCCTTTCACTTTGATGTTGTCGACCTGCTGTCTTGGATACTCTTAGCCCGGTTGAGTGATCAAAATTTCCTTCAGTTTCCCGCTTACTCGCTTCCACGCAGACCACTTGAAATATTTTCGTCACAAAGAGTTCTTCCCGGCCATTGCTGTTTAGATCAAGCGCCGATAGGGCGATGACCGTCTGCCCCTCTCTGAATTTGTGGGTCGCTAAACCATGACATGTGCTCATTGCTTAACGGCGCATCCCGATCAGAGTTGAAAGAACGGCTCAAGTGACTCTAATTCTTTTCGAAAAAAATGCCCCGGAGAGTTCCGGGGCACTTTTAGTTTGCCCAGCGTAGCTGGCAAACCCGGCCTGTTGAAAGAAACAGGCGTCACCCCGATCAGGGGGAAGACAATCCGAATCGCAAGGGCGTTGCTGGTAACGGCAGGGTCTGAAGGAAGCGATAGGAAGTGAACGGCACATAGCGCAAGCGAACCTTGAGAAGTAGGGGGAGTAAGTCTGACCGACCAGCAGGGTGCCGGCGTCGAACTTGTAAGTACCAAAAGCAAGGCGGGTATAGACCCCTCCCGTTTGGGCTTTAAAACCCAATTCGATCTTACCACCGAGCTTGCCGGCTTGAACCTTGGCGCCAAAGCGGGTGTTCGTTGCAGATCCAAGGTAAAGTCCTGCTTGTCAGCAGTATTTTTATCATTGTCGACATAGAACGTTTTAACGCGGACCGAGCCGTAAAAGTTGTACTCAGCCAAGGCCGGGGTGGCGATAGCAACGATAGCTACCAGCGCAACCAGAACCAGTGTCAATCTTCTCCTCTTTTTTACCTCCTGAATCAGTGTGGTCATGGCGGTCAGGAACGGTTCCTGACCGCCGCACAAAAATTGTTGAAGCGTAATGACTCCCACCAAACGTCATTCAGTTACTTCCCAATTGTAAAACGCCCATCGGCCAGATAGGTGACCTGAGCATCGAGATATTGCAACTGCCCCTTGTTGGCGTAGCCAGGTGCTTCGGCGTCGAGGATCGCATAGTAGCTGCTGCCGCTGCGGGCGCCGGTGGTGCAGACTAGAACGACACGCTTCTCTGTATCGAGTTTGGCGATTGTCTCTTTAGCCTTGAAGATGAAATCTTCGTCGAAGATGTTTATAGCGCCGGGGATGTGTCCCTTGGCGAATTCTTCCGGCTCGCGCACATCAACCACTTGAATGGAGCTGGCTGCGACCAGCTTCTTGAATTCTGCTGGCTCGATCGTCTCAGGCAGTCCCTCTTTCTTTTTCTTGGCAACGACCCCACTCGACTCATTTCCCCAGAGCGGCAGACCGGCTTCCTTCCAGGCTGGTGCGCCAGCGGCATAAACGTTAACGTTGGTGTAGCCGAGGGCAAGAGCTGCAGCGGCAGATTTGTGGCTCAATTTACATGCGTAACCGCCGCAATAAAAAATAATTTGGGTTGATTTGTCGGCAGGGAGAATCCCCTTCTTCATCTCAAACTCAGCCTTGGGCAAAGAGATGGCACCGGGAATAAAAGCTTTTTGGTATTTGACTGAAGGGCGGGCATCAACCAGAACGAACGGTGTCTTGCTCCTTTCCAGAATCTTTTTCTTCACATAGTCAAGCTCCACCACGTTGTAATTGCCAGCTTTGGTCCATGCCGGCTCCCCTTCGTAAAATACTTTGACATTTTTGAAACCATTTTGTTTGGCGACTTCAGCTGATTTTGGGCTGAGGGAGCATTTTACGCCACCGCAGTAGAAGATCTGCCTCTTATTCTTGTCGAGCTGAGAGAGGCTTTTCTTAAGCATCGGCTTAGGAATATTGATAGCTGTCGGGAGATGGCCTGCGTCAAATTTGATGGCCGGGCGGGCGTCAATCAGCTGATAATTACCTGCTTCCGGACCCTTTGCAATCAGAGATTTGACCTCTTCGAGAGAGATGATTAACGCCGGGTCTTGTTTGATCGGCTGCTTTTCAACCTTAGCGGTTTTGTCTGCCATCGGTTGGAGTCCGGGTGCACAGCCGACGGCAACAGTTGCAATCAGAAGTGCTGATAATAAAAATTTGAGCATTTTAGACATGTCAATCCTCCTGACTATGGGTGCGTAACTTACAGCTTAAAGACACATAAATTACAGCACAATCCGTGCCTTTAGGTGCTCTAATGGGTTTTTTTATTAATTTGTTTAAATTTATAGATAAAACAACATATTGCAGCAATACAATTAGTACACAAAAGAAAAGAGGTTTTGAGGAATGACCACATTTGTACGGTTAAATGCCGTACAAGTGACGATCCTCTCGGTCAAAACACCAAAAGGGAGGTTTACCAGGAAAGAGAAGTGAGGAGTTGTTCAGCTTGTTTTTGGTCTTCGGGGTTAAACGGCCCGACGATGGCCATCGCCAACTGGCTAGAAACAATTAGCCGTTTCGCCGCTGTCCGCATTTGGTCGCAGGTGAGGGCTGCAGCGGACTGCATATCATCCTCAATAGTACGGTGATAGTCGACCAATTCACCCCAACCATGGCGGACAGTCATCTCGTCGGCGTGGTCGCGGCTGAATTCGAGGTCGAAGCAGAAGTTCTGCACGACCCGTTTGAGTTCATCCGCCGGGAGCTGTTCCTGACGCATCGTCGTGAGGATCTCTAAAACCTCTCGAATCGCTTGCAACAGGTTGTCCGGATTCACCGAAAGATCGACCGTGAGGCAACCGGTGTCGGCGAGCAAGCCCAGGTTGGCCTCGACGTGATATGTGAGGCCGAGCTCTTCACGCAGACGTAGCATCAGTCGTGATGTGGCACCCCAGGAGAGTATACGTCGCCAGATCCGCATGGCGAAGGCATCTGTATCGTGTCGGCCGGGGAGTAAAAGGCTTATCTGAATCGTGATCTGGGAACTCGAATCTGGAACCCAGACACTCTGTGGGGAAGCACTTTCTGCAATAGGTGGTGAAATGATCGGTGTGGTCGGTAAAGGGGCGTGCCCGCCGCCGAAGGCAGCGCTGATCACCCGATGCGCGCTCTCTGTATCGATACGCCCGCTAACGACGATAACGGTATTGTTTGGCGTGTAGTGCTGTTGATGAAATTGAATCAGAGCATCGAGGTTGATCGCTTGCAAAGAGTCACTGGTGCCGATGATCGGCTGACTCAAAGGGTGTTCTGGCCAGTGAAGGCGTCCGGTCAGTACATCAGGGTTGATCATTGCACTCTGTTCATTCAGGTCTTCGAGCGCTTCTTCTATGATAATGAGACGTTCGGTTTCAATCCCCTGCCAGACCGGTCGACGGAGTAGAGATGCGAACAAATTGGCACCGGTCTCCAGCTCATCCGGATGCAAACGGCTGAAGTAACAGGTTGATTCGGCGTCGGTTGCAGCATTGACGGTTCCGCCGATCGCTTCGAAGGCGCGCTCCAGAGTGAGTGAATCGGGATAGTCTATGGAGCCACGGAATAACATGTGTTCGAGGAAATGGGAAATTCCGGCCAGTTCCACAGGTTCATGGCGACCACCAACCCCGACATAACAGGCCATCTCGCAGACGTGCAGGTGCGGTTGCGGTACGGTGACGATGCGCAGACCATTATCGAGGCGGAATCGGGAGACATTCATGGCAGTAGTAATTGACTCGGGTAAGAAGGGAGACGCCGACAAACAGGAGGGTCCTGAATGCGGTGTGGATAAGGAGTCTAGCACGAACCCGAAGGAAGAGAAACGCTTTGTTCACTCGACCTTGTCGTCTGCGCGGGGGCGACGCAACTTTTCTTTCAGCTTGCGCAGCATGGCCCGGAGGCTGAAGAACATTCCAATGCTGGTCATGGACCAGACGACGGCAACGATGGCTATTTCGCTTGTAGTTTTCATGCCCTGATATTGACACATGATGAAAAGTGAGTCTTTGACACAGGTCAATATGAAAGCTGAAAAAGGCCCGAATCACATCCCTGTGAGACGGGGCTTTTTGGTTTATTTATTCAGCAGTTTGGCCGCTTCTTTGGCGTGGTAGGTAATGATCAGATCGGCCCCGGCGCGCTTCATTCCGAGGAGGGTCTCCATCATCACCCGGTCGCCATCGATCCACCCTTTTGCGGCGGCGGCCTTGATCATCGAGTATTCGCCGGAGACGTTGTAAGCGACCAGAGGGAGGTCGAAACGCTCCTTGATATCGCGCAAGATATCGAGATAGGCGAGGGCCGGTTTGACCATCAGAAAGTCGGCGCACTCCTGGACATCGAGGGCCGCTTCACGAAACGCCTCGATCCGGTTGGCCGGATCCATCTGGTAGCTGCGCCGGTCACCGAACTGCGGGGTAGAATCGGCGGCGTCGCGGAATGGGCCGTAGAAGGCGCTGGTATACTTGACGGCGTAGCTCATGATCGGAATCTGGTTGAAGCCGTTGGCATCGAGGATTTCACGGATCGCTGCGACCCGCCCGTCCATCATGTCGCTTGGCGCGACGATGTCGGCTCCGGCCCGGGCATGGGAAAGCGCTTCGGCGGCGAGCAGTTGCAGCGTCTCATCATTGTCGACATCGCCATCCTTGATCACGCCGCAGTGCCCGTGATCGGTGTACTCGCACATGCAGACGTCGGTGATGACCATCAACCCCGGGACTTCGCCCTTGATGGCGCGGATTGTCTCCTGGATGATGCCGGTTTCGCTATAGGCATCCTGGCCGACAGGGTCTTTATGCTCCGGGATCCCGAACAGAATGACGGCAGGGATACCGAGGGCATAGACCTCTTTGGCCTCTGCGACGATATGCTCGATCGATTGCTGATAGATTCCCGGCATCGAGACGATCTCTTTTTTAATGTTTTTGCCAAAGGCTGAAAACATCGGGTAGATCAGGTCTTCGGTGCGCAGGTGGGTCTCGCGGACCATGCGGCGGATTGTCTCGTTGCGGCGCAGGCGGCGACCGCGGAATTCAGGGAAAAACATCATGAACCTCCGGATGCTGAAGGGTTAGTGTGGCTCTGGAAATAGTCGGTCAGCGAATCGACCAACGCCTCAAGGGTTGAGGGGGACGCTTCGGTGGCAATCGTGAGGTGGTGTCGGGTCATCGTTTCGCTGGTCAACGGGCCGATGGAGAAGAGCGGAATAGCGCTGATTAATCCGATATTCTTTTCACCGAGCAGAGAGATGAAGTTATCGACAGTCGACGAGGCGGTGAAGGTGATGGCGTCGATCCCGCCGGTTTGTAACAGCTTAAGCAGCTTTGGCCCGTTGTCCGGGATTTTACTGCTGTAGGCGATCGGCGCATCGACCTTTGCCCCGGCTGCCGTCAGTTCTCGGGTGATGAGATCGCGAGCGAGCTCGGCATGGGGGTAGAGGATACTCTTGCCGACCACCCCTTCTTTTTGCAATTCAGCAAGGATCCCCTCGGCGCGGAAATCTTTCGCCTGCAAGTCGGCGTTTAATCCGTACTTATGAAGGGCCTCGGCTGTTTTTGGCCCGACGACGGCGACAACTGTTCCGTAGAGGTCGCGAACATCTTTATCGCAGGCGAGCAGCCGGGAAAAAAAAGCGTCGACGGCATTGGCCGAGGTCAGGATCAGATAATCTGTCTCTCTCAATCGTCCGATAGCGGCATCGAGTCCGGCGTAGGAGGGGGGTGGAACGATCTCTATGACCGGAGAGGAGAGAGCTTCGGCCCCCGCGGACTCGAGCAACGTACTGAAACTTCCGGTCTGAGCGGCGGTGCGGGTGACCAGTATCCGCTTGCCGAAGAGCGGCCGGTTGTCGAACCAGCGGAGCGATTCACGCAACGCCACCACCTCGCCGACAAAGATCAGCGCCGGAGGCTTGAAGCCGTTTGACCTGACCTGCGCAACAATCGTCGAAAGGGTACCGGTCAGAGTCTCCTGTTTTGGCGTGGTCGCCCAGCGAATCACGGCGACAGGTGTTTCGGGACTACGGCCGTGAGTGACAAGCTGCTCACAGATCGTCTCAAGATTCGCCATCCCCATGTAAAAGACGAGGGTGCCGACGGCTGTCGCCAGCTTTTCCCAATCGAGGGAAGAGAGCTTCTTGGCCGGGTCTTCATGTCCGGTGGCAAACCCTAAGGTGGTGGTGAAGTCGCGGTGGGTCATCGGGATCCCGGCGTAGGCTGCGGCCGCAACGGCTGAGGTGATTCCCGGAACGATTTCAAACCGGATCCCGGCGGCGGCCAGTGCCTGGGCTTCTTCGCCCCCCCGACCGAAGACAAATGGGTCCCCCCCTTTAAGGCGGATAACGGTTTTTCCGGCGCGGGCCAGATCGAGGAGCAGCGAAGTAATCTTTTCTTGCGGGTAGTGGTGCCTCCCCTTATTCTTGCCGACATAAATCCGTTCGGCGGCGGCCGGAGCCTGTTCGAGAAAACAGGGGTTGGTGAGGTAATCGTAGACCACCACATCGGCCAGACGCAGACATTCGCGCCCCTTGACTGTAATCAGTCCAGGGTCTCCGGGTCCGGCACCAACAAGATAAACTATCCCCTGCTTCATCACTTCACCTGAAAACGAGACAGGGGTGTACAGCCGTACACCCCTGTCGCTGTTTTACGTTTAGTTGCTAAAGATGAACCTCTTGCAACGTGCCAGAGAATTACATTGCCGTCATTCCCGCGCAGGCGGGAATCCAGAGGTTGCCTTGAAATACCAAAACAGTGGATCCCCGTTTTCACGAGGATGACGACTGTTGCAATTGCCTCGGTTCTCTCTGCGTTCTCTAGAGAGCAAAGCGAACGGGCGAGAGCTAAGACCTGAAAGGCTGTATCTCGCAGAGTCCGCAGAGAACGCAGAGCAAAAATAATCCTAAACTAAACGACTTAAGCGGTTTAAAAGGTTGAGCCTCTTGCAAAATGCTAGAAAAATGAGTCTCCGTCATTCCCGCGCAGGCGGGAATCCAGAGGTTACCTCGAAATACCAAAACAGTGATGATAATTTTTGCAAGAGCCCCAAATGGCTAAGCAAAAATTTCGTCCCACAAGGCGCGGTGGTTTTTCCGGGGCGAAGGCATACGTCTGTATGTCGAGGTCCAGAAAAACCGCTGCAACGCAGTCGGGCGGACTTTTCGCGACGCCATTATCAGACCTCTTCTTTGCCGACGTTGAATGTTTCGTGCTGGTAGACCTCATTGAGGATCTTGCCGGCGCCTCGAATCAACAGGTCATCGGCGATCGCGGTCCCGAGCTTCTCACACTGATCCACCGGCCCGGTGATCGAGGTTTTCAGGCATTTAACCCCCTCGCAGTCGGAGACAAAGCCGGTCAGGGTCAGTTGCCCCCCTTCGATGGTGCCGTGACAGGCGATCGGAACCTGACACCCCCCTTCGAGGCGTTTCAGAAAAGCACGTTCTCCACGTACCGCCCAGTCGGTCTCCGGATGGTTGAAGAAATCGATCAGGCTATTGATCTCATCGTCGGCAACCCGGCTTTCGATGCCGAGCGCGCCTTGGCCGATGGCTGGAATGGAGACATTAACCGGAAGATATTCGCCGATCTGGGCATCGTAGCCGAGGCGGTGCATCCCGGCGGCAGCGAGAATAACCGCATCGAGGTCGTCTTCGGTCAGTTTCTTGATTCGGGTTTGAACGTTGCCGCGGATATCGACCATCTGCAGATCGGGACGAAGATGGAGCAGCTGTGCCTTGCGACGCAGGGCGCTGGTACCGATGCGGGCCCTTTGCGGAAGATCTTTCCAGCTTTTAACGCCGGGGCGCAAAACGACGATGTCGCGGCAGTCTTCGCGCTCGGTAATGCAACGGAGTGCCAACCCTTCGGGGAAAATGGTCGGAACGTCCTTCATCGAATGAACGGCGATGTCGATCTCCCCACGCAGCATCGCTTCTTCGATCTCCTTGACGAACAGCCCCTTGCCGCCGACCATGGCGAGTGGAACGTCAAGGATTTTGTCCCCTTGCGTTTTGATCTTGGTCAGCGTCACTTCCATGTCAGGATAGCGTTTTTCGAGTTCGGACTTGACCCATTTGGCCTGCCAGAGGGCGAGTTCACTGGCACGGGTGCCGATTCTCATCAATTTTTTAGCCATTATTCTTGTTACTCCTTTATTCTTTCAGCTGTAATCTCTTCGTGGGATTCGCACTGTTCTTCCTCGGGTTCAGGTGGAGCGAGATCGAACAGGGTTCGAACGGCATCGACATAGATGTCGCAAGATGTTTCTTCGGAGCACTGTTTGAGCAGGGTGACCGGATGATGTAACGCTTTATTGACAATCGCCGAGGTCATCGCTTCGATCGCCTTGCGTTCTTTTTTGCCAAGGTCGCTAAAGCGGGACAAGGTTTTTTCGACCTCTTCTTTGCGAATCTGCTCGAATTTCGTGCGCAAGGCAACGATAGTCGGTACGACGTCGAGGGTTCCAAGCCACTGGTGAAATTGGTCGACTTCGGACAAGACCATCACTTCGGCCTTCTTCGCCTCCTTTTGCCGCTCCTTCATGTTGGCTTGTATCACTTCTTGCAGGTCGTCGACGTCATAAAGATAGATATTATTGATACTGTTGACGTGTGGATCGATATCCCGAGGCACCGCGATGTCGATCAAAAACATCGGACGGTTGCGCCGTTTTTTGATCACAGCTTCGAGGGTCGCGTGTTCAAGAATAAAGCCGGGGGCTCCGGTCGAGGTGAGGACGATATCGACCTGATCCAGGTGGTCGGTAAAGTTATCAAACAGGATCGGTCGACCATTAAACTCTGCAGCGAGTTTTTCCGCCCGTTCGAAAGTTCGGTTGGTGACCAAGACGTTGGTTACGCCGTTATTGACGAAATGCCGGGCGGCGAGTTCACACATCTCACCGGCGCCGATCAGCATGACCGTTTTGTTTTCAAGTTGCCCAAAAATTTTACGCGCCAGTTCAACGGCGGCAAAGGAGACGGAGACGGCGCTACTGGCGATCTCTGTTTCGGTTCGGACCCGCTTGGCGACAGAAAAGGCCTTATGCAGGAAGCGATTAAGAATCAAGCCGACTGTCTTGTATTCGGTCGCATAACCGTAGGCGGTCTTGATCTGGCCGAGGATCTGTGGTTCGCCGATGACCATCGAATCGAGGCTGGAGGCGACCCGGAAAAGGTGATGGATCACTTCACTTCCAGAGAGATCGTAGAGGTGTGGCTCGAGTTCGTCTGCATCGATACTGTGAAATGACGATAAAAAATGTTTAATCTGGGCAACAGCACCTTCGGCATCACGGCTCGTGGCGTAAATTTCGACCCGATTACAGGTTGAAACGATCACCGTTTCGGCGATGGCGGGGAGCGCAAGGAGCTGCTGCAGCGGTTCCTGCATCGCCGTGGGGGGGAAGGCGACCCGTTCGCGAATATGAACCGGTGCGGTTTTATGACTGAGTCCGACAACGAGTATATTCATATTGTGTTCCGTATCAGCCTTCTCACTGAAGGCCCTTAAAGGACTCAAAGTTGTGCGCAGCCGACATCATGTTGACACTGAAAAGCGAGAAGATCAGGAAGATGAAGCCGATAATGGCGACGATGGCCGCTCGGCGTCCCCTCCAGCCGATATTCAGTCGACCGTGCAACAACGCTGCATAAAGGAACCAGGTGACCAGCGCCGAGGTCTCTTTCGGGTCCCAGCGCCAGTAACCACCCCAGGCTTGATTGGCCCAAACCGCACCGGAGATGATCGCCATGGTCATGAGGGGAAAACCGAAACTGAGGCAACGGTAGTTGATGGTGTCAAGAATGTCGAGGGATGGTAAGCGGTAGTAGAGCCCTGAAAAGCTCTTGGTTTTCAGCATCCGTTCCTGGAGCAGATACATGATGCCGGCCAGAAACGCGAGGGTGAAGACTGCGTAGCCGGCAAAAGCGAGGGAAACATGGACCGGGAACCACCAGCTGTCGAGCATCGGGTTCGGGTTCGGCACCTCGTAAAAGATGATGCCGGCGGCAATCATCATAATGAGTGCCAGTGGGCAGACCAGGACGCCGAGGCTATCGAGTCGGTAACGCAGGTCGAGCAGCAGGTAACTCCCGATCAGCATCCAGGCAAAAAAGGAGAGTGCTTCGTGCAGATTTGCCACCGGGGTCTGGCCGACTTCGACATAACGCGTTGCCAGAGTTGCGGTGTGGACCAGGAGTCCGATAACCAGCGCCCCGCGCGCGTATTTGCCGAGACTGGTGCGACGCAGCAGTACATCGATCAGAAATAGAATGGTGGCCGTTAGGTAAACCACTAACGTAATCTTGTACAGTAGAATGTTGACGCTCATGACGCCCCTTTCGGCAGGTCTATATCGAGATCGTTCCAGGTGACTTTATCAGAGAGTTCGGTCGTGAGCAGTCGCTCAATCCCGACTTTGTCTCCTGATTCCAGCATCTGAATCAGCCCCCGTTCCAGAAGAAGGTGCAAAACCTGCCGATTATATAAGGCGTTAGAGTCGCTTGTCAACCGCAGGGAGCGTAGTTTTGCCGCGAGCTGAATAAACAATTCCCACCCCGGGGAGAGCGAGTCGCTGATGTTGTCACGAATTATTGCAGCAGCGGCGGGACTTCGCCCCGATGTTCCGATGGCGAGGGTCAGTGCGCCGTGTCTTGAGACCGCTGGCAGAGTGAAATCGCTCGCTTGCGGGTCGTCGACAATGTTGACCGGAATCCTCCGTTTACGGGCGGATTCAGCGATCAGACGATTGGTTTGAACCAGGTTGGTTGCGGCAAAGACCAGCGCAGCACCGTCGAGATCTGAATCGATAAAGGTGCGGCAGATAATGGTAATGTCCGCCGGCAGCGGCTCCCTGTCGGCATCCGGGGCGATCAGCACCCGTTCGGCGCCGACGTTGGCGAGCGACTGCAGCTTGCGTCTGCCGACCGGTCCGGCGCCGACGATAACGCACCTTTGCCCTTTGAGCTGCAACATCACCGGGTAGTCGGCCATGTGTGTCTCCGTCGTTGATGGCGTCGTAAAAAAGTTAGACAAGTTGTCATCCTCGTGAAAACGGGGGTCCACTGTTTTGATATTTCAAGGTAATCTCTGGATTCCCGCCTGCGCGGGAATGACGGTAATTTGATCCTCTGGCGCTTTGCAAGAGTTTCAGCTTTTACAAATTTTCGCTATGTGACTCTGTGTCTGCGAGAAACCGACCTTTAAAACCTTGACTCTCGCCCGTTCGCTTTGCTCTCTAGAGAACGCAGAGAGAATCATCTAACCTTATATGTTTAGGCTTCTTTGCCTTCCTCTGTGTTCTCTGCGGGCTCTGCGAGATACCGCCTGTAATATCTTAGCTCTCGCCCGTTCGCTTTGCTCCCTAGCGAACGCAGAGAGAATCTTTTAACCTTTTATCTTTAGGATCTTTTGTCTTTCTCTGTGTTCAGAGGTAGATAAAGATTTTCATTTGGCCATTTTTATTTGTGACTGCATCATATCTGCTTTGATGGGGGGGGAGGTTTAAAACCCGAACAGCTCGGCTTCGATTATTTCACAGAGGAGGATCCCGAAGAAAACCGCCCCTTCGATTCCCCGGGCAGGAGGAACTTGCGGAAAGCAAAAGAGATAATCAGCATCATTGTCGTCGTTTTCCGAACCGATCAGCAGTTTGGCCGTACGACACTCGAGATTCCGGGCCGTATGCAACCCCTCGCGCACCGCCGCATCATGACGGATATCATCAAACGCCAGGACAATATCGCCAGGACGGGCAATGGCGCGCAACTGGCGTGAAAAAAACTGTTCGCCCATGTTGTCGGCAATCAGTGAGGTCGCAAGCGTTGCATTCTGGCAGAGGTCGATGGCCGGCAGCATCGGCCGATCTTGCGCCAGACGATGAGCGAGGAGATTGGCAACCAGAGTGGCGACCGTTCCGAGATTCCCGCTTGCCATGAGTAACAGACGGCCGTTGCCGTTGAAAGCCTTGACCACTTCTTGTCCAAAGTCTTGAATTGCCTGAGTATGATTGATCATAATTTCGTTGAGCAAAAATTTTTGATCTTCGGCTGTTTTTTGAAGTTTATCGTGGATCATCATTACCCCATTCGCTATACTCTATAAGCCTCTTGCAAAAATGCCTTATACGTCATTCCCGAAGAGATTTTAGTCGGGAATCCAGTTTTGGAAAGGTTTAAATGCTGGATCCCCAATGAAGGCGTTTGGGGATGACAATCTTATTTACAAAAAGCTCTCTGTTTGCCTCATAATAGAAACAGTGAGAGATGCTGTCAAGAAGCGGTAACTTTGTTGTTGCGAATTAGGGCTTGATTTTTCTGACGTGTAAATTATGATTGCAAAGGTGTTGACTATTAAATAGTCCCGATTCGAAATTTTCGAATGGAGACAAACTGGATGCATAAAAGGAGAGTACGATTATGGCAAGTGACAAAGTAATTCAATTGACTGATGATTCGTTTGAAGCCGAGGTCTTAAAATCTTCGACACCAGTGCTGGTCGATTTCTGGGCGACCTGGTGCGCGCCGTGTAAGGCGATCGGCCCGCTTCTCGATGAACTGGCAGAAGAGTATGACGGTAAAGTGAAGATTGCCAAGGTTAATGTTGACGACAATCAGGCGACCCCCGGACAATTTGGCGTGCGCGGGATTCCGACCCTGATTTTGTTTAAGGATGGCCAGGTCGTTGATCAGGTCGTTGGAGCCGTACCGAAGAACCAGCTCGAAGGTCTCTTACAAAAAGGACTTTGATCGGCACGCAGCTTCTATCGATTTAACAGAGACGGGTCCGGCGAATGCCGGGCCCGTCTTTTTTTTGAATTAAACATTTGGATTATTTCTTAAAAAATTCTCTCTGTGAGCTTAAGAGAGCAAAGCGAACGGGCGAGAGGCAAGTCGTTTACCACAGAGGTCACAGAGAAGAGCAAGTCAAAGGCTGAATTGGCGTAAGGTCTATCAGAATCTGATGGAGATTTTAAAAAAGGCGTCATCCTCGTGAATACGGGGATCCAGCTTTTGACACTGCTGTTACCCTCTGGATTCCCGCCTGCGCGGGAATGACGGCAACACTTAGTGGTGAAAGGGGCTTTTGATTCTCTCTGTGTGCTCGAGAGAGCGAAGCGAGCGGGCGAGAGACAAAGCTTTAAAAGCGGTGTCTCGCAGAGCCCGCAGAGAACGCAGAGAAAGTCAGGTCAAAGGCTGAATTGGCCGCAATGAAGATCTATCAGAATCTGATGGAGATTTTAAAAAAGGCGTCATCCTCGTGAATACGGGGATCCAGCTTTTGACACTTCCTGTGGATTTCTGGATCCTCTCTGCAATCTCTAGAGAACGGAGCGAACGGGCGAGAGACAAGGACTTCAAAGGCGTTTCACCACAGAGGTCACAGAGAAAGCCAGGTCAAAGGCTGAATTGGCCGCAAGGTCTATCAGAATCTGATGGAGATTTTTAAAAAAGTCGTCATCCTCGTGAATACGGGGATCCAGCTTTTGACACTGCTGTTACCCTCTGGATTCCCGCCTGCGCGGGAATGACGGCAACTCTTGGTGGACTTAGTGGTGACAGGGGATTTTGGTTCTTTCTCTGTTCTCTAAAGAGCAAAGCGAACGGGCGAGAGATAAAGTTTTAAAAGCAGGTTCTTGAATTTTTTCAATTGGAGAAATTATGACAAAAAAAATCAACCACATCGGTATTGCGGTCAACAGCATCGCAGCCTCCCTCCCTTTTTATCGTGACGCTCTCGGGATGGTATTCGAGGGGGATGAAACGGTGGCGGAGCAGAAGGTGAAAGTGGCGTTTCTGGCTGTTGGTGAAAGCAGGATCGAGCTGCTTGAGCCGACGGACGAAGATTCTCCGGTGGCGAAGTTTCTCATTAAAAATGGCGAAGGGGTGCATCATATCGCTTATGAGGTGGCTGATCTTGCTATCGCCTTGGCTGATCTGGAGCGTGAAGGGGTCCGCCTGATCGATACAACTCCCCGCAGCGGTGCCCACGGTACCGCGATCGCTTTTTTGCATCCCAAAGCGACCGGCGGTGTGTTGACCGAGCTCTGTCAGGCAGGGAAACAATAGTGTTTGGTAGCAAGGGGGAGACCACAGATCAAGGGAAGTACATTGTCGACATAAAACAACGTTTGTTTGATGTCGATTTTGCCTTGACACCCGCTTTTATTAGAGTGTAGTCTGATCTCGCGTCAAAAAGGATGAAACACTGTTTCTCCGCAGCAATAGAGGTTTTTAAAGGAGAGTCGGTTGTTAATATTGAGTCGGGTCTGTTTCTATCCGAGAGCGTGGATAGTACAGACGGTTTTATTGTTTGGACTGATTTCAGTGACGCCGATTTGGGCGGTGGAGCTCGGCAGTGAGCCGCCCGATTTTACCTTGCCGGATCTGGCCGGTGAGAATGTCACTCTCGCAGATTATCGCGGGGAGACCATCATTCTCAAACTCGCGACAACCTGGTGTCCCGGCTGCAAGCAACAGGTTAAAGAGTTTTCCGAGGTCAGTCCGTATCTGATTGAGAATGAGATTGTTCTGATCGAGGTCCTTGTGGCTGACGAACCGGAATCGACTGTAAGGGAGTATCTGCAACAGCGTAAATTCGAGGTCCCGACGGTTACGCTGATCGATGATGGAACAGTCGCTCAAGCGTATCGACTTTTTGGCATCCCCTGGGTGCTGCTGATCGATAAAGATTTCAAGGTTCAGCGTGAGCGCGGATTGATTACTGCGATAGACCTGCAGGGGCAGTTACAGAAAATGCTGAAAAATTAAATCGAATAGGTAAAAACTGAAAGACTGTTTTGCATAACGTTGCCTCAGTGCCACAGTGAGGCGTAAACAAGACAGTTTCAGCCAAACTCGAGTTGGCAACGACTCAGGCCGAAGGTAGAGAATAAAACGGTTTCTCAGCGGATTGACATTTTGGCATTGTTGTTGTATATGAATAAAAGCTTATTAAAGCGTTGGCCTTAGATTGACGGGTAATTCACTGAAAAGAATGATTGCGTGAGCAAAGGAGGGAACGAAGCTGTCAAGCTGAAAGGAACTCTGCCCCGAGACTGAAAACGCTTAATCATGCAAGAAACTTCATCGCCGTAGCATGTTCGTAGCATGTTAAATGAAACAAAGATTCAGTTCAGATTTTAAAAGAGTGCAGAAAAGAAGTTGTGATGTAGTAACTGAATGAAAAAACTGTTTTTGTAAAAAGCCCATTGGGGGCATGCGGAAGATTCTTTTCGCAAAAAGCACGAAAAGCACATTTTAATTCAGGAGGAAAAGCATGAAGAAACTAGTATTGGCATTGATTGCTCTCGGAGCAATCGTCGCCGTCGCTTCCCCGGCCTTCGCCGAGATCAAGCTCAACGGCTACTATCGCCTGCAGGGGCAGGCTCAATCGTTTACTGCCGTAGAGGACACTGAAACAATGTTCGACAACCGTCTGCGTCTCAAGATGACCGACACCCTCAATGACTACATTTCTGTGGTTTATTACGGGGAAGTTGATACCCCTTGGGGAATGACGTCCAAAGGTGGAGTCGGTGGTGGCGGTCAAGTTGCCGCTGACGGCGTCAACGTCGAGACCAAGAATGCCTATGTTAATTTCAAGCTCCCGGACACCTCCTGGAGTGTTACCACCGGTGTCCAAGGCTGGGGGGCTAGTGGGTTTGAATACCTCGTAATCGCCGATGACATGGCCGGTCTTAATGCCGCGGGCGACCTCGGTCCGGTCAAAGTCGATTTTATGTACTCCAAGTTTAATGAAGGCGTTAAAACCACCTGGGACGACGTAGACTTTTACGGCCTGAACCTCGGCATGAAAGCCGGCGATACGGTCGGTCTCAAAGCTTTTCTTGGCTACAAAGATGACAATGCTGCACAGAACACCGACATGTTTGTCGGCCTGAATGGCGATGTCAAGATTGCCGATATCGGTCTCGAGGCCTTCGTTCTCTACAAGAGCCTCGTTGCTGATGACGGAACAGGTGCAGTTGATGAAGAAGGTTCTGCCTGGGTTGCTGACCTCAAGGGCAAGATGAAGATGCCTTTTGGCAACATGAAAGCTCACTTCGCTTACTTCTCAGCTGACGACGACGCCACAGACAAGAACACTTTTGACCCTGCGTATGGTGCTTATGAGTATGCCAGCGACAACCTGATGATCTTCCTCACCGACGTCTATTACAACAACGGCGGCCAGGGCGGACTCGCTATAAAAGACGCCGCTTATGAGGGTTACGGCCTGATGTTGCTCACCGTTTCGGGCGACGTCAAGATGGGGAATGACATGTACGCCAAGTACGGCGCCGGCTACTTCGCCGCTGTCGATAACACAACTAACAATGAAGTTGCGACCACAAAATCAAAAGATCTCGGCTTTGAAGTTGACGCTATGATCGGCAAGAAGTTTGCCGAGAAGTATGACCTCAGCCTCCGCGGCGCTTACGCCGTAGCTGGAGATTTCTACAAAGTCGGTACGGATTCCCCGGACGACATGTTCAAAGTCGTTGCTATGCTCAACGTCGGCTTCTGATTTGACCGGCTAAGTTAGTTTTGCAGTACAATGACGGCCGGGCCCTGTGCCCGGCCGTTTTTTTCATCCGGTCGGCGTGAGGATCGTCTCCCTCCGGCTCCCTATCTACAAAAAATTCTTCCTATGAAGAGGTCGCAGATGATCAAACGTACTGTTCTTTTTTTGCTCGGTCTGGTTTTGCTCTTGCCCGGTTTATCTTGTGCCGACTTTACTACTCAGGTCAGAGAGGATTTCAAGACCGTATCCGGTGTTGTTGTTATGCCGACCGGCGAAGAGTATCTGATCGATCTCGATGCGAGCCAGGGGGTGATGGCGGGGGACCTGTTTTCGGTGGTGGTTCCCGGTGCGCCGGTTCTGCACCCGGTCACCGGAGAACAGCTCGGCACCCTTGATCAGGTGAAGGGGTACTTGCAGGTGACCGAGGTTCGCTCCGGCTACTCGCATGCCCGAGCACTCAGCAAGGAGAGTTCCTTTGCGAAAGGGGATCATATCCAGCGCTACAGCAACGTCAAGGCGGCCTTTTGGGACTACAGCGACGCCGAGCAGGGTCTGTTTACCACGCTGCGCGTCGCTCTGCCGACTTTGGCCTGGCAAAACTATGCCGAGGCCCAGGTGCAACGTCCAGAAGTACCAAAACTCACAGCCGGACTGGAGACACCGCTACTGTTTATTTACCAAAACGGGGTGTTGGAAGTGCGTGGTGCAGCGTTTCAACTTTTACACCGCTATGTCGTAACCGGGCAAGAGCAGACCGCTTCTGTCGCCACTACGGCATTGACGGATCAAGCTGCTGGTTTGGTTGTGCCGACAGCTATTGTCGCAAATGCTATAGTGACTCCGCAAAATGAAACGACACCGCAGAATGGTATTGTAAAGGCCGAGAATAAGAATTGGCGAGGGGTCCGCACCGTCGAGGAGTTTATCGGTGCTTTCGTCGGACTGGAAGTCGCCGATTTTGATGGTGATGGTCAAAACGAGACGGCGATTCTTGATCGTAGTGGCGAGCTAACGCTCTACAGGCATACCCTCACCGGTCAGGAGAGATTAGCGACTGTTACTCTTCGTCAGGCCGATAAGTTCTTGACGATTGATCGCGCCGACCTGAACGGAGATGGTCTCCCCGAACTTTACCTCTCCGCGGTCAAGAATATGAAGCCGGCTTCACTCGTCCTTAACTATGCAGCCGGTGAATTGAGCGTTTCACAGCAAGATATTGCATACTTCCTGCGTGCGGTTGATCTTCCCGGTGAAGGGCGCGTTTTGCTCGGTCAGCCGGGGGGGGACCGACTTGACGATTTCGGGCATGGAATCTATCGTATGCAACTTAAAGAAAATATTTTAACCGTAGGTGCTGCTTATCCTGCCCCCTGGAAAATAAAGCTCTTTGGATTCACGCCCTTCGCGGCGCCCGATGGCAAAATTTTGCATGCAGATCTGGCAACGAACAGTCGCGTCCGGGTTTTAAAAGATGATGCCGAGGAAATATGGCAAAGTTCGCAGGTTTACGGCGGCTCACGAAATACTTTTGAGCGGCCAGATTTTTCTGGCGGCGCTGGCGATAGCGTGCATGACGTAATATTAAAGCCGCGTTTGGAGACAGATAGTTCCGAGGTCATATTGGTGCCGAGTAATGCTGGTCGAGGTCTCATCGCCCAGATGGCTGATCTTGGTCCGGGGACTGTTTACGCTATGCAATGGGATGGGAGTGCCATGAATGAAGTCTGGCACACTCGGCCGCAAAATGGTTATCTGGCCGATTTCCGTTTTGCCGATATAGACAATGATGGTCAAAAGGAATTAGCGCTCTTGATGGTTGTGAGTAACGAGGGTTTATTCAACAAGGGTCGATCTTCACTCGTCGTATACGAACTGCAATAAACCCTTCTATTAGGCAAAAAAAATCAAAAAAAGGCCCGGCAATCGCCGGGTCTTTTTTTAGTTTGCCCAGCGTAGCTGGCAAACCCGGCCCGTTGAAAGATACGGGCGTCACCCTGATCAGGGGGAAGACAATCCGAATCGCAAGGGCGTTGCTGGCAACGGCAGGGTCTGAAGGAAG
>Ga0314774_1000194_pt1 | contig 54560 bp, 57 predicted proteins | sample MetaGCBIA2018_FD_204515 | JGI IMG/M metagenome (GOLD analysis project Ga0314774, IMG submission 204515) | Cryopeg brine microbial communities from Beaufort Sea near Barrow, Alaska, United States - CBIA 2018 | ecosystem: Environmental > Aquatic > Marine > Coastal | place: USA: Alaska | collected... | reverse complement strand
AAATTAAAACTTATGATTATCTACTGAAACTTATGTAAATGAAAAAAATGGCAATTTTTTCATTTATAGAAAACTACTTATCATTATATATAGCTTAGCTTGATGGCTATGTGGCGGTACCCCTTATTTAAAAACATTTTTCACTTCTTGTAGTAATGCTGATTGCCCATTACCACTATAATTATTAAACTTCTCATATGTGGCGTATGGTAGCTGCACAATCACATCAATATCACTTGTAAATATTTCAGTGTCTCTTCCATAAGAACCGACATATAGGCTGTGCGCTGTTGATGATGAACTATTATAATAGTCTATATTAATTCTTTTAGTTATTTGACTATATCTATATTGTATCACTACTCATTCTTGAATTATCACAAAATTCTTTAAAATATTGACTTACAGACATCTTGTCCTCCTCCATATTTTATACAAATCTAAACTCTATCACTCATTAATTATCTAATCATTTCAACGTCCAAAATGGGCATTGCACCGTCATTGCTTCACTATCTGTTACTAAGCAGAAATCATCTCTAGCCAGCCTCGACTATTCCAACATATACCAGCCTGTTCCAAAATTGCACTTATTGCGAAAACTGGATCAAAGGTTGATTCTCCTTTAGTATGACCATAATACTTCATAGAAATATAACCACAGACAGTATCTTCAGTGCATTTTCCTTCGCCAACTTTGTTTTCTTTCCCTCGTCCGTTTCCTTTGTGGGCTTTACCATTATTACTTTTCAGCAATTCTATGACAATATCAAAACAATCAAGGCCTAACTTTTGACTTCTAAGAGCTGTTTGTGACTCAATATATGTGCCATCAACACTAAGAGTAAAAGTATGTTTCTTCCCCTGTAACGTTTCAATATCAAGTTTATGATTATTTTCCTTGAATAGGTTAAATATTACTTCTGATGCTTTCTTCATGCTACTCACCCTCTACTTCCATTATAATTCTTGCAATATTCCCAATCTGAACTTCAATCTCATGAAATTTGGTACCCAAGTCTAGCGTTCTAACGTATATTGTATTGCCACTCATTTCATATTTTTCATTCGGTGTGGCAACCTCATCAGTTTTAGCATAAAGTAACATACCCATTACATCATTTGAAACATTCCAAGCTTTATTCTTCACATAGGTAAAAATCTGGTATAGATTATTTGAATGAATCGTCCTACTATCACTAAACTGGTTGCCCTGCATTGTCTTACTATAGTATTTGGCATCGATAATCATAATTACATCACCATATTTTATGGTTACATCGCTCCGCATCTGAGGCAGAAAATCAATCATCCCATCATCTGTCTTCCAGTCAATGAATGATGCTGTGACCTTAAAGATTGGATAGTGCTTCCTAAAATATTCCAATAAGAATTTCTCATATAGTCTACTCATTAATTGATCGTCAACATAAGCTCTCATTCTTATTGATTTACCATTTTCAGAGATTACTAGTCCTTCAGCTACAAGGTAACAAATATTCATTAGAAATCGATACTGTGTATTGTTTCGATGGTATTTTAGATCTTTCCATGGTATATGTTTAATGTTTATATAACTTACGTCATTCAGATACAACAAGCTACGTTTTAAGGCTTTTCTATGCTCACTACTCACCTCTTCTGACCTACATAGTGCGTATGCTGTAGATTTTAGGACCTTATTCATGAGTATATCTACTGAATATTCATCATATTCACATACGACTTGTTTATTAGTCATAAGCTGCTTAGAAATAGTTGTAGATACGTCAATTTTTCCTTTTGGTGAACGTAGGGTATCAATCTTCTTAATATAGTCTTTCTGAATACCCCTTTTTATTTGAGTACCCATTCCCTTTGCAAGAATTGCGGCCAATAAATCAGCAGCATTCTCAAACTTTTCTTCACCAACAAATTCTTTATCTGATTCTCTTAGATTTCTATACGCATATGAAAGCATATAATAAATATTTTCAATCTTAATCATTGATAGCTCCTAACAAAGCATCCTCCCAATGCAGGACCTTATCTGGTTCATCAAACCAATACTCTTTAATAAGTGGAATAAGTTCATATCTTGTGACACTATGTAACCATTCATCATTTACTTCATCATTGGCACAAAGAAAACTATGTCCAATCTTAAATCCAGCACCTAACGATTCATCTTCCTCAATCGCACTATTTAGTTGTTGCACAACATTTACCAGTTCCTCGAACTTACTATTATTTACAGCCACGACCGTTGCTTTAAATCCAATAGAATCAAAGGCAGGTTCCATATCAAAAAATGCAAAACGTCTTCTTAACGCATAATCAATCATGGCAAGTCCTCTATCAGCTGTATTCATCATACCAATAATATGAACATTTCCTGGCACGGTAAATCTTTCATTAGAATACAGAAGTCTCAAATGCTCATTTCTTTTATCACTTTCTATAAGCATTAAAAGTTCACCGAATATTTTACTTAGATTTCCACGGTTAATCTCATCAATAATAAAATAATAGTCTCGTTCGTCATCTTCCTCTGCCTCTTTACAGAATGTATAAAACGGACCTCTAGCTAACTCAAATCCACTTTCAGATGGTCTAAAACCTATAATAAAGTCTTCATAACTGTAGCTTTGATGAAACTGTATCATCATCACACGGCTTGTGTCCTTCTCTTCCATCATTGAATATGCTAACCTTTTAGCTGCATAAGTTTTTCCAACACCTGGTGGTCCTTGCAAAATAATATTTTTTCTAGATTTAAGTAAATACCTTAGCACGTGATATTGATCACTATCCATAAATACATCAGAAAGAAAATCCTCTTCAACGTATGTTTCATATTTTACTAATTCATCATCTGGCTCAGTAGATTCTTCAAGATCTAATAAGGTTGTCAACTTCTCAAGATACTCTGTATAATCAGTTATATCAGTTAAGGTTTTAACCGCTGCATTACCAGGATGTTCCCATAGTCCTTTATGGGTCCATTCAACTTTCCTCACATGCTTATAGTCTTCACGGGCGTCATCATACATATATTCTGATTTAACGACGCCACATCCAATAACTTTAGTCCTACCCTTTTTAACAAATATGATATCACCAATATTAATCGCTTTTGCAAACTGCCATGTAGCATGAACCGCATTTTTATGGGAACCACTGCCACCTTCTTGCTTTCTAATACTTGTTCTAATACTTTCTTTATCCGAATACTCACTGAGATCACCAAGATAATCCCAACCAATCCCCATGATACCTTTTTGATAGAACTCATCCCATTTATAGGACTGTTCTCCAGGTGCATATAGCCAATATCTTTTTCCCTTATCAGTATGTGCTCCTACAGAAATGCTACTACCTTCAGATTCCTTCTTCTCTTTCTGATTTGCTATACCTCGCCTAAATATTTCACTTGCTAGGTACATATCCATTTCCACTTCTTTTCCCGCCTCAGTAAGTGCCCAAACACCTCTTTCAGATTTAGCAATGAGCCCTTCATAGACCAAATAATTCCTGGCAAAAGCAAGTTCATTGTCAAATTTCTTAGTTTGTGTCTTACCCCTTCGCTCATTAAGTACATCCTCTGAAAGATTCAAATCTATTGCTATCTGATCACGTACTTCATTTGGGGCTGCTGTTCCTCCTAATGTTTTAAGTGCTTTTATTAAAGGTTCAAACCATTTCAGAAATCTTGCTTTTGAAATAAGATCATGAGGAGAAACTTCTTTTGTTAACTGCCAAGCTCCGTAAGAAAATTCTGGAAAAGAATGACTGGCAAAATTATCATCTTTAAACATCTTTTTGAATGTATCAACAATCTCCAAATACACTTTACCCTCTGGTAAGGCTTTTAGTTTAGGTAACTTGCCAGCAAAATATGTTTCGTTAATTGTTGCTATTGAACTTCTATTACGTTGATCCAAATTAATGTAATCAAAAGGTGCAATCCAGTAAAGTGCCATAGTTAGATTCCAAGAGACTCCCCTTTGCTTTATAACTTCATTATATGCATGACAGAATGCATCTCTTGCTTCAGAACTACTATCATCAGCATAATGGATTGCAGTCTCAAACATACGCCACAGTCGATCAATATCTCCTTCATTCTGATATGTTTTATATTGAAAGAACATAGAATTAATATTGTTTAAAATAGGGATTCCATCAAAATCTTCCGGTACTGGTGCTTGAAGATGAAAGTCTTTCTTAATATCTTCTAGCAACTTAATCCTCTTATCATCAGTTATTCCCCTATTAAACGTACCAAAAACTGTAAAAGGGCAAATATCCGTTAGATCTAACCCTTTACCATCACTTATATAGAAATTGGCATCGGACGCTTTAAATATTGCTTTCATTATTGCAATAAGTTCTTGTCGTCTATTCTTGTACTTCAACAGCTCATGCGCAAACTCCGTATAGATTTCAGTCCATGTAAATTGCTTACCCATTAATTATTTCCTCCCTAACTTTTGTTTATATCCATTTTCGAATTATTTCTAAAAGATCACCATCCAAATAGGACAATGCCTCATCCCTTAGTTCTTTCGGTACACCATAATACGCCTCAGCAATACCACCGGTTATTGCTGCAATAGTATCGCTATCACCACCAACAGATATAGCTTTTCTAATTGCATCCTCAAAAGACTCTGCTTCAAGAAAAGCTTGAATTGCCTGTGGTACGGTTTCCTGACAAGTTTCATTAAATTCATACGTATCTCGTATCTCATCTATTGTGAAATCTAGTGTATAATAATGATCTTCAATATATTTTCTTATCTGCTCTTTGTCATGTCCAGTTCTTGCTAAATACGCTGCCATGGCCGTTGCCTCGGCACCTTTGATGCCTTCTTCATGATTATGGCTAATAACCGTTACAGCCTTTGAAAGCTTCTTCACTTCCTCAATTGATTGAGCTACCTCACTTACAGGGCTTATTCTCATAGCAGCGCCATTTCCATAACTATTATAGGGCTGTGGATCTGAGCTAAAGATCCAGCCATAGAAGTTGCCACCATAACCACAGTCCGGATACTTTCTGCCAATGCTCTGCATAGCTTTAATTGTATTTGTTGATAATTGTTCCAGATAATCCTTATCTATACGAGTGCTGGTTAAGTCACCTAGAACTTCCTGGTCGGTCATCATAATTGCTTTAGCTACAGCTAGTGTCATAACAGAATCATCTGTCACAAAACAATCTTCTGCAAAAAGCTCAAATTCCATTGAACGATGATTATCAAACTCAAAGCGCGAACCGACAATATCTCCTATAATTGCTCCAATCATATGATTACCGCCTTTCTCTATTCTCATAATCTTTATCTATCTTATCCTTCCAATGACTATCAATAGAACGTTTTGCACGGACCATGCTTACTGTTTCACTAATCACTTCATAATTGAGCATGGTACCTTCACTATCTGCATGATAGTTAGCTGCTCTGTCCTCTGCTATACCAAATCGACTGGCAGTCTTTACGGCATCAATATTTGCTCCTAAAAAGATAAATTCCCAGCCGTATTTTTCTTTTTGTCGATCTATCATTTTCTTGATTTTGTCATAGGAATACTCAGCACTTGCATTTTCCATGCCGTCTGTAATGATGACAAACATGACTTTTTCTGCTCGTTCATCTTCGGCGGCGTACTTCTGGGTATTGCCCATCTTATGAATGGTTTTGCCAATGGCATCCAATAACGCTGTTGTACCTCTTACAAAATATTCCTTGTCTGTGATCTTATCAACTTTTCGAAGATTGTATCGATCGTGCAATAACTCGTATTTGTCATCAAACAGCACCGTGGTTACATTCGCGTTACCTTCTTCTGCCTTTTGTTTTGTCATCACACTGTTAAAACCACCTATGGTGTCGCTTTCAAGTCCAGCCATTGAACCACTTCTGTCTAATATGAATACTAATTCTGTTAATCCTTTTTTCATGATGTTGCCTCCAATCATTTATTTGATAATTAAAGGATACTACTTCCATCAGTTCAAAAGGTAACCTGAGAATTGACTTCTCTATATTATTGCATTCTATCTATACACCTAACAAGTTTTCATCATATTTAAAAAGGACTGCATTTATCTCATATATGTCATAATTTTCACTCTCAAAAAAATAGCTCATAATCACATCAAAACGACTACTATTAGATAATGCATAACCTGACTTCAACAGTAAATCCTTTGTTTCATCAAGGTTAAGCTTCAAGGCAATAGCAAATGCCAGTACCGTTGGCTTTGTCGGATTATATTTACTATTGTTCCTGATCTTTGAGAATGTCTGCTTGGTAACATTAGCTTTTTTATAAACCTCTGGATCTTTCAATCCACTTTCATCAATCAATCTCAACAACATTTCAGAGAAAGTTTCATCCAGTTGATTGACGACATCTTCAAGAGCTCGCTTATTGCTTTTGACCTTAAAAAAAGGCTCGATGCTACTTGCTTGAGAAATAAATTTATCATACATAGGGTAGCCTGATGATTCTTGAATCCTACTTCTTCTTTTTAAAAAGTGCTCATCAATGTAGTTATCATCTATATATGCCTCAACTGATAAATACAACTCTTCAGATAGCTGATACGATGTCTTATCATAGACAACCAAATAAACCATCATATCATTAAAAAGAAGAAATTCACCGATTGAACTTACCGCAATATTAAGTGCGACATCTTTAGGGCAGCCATACGCACCTGAAGAAATTAAAGGAAAAGCAATACTCTCAAAACCATGTTTTTTTGCCAGTTCTAGAGAACTCTTATAGCAGCTTTTCAAAAGATCTTCTTCAGCTCCGGTACCTTTATCCCAAATAGGTCCTACAGTATGAATTATATGCTTTGTAGGCAGTTGATAAGCCTTTGTTAAGATGCTCTTCCCTGCTTCCAGCTCACCAATCTGCTCAGTCTGTTCTTTTAACTTGGAACCTTCAATTTTGTGTATTGCACCATCAACACCAGCTGTTCCAAACATTTTTGAATTTGTTGGATTTACTATGGTATCAACGTGCATTTTTGTTATATCGTTTCTTACTATTTCAAAGGGCATTTCATCACCTATTTTCTATATCTTAGTTACTTTACCATTTTCATCAACCAGAAGAAATCTGATGCCAATACTTTTCATTTGAGGTAAATGACTCCATCTTATTGCTAACTCTTTACTTTTAACAGAATGTGGTACAGCAACAGCTAACTCAGTATCGTCGTTATATCCCTCACTAGTCATTAACTGGCCTATTGCTTCTCTCATTAACGTATATTCTGTAGATACTTTGCCTTTAGTGAGATTCCCCTTTTTACTTTCCACATATAAAAACTTGCCATCAACTTTTCGAATGACAACATCTCCTTTACCTGGATATGAGTGAATAATAATTCTTTGAGAATAACCTTCAACAGCATATGTACCCCTCCATGAATCTTCAGAGCTTATTTTCTTAAGTCCTACATCCTCATTTGTTTTTCCTAATTGGATATAGTGTAATGCAATTCGTAAACTTACTTCTGCTTCTGGCATTCTTTCATTCAAAATCTTTCCCCATTTCGATCTTCAATAAAAAAGGTTCCTGTCACCAATACAAAATCACCATTTGTTATGTTACCTGTCACCAAAATTTACCTTTACCTTTACACTCTAAAAAAATATTTCTAACATTCTATCTTGATGCTCCTTTATATCAGCGAAAATCCATTCATGTCCTGGTTCACGGTTACTTTCATTATCTTTACATTTTTGCATCATAATCATAAATTTGATTGATGCTACACTGACTTGCCTAATCTTTCCAGAAGCATCCAAGTAGTGATCAAGTTTAGTTTTTGGGCTCCAATTTGAACCGGAACTATTTGCCTCACTTCCAATCATGGCGTAGTTTCCTAAACAGTTAATATGTAATTCACTCGGCATACCATTTTCTCCATTAACATTTGTTTGTGGGTAGTAATGCTCTAAACTCCTGCGCGTTCTCGAAAAATAAAACTGTTCGAATACTTTTAGTCCAAAATCACCACATCCAAGTGTAGCAAAAAAATCAGTTCGTTCTTTACTTGCTTCTATTTTTCTTTCACCACGAAGCTTATTAGCATACTTTTCCCACAACTTATAATCAAGATAGTTAAAAACAAATAATGGAATGCCTTTTGATATAATTGTTCCATCTCCATAAATTGCATTAAAATCAAAATTATCATTATATAAAATAATATCAATTGCATTTTTACATAATATAGCATTATCAAAGCTACCAGGTTTCGGCGTATTGATTTCATTAAGATTTTCTTCCATCAAATACACGTCTTTAAAATATTTATCTGCCAATCCCATTAAAAATGTACAATACTTTCTAACATCTCTATCATCAGAATTAAAAAGATACAGCAAGCAATAAAAAAGATAATTCTTCCTTTGCCTTGCAGTAAATGATACTTCAAACATTGAAAGTAACTGCACCAATTTATTCTGTACATCATTTTTTTCATCAAGATTTTTTAAATATTCTTTTTTACCATCTTTTTGCCAATATTGCAACTTCCAAGGATTGTTCTTAATAGTGTCATCTTCATTTGAATGATGTACGATATAGTTGTCTAAAAGAAATTTTGCCCTTAACAAGTTGAAACCGAACCTCTTTACAAAATCCTCATCAATTTTTACATTATCAAATTCATTAATCAATTCTTTATCATCTAGATTAAATTTCGTTAAATCATACACCTTACCTTCAGCAAGGGTGAGTTTCAATACAATAAGTAAGAAGTTTGAAAAATCAATAATAGGCTGGAACATGTCAATTTTATCATCATCGCCCTGCTGTTTATCTACGCCTTTGTAATTAATAAGTTCGCTAATTTTTAGTATATTGGTATTTTCATCTACGTTAGGTAATGCATCAAAGTTTAAAACCTCAAAATCACAGAGATTCTTTCCAAAAATTGCTACTTCACGATATTTCTGTTGAATGTAAACATTCATCTCACTGCAAAATTCCCAAAGACGGTTAAACTTAGACTTATCAATATTATTTAGTTTTTCGATGAGACGAGCTTTAATAATTTCATGTTTTTCCAGTTGCTCCCCTCTAGAATTCATAATTTCAAAGTAATGGTTTAAATCTATGTCTTTCGGTACTTGGTAATGAATCAGATGAACACTATTTTGAAAATAGGTTTTGAACTCTTCAAGATAATTTCCTAAAACTATTGCCTTAATTGCTTCTGTGGCATATTTAAATCCATTTACAATCCCATAATCTTTTTCATCAACTATGAACTCAGGAATATTTTGAATGGTATCATTCGATTTTTTTCGTGCTCGATAAGTTAATTTATTTTTTGTTGAAATATTTAATGCACCCAGTACAAGATTAATTGTAGTTAGCCGTTGTTGTCCATCAATCACTTCATAAACTTGATCGCCTTTATGAAAAGTAACCAGTGTCCCAATAAAGTAGGTTTTCTTTTTAGCTTTAAATGAATCAAATACATCCTGAATTAACACAGAAATTTCATCTTTTTCCCAAGCATAGTTTCTCTGATATATTGGTACTTCATATGTTGCCTTCTCACCATTGTAGAGTTCTGCGATAGACAATTCTTTAAGTGGTAGAATTTTAGTTTTCATTTTCAACCTCCACAAACTTATTTTTTTTGAAATAATAAAGATAGTTTTGATAAATATTATTATCATCCTTCTCATCTATATTATCTTTCTCAGCCACAATTTCACTAATTAGCAATGGATTCACCATGTCCGAAAGTGTGCTTAAAAGCATACTTGGTGAATCTGATTCAGTGATAACTTTATATATATTGAATGAGTTATTAATACCATTACCCATAATATAGTTTTGTGCCGACAACCAACCTAGATTCACATACTGTGCTCTAAGTGAATAAGCCCAAACAAAGGCAAACACCACAAATTGGTCTAACATTTCCAAATCTGTTTTTTCAGGTCGTTCAGGGCAAAATCTATCAACATAGAGTAAAATAACAGTATCAAATAATAATCGCGTGATTCTATTTCCAACACCATTTTTATATTTTCTCAAATCAAGTGTTTTCACAATATTGTTATCATTAATAAAATATCCCTCATATTTATCATTATTCTGAATATCTTTAAGAATTTCAAAATAATGTTTTGCATAATCAAAAAAAGGCTTCCCTGCAACAATTGGTGTATCCAACTGAAATGGCTTAAGATTCCGTATCCCTGAAACAAAAGGCATTGCAGAATGATTTATTGTATCAGCAAAAGCATATGCACCTTTGTAGAATTGAGCATAAGGGAAATTATCCTGCTGGGTAATGCCTTTAAATTTATACATGTTATACTCGTTGAGATTCCATGCTTTATTGCCTTTAGTCCATTCTTTCACTCGGTATAGGTAATCACTGAACAAGGCTGAAAGTTCTTTTTGGTCTAAACCCTCCCAACCTTTTACAACTTTTTCGGTTTCTACTGCATCAAAATCTTTCATCTCACGAAGATGATAAGCTTTCAATAAATCATGAGGATATAGCTTTTTGCCACGTGCATTTTGCGAGTCAAAAAACTGAAAAGCTTCAGATATATTTTCTGTTATAACTACAATAAGTTCACAATTATATTTAATATAATCCAGCAGTTCTCTTCTCTCCCTGTCATCAATAATATTATTTATACGTCTTTCAAGTGTTCGGAAATTATTTGGTATATTACGCTTATTGTACGGATTATCTGCCAAAGACTGCTCTAAAAATTTTATCGAATTTTCACCTAGAGATTTAAGTAGCAACGAGAAGGTAATAGTTCGCTGCTGTCCATCAACAATATTATATATTGATTCCCCATTTTGATGGAGGATAAGTGTCCCTAATCGGTAAATTTCTTTATTTGCATTTTTTGCATCAATGATATCATCCAATAGTTGAATTGAATTTTTAGCAGTCCATTTATAAGGACGTTGATAATTTGGAATCATCAATTCAATATCATTAATACTATTTCCATCATTATCCTGTGTGATTTTATCATCCAGCAATAAGTCTCCTAGCTTAGTTATTGCAAGTTTTAAGCAAGTACTCATATAATTGACTCCTTTTGTATTTAAACAAGTTATTTGGTTTTATTTTCTGTTATAAAATATTTTTTTAAAAAATTTAGAAGTAATAACTGGCACCAGCATCTACTTTGCTCATCCTTATACATCTTCAGAGCGTGGTACAAATGAACGTCATAACGGCTTAATTAGACGTTTTATACCTAAAGGTAAATCATTACTTAACTATTCAAAAGATGATATCGCTAAAGTACAAAATTGGTGTAACACATTGCCACGTAAAATACTTAATTACCTTACACCAGATGAAGCCTTTGATGATGAACTCTATGGAATATAACAATAACGACATACATATTTTTACAGTTGAAAACTAGTTCAACTTGTCATTGCAATTTAGGCTATTTTTTTTATTTCGGCAGAATCTATAAAATATGAAGAATAATAGTTATCATTTATATACTATTTAATTACACTCATAATCTGGATAATAGCCATTTTGTGCTGCTTCTTTTTTGGAATCAAAGACTTCAATCAAAATACCAGTAATACCAGGGCAACCTTCTTCGTGATAAACAAGTTTACCTGCATCATTATAACCTAAGATACGCTGTCTTTCTTTTATTGCATTAATAGCAACTGAAAAATTGTTATATTTTCCATTAGCTTTTGGAAATCCTTGTATAGATGCAATAATACCAATATTATCTATAGTATTTGTGTCTAAATCATATTTTGTGTCGGGAATAAAAAAGTCGTATTTTACTCCATTTATCTCTGCAAAAGTATTATGATCATTTATTTTTAAGAGTTCATTGGATATTAAGTCAACAACAATTTTATTTCTCAGTTCTTCAATTTCGGCTTCAGTATTATCAAAAAATATACTGATTGCTATTGCTTTTAATTCATCATACGTCCCATAAAATGTTCTGTTTTTTGTTAACGATAACACTTTATATGATCCATCTAAATATAGGGTAATAATGTTATTCCCTTCTGTATAAGTAAAGTATTTTTTTTCGTGTAATACATGCTTTATAAGTATTTCTCCGGATAGTGCATTATACTTTTCAACTGAATATGTATATATCCCATCATAGTCAATTATAATTATAATGGGAACATAAGATTTTAAGTATTCTATATCTATTATATCTTTATATCCAAAACTCAAACTTAATGTTTTGAAAAACGTCTCAATTGCGTAATCTTTATTAATTTCTATCCTATTGTCCCTATTAACATCTACGTCCATTATAAGAGCTTCTGATGCATCTGAGAGTGCTTTTTCAACGATGTTGTCATAACTTCTGTTTTGAAAATTTGATACAGTCTCTTTTCTGATTTCAAAGTGAGAAAAAAGCATAAAAGGTATAATAATTAATATAAATATAATTCCAAAATTAGTAATTTTCATTGCCTATCATACCTCCAATAATGACATATATTGTGTTATTAAGAGGATTACGTCCAATTGAGTTTTTAAATTGCTCATACGCCGTCTGACTCGTGTTCACTACGGTAATTGTTATATAATCACCTTTATTAAATTCATAATTACGATTTGCCACGGGTATAAGTGTATTAAACAATGTTTGCTCTAATATTTCATAATTATAAAATCCTTCATATGCGGCAATTATATTTCCAGGAGATGTGCTATCAGGTATGTAGAATATTTTCTGATGTTCAATTTCAATAATATATAAGTTACCAGTCAGCTGTATTTTCTCTTCAAATGCTGCGTACTGACCTGGCGTTATATAACCGTTAGCACGAATCATATCAACGAATTCATTGGTAGTTTCATATACAAAGTTATATATAATATCATCTTGCTTTTGTAGTGAGTTGCTAATCGGAACGACAAAAAGCATTACAGTAACTAGAATTATTGCAAATATTTTCCCTAATGCATTCATACTTTTATCCTTCCTTATATATAATTGTTTTTATAGTTCCATTTTCAATTTTGTAATTAACACTATAGTGTTTATGTGTATCCAACATCGATAATAGATTTGTGTCATTACAATTACTAATTGTTATTAAGATATTATCTAAACTATCTTTAATAATATAAGTATATCCTAGATTATCATTGATAATACTATAGCTCACTTGTGCACCATCTAGCTCATTAATATATTCTATATAATCATTATGTTCCGTATATAATCGTTCACGAACAAGATCTTGATCAAAAGTTGTTGTTATACTTGTTTGCAGAGATATAAATAGTGCTATTCCGAGTACTAGAGCAAAAGCTCCTATACTAATTTCAAATAGTTTGCTTATATTTTCTGTCATTTATACCTGTCGCCTCCATACTTACTAAATAATTTTAAGTAGCATGGTAGTTTATCACTACCATGCTTATTTTCTAGTTTTGTGTGAATACTATAGCTCGTACCACACCGTTCGCGTCATATGCTAAAGATGCGGCAAATTCTCCACTTGGATTAACATACTCAACATTAGCGCTGTCTTTTATATCTGCAATATCTGCTGTTGTTGTAGATAATGCAGTAAGAGTTGTTGTAACTGAGTCACCTGATATAGTGCCTGATGATAAATATTGAGTTGCTGAATGAACGCCTGTAGTAATTGAAATAATTAAATCGCCTTCCATATCGCGGAAACTTTTGACTGCAGATACAACTGATGATCCTGAAACATTTGAACCATCATAGGGGCTATATTTTGAATTCGTAAGTTGATCTGCTGTTCTTGTAAGTTCTTTATCGGCTTGATTAGACATATCTTGTCCTCTGCCTAAAAAGTACATTGACATTGCAATAACTGCTATTGTTATTAAGACTCCTGCACCTATCATTAGTGCTTTCATTGCGTTGCTCATAATTAATCTCCTTTAAATGTTTGTTAGTTGAGTGAATATTGTTTGCATTTGCGTCATGCTCACATAAAATATCGGTATAATTAGATATAATATAATTACTGCATATATTGGCATGAATCCTATGATTCCTGCTATGTTTTTTTTACTTTCTACGGTACGTATATTAACCTCCTCTCGTTGCTTAAAAAAATACTCTTTATCCCTCTTAATTTCGTCAAAAGCTTCAATAATTGATAAGTTACTATTTGCGTTTTGAAGATTAGTTATTAACTCCAAAAAGCTTTTATAGTCTACGGAGTCTTTTAAGGATTCAAGAGCTTCGTCTGAACCTGCGTCAAATTCCGTTAAACATCGTTCTAAATGACTTTTAAATATGACGGCATAAGTTGACATCCATTCCAGTAATTCATAAGTATTTGTTCTTTCTAGATTCATTAACATTAAAATAATTGAATTAAACATACTTACTTCATTTTCCATTTCTATCCTATTAATACTTCTTTGAAGCATAAGTATTAATGTAAATATTTGATAAGCCATTAAAGCTGTTGTCATTGCGAATATTAGTTCGTACCATTTAAAATAAGCACCACTATATTTCACTGTCTTTTCTGTTATACGAGCAACAGATTTAGCAATGTTAACTGTTTCTGCGCCATATAATTTAATGATTTCTTCTTGTATTTGATCTTTATTAGCTCTATAGTCAATTGCTTTCATTATTTGCGAATCTGCTTTTGTAAATTCAATAGCTTTTTTAAAATCTTCTTCACTAGGTTCTCCGCTTATCATATTATTAGATATTGATGACATGTCCGGATCTGTTAGTATATGATTCCTATAATTCTGATGTAAATAAAATATAACAAATATGGCAAATATAAAAACTGCTGTTGCTGTAAAGATTTTTCGCAAATAATATATTTCAATTGTTATAGAAGAGCCAGCATCCTTAATTAGGGATTCGATTTTTACACGTTTCCGAGTATACATCATTGGTACAACTAAGCGCATCATATACCGTGTGAAACGATTATCTAGTGCTTTTTCTTCTATATCACTACTCTTAATATTACCATCATCTTGTATTTTTCTAATTAAGTAATAGCTTGTTATTATAATTAAATACATAATTAAATCAGATAGTATACCTAGATTTCCATCAAAATAACCTTTGATCATATAGAAACTACTTATAATCCATAATTTTAGCGGTGCAATAAATACTAATGGAATTATAGTAATTATATTTAAGGAATTTAGTGTATACATTATTTTTTCGCGTTTAAAAAGTTCAATTTGTATTTCTTTATTCAAATTTGATAAGTTATCTATTAGTTGTGATTTACCATCTTCATCTCTAGTGTCTCCAAACTCCATCGTTGTATAAGTTAATGCTAAGAAGAGTTTAAGAAATCTGTTTGGTGCATTGTCATTAAAACTAGACATTTCTTCATCTAAATTTTTCGATGATAGTATATCAAACATCTTTAACCCAATCCTAGCCATTTCCGGTGAATCTTCTAGTATATCCTCTGATGCCGCATAAATTGAATCTCTAATATCTTTTAATTCATAAAAATAGTGTTTTACTTTCTTATTGAAGTCTAATTGTTGTTTTAATATCTTATTTACTAATCTCACCACTAAAATATCAATGAGTGATTCGGCGAAAAAATATAGCAAAATAAATGCAAGTATTACATTCAGTATAGATCGAGATATTAAAATCATTGCTAAAATCATCGATAAAACTATTGCACTGGCCGTTAGAAAGGCTTTGACTGATTTATATCTTAACTCATGTTCTGAATAGTCAGCTATAATTTCATAACGCTTTCTTATTTTTAATAGATATCGTTTAGTTAAAAAATTCATACTTAGGAAAGTATATAATTTTTGGTGTTTAATTGATGTTTCTTTTTTTTCAATTTGTTTATCAAAGTTATCTCGTACTTTTTGCTTTCTTAAAAGTAATATGAATGCTATTGCTAAGATAATTGCGCCAAGAATACATATTGTAAATACTATTAACATTAAATCCATACTAGCGCCTCCATTTTTTAACTAAATATTCCTTAAACTTAAATCTATCTTCTTCTCGCATATTATATAGCATTTCTTCAATATTCCTCGAGGATGGCTTATTCTTAAATACATAATTTCCATTCTCATATTGAACAATTACTTTTGTTGTATATGTTTTTCTGTCTGTAGAGCGTCTATAATATTCTGCTTGAATTTTCATAAACTCTAATTGTGTCTGAGTGTCATTACCAGCAACTAATTTGTCTACATCATAATCTTCTGATTTAAACACTTCTATTTCTGTTATATGTTCTATATAACGTTTTCCATCTGCGTCACGTGCTAAATGAATATTGTAATCTAAAACAGATGCTACTTCTTCTTCAGCTATTTTCTCATCCGTAAATACATTTGTTCTTAATAATGAGTTACGAATAGCTTGCACTAGGTCATCTACCGTTTTTGCATGATGTGTAAATATTGTAAATAGTGAAGCTACTCTTGCCATTTGGATCATCCATGATGCAATAATATCTGAAGATATTTCTCCTAAAAGTTGAACAACACCATCAGATTTCTTTAAAACATCTAATCCTGCTTGTCCAGTTATATCACCATATTCTTTAATAGAAAATATATTCCGCATAGGATATATATTTCTTAACCAAAGTTCAAAGGCTGTTTCTTGTACCCGTATCGTGTGAAATGCATATATTTTATCCACTAACGCCATCATCATAGTAGACTTACCTGTTGCCATTGCGCCAGTTATTGCTGTTACTCTAGCGCCTTTTACTAAATACGACATAAAATCAATCATATCATCAGCAAAGCCACCTTTAACTATTTGATCTAATTTAGCTGATCTAAGATTAAACTTACGTATGAAAAATCCCCAAGACTCGGCAAAGGGCGGCCTAAAGACCACTACCCTGGAATTATCTTGCATCTCGTTGACCTTAAATCCTATATTTTCTGATAATTGGCCCGCTTTATTGTAACTGTATATGTTCTGACATACTCTTTTTAATTCTTGTTCAGACCCAAATGATAAAAATGCAAGGTGTATATATTTTCCTTTGTAAAACATCCATACTGAATCATAGAACATTGCAATATTAGCAATATTATTAATATATTCATCATATGATTGATTAATTGCACTGATATCCACTTGCCCACTTACTCCTCCATGAATACCATCTATAGCCATATCTCTTATTTCGTCTATGACACCCAATCCTTTGAATTGTTGATAAACACGTTGAGTTATTATATTCATTTTGTCTCTATATGTGAGACTATATGACGGGTATTCAGATAAAAATATCCCTTCAATTTCCTCTTGCGTTATAATGTATGATGTTTTTCCATCTTCAATGATTTGCTTTTCACAAGCAAGATTATATCTTTCTACTAAAACCGTAAGTGCATCTGTTTTGTTATTTTCAATCTCTTTATATATATATAACAAAATATCAAATTTATCTTGTATCGTTAGAACTTCAATATTATTAAATCCAATAACCTCGTCAATATCTTCACCTACGTAATCAATAAGAACATTTGTTATATACTCTTTCACAATTTGCTTATCTTGAATTGAGCCGTGCTTGCAATGTTTCAAAGCTGATTTTATTCGATTACGTATACTTTTTTGTTTCTTATATTCTGCTTCTGAATATCCTTTATCTAATAAACTTTCTCTTGTATACTCGTCAATTTTTGATTTGGTATACCTTAGAAGCGATTCAGATGTAAGTGAGTTTTTTCTGTTACTACTTTCCTCAATATAATCTGATATTGTTTTTTTTCTATATTTAATAAATAAATATATTGCTATCCCCATCACAATAATAATAATTGCTAATATGATATAGTTCAATATCATTTCTAACTCCCCCTTTTTGCTTCTTTATCTATAATAAAATCTGATACTTCTTTTATACTTTCCATAAATGGAAATACTTGATCATTACGATTAGTAGCTTTATTTTTATGTAAAAATTCTAACGTCTTGGAATCACCTAAATGATTCTTAAAAACTACATCATGGTTTACTTTATTTACATTTTTGAAACCATATTTTGATTTTATGTTATTTAAGGTGAATTTACATTCGTTTTCATAGTTTCCTATTAGTATATGTATTTTTTCTTCATACTTCTTTTGTTTCTTGTACCATTCACATGTGCTTGAAAGAACGACTCTATTTTGATTAACATTGATAAATATTAAATCTGCTGTCTCCATAAGATTTACAATATTATTATTTTCAGGTGCGGCTGCATCTATAAATACATAATCATAATACTTGTCAGCTAAATCAATGGACGCTTTAAAAACTTTAGCAAATTCTTGATCTAGACTTTGATTGCTATGTTTAGAACCTTGTAATACATCTAATCTATTATCTTTCAAAATTGATGTAGTATACTCTTGAATTTCATCAGGCTTCAAACTCATGTTTTTTAAATGTGCTGTTACTGGATCTATCCCTTTTGTTGATCTATCTGTGTTTCTTATATTCAAATAGTATTCTAAAGCTGAATGTTGTAATTGATTATGCATAAGCAGCATCTTTTTTTCAGAATTCAATGCGATATTACATGATATGGCTAATAAATTCGCTGTTGTTGCTGGTTGTCCATGAAACATACTCCAAAACAGGATTTTCATTATTTAACCCTCCCTATTTCTCTCTTAATCATTCTCATATCCTTTTTATTTTCGCTATCTATATTTAATATATCGATTATAAGTTCAATCAGAAAGTTTTTGTATTCTTTACTCATGTTTCTAATTCTCAAACTATTATTATGACTATTATCTAAAAGTAATGCATCGTCTTTTAAATTCATATAATATGAGTATGTAAAGTTATCTACTAAACTGTATAACTCATTTATTAGCTTTATTTTAATTTTTGAAAATTCATTAATACGATAAGCTATTGTTTTGATTTCTATTGATTTGTTCTTAAATGATTCTAATATTTTCACATTATACTCTATGACTTCTTTCGATTGATTTGTAAAAATAAAGTTCTTTGAGTTTACTAATAATTCACTAAAAGTATCATTTAGTTTAACATTTTCACTATCTATAAAAACATAAGCAGCTCCTGCATACTTTAATTGTTCAAGTTCCTTATCTTCTATGAAATTAAAGAAACTTATTTGTGTAATATAATCCCATGGATTGAATTCACCAATATAATATGGGTTTTTTGTAGCTATAATTATTTTCTCATTTTTCACTTCTCTAATGCATTTAGCCAAATATAACATCATATTAACTTTATCATATCCACTTTTTCCAATGATATTAATTACATTCATATGCTTTCTCCTTTAATCAAATGCATTTTCTTCAGTAGTTGTTTCTTCATTTAATATTTGAGTTTCTTGAATAATTTCATCTTCTGGTATCACTATGTTAGGTGTAGTAAAATCAATTTTTGTATCTTTATACATATCTGTGATTGATTGCTCTAACTTCTCTCGATTTTCCAACTCCTTCTCCGCGATATCCAATAGATTTGGATTAGAGGAAATCATATCTAATACGGGGAAATTTTTTGGATATGTAACAGTTGCTGCTTCTTGTACATAAGGTTCAACATATTCAATCATATATAATGTCGCCTTATTTAAATATGCATCTACAATAGCAGAACCCATTCTTACCGTCTCGTCTTCTTCTTGATTTATCCATACTGTCTCTTTTGTTAATTCATTATTTTCGTTATATTGTCTATCTAAATCTGTTACAAGCTTTTTACTTAAAACAATATAATCTTGTCCTGAAGGAAATTTAATTCGTACATCAACTGTATCGCCTGAATACAGTTTTTCCGGAACAACAAGATATGTGTATTCCTTCTCTCTTAGATCATCAGGAATGTCTGTATCTAAATATATTAAGTCATTTGTAATATATTGATATTGAGAAGATTTTATTTTAAGTCTTTTACCGATCACATCATCTTTTTTTGTAACTGCATTCGTAGGCACAATTGACTCTTCAATTAGTAAAGTCATTAGATCATCTTCAGTTATTTCTTTGCCTTCATGACTATCTTTATTGAACACAATAACTGATTTTTTAGGAATATTTTGCAATGCAACTACTTCTTCTTGTAAACCAGTTACTATACCATCTTTTACTTCAATGACCTTGGCATACCTTGTTTCTTGAAAAATATAAACTCCAGCTCCAGCTAATGTTATTACGATTAATATTAATATAATTCTTATAAATACTCTATTTTTTTTCATTCTAGCTCCTATCCGTTAATTATTTTACTTATCATTTTTTTGGCTTCTTTACTATTAAATATATTTTTGATTATAGGTACTCCAACAACTTTCTTAACTTCAAAAAATTTCATGAACTTTTTCATCTCATTATCTGTTGCAAAAGGTAATGCGTATAGATAATCCTTATATGTACTCTTTTGACTTTTACAAAAAGATATTGTTTCATCGTAGTTCAATTCATTGCTGTCTGCAACTATAATTTTACGTTGTGCCATTCTGAATATTTGTTTATTAACTGCTATTTTATATTCTCCATTATCAACAACTACTAAGTCATAATCGCCTAACTTTGATGATATTGAATCAATATGTTTGTAAAAATCCACTCCTTTGTATCGGAATTTTTTGCTACTAGTTTTGGATTTATATAAGTTTTCAATCATACTAAATTTATTCCCATTATTATCTTCTACAATTGCAACTTTTCTAACTCCCATATTTTTAGCTGCAAATGCTATTAGTAGCGAAAGATGTGTGACTCCGATGTTACTGCGTATACCTGCTATAGAAAAAATACCAAGATTTTTGTCCGTTAAGCTTATATCTACAGTATCTGCTTGTTTTAATGTACTCATAATATCTTCCATTTTTAACGAGTTTTCTTCGATTTCATTAAGGACTAGACGACTTTTTTTAAATAAGGCATCATCTTTTGATATTGGTGAATTATTAAATAATGATTTTTTTATATTCTCTATTACTTTTTTAGTGCTCTCTTTTTCATTGTTTTTTTTCACTAGCTCTTCTGGTTCTTTGATTGATATAATTTCCTTTATTGGTTCTTTTAGTTCTTCGATTAATTTTACTTCCTTTAGTATTTCTTTAGATTCTTCCAATTTTATTTCTTTGCTTAGTTCTTCAGGTTCTTCGATTGGTTTAATTTTATTTACTACTTCTTTAGGTTCTTTTTCTACTTTATTCTTTTTTCTTCCAATTTTACTTAAAGAAAAAGCGGTCTTTTTCTTTGTTACTATAATTACTTGTTCATCAGATAAATTAGTATGGTTTATCTTTTCTTCAAGTTTAATATCTCTTACGTCTTCTGTTATTGCTCCTAATTTACTTGCTTCCAATTCTGCTTCTTTGATCAACCGTTCTTTATTATTATTATTAATCTCTTCTTCTATAGATATGTCTTGACTGAATATATCCCCATCTTCTTCTAAATCAGCTAGTAGATCGTTGGATATGTTTTTATTTGTAGATACTTCAATAACTATGTTGTTGTTATCTATAATTATAGGTTCGTCCTTTATTACAGAGACTTCCTTTGCTTTTGATAATTTTTTCTTTTTTAACCAAGATATTTTTTTTCTTGGTACTTCTTTTTCTATTTCTACTTCCTTTTCTGATTCGACATAATCAGCCATTAAGTCTGACACATCTCTAAGTTGCATTGGTTTCTTAATAATTTCCACTATTCGATCTGGTGTTATATTGCTAAACAATATATCGTGAACTCCATATTTTATACACTCTTGGATAATATTTTTATCTTCTTCATCTTCAGAAGATAAAAATATTATTCGTTTTCCTTGACACTTTATATCAAATATCAACTTGCTTATAACGCGTTCACCTTTTAAATGTTTGCTCAGTATAACAATATCAAATTCATTATCAAGCAAGAATTCTTGAAAGTATACAACATCAACATCATATATATCTTGAATACCCTCGGAAATATTTTTATTAAAAGCATCAAATCCTGTTGCAATAGCAATCTTCATTGTATATTTCACCTCTCTCTTATTTATGTATCACAGGTAATAATGGTACAGGATCAATACGCACCTCATTTTCATGTATGGAAAAGTGTAAATGTGGTCCTGTTGATTTTCCTGTATTTCCTGAGATCCCAATTACTTTCCCTTCAATAACATCAACATCCTCTGCTACAAAACTTTTTGATAGATGCATATATGTTGTTTTATAATCATTCCCATGATCTATAACAATCATATTCCCACCAATACTTGAATATCTAGATATTATAACTTTACCAGATGCAGCTGCTACTATTGGTGTACCTACTGGTATTGGTATATCTATTGCTCCATGTAAACCAGTTGTTCTAATACCATTTACAGTTATAGTTCTCATTCCAAATGGACTTGAAATCGTAAAGTATTTCTTTTCACAATTTTCATCAAATTTTATAGGAAATATGAATTCACTTTCTAAGTTATCAACTACTTCATACTCACCACTTTCTGAACCATTATACCCCCCATTATTCATAGTAAATCCATTATAATTTAAAGCCTTGTTTGCTGTATATATAAAGTCATATGAGTTTGGTAAAAATCCTGCATAATCAATAATGAATGTTTTATTTTGTAAATCTAATCGTCCATCAAAATCATATGTCTCACAAAATTCTATAAATCGATTGTTATTACTTCTATTTTCACTAATTTCATATGTATAAATATCATATTTTTGCATAATTTTATTTACTGTCTTTACTTTTATTTTTTCATAGGTATCAAATAGTAAAATATCACGTTCGCCTGCATATCCAGATTTTAATATGTACCTATCATCAAGATATATATATGATCCGTTTGGTGTAATCCTATATTCATCCGTTTCGTTTGAACTAGTATGAATATACTTCCAGTTTTCACTTTCTAATTTTATATATTTATAGCTGAAACTTATTTCTTCAAACATTGTACTTACATGTTCTAAATATGGTAATGGCGTGAGCGTTAAAATGTCTTCCTGGTGATCACTCTTCCTAACCAATACCCCATCTTCATATTTCTTTTCACTGTAGTAAGTAGATTTTTCGATTCTTTCATTGTACTTAAATTCATCATCCGTAAATGAAAATATAAATACTGGCTTTAACTCTTCTGCCATTGTATTTATTGCATCTACATCATCAATATTAGTTGCTGATGTTAAATGTATATCTAATCCACCTAATGCTTGCCACCAGAGCCTATAAGGATATGTTGTATTATTTATGTCGATCACTATATCTTCCATGTTAAATATATTTGTATCAGAGGCCTCAATATCTAATGAAAATAAATCTGTTTTTTCTTCCCTTACTACTTTATAACTTTTACTTTTAGCGTCTTGATTTGCTGGAATACTTTCGCTCTCGTACTTTGTATAAATAGGAATTTTATCAGGATTTATTAATCCATTAGTTGTTAAACCCATTGCTTCTATTGCTTCTATATCTCTGAAGTATTCTTCAGCCAAACTATTTCCAACTACTGGTACACTTGAAAGAATTTCCATTATCATAGCAATAAATATTGTTAAAATAAGTATTCCTGTTAAAACGGTTATACCTAATGAGGCAACAATTTTTTTTAATACTATATTTTTTATTAACCCCTTAAGTTGATCTCCCACAGTTATCTCCTTGCATGATTTTTTAAATTACTTGTTGCGACAGGCATATTTTTGTTTTTGATATTATTTAACACACCGTTAACTCCTTTTGCAGCCATCATACCTGCCATTGGATTACCTGTTGCAGCTGTCGCTCCAAGTGCCATTCCTGTCATTGCTGCTCCTCTTACCATTTTTGATCCACCTACTTGGGCTCCTACTTGTCCTACCATTTTTGCTCCACTTGCCACTTTACGTGCAGTATTTCCAGCTTGTTGTGCTCTCATGGCAATACCTTTTGCGGCCGTGATCATCGTTGGATTACTAGCGCCTATCTTTTGTGCAATATTGGTTGCATTTTTACTTACTTGATTACTCATTGCTGTACCAAAAGAACTATTTTTAATTGATTGTGCCATGTTACTGACTGCACTCTTTCCAGTTTGTTGAGCTGCACCACTAGCTGTATTTCCTGCTGCTTTACCTGCGCCACTAGCACTCTTCCCTCCGGCTAACATCATTACGGTTGATACCGCTGCCATTGCTATACCTGCACCCTTTCCTCCTGATGAGATTCCTGAAGGTCTATCCTGAGTATTGGATACTAATATAAATATAGCAGCTAATGTATCGGCCATCTTAAACATAATCATATATAGAGCTATTTGAACTATTATATTTCCACCACTTGGTAAACCTCTTGCCAAAAGTAATACAACTATATATGCGATTATGTAAAAAAACGGAATAAATGTGTACTTTAATATTTGTCTCAATATTTGATTTACGGTATCAAATTGCTGTCCAATTATATTTATTGTTATCGCCACTGGTAGAAGAATATACAGTCCATTTAACATGGCTGTTCTTAAAAGTAATACAAACCACACTTTGAACTCAATAAAAAACATAAATAGTCGTATTATTGCTGCTTTAATTCCATAGTTTGCAGCTGTAAATTCACTAGAAAAAGCTTCAAATTCAGGTGCTTGCAAAACAGTGAAATCTATTAATCCTAATGCAAACACTATTTCACGGTTGATCACCCATAATGCATTGACAAACATTGGTGCAATTACTATCATAATCGGTAACAAAACAAGATCTGTTATCGTTTCTCTTAATTGCACTGCTTCTTTTTCATCAACAGCTGATTTTAATGTTGTTAAGGCAATTTTTGTAAGTATAAAAAGTATAAAGATATACACCATGTTCACCATTAAATTATATAAATTTACAGGTTTACCTTGCCACTGAACGTTTAAATTTACGAGGATTCTACTCGAATCTTCAAACAACATTTTTTCTAAAGACATATCTGCGCCATATATCAATTTTCTTATTTCAACTAATGAAGATGTTAGTAAATCGAATATGACTGTAATTGTTTTCTCTATATATGTAGCCTCTGTATCTTTTTTTTCTAATATAGTTTGTTCATTATATGTTTCTGTATTCATATTATGATGAATTAACCCTTGTGATTCCGATAATACTTTATTTATTCCTGTAGTGATAGGTAACATCAGTGACATTACTACAAATGCAGCTATAATAAGTGGAATAGCGCCAACTGCTTTAGAACGTTTTTCTTCGTCTTTTCTGAATATTATCAAATACATTCCAATAGTAGTTAAAGTAACTAATATTGTTGCAACAATATATAATTTAAGAACATCAGAGGTTGCAATCTGCGGTAAAAAGCTTAGTAACGGCATCAAGTTTGTCATCCTTCTACATTGCCTCCTTTATGGTTATCTGTATTACTAGTACTAACAAATCCCCACTCATAATCAAATACTTCTACATTAAATTTAAGTTTTTCATTTCCAGAAACCATAATTGCATCTCCAGACTCGAACATGCTTAACCCCATTTTTAATTCGTCCGAAAAATTAAAATACTCTGCTATATCCTCTACACTATCTATATTTTGTTGCATAATAATTTTAGTAGCGGCTATCTTTAAAATTGCTTTTCCTTCTTTTGATGCGAGTAACTCATCAACAAAGTGTGTTGAAAGTATAACTGATACATCGTACTTTCTTCCTCTTCTATTTGCTTCTTCAATATATTCTAACAACTCTTTATATTTTAATAAATCCCACGATTCATCTACAATCAGTCTTTTAAATATATCTTTATATCTATAATCCATAAATCTTGTTAAAACTGATTCCATTACATTAATCAATGCAAATGCTTTGGTGCGCTTATCTCTTATCTTCTTATATCCATATCCAGTTACTCTTCTATCTAATTGAATAGATTCATCTGTTTGACAATCGAACATTGACATTGAAGCCTTACCGGTTATATTTTCCATTAATAATGCTAAATCTTTAGTAGCATCATGCTTATATAATTCTGCTTTAAGATCAGATAAGACAAACATTTTTTTCTTTGTTTTACCTACATTAAATCCCGAATTAGCTTCTTTTATATCTTCGCTATATTCATATAAAGAATCAGGATCTTCAGTTATACCTAGTGATTCAAACATAGAAGATAATACAAGTTCTACTACTGTATATTCCTTGCCATTTAGTCCATTAGGGGCTCCAAACATTGCAGCTACTAGATTAAGCATATTCTTTACTGATGCAATTTTTCCCGAAAGATCAATGAATCTAGTTCCCTTATCCTCTGAAATAACTATATCTAATGGATTTATACCTGATTTTTTACCAGCTTCCAAATTTATATAATTGCCACCTAATTTTTTTATTAACTTTTCTGCTTCATTTTCTACATCAAAGTAAACAACTTCATCTCCAGTGGTAGCATTTGATCTTGCAGCTATAAGTTTCAGTAAAACACTTTTTCCTGCTCCTGGTATCCCAAATATCATCATCATAGGATTAGATAGATATGGTGCGCCTATAAAAATATCATAAATCAACCTTGCACCAGTGTTAGCAATAGTGCCTAAATAAATTCCTTTGCTATGCATATGTCCTGAATGTCCATGCGCAAACATAGATACAAATGCGCCAGTATCAATATTCTTTTTGAATTTTTTTTCATTGAAGCCCATGTACATAGTTCCTAAAGAACTTTTAAATGCTTCTCCTTGATCTAAAACTAAACACTTAACTATCATCCCCACTTGATCACAAATGTTTTGAAATATCTCACAATTCTTATCTAAATCTTCTTTTGATGAACCAAATATTTTGTACAATCTCACTACTTGTAACATAATGTCTTGATTTAATTGAATGCTTTTTCGCATTTCTTCGTAGTCTGCGATTTTTTGTACGATCCCTGCGTCTGGATTTCTATCATTTGCTATATTACTTCTCATTACAACAATTTGACTTGACAATTGAGCTATAGCTTCACTATTTTTTATCCTTTGGAATAAACTAGTGCATTGAACTTTAGGTCCCATTTCATTTATTATTTCGTCAAAATATCCAACATGAACATATGCAGGAAATGTTAATACTCCGTACATAGTTACATATTTGTTTTTACCTAAATATACATAATCTTCATATTCATCAACGATATCAGGCAAAAACATATCTAGATTACCTACTACGCCTTCTTCCATTATATTATTTTCCATATGTACCTCCCGTGGCATATAATTCAAAAACACCACTTTCTTCAGCTAAGTCCATATCTAATTTTGAGTTATAATTAATCAACTCATTTTGTAGCTCAATAAGACTTGTTGTTTCCAATAATGTTAGTTTTGTGTTAGCTTTACCAAGATTTGTTACTAATTTTTTCACTTGTTTTTTAAGATCACTTATAGCTTCTTCATAATTATTTTTTTCTGAGCCAAGTAGGATATATTTTTTTTTCTCATACGATTTTGTATCATATCTCTTGTCGTTAAGTGACTTTGCTAATTGATCCGCATATTCATATGCCTCATCTGTTAAGATTCCTGATTTCATAGTATTTATTATATTTGCATTTGCTTTTAACGTTTTAACATTTCCAGTAAATTCTACATTCTTGAAACTTTGAGAAATTGGTACTATAGCACGTTGTATCTTTAATTCAAAAATATCTTGTTCTTCATTTTTTAACGTATAGTAATCCGGTGTAGAATATTCAAGAGCTATACAATAAACACCATTTTTTTGTAAGACAACATTATCTTTAATCTCTTGTATTCCGATAGAATTTTCTATCGCATCTCTAGTTTCGTTTAATACATTACGTTTATTTCTTTTATTTTTACTTTTCTTTTTACTTTTACTTGTTTTATCTTTTTTACTAACTTTATACATTAGAAACAATGATATAGGTAATATACTAAATATAGCTATAAGTGCAATTATTTCTACTATCGTCATTTTATCTCTCCATTCAACATACTCTAATGAGTTGTTACTGAATTATAATCACTATCTGCTGCTTGATCCGTGTAATAGAATACTGTATCTCCATCATTAAATGTATATCCATTTTGACTGTTGTTATATCCTTCTATATCATACATATTTCCTTCTGCATCATCATAGCTCAAGTGAATATCTGTAGGATCTCCTGCAAAACTGTCAATTGTTTCTACATCAAATGTAATGATACAGTAACCATTTATTAATTTTGAAGTCATTACATCTTCTGTTATTGTTCCTTTTGGTACAAATATTGCAGCTGAAGGAATCATATACATGCCATAGTATTGTTGTCTTCCCGTCAGCGCATCAAGTGATGACACGCTTGTTGGCAGACTATTTGTTTCACCTATAAAAGTACGTTGTTGCCAATCTAGAGCTATTAATCCTGTGTCTCCTACTTTATTCGCTGTTCTTGTATCTTCCCATAAATATTTTTCTTGATATTCAGCCAATGTTAAGCTTGATCCGTATAGTGAGTACATACCTGTTGCTGTATTAGTTAATTCTGTTGAACTTATACCTGTATATAAATTACTTAAAGACATTTTCATAACTTTTTTATTGACATTCATATTGACATACGAACCACCTTCTTTGTGCCATACATCAACTTCCTGACGATTATTTCCACTCATATCTACATAATAGAATTTTGGTTTTAGTGTTACAAAATCATCATTATCTGCCATATTTCCAACACTTTTAATACTGAATAAAATTGAATGTCCTTTTTTAATAACCTTATTTTGATAACCACTTATTGTATTACTTCCTGACATTAATGGAAAAACATCATCGTGTGTTGCTTGAATATTTCCATGCTTGTCCTTATTACCTACATAGATGCTATTATCTAATATTCCACCTGTGAAAAAGAAATCACTGAAATTTGGATCTGTTGTTGATATAATTTTAAAATCATATATTTGTCCTATTAAATTAACATTAATGTTCTCAACTGATCTATAATTAGTATTGTTCATATTCGCATTATATCCATAAAGCGCACTATTATTTATGTCGTTAATTGGTATAACTCTAAATAATATAGTATTAGAGCCTTCATTGACCCAGTGAGGAATAAAAAAGGTATAGTCATCCTTAATTTTATCTAAATCAAACCAAGTATTAGCTGCTACAAAAGTTCCACTACGGTCATTTCCAAGATAAGCATCAAAATCAAATTTTACTTGTTTCTGATCAATATATTTTTCATAATCATTCATACCATAGCCAACTTCATTTATGTGTTGGCCATTATTTGGATAATATATTTCAAAGGTCCGATCAAGAACTAAATTCTGCACTGTTATGTCTTTATCCACTGCTTGTATATAATCTGTGTCTTCTGTAATCGTTGGATAACAAACTACAGGTGTATGTACCACAACATCATTCAAACCAGTGATAGGCATGTTATGAGACGTTTCTGTCCCTGTGTTTTCTACTACATCATAATTGATAACTCCTGAAGAAGTTTTAGTACCGTTTGTAACTGAATTATTAATTGTTAGACTAGTTTTATATAAATCATCTAAGTTGTTTAGTGGAGCATCAGGAATTTGTGAAGGTGTTGGAGCTACTGCGTTATACCATGCACCGTCCATAAGTGTTGCTCCATTAAGTACTAATGTATCATTTTTTACTTGTACTTCACCAACGCCTGCTTCTGCACTTGATTGAAGATTTTGATTTGGTACTGGATCATAACTAGTATTACTATGACTCTTACCTATGTTTTGTGTTCCAGCATCTACTGTATGCGTTGTACCACTTATTGGTACATTGTAATGATTAGCAACGACTGTATCACGTGTCATATTAATTATTGGTGCTACAACTGTACTATGAAGTGTTAGCGAGCCACCAGGTAATGCAGTATTTGTTATATCTGCTTTATCTAATGAATACACTGCTAATCCATCTATCATATGAAAGCTATAAAGACGTACAACATCATATGTTTTTGTCACTGTTTCTATTTTTGAATCCCATCCCGCCGTTGTTTCCCCAGAATCATCATAATCTCCATCACCATTCAGGTCTACTTTGACATCATCAAGGTCCCATCGCCATAATCTATATCTCTTTGTCACTGTTACCTTATATGTTATCGAACCATCTACATGATTATACGTTTCATTATGTACATACTCACTTACTTGTACATTGACATACAAGTCTTCACTTGTAGGTATTCCCTTAGTAACGTCAAAGCTTTCTGTACCTCTACTATCTGCTGCAATTCGAGTTGTTGCAAGTGTTGCCACTCCTGTATTAATCGTTGGTGTTGTTATTTCTGTTACCCATCCTTCTACAATAGCTTCATTTTTAGAGCGTAGGTTGACTGTTATATACCAATCTTCTTTAACGCCGTTATGATCCGAATCCCATTCATGCATAAACTTAATAACGCCTTTTCCTGTTGAAGATACAGGTACTATGACTATTGCATTATCTAACCATGTTTGTGTATTTACTGTATCATCAAAACGTGCTTCATATTCTGTTTCTAAAAAGTAAAATATCTCTTTTTCATAAAACTCTTTATCTTCAGGTGTTGGCATATATTGACTAATATCCGTATTTGGAGTTGTGTTTTCTTGCCATTCATATGTGTTTATAACGGCTGAACCACTATGATCATCTGGATACTTTGGATTATTTACCAAATATCCATCTGGGTTTTTACCTATATGTCTATACTCTCCTGCATCACTATTGTAATCATTAGCTGATCCATCTGGTTCTAATAGTGATGCTATATTACTTGGATATGTTCCACCATTATCTACTAATAGTACTTTGTAATCATTCCATATGTCTATGTCAAATGCTTCTACTGAAGCGCCCCAATCTGGTCTTTGCATTGCTATTTCATCATAGGCTGTTTGCATGTCTACCGGCTCACCTGCACCATATATGATCGTTCCAGGTATATAAGTGATTATCAATGAACATATGAGCATCATTATTATTATTTTTTTCTTCATTCAAATCTCCTATCTATATATAACCGTATCAGTATATGGTCTGATTCGTGTTAAACTTTCTTCGTATTCATTGATAAATTTACTATCACGATACCAAATATTAAAATTAATAGCTCCTGCACTTTCATATTCGGTTCCTTCAAAAACTAATACTTCATCGACACGAACTATATATCTATCATTATCTAGATAGAAGAATACTTCATCATGTTCTAAATATGAAAATTTATCAGTTTTCGTTTCAAGATAATCCATCACTACATCTACTTCACTTTGTGGCATACGTCTTTGTAATAATCTTTCTACATCTTCTATGTGTCCTGCATGTGGACCGTTTTCATCATAGTAAAGAAGTGCTGATGCATAATCATCTGATTGCAAAGTAACATCTTCTACTTCAAATTGAGTCTTAGATGGTAAGTAAAGCATGTCACTTGTCATTAGTTCCCAATCTTCTGTTGCATTCCCTAAGTCACTTGCTGTTATTGGATTAACCCAATTAGCTCCGCCAAGTAAGTGTGATGTAAAGCTACCATACATTGAGTTATATAAAGCGTCATAATCAAAAACAATTCTTTCATTTGCATCAATTAAGCGTACAACAACAGCACTGGCCTCTGATCTAGTTAAAACACCTTGTGGTTTAAAGGTATGATCTGGACAACCTGTGATAATTCCTAATTTATAGGTTTTCATTATGTAGTTTTCATATTTATATGTGAATTCTTGTGAATCATTAACGACTTGTTTTACTTGTGTTAAATCTGTAAATGTTTTATCTCCCTCAAGATACTCAACTACTCGTACAACGATCATAGACATTTCTTCTCTTGTTATCTCTGATCTATAATTATCAAAATCATCTTCTTCAATCAAGTTAAGTTCTATAGCTTTATTAATATAATTTTGTGCCCAATAGTCACTTGCAACACCAGGTTCAAAACCAGCAGCACGTACGACCATTGTAATAAATTGATCTTTTGTTAATTTAGCTAGCGGTCTAAATGTGCCATCTGGATAGCCTATAATTATAGATTTAGTGTCCTCTACTAATGTTTTTACATTATTATAGTACCATTCGTTGCCTTTTAAATCATTAAAATTTGCTTCGGCTCCATAACTTATTTGAATAGATAATGCTAACACAATTAGCGTTACAAAAAAACTTGTACCTTTTGTTCTCTTTTTCATATTAATACCTCTTTCCTTTACTTCACCCTTAGTAATTATAGTTTGTTAAAATTTTCTATATACAGCAATTTTATTTTTTCTTATGTATTTATATTTTTTTATTAAATAATAATCATAATAGTAAATTGATATTTTGTGAAATGCAAATTTATAACAATACAACATAATCACGATAGATGTAACTACTTTAAAGATAATCATAGGAATTGAAAAATTAGCATCTGTGAAAAACATCCATGATGGATAAATAAACATTATTGCTAAATATATTCCTTGTCTTCCTGTATACTTATTCCCTATGATCTTATCTTCCGTTTCTTGATCAAAGAGTATGGTGTGCATTCTCATGCTGGCCACATTCTAGTTGCAATTTGTACAGTTAAAGCTGTTATAATAATTCCACCTATTATATATGGAATACCACTTATAGTCTTAGTTCTCTCTTCTTCATTTTTTCTATGGATCATTAATTCCCAACCTGTCACGATCCCTGATATTACAAACAATATTACTGTAACAATATTTATAACAAAAGCATTGTCTGAATATAAAGATATGACATCTTGTTCACTTACAGTTGCAAATACATAGATGTTTTGCATTAATATAACTAATGTGATCATCAGTGATTTTACGTATAATTTAAATATTTTTTTACTCTTTTCCATTTCATTCCTCCTAGTTGTTCCACCAATTAATTGTCTTTTTGTTTTTATCTAAAACTGTAATTACATATTCATCTTTACCATACGTTTTTATGATAAGTACCATATTATGATAAATTGATGCACTAATATTTTTTTTCATTTTATGCTGAATTCGCTTTCCATCAATAGCAGCTATTATTATATATTCATTAATATGCTTTTTATTAATCTCTGGAAATCTACTATTGCATCTTTTAATCGCATGGTTCTCTATGTATATCATTTTTGAAGAGAATTAAAGCCACCAAATATAACTTTTTTATTTCCTTTATTATCTACTATTTCTTTAACTTTGACTTCAGTATTTTTTTTACTTTTACTTGTGAGATATGCAGAAACATCATCATAGACTGCTTCTTTGCTTTTTTCAAGTAATTCATCTACAAGTATATCTTTTGTTTCACCTTCATATGTATATTCACATATAAGCTCAATTATTTTTTGATATATAAATAACTTTTCTCCTCTTGTTGAAGACTCAAATGATAATTTTCTTTCAAAGTCTAATTTTAAAGCCATAGGAATTTCAGCTGATAATCTTGCAAGTTGAATATTACTACGTTCTCTTGACATATTATTTTCCTTTCGCATATATAATTTCATCTTCTATTGCATTTTGTTCTATTGTAGATAAGTAAACTTTCATTCCACCTTCCATATTATCTGTTAATGGAGATGAAGATATTGATGCTTTCATATTTAAAGAAGATGCTATTTTTTCATGTAATTCTTCTCCATCATTAACTTTAGCCAACGATCCGCCACCAGTAAATGCAATTTTAGCAATTCTTTTTTGTACCATTGGTGGAGCACTCTTAATTAAATTTGTTACTTTTCTTGTTATTTTTACTGCAAGTTTTTCAAAAGTTTTTTCAACTTCAGCGCTTATATTAATATCTTTATCCATTCCATTTGGTAATATACAGCTCTTTTCTCTTACATGATAATCTAAATCTGCTTTAGTTATCTCATAATTGTTAAGCAACAAAATCCAGTTCCCACCGGCTGCACTTTAGCGACATAATCTAGTTCTCTATTTTAATCTGTTCCTACGACTGTGTGTTGTTTTTTGCGACACATTTTTTTCTTGCTTATTTTTCCACTTATGTTTATCATTCATATGTAACTTTATATAATAAAAAGAGAAGAAACCAATGCCGTCCAAAGCGCGTTTCTTCTCTTAACACCATATGAACTCCTTACGAAATCCGGGTATGACACTATTATGATAAGATTTTTTTACGCTTTTGGCAAGTTAAATTTTAATGACAATTCAGATCTCTCTCTTTTCAATCAATCCATTGATGCTATTCATGTGCATCTAATGCCTTGTCCCGCCTGCGGTTCCAAGCATTCTTGTTCTGATTTCACTTCTTATTCAAGACACATGATTTCTTACGAAAATAATTCTGTTATCTGTCGTGATATCACGATTCCTAGAGTCATTTGCAACTCTTGTGGTCGCACTCATGCTCTTCTCCCTGATGTCTTGATTCCTTTTAGTTCCTATTCTTTTTCCTTTGTATTAACAGTTCTTCGGTCTTACTTTACCCGCCAACAGACCATTACTGTTCTTTGTTCCAAGTATCAGATTTCCATTTCCACTCTTTATGATTGGATCCATCTTTTCAAATCTCATAAGAAGCTTTGGTTAGGTATACTGAATGATCAGGCCATTTCTTGTGAGCATTTCTTGAATTCTCTTTTTTCTTATGAATTTCATATTCGATCATTCTTTTCCCTGACTCGCTTTTCTTTCCTGCAGCATCATCAAACGACACCCTTTAATTCTTCTTGATTTTTATCTTCTTGATTTTTGCCTTCCCACATGATTCCGAAATGGCGGCTTCTTTGCACTTCCTTTATTATGAAGTTAACAATACATTACATCTAAAGGAGGCTACTTATGCCAAAGATTCATGCTTCATCCATCGACATCGCTCATTTCAGGTTCGCTTTGATTGCTCCTGTTATTCAGGGTACTTTTTTTGAACCCTCTGCTGCCGCTTATTACAGAAAGGTCACTGAAAAACCATTATCACTTCCCGACGGTTCCTTCTTTTCTTACAATCCAAAGACTTTAGAAAAATGGACCGAATACTACAAAAAAAGTGGTATGGATGGTCTTATGCCACAAAATCGTTCTGACAAAGGTTCTTCCAGAACATTAAACGATGTTGCCATAGAAGAAATCTTTCGCTTGAAGGAGAAGTATCCAAAACTTAATGCGACTCAGATCTATTTCCGACTCGTTCAAGAAGCTTTCATTCCTGCCACGGTTTCTGTTGCTTCTGTCCAACGTTTCATCAAGAAGCATGACTTGAAATCAGCCAGAAACTTGAATATGAAGGACCGTAAGGCTTTTGAAGCTCCTTACTTTGGTTCTCTTTGGCAAGCCGATACTTGTTATCTGCCATATATAACTGAAGATGGTAAAAATCGTCGAACTTACCTAATTATGATTCTTGATGACTATTCTCGTATGATTGTCGGTGGTCGTATCTTCTACAGTGATAGTGCCTACAACTTTCAGAAAATTCTTAAATATGCTGTTGCCACTTATGGTATTCCTCATAAACTATATCTTGATAATGGCAGTGGTTATATCAATAAGCAGTTGGCTCTTATTTGTGGCTCTATCGGTACGCTTAAACTCCATACGCCTGTAAGAGACGGGGCTAGTAAAGGCAAAGTCGAGCGAAATTTTCGCACCCTCAGAAATCGATGGCTTCATGGCTTGGATATAGACACCATTTCATCCCTTGATCAGTTCAACGAACTGCTTTCTGACTACATCAGAAGGCACAACACCACCATTCACAGTTCCACTCACCAAACGCCTATAGATCGTTTCTTACAAACCAATGCGAGTATCACTGTCCCAAAATCTACCGAATGGTTAGATGAATCCTTTCACAATCGCATGATTCGCAACGTTAACAACGATGCTTGTCTCTCGATTAATAAAGTTTCTTATGACGCCCCACAGCAGTTCATCCGTATGAAGGTCGAGGTTCGTTTTCTTCCCGGTTCTATGGATGCTGCTTACATTCTTTATGACGGTCAACAATATCCTATCCACACCACTGACAAGGTTGCCAATGGTAAAACCAAACGTAACAATAACTTTAATCCTTTGGATTATTCTAAACTAGGAGGTACTCACCATGTTTAAATCTTTTTATGGGCTGTCTCACAATCCTTTTGACAAGCAATCCCTTAAAGAATCCGATTCTTTTTTTTCCACTGATCACAAGGCTATGATTGATCGCCTCAACTACCTCAAAGACATTCGTGGCATTGGTATCTTCACTGCTACTCCAGGCATGGGGAAATCCTATTCTCTTCGTTGCTTTGCCAACTCCCTCAACGAAAACCTTCATCAGATGGAGTACATTTGTCTTTCCACCATTTCCGTTTCTGAATTTTACAAACAGTTCTGCCACGCTCTTGGTCTTGACAGCAAAGGCGGTAAAACTGCCATGTTCAAAAGTATTCAAGAGCGTATTTATTATCTTTACAAAGAGAAGCGTAAACCCTTGATTCTCGCCATCGATGAAGCTCAGTACCTGAGCTCCGGTATTCTAAAAGATCTTAAGATGCTTATGAACCATGGTTATGATTCACTCAACTGTTTCACCTTAATTCTTGCTGGTGAACCTCATCTTAATAACACTTTGGAAAAGCCCATTCACGAGGCTTTACGCCAACGAATCACTGTCCATTACAACTACGTAGGTCTTGATGATCATGAGATTAATGATTATATCTCTCACAAACTATCTGTTGCAGGTAGCAGTAATTCCATTATCGATGAGGCAGCTATCAGCGCTGTTCACAGCTATAGTAGCGGCAACCCAAGACTGATTGATAACGTCATGACTTATGCTCTGAGTTTAGGTGCTCAAATGAATAAGCAAACCATTGATGCCGATGTGATGATGGCAGCTATTGATGGACAATCCTTATATTAATCAGCACTTCAAGGCTATGACATTTGTGTCATAGCCTTGTCTATGGAAAGAATTTTTTCTTTCGTTAGATAAACCTACGACAGCGTGTCGTTAAACCGATTATAATTTGTTGTTTAGATTTTATCGTGTTGTTTTCAGGTTATGATGCGAGAATATAATGTGTTGTTTGTGCCGATGGTAAAGAGTCGCTTAACAATAATCCATTTCATTAAATAAAAGATCTACAACATCTTGTTCAGCTGTAAGAATACCCTCATCCATATAACCGATTAGATCTCCTTCTGGTTCTAATAATAAGACGCCATCTTCTGTTAAATTTAACGTAACTGCCATAATATCTACTGTACCACCACCAATATCAATAACAATAAAAACTCTACCTTCATGATCTTCATATTCTTTTTTAAGTTTGCCTTCTTTTGTTGTTATAATATTATATAATGCAACTGCTCCTTCAGGTAAAACCATTATATCTTCTTCTTGTATTCTGAGATCTAATTTTGAACCACTCAAGGACCCACCATGCATCTTTATAGTTTTTTCTCCAGCAATTATTGATTTGAATTTTTCCACTCTCTCACTATGTGTAAATTCTCTTAATGGTAAAGAAGTAACAAGTTTAATATAAGCTTCATCTGTACTTTTATGATCTTTAAGAATTGCATATGCTGTCATAATGTGAATTGCTTTTGCTATACTTAAATCATTATATTTATCTTTCTTAATAGCTCTTTCTTCCCCACCATGTTTTACCGCAGATGCTCCTAAGTATAATAATTCACTTTTTTTTCCATCTGCATCAACTAATTCTGCTAAAATTTCCTTTTTATCATCTTTAACTATAGACGTGAATATTTTTGATTCAATCTTTAATCCGTCTCTTTTTGGTAGAATAACAGTTGGTACTATTATCACTTTTTTCGAACCATCTCTTATGATATCTACTAACTTATTCCCTACATCAATAGATATAACTTCATTCCTTACAACTTTTGACATTTTATTCTCCTTTATAAGTAATTATTTTTTTTACTTTTGTAGTAAGATTTTCTTTGATAAGTAAAGTATCTGCATTAGGCTCAATAATTAATATTACATCACCATAATTTTCTTTACTAATTAATTTACATTGAATGACTTCTTTTCCTGGGTTAATTATAGAAAAACTATAATATTCGTTGAGTTTACTATGTTTGGCCATTATGTAGTAAGGTAAATCCATGCTATATATTTCGTTTGGATTTGCTGATATTCTTCCTTCAGATATAAGATTTACTAACACATCAAATACCTTAATAGTATTACTTATATCATTTGTATTACTTATGATCATAACATTTTCATCTATAATCTCTATTTTTTCATTTTCAACTAATCGTTCTATATTTTTAATCTTACACTTAGTGATTAACTTTAAGGCTTCAAATGGAACAATCCCAAACTTAGCTATAAAATTTAATATTTCATCATCTTTTAACGTTAATTCTCTACTAATTTGAAGTCCCCCTCTTAACGTACGAGCCTATAAATCCCCATAATCTTTTTTCGTCTTCATTAATCCTTTCAATCGTACATTTGACCTTATCGCCATTTTGTAATGCTCTTTTCCAATTTGGATTACGACACATCATAACAACGTTGCCTATTGGTAGTGTCACATATACATTTTTATCTTTTAAAGCTGAAATAATACCTACATATTGATTATTTGCCTTATAAAAATCAATATTAATTGGTAATTTTTCAACTTCCAATTCAAGATTTTCTTCTTTATAAGATAGAACTTCAACATTAATATCTTTACCTAATTCAAATTCGCTTAAATTTAAAAGACTGTTTGTATAAATACTAGTGCAACGTTCCACAGGAATTAATGTTTCAATTCCACAACAATCAACTATTAATGCTCTGTCTAATATCTTATGAATTCTTGCTTTTTTCTTTGCCCCTTTAATTAGAAATGATTTTTCTTTTTCTAGGATTTCAGCCATTGCAACTTTTCTAGATCCATACTGTTTATTATCTTCGGTCGATATTAAAACATAGCTAATATCAATGCCTAAAAGAGATTCGCATTTTCCTTTGCTTTCTCTTCCACCTACCTCATCTCGTTTCATGTAAATCAATTTACTCTTACTGTTTTTTAATATCAATTCTTCATCACTTACTGATATTACTTCTCCGTACAATTGTTGCTTCATAAATTCTCCTCTCGATACAATAATATAATATTAATATTCCATAGGAATACTTTAACGTTCTTGATGCATAATGTCAATATGTTATTTTACACATTATGCATTATATTCTTTTATACATTTAACATAATACATTTATTGCATTATCCCAATAGTAATATTATATAGTTGTTTTAGTTGATTATCAACATACATAATGCTATTATATTACTATTATAAACACTTTATTATTCCTATATAAAGGGATAATTAGAAAAGGAATATATTATGCCTAAAGCTATTGGTAGTCGAATTAAATATTTACGTAGTAATATCTTAAAGAAAAATCAAAAGGATTTCGCTGAGTCTATTTTTATATCTCAGTCATATTTATCAAAAATTGAAAATGGTAATCCTGAAATTAATGATTCAACTATTTTTCTTATTACAATATTATATAATGTTAATGATTTGTGGTTGCGTTTTGGAACTGGTGATATTATTAATCATTCTAACGAATTATTCAAATCTATTGCTTTAATATATGATTTAACTGAAGAGCAAGTCGCTTTTATTGACTTTTTTGTTAATTCAGATCAAAGCACCAGGAATCGTACTATTCGCATAAAAGACATATTTAAAGATTAAAAAATCTATAAGTATATACTTATAAAAGCATATACTTATAGATTTTCACTTCTTACTAATATCCTAAACTTTACTCGTTTAACTTAACGCTTAACTTAAATGTACTAAACCTTTTTCTTTAAGACTAATATAGTCACCATCAGCGATGATGATATGATCCAGAAGCTCAATACCAATAACTCTACCAGCTTCATATACTCGCTTTGTAACTTCTATATCATCAACACTAGGTTCAGGGTCTCCGCTTGGATGATTATGTAATAAAATAATATTTACAGCACTTACTTCTAATGCATCTGTAAAAACTTCCCTAGGATCTACTAGCGATGTATTAACTGTCCCTACGGAAATATCTTTATCACATATAATGCCATTTTTAGTATCCAAAAAAATAACTTTAATATGTTCTCTTTTAAGGTACCGCATTTCTTCCATAAAAATTCGTGCTATAGAACTTGGTGACGTCACTTTATATCGTTGTATTGCATGCGCTCGCGCGCTTATCTTATGCAATATTTTGAATGCATTAATTTTGTCAATTAGTGCGGGTGTGCAGCCTAATTCACCTAACTTCTTATCACTATTTTGAAAGAACGTCCTTACATCTTTAGTTTCCTTAACAATCTTATTTAATATTTCTTCGTATCTTGAACCAAATAAGTTACTCATTATTTCACTCGCTTCATTAAACATATTCTCTCCTTATTAAAAACAAAAAGGCAAACACTAGGTTTGCCTAATGTTTGTTATTTTGTCAATACATTCATAATCGTAGAATACTCTTCTGAATAAGTGATTAAATACTCTTTACCCAATTTTTCTGCGGTAAACTCTATTTGACCAATAAATCCATTGTAATAATGATGCAATCTAATTAGCTCTTTAAAACCAACAATTTTTTGATTGATTTTAATAGAAGGTATAATACATAAATCTAAAGGATGTATCGTTCCATATCCTTTAGTTTTACTCCTTATAAATTCGAGGGCTACTTCGACATCTTCCTTCTCACTATCATTAACTTCTAACCTTAAAACTGTATATTTCTCAGTTTTAAGTTCCTCCTTAACTTCAAACTTTAAGTCTTCTAGCTCCAACTGTGCTGCTTCTTCCTTTGTTACTAGATATAGCTTAAATTCCTTATTGATCATGATTGATCCTCCTTCACTTTGCATTAAATAGTTACATTAAAAAAGAATAACTTTTAATGTTATCCTTCACTTAATAAATTAATCCTTCACTTTTGTTTTCCTTCACTTTAATCGTCTTATTCAAATAAGATATCGATTTTGGTACCAATTGTATCTTCAAATGATAATTCACTCATTATACTTTCCTTAATCAAGTTAAGTATACCTAAGCTGTCTAATACACTCCAAATCATTATCAATATCAGTAGGATAATTACGATTCTTAACATTGTTAAAACTTTCATTTTGATTTCTCCTTCACTTTGCATTAAATAGTTACATTAAAAAAGAATAACTTTTAATGTTATCCTTCACTTTACAACTTAATCCTTCACTTTTGTTTTCCTTCACTTTTTTTAAATCTTATGATTTAAAATTTTTCTACTCTTATAATTCCCTCTTTCAATTCCTTTATTAAGGTTTTTTAACTTCCTAAAATTGTAGGTTTTTTAACTTACATGAATTACTATTTTAAATTGGGAACTTACTTAAATAATATCATACATTTGTATTTTTGAAAATACTTTTTTATACTTCTATATGTTTTTTGCAAATATGTAAATGTTCATTTGTACATTTACATATTTGTGTTTCTTTTTTACATGTATTTTTTCCTGATATTGCTACAATTTTAATTTCATAAATGCTATAATAATAAGAACATATATTCGAGAGGTGATATCTATGGGACTTTATTCTGAAGAAATAATTACACAAGCTAGAGAAACAATTTTATATACATTTTTATCCAGTCATGGAATTAAAACTCAAAAAGCTAATTATGACCGCTATAATGTTATTGATATACCTGGTTTAGTTATCTATAATAATGTATATTTTTACTTTTATGATGACAGTTGGGGTAATTCAATTGATTTTCTTGTTAATTTTTACAATTACAACTTTCGTGAAGCAGTATATGTTCTTACTGGCCAACAAAGCAGTAATGATTCTCTATCTTTTTCCTCGTCTAGAAAAATAATTAAGGCAGCTTCTTTAATCTCTTATGAAACACCTAAACTTACACCACATCATGAACGTGTTTATTCTTATTTATATTATACTAGACGTATAAATAGAGGTGTTATATTGTCTTTTTTAAATAATAAATTAGTTGTTCAAACTAAGGAATATGGTAATTGTCTTTTTCCTTGGTATGAAAACAAAGAAATTGTTGGTGCTGAAATTATTGGTACGCTTGATCAAAAGCGTTTCAAAAAAATCCAACCGGGTAGTAAAGGTGGTTATGGGTTTAATTTTTGTCACCCAAAATCGACTCGTATTGATAAACTTAGATTCTTTGAATCAGCGATTGATCTTATGTCTTTTATATCATTATATAAAATTGAAATAAATACCTTATATATATCTATGGCAGGCTTGAAACCATCAAAAATTGAATACTTCAGTAAAACATACAATAGCGCTCATATTATCTTAAATATTGATGCAGACGAAGCTGCTAAAAATTTTATCAAAGATCTAGTTACCTTTTTTGAGTTTTCTGTTGAATTACCTCCAGTTGATTATAAAGACTATAATCAACTGCTAAAATCGTTAAAAGGCTAAAACGAGCCATCTTCTAGGTCCGACATATTGATAGGCATATCACTATTTGATTTCTCTTTTTCCCCCTGTATAGTTTCTATTGATTTTCTGCTAAAATCAATGACAGTTGATGGTATACTATTATCTATTTTTTTTTCATTTTTGCTATCTTTTTTATAATTAAAAACAGACTCTGGCATATTTATAGCTTTTTTATATTCTTTTTTATATTTATCCCAACCAACTTTATACAAGAGCATAGGTTGACAGCCTCGACGTATAACAATCTGTTTATTTATATCTAAAACTCGAAGTTCATCCGGATTCATTAGATTTCTCTTCTGATCCGCTTGACTCCAGCGTTCATCTGTTAACATATTTGTAATACCTGCTTCTTTAAACTTTGTCATTACTCTAATAGATTGTATGCCTAATTCTTCGGATACAAATTCAGCTGTTTCAGGATCATTGATACCTATAAATATTTTTGTATGACAGGCTCCATATACACTTAACCAATTTTCGCCAAACATTTCCTCCGTTTGTTTTAAATTTTGAAAAATTGGAATTAAAATCCATTTACGTGATCTAAATGAGTTAATCCATTCAGGATACTGAGGTATTGTTCCTGTATTTGCTATTTCATCATCGATTTGAACTATTTTTCTATTTACTATTGCCTTCTTTTCACTATCATCTATCCATGGAATAAGTCTTTCTGCCATCATGGCTTTCACTAGCGATACTAAATAACCCATAGTTTTATTAGTATCAGGTATACAAAAAAACATTGCAGTCTCTTCTTTTTTCAACTTATATATATCTATGTCTGTGCAAGATGTTAATTCTCTTATTTCATCCAATGCAAATATCTTTAATCTTATAGAAAGACCAAAAACAATATTACCTCTTATTTTAGGGTCTTCAATCTTTAAAAACGTATTAAATATTCTTTTACATGGTCGATTATTCTCTACTATCATCATTACTTTATTAATTTCTTCCCAACTATTCTGTGAAAAAAAATCAAATATAATAGCCAAATTAACTTTTGTTTTTAATTCAAATTTAAATAATAATAGTGTTGCTGTAAATAAGGCTTCCTCAGCTATTTCCCAAAATTCATTTGTACTCGCTTTGTCTTGGCCATTATCTGTATTTTTTAATATTACATTTACAGCTACCATAGCTTCTTTTTCAGAATCAACCCAATCTAATATATTAATTCGATCTGAATTTTTAGGACTTAACAAATTAAATAGAAATGTATTATAACCTTCAACTTCTCTTAAATATTTTCCGATTTTTTTATATACGTCTCCTTTTGAATCATTTAAAATAAAACTTGCTCTATATTCATCTTTTGTTCTTAATAAATTCATAATTGTTGTAAACACAAAACTAAACGTTTTACCTTCACCCGGTGGTGCAAAAACAATTATATTATCATTAAATCTAGGGTTATCTGGTGTTGTTATCATTTCTTTTCTGATGGCTTCTATATTTTTACCCTCTGGGTTATTTATGGTTCCTAAAGGGGTTCCTTCTTTTAATGAAATGTAGTTTTTTGATAAGTATTTTTTTAATAGATTTTTATCTAGCCAATTAGCCGTACCATGACTCCCTTTTTCATCAATTACACGTCCACCACGCTGTAAATATAAAGGTATATAATCTTTGTATAAATATATATATACCCATAATTTTATTAATGCAGCTATTATCAGTATAAATACAATTAAGGTTACCCATTCTATAATATTTACTGGAGTAAACACCGAAAATAAACCATTTTTAATCATAGTAGTACCATTTTTTGATTCATTATGTACTGTATCTGCATTTTTAAATACTATATCTATTCCATCACTTAATTTATCTAAATTTACGACATGATCACCAATATAATCTAAAGTATTATATTCAGCTATAGATAGAAGTCCCACAATATATAATGCAACTATTAAAATAACTATTGTTATAATACTAGCAACCATATATGTTAAATTTTTTATCATTTTTCTTCCCTCCTAGCTCTATTATTTGTTTTCCCTTTAGCTTTTCTTATTATGTCCTTGTTTTGTGTTTGTTTACCTACATCGATCAGTTCATCAGTTATTTCTTTAAATCTAAACACTTCTAAGCATTCTTCTCTTGTTAATGGTATAACATCTTTAGTTTTTTTATCTACTTCTCCAAACATAATACAAAACTTTGCTATTAATGTTTCTTCTTTTATCCATCTTTTAAAATAAGTAACAATATTACCACAACAGATAAAGTATGTATGATGTGGATCTTGTGGCATAGTTACATCAATATCTTTTCCACTATTATGTGCATAATAATTAAATGTCAAAATTCTACTTTTAACTATATCATCTGCAAGTATATTCATTTCTTGATACCCCATATGTGCCTGATCAAGTAAAGATAGCCCACCTACATCAAGTTGAAAATAATATTTTTCTTTTTCCTGATTTTCATTCCTGTATTTAAGCTCCGTTATTATATCATTTTTCCTACACTTATCAATATATGACAATCCTATTTTTTCACCTGCTTTTTGTTCTAATAGTTCTCTATCAAGAAACATATATTTACCTAAAATTTTACATATCATACCCACTTTATGAATTTGTTCGTGATTGAATATTCCACCTTTAAAAAGATGTACTATATCTATAGCTCTACTTACTGACATTTTTATCCTCCTTGTGCCTCCTGAAATTTCTTATTATTCCACTCCCGCCAAATATATAAATACAATTGAATCTCTTCCATGACCTAATAAATTTGCTACTTCTAATCTTGCGGCATCTTTATACATGCCAGCACTTACCCTTTTTAGATATTCATCTCTAGCGTACGCATGTCTTAATCCGTGCATTGTTAACGCACTTTTTTGATCCGAACTTACGTTGTGTCCTGATGCTGCTCTTCCACCTATTGATATCTTTTCTCTATGATAAGACACAAAGTTTTGTACAATTTTTTTAAATTTATGTATATTATGATTATCTACATACTTATTTGGTGTAAAAACATATTTACCTGGAGTAGCTTCTGCATATTTCTTTGCAAATATTTCATAAGCTCTATCCGTTAATTTTATTGATCTTGGTATAGCTCCTTTTGTATTTGTTAAATTTAAATACCCTGTTTTTAGAGCATTTTTAACATCTGTGTACTTTAATGTACATAGTTCATCAAGTCTTGTTCCTGTCGTTCTTATGCCTTCTAATACATCTGCAATATCACTTTTTTCATATTTATAAGACATTTCTTTCATGTCCTCTAATTCTTTTTCTTCCCACGCTCTATCAATTCTTCCATCACCAGTATGATCTAACTCTAACAGCTTATTAAATGTCGTTGCATCTGATAAACTATGTCTTGTGACTTCCATACAATTATGTACGAATCTTATCGCTGATAGTTCATTCTTTATATACTTATGATTATTTCCTTTAGCTTTTTCATTTTCTGCAAATGCTTTTACATGTTTATCACCAATATTAGACAAATTGCTCATTTTGTATTCTTGCCCTAAAAATTTCACAAATCTTTCCATTGTTGATACATATGTATATCTTGTGTTTAGTTTATTCTGATTCATGTTACGCACTGTTTTTTGTAATTGCCTGCCTAAATAGTCAACGGAAGCAATATTTGTTTTTTTCCAGGTATATTTCATACTTTACTCCTTTTAATGTACATTTGTACATTTGTACATTTGTGTTTTTGTACATTTGTACATTCGTGTTATAGATTTGTAATAATTACACTTTTTCTTTTTTTGTGCGAGCCATGCCTCTTTATGTATATGCCAGAAATTAACTTAGCTATTACCATGCAAATGACATAATTAAATAGTGTCATACCTTTTTTTCATTTCGGCTGTTTTTTTCTAATCTTCCGATCATATTTCTAAGGGACCTTTTTCCAGACTTCCACTTGTGGATCTGGACTTGCTTTAAATTTCTTTGTTTTTTTGTCCGTGTGAGCCGTTCACCTATATGCACAACTCATGAAATACTAGCCCAGAAAAAAAATAGCTATGACCATACCTATTTTTTTTCATTTCGGCTAGACTTTTCTTAAAAAAAGGTTCGGCAAACCTATTTTTAAGAAACCATCTTTCAGTGATTTTATTTCTGAAAGATTTTATGTTTCTCAAAAATCTCTTTATTTAAAAGGCTTTAAGGCTTCACGTAAACGTAAATCCCCACCTCTGTCTCTGTCTGAAACAAAGCTAAAAAAAAGATGCTTTTTTTTCTTTGTGACAGAGACGGAGGTGACCTAGTCTGTCTATATATGAAGTTATATCTGTGCCGGTTCCGGCAATATTCGTTTAACACCTATGATACATTACGGAATTACCCGCTATTCATAAAGAATACGCATCTTATTATCCCATTTCTGGCTTCTTAGTAGAAGTATATACTTATAGCATATTAACAATACTTGTTTTGATTCGTTCAAATTTTTAAAACGTCTTACATTTGTTTTGATCCGTTCAAATTACTAAAACGACTATTTTTTGTGGTGGGTTTAGTTTGACTTTCAAACACCCTAGATCATTCCTTATGATCTCAGTATGACTTCATACTGTGTAGTTGTTTCGTACAACAAAACGAGTAATTAATTAGTTGCGTTGTGTCAGACTTCTGACCGCTTAATCATGAATTTCATGATTGGGTATGAAGTTCATACCTTGATTGACTTACTCTTTCGAGTTATTGTTACATCCTTCCTTTCTCCCTTATAAGGGTAGTGAACCTTCTCACTATGTGAGAAATTTATATTACTTGTTCATTGTAATATAAAAATTTTATTATTTCAATCTGTTTACTATATTTTAATTAAGTATGTGCCGTATTTGGATAATAAAGATAGCAAAGTTTTATATCAGTGACTATTATGTGTTAATCCCCCTAATTTTCAATAGTTAGCCACTTATATGAAAATCATATTCTGTTTGCTTAAGTTATATAACGGTATTAAGGATACATGTAACACTTATGTAAAATGGTAACAAAGGTATCACTTAACACTCTTAAAGCGTCTACAGAAGCGTTCTAAGAGTGCTTTTATTCATACAGCACGTAATTCAGCTCAGATTTATTGATCAGTATCTCCGAATTATAATATAAACCTGCAGTAGAATATTTTTATAGTGTATAATTTTAGTTCATAAGTATAAGTAGCAACTGTATGTATATCTACTTCTCGTAATATTTCATGCTTTGTGCAGCTATTCTAAACCGAAATGACATCTAATATTTTTTCAGTTCTTCAAGTCTCCTATAAAGGGTTCTACGGGAAATATGAAGAGTTTTTGCAGCAACATCAACAGTTAGTTCACCCTTATCGGTTTTCTCAGAGAGTTCGTGTAGAAGTGGTATAGAAAAACTAATTTTTTTTCGTCCGCTATACTTATTATCTTGCTGTGCTTTTTCTATGCCACTTCTTTGTTTCATTATAGAAAAGCGGATAAATGAGAGCATGTTGTGTTTTCCTATTACTATCATCTATATAGTACTCCCCTGCTTTCAGGAAAGAGCCCTTTGTAATAACTTCAAGAAGAAATTTAATAACCTTAAAATTATCAATAGAAATATCAGGTACATCATTAAACATAAATGTATCACCACATGCCACTTTTTCTATATCCCTTGCTTCTTTAGGTATATTAAAGGCTTCTACGGTGAGGCTGTCCCCTGTATATATCTTATCGGTTCTTATTAGCCACTCCAAATGATCAAGGTATTCAAGGCCGACTTCATCAAGAAACTCCCATAGATCTTCTCTATTGCTCTGAGGAGTGCGTTCATAAATAAAGGTAGGCATTTTATTCTTCCTAACATACTCTTTCTTCTTAAGATCAAGGTTTAAACCTGGTATACCTTGGAATATTTCGCTATCTAGCAACTCAATGACCGCATAGTTGGGTCTAAAGACATACTCAAAGGTATCATCTTCATAAAATATCTGCTCTAGATAACAAACATTGTATTTTACTTTAAGTTTATCGGTGACTAAAATTTTTGCTTTAACGGTATGTTTCTTCATTGCTTTCAAACCTTTCATATGCTTTCTTGATTATTTGGCTATACCTTTGCTCTATCATGTGTTTGTAAAATACTTTTTGGGTAGCACCAATAAAAGAGGTATTATCGATAATGTTGTTACTTATTTTATTAAAATCATATCTTTGATGTATAGTAATAAGTGCCTTGTTACACTCTGGGTATGCCATGCTGTTGATGATATCATAGTAAGAACTTTTTTTCCCTTCAAGTAGAATTTATGATGTTGGAAACTCAAATATTCTCTTCTGTGTTTCCTCTTGACTCTCAATGATGAATGTCATATCCTCCTCGTCGGTAAGTCGTGGAAACAAACATGAACCGTTATCAAATATTGGTGCTAAGGTATATGCGTTGTTTTTCTTTATAAAACCCCAGTTTCCACCATGCCTGTCAAAATTCCCAAGCAAAGCATCGAGGATAAATAGTTCCCAGAACTGATCCACTATTTCTGTAGGATTCTTAAGCTTATTATTGACAAGAAGGATTTTGGTTATATCTTCATATGAATAAGTAAATTCATCACGGTTTTCCTCAATAGAGCTTTCACCTACGTCATTAAAAGCAACAAATTGCTGCCCATCTTCAACAAAGTCCTTTATGGCCACCACCTTTTCACCTTTATAGCTACCAAGATAAACCTCCTGCACATTAAATCCTAGACTCTCAACAGTTTGATCCTAGAGGTTGGTATGATCGGTATTGGTACGGCCGAAGATGGCACGGTGTCTGAAGCCATTATTGATCGTATTAAACACAATGCACATGAAATTATCATCAAAGGTAATGTTTCCATGCGAGAACGTCATGGGATTCACTTCCATGAAAAAGGCGGTGCATATAATGGCTGAAAGTAATTATAGGATTCGTTATGAGGAACTAAAACTTCTCTTTGATGAGCTAAGTGCTGGTTACGAAACTGTTCTCATCGAAAATGGTAAGTTAATAGCTGAAAATGATATGTTTAGGAAACTGATTTCAACGAAGATTGGAGATTGTCCACTTTTTAGAGAAGAATCCTTTTAACAACTTGTGGCATTGCATCCGTGATGGTGACACTATTATTCCGAGAGACCTGCACTCATTTTGCGAGATGGGTGCAGGTCTCTCAACGAAATATACAGAATCTTCAATTTCAAGGTACTAATATATTAAATCATATAAAGAAGTTAGTCTGATTTCAGATGACTTCATCGCTAAAATCAAAAGCTACTTGTATTAAATATTTTAATACTATTTTTATGTTTATTTGATTGTTTTGTATAAAGTGGGAAATGGACATATGACAAACTTAGCGTAAAGTTATCGTCGAAAAGAGAAAGTAAAAGAAAACACCCCAGTTGTGTTATTATAATAAGTTTGACTAAGAACAAACAATACATAAGCAATATAAGGTAAAAAGTATAATAGTATGCAGCAGTTTATGGATAAGGGATAAAAAATATTGAGAAAATTGTAGAAAACTTTATAATAGATCAAAATTTGGATATTGGATATTTGGTTTTAGAGCTGAACAACTCATTACAAGAACTCCAGAGAAAGCTAGTGGTAGAGACGATTGAAGAGTTTGATGAAGTATATAGAAATGCAACTTATCGAAAAGATAGATATGTCATTGAAAGATCTAATGACATAAATTCATTTACGTGTACGTGTGGTGAGATTGTCTATAAGCGTACTTATTTCAAATAGAAGGAAACAGGTGAATTCAAATATCTTGCAGATGAAGCTTGTGGTATAACTAAGAAAATTCGAAAAAGTGATGATGTTGTTGTGGCGGGTATTAAACATGCAGTTGAAAATAGTTATAGGTTTAGTGGAGAACATGCAACAGCCACTGATGATATTGTCAGTAAACAAGCGATTATGAAGAACCTACAAGAGCTTGATATCCCAGCTGTTATTCCAAATATTAAAAGATGAAAAATAAGTAAAAGTGCTATATATTAATGCGGATGAAGATCGTGTTTCGCGACAGTTTAACCATGTAAATGGTGACTTAAGGACAAATGAATACGAAAGAAAAATTAATACAATAGGACCAAGGCTAGCTTGTGTTTTGAGGGAATTGAAAAAGAAAGTAAGAATCGTAAACGAACTAAATTGGTGAATAAACATTACTTTTCGGGAGCCTATGCAAAACCTGAGGATATATGGATTGAGGTATATGAATACATATATACAGTTTATGATGAAGAATATTTAGAAAACATATATATTAGGGGTGACGGGGCTGCTTGGATTAAAAGTTGGAGTTGATGTTTCAGGATTAAAATGTAGGTTTTTTTTTAGACAAATTTCATTTGAATCCGTCTATCATGAGGGTTATTGGGCACTTAGGAGATTCGGTTTCGGATGCAAGAAGAGCAGTTTATGATTGTATAAGTTTAGAGTGTTATGAAGATGTTGAGGAAGTTTTAGAATAGCGACATCCTTTGCAGAAAGTGATGCCAAGAAAGAGCAAATAAAAAAAGTTTATATAAGAAATCATTGGAATGCAATCATACTTCCCAACGAAGATGAGTATGCAAGAATGGGATGTAGCGCTGAAGGTCAAGTCAGTCATTTATTGTCAGAAAGATTAAGTAGTCGACCATTAGGTTGGTCATCACATGGTGTTTCACAAATGGTGAAATTAAGAGTTTATACGGAGAACAAAGGTAATATATATAACTTGTAAAATATCGTGAGGAAAAGAAACAACGAGTGATTCAAGAGGAAATAAAAGAAGCGTTAGAAGAACAAATAAAGAAGAAACAAAAGAGGTACACAGAAGTATTGAATCAAAATACTGTAGCAGGAAATCTTGGAAGAGTTGATAGAATGTATTCTCTAGCAAAAAAAATAAGAGGGATCTGTGGATAAAAACATGATTTACTTACCAAAGAATAAAACTTATAAAATCACAGAGGGATACTTCTATCTTTCATTATCCAACGATAAATTAACGCACCCTATGACAAAAGATGAATTCACTATATTTAATGATAAGCATTATACTGAAAACAGGAAAATGGTTAGTAAAATAGCTATAAAAGAGAATACTAGTGTATATAGAAAAACCGTTCACATTGTTATATCATGTTTACTAACTAGAAAACGAAACATTTTACGAAGAAGACATACAATTGAATACTGATCAATTACTATCAATATAAAATATTGAGCAAATATTAAGTGAAAAGCCTAATCTAAGGATTGTTAAGTAGATTAAATCTATTGTATTTTATTATTTTAGAAGAGTATATCCTAATAAGAGTACAATTATATGCAATCAATATTATATGAAGAGATATAGTCTCTTTTTCTGAAATTATTAAGGGATCAAAATTTTTGTATGCATTTCTTTATAGCGATATTACTAATAAATAGGTGTATCTATATTTGTTTTAAAAAAATTCATTCGTTGTTCCGGTTTACATAATTATGGTGAAGAAACACAGATATGTATATAGTAAAAGGAACAAATACTCTCGAAAGTGTTTTTGTTCCTTTTACTATATAAAGACAATTTGTACCTTGTAATCAATTGTGGACGTCAACGTCCACAATTGATTACTTCACTTTTATATCAAAATTATTTTGCTCAATCCACTCGCTAAATTTTTCTTTAAACATCTTATGCTGTTTTTTTGGTATTTCTATTTTTATAGTGGCTATATTTTCTTTTTTACTTAAAACGAATTCAATCTCATCTTTATCCATAGTACTTTTAATAGCCAAAATTTTACTATTTCTCAAGATATCTCCAAATGTATTATATAACCATTGCTGTCTCTCTGGTTCAAATACAGAAAGTCTAGCTCCTGCATCTATACTTAATATATCCGTATCTACTTTTTCCTTAAACTCGTTAATCAAGTTATTTATTCTTTTATATTTATCTACATTTCTTCCAGACATATCATATTCTTTTGCTATTATATCTCTAGTCTTTTTTTGATCTCCATTGTGTTCTTTTCTACCTAATATTTCAAATTTACGGAAAATAGATTTTGCTTTTTCACTTTTACTAAGCTCTCTCGCTACCCAGTTTGAATCAATTATAATCATTTTTGCACTGTCTTCATCTAAATCATCTTTTTTATAAACTATCGCTGGAATTTTATCATAATCATCTAAGTATACTTTCAAAAATTCATAAGCACGAACTCTATTATGCCCAGCTAAAATCATATATTTATTATCTTCAATCTCCCAAACTACAATAGGAGAGAGTAGACCATTTTCTAGGATTGATTCAACAAGTTCTTTCATTTTTCCATCATCAAGTTTTTTATAAAAATTCCATTCATCTGGTGCATTCTCAAGTTTTTCTAATTCTATATCATGAAGCATATATTTACTTACTCCATATTTTTCTAGAGTGAAATCAAATGCAACACTTTCAGATTTTTTATTCATTTTATTCATTTTTTCAATCATGTCGTTTGTTGCTTTACTTGTTTTAGACAATTTTTATCACCTCTCTAGCTAATTGTTCATATGCTTTTGAAGCTCTTGATGATTTATCAAAAATTTGTAATGGTACATCATCCCACTGACTCTTTTTAACTTGTGCATCTACTGGTATAAATGTTTTGGTTATTACATCACCAAAAACTGCTTTTAAAACATCAATAGAATCACCTGTCATATTTTCTCGATTATCAACTCTATTAGGCACAACTCCAATTATTTTAAACTCTGGATTCACTTTATGTACTCGTTTTTCAATAAATTTCATTAGCGTTTGAACACCTTTTATACCATAACTTGATAATTCCACTGGTACGAGGCCATATTGACTTACACTCATACAATTTAAATTAACAAGACCTAAATGTGATTGTGTATCAAATATTATAAAATCATATAACCCTTCATTTATAATTTTATCCAACATTCTCTTAATAACTGTTTCACGTACTTCTTTAGTAAAAAGCAGCATTTCAGATGTCGCCATCTCATAATCCGATATTACTATATCAATACCTTCATAGTCAGTAGTCTTAATATATTTAGATATTTCTTCTTCTTTTCCAATAGCCGCATATATACTATTTTCAATATCTTCTTCGTAACCATATGTATTACTTAAATTCATCTGCATATCAGTATCTATCAATAACACTTTATAATTTAATTTGTTCAAAGAATAACCAAGGTTTCCAACAAGAGTTGATTTACCAGCGCCACCTTTATTTGAACATACAGTTATAATTTTTGTTTCTCTATAATTTTCAAGATAAATATTTTTCAGTTCAGTTTTTAATGATCTAGCTATGTTTTTCATATTTTCCAATGAAGTTTCAGTTCTTCCTGATTCGATTTGCTTAATAGTAGATAAATTAATTTCAGAACTATCTGCTAAATCTGCTTGTGTTAAATCATTTTCTTTTCTTAAATCTTTAATATTTTCAATAAGTATCTTTCCCATTACATTCTCCTTATTTTCAAAAGTTATAACTTATATTTGTTTTCTATTAACAAATAATACCATGTCAAAACAAAAAAATCAACCAAAGTTATAACTAATTACTATTTTTAGGCTAATATGGCTACAAAACACGCAATTTATTCAATTTACATATTAACTAAGTTCAAATATAATCTCATACTAGTCCTTTTTATAAATATTTTTTGTTATACTTATAGCCTTAAAAAGAAACTAAGTTAATAAGATATGTATTCAAATATAGTTAGCTTAATTGTATAATCAAATTGAACTAATAAAAAATCCATAGTGGATCAAACTGTAGTATTATTGAATCGCTGAACACAATAACATTTACAGGAGATGAACTCACTATGGATACTACTAATGATACATCAATACAGCGAAAAAACAAACACCTAAATGTCTTTGAACGCGGTCAAATCCAATTATTAAATGCAGAAGGTCTTACACCTTATGCATTTGGCAAACGATTAGACAGGGCTTTTAATACAATAAGGAATGAACTTGAACGAGGTACTGTACCGCAAATAAAGGAAAATAAGGCTATGTCTGTTTATTATCCAGACACTGGTCAAGCTGTCTACGAAAGAAACAGAATGAACTGTGGTCCA
>Ga0314774_1000193_pt1 | contig 55015 bp, 31 predicted proteins | sample MetaGCBIA2018_FD_204515 | JGI IMG/M metagenome (GOLD analysis project Ga0314774, IMG submission 204515) | Cryopeg brine microbial communities from Beaufort Sea near Barrow, Alaska, United States - CBIA 2018 | ecosystem: Environmental > Aquatic > Marine > Coastal | place: USA: Alaska | collected... | reverse complement strand
TCTTAAGGGCTTTTGTCGATTATATTATTGATAAACTCAACACTGATGCCAATTTTAATGCTGGTGTAGCTGTTGTACAGCCTATTGCAGGTGGAATGGTAGAAATTTTGAACGAACAGGACGGATTATATACCTTGTTTATGAAAGGTGTAAAAAAAGGAAAGGAAATTCAGGAGAAACGACTTATATCAAGCATTCAAAAAGGAATTAATCCTTATTTGGATTATAATGCCTATTTAGAATTGGCCAAAGAAGAAGAACTGGGATTTTTAATTTCAAACACTACTGAAGCCGGGATAGCATTCAATGAAAATGATACACTTAAGGGTTATCCTCATAGTAGTTTTCCCGCCAAGGTTACAGCGTTATTATTTGAGCGCTTTAAGTATTTTAAAGGGGATTCCGATAAAGGTCTTTGCATTATTCCCTGTGAGCTTATCGACCAAAATGGCGATATCCTTAAAAGAATTATTTTGCAATATTCCGAACTATGGAATTTAGAAGAGGGATTTGTAAGGTGGGTAGAAAATTCCAATAGTTTTCACAATACTTTGGTAGACCGTATAGTTCCTGGATATCCAAGGGATGAAATAAAAGATTACCAAAGTCAGTTGGAATTTGAAGACAGACTTATAGTTACTGCTGAAGTGTTTTTTCTTTGGGTTATTGAAGGTGATGCCAGGTTGAAAAATAAAATCCCTTTTGATAAAATTGATGACGATGTATTGGTTGTTGACGATATTGAACCTTATCGAACCAGAAAAGTCCGCATCCTGAACGGCGCACATACTACGATGGTTCCTTTTTCCCTGCTTTACGGAAATGAAACCGTAAAAGAAACCGTAGATAATTCCTTTACCGGAGCTTTTGTGGAAAAAGCGGTTTTTGAAGAAATAAATGCTACCCTGGATTTATCAGAAGAAGAATTGAAATATTATTCAGAGGAGGTTTTTGACCGTTTTAGAAATCCGTTTATCAAACATCAGTTATCGAGTATTGCACTGAATTCTATTTCGAAGTTTAAAGTAAGGGTACTACCCAGCCTTTTGGCCTATCGGAAGAAATACGACAAACTTCCTTTACATCTCACCTTTGCATTTGCCTGTTTAATCCGGTTTTACAAAGGAGAATGGAATGGGGAAAGTCTACCCGTGCAGGATGACAAGGCTGTTCTGGAAAACTTAAAGGAGATATGGGAATTGCAAAGTTATAAGGAAATAGCCCAACAAGTACTTCAGAACAACAGTTATTGGGATACGGATTTAACCCAACTACCTAAATTGCAGGAACAAATTGCTTTGGCGCTTGAACTTATTGAAAGTAACGGAATAGAAAAAGGCTTTAAAGATTTTGTAGTTAGGCTTGAAAATTTTTCGACTAAAAAACAATAAATATTGAGGATTATGAGAAGTAAATTGATAAAAGTACACCCAGATGACAATGTAGCGATTGCTTTGGTGAATTTAGGAAAAGGAGAATCAATAAATTTTGAAGGTGAGGAAGTTCTTGTTTTATCTGATACAAAGGCAAAACATAAAATCACAATGGTGGATTTGGCTCCCGATGATAAAATTTATATGTATGGAGTGTTGGTAGGAAAAGCTACCACTTACATTAAACGGGGTGGTGTTTTAACTGTTGATAATATTAAGCATCAAAGCAATCCAACTTTTGAAAAGACGGAAACTACAGCCTGGAAAGCCCCGGATATTTCTAAGTGGAAAGACCGTACCTTTATGGGATATCATAGACCGGACGGACAGGTAGGAACTGCAAATACCTGGCTCTTTTTTCCGTTGGTCTTTTGTGAAAACAGGAATATAGAGCTTCTAAAAGAAGTTTTTGAAAAGGAACTCACCGTCCAAAAACCCAATCCTCAGCGCCACATCCTTCGGAATTTAATCAATAACACGAATCCAGAAGTCGATACAGAAACCGAAACTGAGGAGAAGGATGTTTTTGAAAATATAAAAGTCAAATTCATAATGCACCAAGGTGGCTGTGGTGGAATTCGTCAGGACTCGGAATCACTGGCACGTTTACTGGCGGGATATGTAAATAATCCTAACGTTGCCGGTGCTACGGTGCTTAGTTTGGGTTGCCAAAACCTGCAGGTAGAGACCTTTAAAAATGCCTTAAAATCTATTAATCCGGATATTCAAAAACCTGTCCTTATTTTTGAACAACAAAAAATGGGAACGGTAGATGAAATGATGGCTTCTATTATTACTGAATCTTTCGAAGGAATCAAAAAAGCGAATGAAGTCAAACGAACTCCGGCGCCCCTTTCAAAAATAAAACTTGGATTGGAATGCGGTGGTTCTGATGGTTTTTCAGGTATTTCAGCGAATCCTTCACTTGGGTATGCCTCCGATTTGCTTGCGGCATTAAAAGGTTCCCCAATACTTTCGGAATTCCCTGAATTATGTGGGATCGAACAGGAATTGGTAAATCGTTGCGTAGACGACAAATCGGCAAACAGGTTTATGGAACTTACCAAGGCTTATGAAAAGGCTGCAATTGCTTCCGGTTCCGGTTTTGATATGAACCCTTCTCCAGGGAACATTAAAGATGGGTTGATTACCGATGCCATGAAGTCTGCAGGAGCGGCCAAAAAAGGAGGAACTTCACCAATAGAGGATGTTTTGGATTATGGGGAATATGTAACCAAGCCTGGTTTAAATTTATTGTGCACCCCTGGAAATGATGTTGAAAGCACCACCGCGATGGTAGGTTCAGGAGCAAATGTAGTAGTATTTACTACCGGACTGGGAACTCCGACCGGAAATCCGGTTGCACCTGTAATAAAAGTGTCATCCAATACAATTTTGGCCTTAAGCATGCCTGATATTATAGACATTGATAGTGGCCCTGTGATAAGGGGGGAAAAGACTATTGAGGAAATGGGAGAGGAAATCTTGGAATTTATAATACAGGTTGCCAGCGGTAACGTGAAATCAAAAGCCGACCAATTAGATCAAAATGATTTTATCCCTTGGAAACGAGGAGTTTCATTATAAGCTTAAATTCCTGTTAGAAGAATTTCGAATATAAAGTTTGGGAGCCAACACTACCTTTTTTTCAATGGTAATTGTCTGGCTCCCTTTTATTTGTTCCAAAAATACCTGTGCGGCAATTTTCCCCATGGTTACAGGAGTTTGATCTACTGAAGATATTGGCAGTTCCAGATATTTTGTAAATGGTTCATTACTGAAACCAACGACACATACCTCCTCCGGAATTTTGATTTTCCTACGTTTCAATTCCTGAACCGCCCCTAATGCAGGATAGTCACCAGCCGTAAATATTGCATCAGGTTTTTCATTAAGTTCCCATAACTTCGAGATTGCGGAGGATCCCGATTCAACCCGACTATCGGTTTCGATGATGTATTCAGGATTAAATTTAATTTTGTGGGCCTCCAATGCAGCAAGATAGCCATTATACCTGTTTTGGTAAATTTCCAGGTTGAGGTCTCCCGCTAGGTGCGCAATCTTTTTACAGCCTTGCAAGATGAGATGCTCCGTAGCCAAATAAGCACCTTTATAATCATCCAGGGTCACCGAACTTACTCCGGCTATTTCTTTTTTCCTGTCAAAAAATATAAGGGGAGTTCTTTCTTCCAATACTTTTTTTAAATGATCGGTATTTTGAGTGGTTTTTGAAACAGACATAAAAATACCGTCTATCTGCATATTTAGCAATGTATTTATTTGTTCTATCTCGTTATCTACCTTCTCATGAGTTTGACAAATAATCACATGATATCCACGAGGGGTAAGTTCTTCCTCAATTCCCCGAATTACAGAAGAGAAAAAGTTGTGGTTAATATAAGGGACAATGATACCAACATTGTGGGTTTTACCACTTTTCAATGCTTGTGCGAGTTGGTTTTGTTTATAATTCATGTCCTTAGCAGTTTTCATAACTAGTTCCCTGGTTTTTATACTGATCTTTGGATTATCGTTAAAAGCTCTGGAAACCGTCGCCGCACTCACATTTAATTTTTTGGAAATATCATAAATGGTGACTTTCTGTTTTGGCTTCATGCTTCTATTTTGAATAAATATAGTGTAATCGATTGTATTTTGGCTAAATCTTAAGGCATTTTTAAGTAAAAAAATTATTTTCGGTGTGATTCCCTTGTATTAACAGATTAAAACCTCTTTAATTTCTTAGGAAAGCCAAATACTATCTAAATATTAACATAGATTTAATATTTGGATAGTATTTTATTTGGTTTTTTAAAAATAATAATTAACTTCGTGTAATCGATTACAAAAAGAAGAATTTATGAAATTTAAGATATGCTTAGATTTTATTGTAAACCAACTCTAATTATGAAAAAAAAATCACGAATTTTCTATGATTACTGCTTTGTGTTAATTTTATTATTAGCCCCCGTAATTATACACGCTAATGTCAATGGTGGTGTAGGTGCCAGTGATCCTGATAGGATTTCCTCAGGTAATGAGGCTTTTCAACAAAAAAAGGACATAAAGGGTACTGTGAAAGATGAAAATGGAATCCCTTTACCAGGAGTAACAGTTTTGGAAAAAGGTACAAACAACGGAGTGATAACGGATTTTGATGGAAATTTCGAAATCGTTATAGTGAATGAAGGCAGTGTACTGGTATTTTCCTCTATTGGATTTCTTTCCAAAGAAGTGGCTTCTGAAAACCGAACAAATTTTGAAATTGTTTTGGTAAATGATGTTGCCCAATTAGATGAGGTTGTCTTGATTGATTATGGTTATGGAAAAGTCAGGAAACAGGATATGACAGGTTCTGTAGCAACTATTTCCAGTTCTGAATTAGCCAAAATTCCCGTAGCAAGTGTTGCGGAAGCTCTCTCAGGAAGATTGCCAGGTGTAAATATCCAAACCGCCGATGGTGAACCAGGAGCAGATGTGCAAATAAGAGTTAGGGGGGGTGGATCTATCACACAGGATAACTCACCTTTATATGTTGTTGATGGTTTTATTGTGAGTGGTATAAGTGATATACCTCCAACTGATATTGCAAGCATAAACGTACTTAAAGATGCGGCCGCAACTGCAATTTACGGAGCCCAGGCTTCCAACGGTGTCGTTGTTGTTACCACGAAAAGCCCTATAGCCGGAAAGGTTACGGTCTCGTATAACAACTTTTTCCAATTTAATACTTTACCTGCAGATAGGCGCTATGAAGTACTTTCACCTTACGAATACGTTTTTGCCAATTATGAATATGCGCGTTTGCGATCTAATGCGGATGTAGAAAAATTTGAAAAATATTTTGGTGATTATGGAGATATTGATATTTATCGCAACAAGAAACCTACCGATTGGCAGGATGAATTATTTGGGTCTCCTAAAATGTCACAGTACCATAATCTAACTGTTAGTGGTGGTACAGATATGACCAAAATGAGGTTGAGTTTAACAAATAATAACGATGAAGGTTTGTTACTTGGTTCCGGTTACAGTCGTACTTCTATAAATTTTAAATTGAACCAACAACTAGGAGATAAATTGGATTTGGATGTTTCAGCTAGAATAACCAATACGGTAGTGGATGGCGCAGGAACTTCAAGAAATGCTCAAATAGGAATAAAGGACGCGGTCCAAACACGGCCTGTAAATGGAATTGTAGACGACATTGATATTGATATAAATCAAATAGACTCTGATGATGATTTTCAATCTTTTCTCTTGAGCCTGGTAAGCCCTGTAGAATTATCTGAGCAAGACTGGCGAAAAAGAACCGAAAACTCTTATGTCTTAAATGCTGGCCTTACCTGGAGTATTCTGGATGACCTTAATTTTAAAACAACCTTTACTACCTCTAAAGATTATAGGGAAGATCTAAGGTTTTATGGTCCCCTTACGGGAGAATCATTTAACAGTGGAGGGAGTATGCCATTGGGTCAAAAAGACAATCGAAATGGATTTTCCTACAGGTGGTTAAATACGCTTAATTATAAAGTAAATGATTGGGGCCCACATAAAATCGATATTTTATTGGGACAAGAAATATATTCCAGCGGTGGGGACAGAAGTTTTGTACGTGCGGAAGATTTTAGGTTGTCTATTACACCGGAAGAACTTTTCTCTAATATGGCTTTAGGTAGATTCGACAGATTGTCAACATCTCAAAATACCGATAATAATAGATTCTCGCTTTTTGGGAGATTTGATTATCAGCTGCATAACAAGTATATAGCTACCTTTACACTTAGGGCAGATCAGTCCAGTAAATTTTCTAAAGATAACAGACTTGGGATCTTCCCGGCTTTTGCGTTGGGATGGAAGATTTCTGAAGAGAACTTTTTACAAAACAGCGATGCTATAAATGAATTGAAACTTAGAATCAGTTATGGTGAGACTGGGAATGACAGAATTGATGCTACAGCAACCCAATTCCTTTTTAGTCCTACTACAAACAGGGGTCCTGGTTTTGGGAATTTTGAAAATGTCTATTATACTCCCAGTAGTGATGTGCTGTACAATCCAGATTTGAAATGGGAAACTACCGTCAACAGAAACCTTGGTCTTGATTTTGCTTTTTTTAGAAACAGACTTTCAGGTAGTTTGGATTTTTATAAGAACACAACCCGGGATTTATTATTGCGTTCTGCTATTCCTCCAAATACAGGATTTAGTACTCAGTGGAATAATGTTGGGACAACCTCCAATAAAGGGGTGGAATTAGGTTTAAATGCGGATATCCTTCAAAAACCGGACTATTCATTCTCAGCGTCTTTCAACATTGGATTAAACCGAGCTAGAATTGATGAATTGGATGGTACAGACGAACGCTTTTTCCAATCTAATTGGGCAAGTACTGATTTGAACAATATAAATGACTATTATTTACGAGTAGGTGGAACCATAGGAGATATCTATGGATATGTAACCGATGGGATGTATTCTGTAGATGATTTTGAAGGTTATGATGAGACTACTAATAGTTATATCTTGAAAGATGGTATACCTTCTTCAGGAGCTGTTGTTGGTAACACCAATTTGAGACCTGGATTTTTGAGATTGAAAGATTTGAACGAAGATGGGGAAATAAATGCTGATGACAGAAAAGTTATTGGGAATGCATTACCCGAATTTCAAGGTGGGATTGGCTTCAATGGCAGGTATAAAGGTTTTGATGCTTCAATTTTCTTCAATTACCAGTATGGAAACGATGTTTACAATACCGGAAAAATTCAATACAATCAATTCAGGAGGGTGACCTATGGTAACCTTTTAACTACTATGAGTACCGATAACAGGTTTACTTATATAGATGTGGATGGTGATTATACCGGAAATCCCGGTGGAGTTATAACTGATTTAGGTCAATTGGCAGAATTAAATGCCGATAAAAATATTTGGTCGCACGCCAGTCATGGAATTGCAGGAGCCGTAGTTCACTCCTGGGCAATAGAAGATGGATCATATGTCAGGTTGAACAATCTTACGGTAGGTTATAGTTTGCCTCAGGATTTTATTTCAAAAGTAGGCTTGTCAAATTTCAGAATATATGCTACAGGAAGAAACCTACATATCTGGACAAATTATTCTGGGTATGATCCAGAAGTAAACTCATCTGGTGACGGTCTTACTCCTGGTGTGGATGATTCATCTTTTCCAAGAAGCAGGTCCTATACTGTTGGCTTAAATCTTACATTTTAACAAAGAAATATTAAATTTATAAATATGAAAATTAGATATTTAATAATAACTGTAGCCGCGCTCGTTCTCACTTCCTGTGATAAAGATTTTTTAGAGCCGGAATCCATATCCACATTCGATAATAAGTATATCTATTCCAATGTTGATGATGCCAGGAACGGAGTAAATGCCATTTATTCTTACTTTAACCAGGATGCTTTTAGATCCCGGTTATCCAATAATATGACTGGGAATACTGATATCGAACACAATTCAGGTTGGGCAAGTCAGTCTGATAGGTACCAAATTTGGGATTTAGATGCGCTGTCAAACAACAGGGATTTGGACATTGTTTGGACTTATGCTTACCGGGCGATCCGGGATGCCAATATAGCTATTGAAGGTATTCAGGCATCCGGGAACCTTGAATCCCTGGATCAAGCCGAAAAAAGAACTTTTAACCATTTAATTGGAGAGGCTTATACACTAAGGGCTTATTGGTATAGTATTTTGATCTATTATTTTGGTGATGTTCCTTCAGTGATGGAAGCTCCTGCTGCCGGAGGTGATTTTAATATTCCCAAAAACGATAGAAATGAAATTCTTTCATCAGTTATTCAGGATTTGATTGATGTGGAAGCAAAGATGAAATGGGCAGACGAATTACCTTATAGTATAGAGCAGGTTAGTAGGGAATATACCTTAGGAATGATAGCCAGACTATCATTACAACGTGGTGGTTACTTTCTAAAACCAGATTTGACCCAGGCAAGGGAAGGTGATTATTTGGAGTACTACCAAATAGCAAAAGATTACTCCCAAAAGTTGATGAGCTTGAAAGACAGGGAATTGCCCAGAGATTTCAGACAGGTATTTTTAAATAATTCCGTTTTTCAAACCCCCGCTAATGGCGATATCCTTTTTGAAATCCCATTCCCACTAGGTGGTGGAGATGTTGGATGGAATATTGGTATTACCGTGGAAGGTGGTCCAACATCATCGCATAATTTTGGTTCGGGAAATAATTATATGTCCATGCCTCCTACTTACTATTTTTCTTTTGATACTTTAGATGTAAGGAGAGATGTTACAACAGCTTTGTATAAAATAAATACTGAATTCGAGCAGGAATTTATTAGCCCGTCCGATAATATTTCCCAAGGTAAATGGAGTCGTCATTTTCTCCAAAGCCCTCCAGGATCTTCCTCAGCAAAAGGAACAGGTATTAACTGGCCAATGATGCGTTATTCAGATGTGATATTGATGTTTGCCGAAGCTGAAAATGAATTGAATGGTCCTACTCCGGATGCGCAGGCAGCCTTAAAAAGGGTTCGACAAAGGGCTTTTGATGAATCAGACTGGAACTTAAAGGTTAATCAATATGTTTCTCAGGTTTCCGAATCTAAACAGAGTTTCTTTGAAGCGATTGTAGACGAACGTGCATGGGAATTTGGTGGAGAAATGATCAGAAAATATGAATTGATACGATGGGGAATTTATTCAGAAAAAATGCAAGAAACCGTTGATGGCTTGAAAAAAATGGCTGATGATGCTTTTAATAATACTGGGATCCTTCCTGATTATATGTACTGGAAAAGGGATGAAAACGGAAAATTCGTTATTCTGAACCCAAATCGTAAAATTCTTGCACCACCGGATGATTCATGGACTCAGGTTCCATTTTTATTAAGTTTACATGACGACACCACAACCTACGATGAATGGATATTAAAAGATTGGGAAAATTATATAAATGGTCCTAACCCTGGAGTAGTTAGATATATATTCCCAATACCCACCAATGCAATTGAGAATAGCCGGGGAGTATTACAAAATGATGGTTATAACTTTTAAGTTAAAATCTTAAAAAATTAAAATTATGAAAAAATATAAGATCAATTTAAAAACAATAGTCATTGTATTGTTAGGTGTGATGTTATTCAACGCCTGTAATAAAGATGATGAGGCCTTTGATAAAACTAGGCTGTTCCGGCCAGTTTTAAATGAGGATTTATTTTCACTTGAAAATACCATTATTGTTAATATGGGGAAGCTAAAAGAAGCGATTTCCTATACCGTTGAGGTCAGTAGGGATACTTTTAAGTCAATTGACTATACGATAGTAACCGACACTAATTACATCGAAATTAACAAGAGTTTAATTGGAGAAGAATTGTATTGGAACACCTTATACCAGGTTAGGGCTACTGCATTTTCTGCAGATCCCCAATACGACTCTAAGCTTGCTGATTTGGGGAATGTTAGGACACAGAGATTTCCTACAATTCTGAATGTTCCAAAAGCTTTTGACATTACCGATATTGCGGCAAGGGTTACCTGGACATTGGCAGGCGAATCTGTCACCGGAATGAAAGTTTTTTCTGTAGACGATTTACAACTGGCAAATCCCTTATTTGATGAGGTTCCTGTAGATGAGGAAGGACAACTTGCTGGAGAAGCTTTTATAGATGGATTAGATCCCGAAACCGAATATCAAATTGCAATTTATAGCGGCGAACTTTTAAGGGGTTGGGTAAAGTACACTACCAAAATCCAGGATATTGATCCCAATGGTCCGGGAGTAATTGACATTAGAGAGAATGATAGTCCTTCTGCCGTTTCCGATGCTGTAGCATCCGCTCCCGACGCTGCAATAATATTAGTAAAAAGAGGAATGACCTATGACTTTCCATCAGATAGATTGGATAAATCAATTACCATTAGGGCAGCCTATGGATTTGGTGAGCAAAAGGCCCAATTATACACCACAGGTAATATGGATATAAGCGACGGGGCAAATATTGACCATATACGTTTTATAGACCTTGAGTTAAGGGGCGAAGATTACACCGGAGATTATGTCTTTAATGCAAACAGGGAAGGTGTTTACGTCGGGGAGTTGTCATTTGAAGATTGTGAGATTGGTACTTTTCGGGGCGTAATGAGAATGAGGGGTACAATAGAACTCAATAACTATATAATTTCAAATACTGTCGTGGATAGTATAGGAGGTTATGGTTTGCTTACTACCGATACAAATCCAAGTGATCCACCAACTGCCCGTGTCAACAATATTAAGTTTGTAAACAGCACCTTCAATAAGGTTCAGGCAGGTATTACCTCACGTAATAATTCACAAACTATCTTAATCGAAAATTGCACTTTTGCTAATTTTGTACAGAGTGGTAATTATATTTTCAGATACCGTGGTGGAGATGGAAATAACGATGTGCTTAATGGAATTGAAATTAAGAATTCCATTTTTGGACATGGTTGGGACGAGTCAGATGGTGATAATTATGCTATTAAAGGGAAAGATGGCCTGGATAATACTTCAATTAGTATCGTGAACACTTACAGCACTTCAGATTTTGAATTTTCAGGAAATGAAATTGCAGGTTTCCCAGTAGGGAATTATGGTGGCCCACAAGATCAATTATGGAAAAATCCTGAACTCAACAACTTTTATTTCAAGGATTCCGGATTTCCCGGAAGGTTTAATAGTGGTGCTTCCAGATGGAGGGACAGGTTGTAATAGCCTTAGTAAATTTGTTTGTTTTTTAATAAAGGTGCGGTTTATGACCGCACCTTTAAAATTTAAAATATGAAGAATCTAATAAAACTTAAAAGAATAAAATTTTTCTTTTTACTTATATTTTTAATGGGAGTGAGCTGTAGCGGCGATGATGGCATGGAGCCAATAGAAGAAGAGGAAATAAAAGATGGACCTGTGGCTATAGAAGAAGATGCTTTTGCCTTTCCCGGAGCAGAAGGTTTTGGCCAATTCACTACAGGTGGAAGGGGAGGAAGAGTAATGTTTGTCACAAATCTTAAAGATTCCGGTGCGGGGAGCTTAAGAGCAGGTTTGGAAGCATTTGGTGCAAGGTATATTCTTTTTAAGGTTTCCGGGACTATAGAATTGAAATCGAGATTGAATATCAACAATGATAATATAACCATTGCTGGCCAAACAGCACCTGGGGATGGAATCACGATAAAGGATTTTCCTGTGGTAATAAATGCAGACAATGTAATTATAAGGTATATGAGGTTCCGGATGGGAGATGAAGCAAAACAGCAGGCAGATGCTTTGGAATCACGTTTTCATAAGGACATTATCATCGACCATTGTTCTTTCAGTTGGGCAACAGATGAAACATTGACTTTGTATGCCAATGAAAATACTACAGTACAGTGGTGTTTTATAACTGAAAGCTTACGAAATTCTGTTCATGAGAAAGGATCCCATGGATATGGAGGGATTTGGGGTGGAAAAAATGCCACTTTTCATCATAATTTGCTCGCTCATCACGATAGCAGAAATCCTCGACTGGGAGAAGAAGCCGGGAAAGCCTTTGCGCTTACAGACAAGGTTGACCTTCGGAATAACGTGATGTATAACTGGCAGGGTAACAGCACCTATGGTGGTGAAGCTATGAATGTAAATATTGTAAATTGCTACTATAAACCGGGTCCTGCAACTACTAAAACCGACAAGATCATTTCAATTGATAAAAATAAAAATGAAGGAACTGAAGTTTATGACATTTGGGGAAAATTCTATATTGATGGAAACTTCATAGAAGGAAGCCAATCGGTGACAAACAATAATTGGGAGTATGGGGTATATAATCAATTTCATAGCAGTTACGGGACAGTGACAGACTTCGAAAAAGAGGAAATGAGGTTAAGTGAACCTAATGATATAGGGGATAATGTTACCACTCACACTGCTTTGGTAGCTTATGAAAAAGTGGTAGAGTATGGCGGTGCCTCTCTTATACGCGATGCGGTGGATAACAGGATTACAGAAAATGTGAAAAACAAAACTTATAGTTTTGAAGGATCCTTGGGAAGTACGAAGGGAATAATTGATTCTCAATCTGATGTAGGTGGCTGGCCAGAACTTTCCAGTACAACACCTCCAGTTGATTCTTCAGAAGACGGGATGCCAGATATGTGGAAAACCGCACAGAAACTTGATCCAGAAAAAACTGAAACCAACGGCAATGATCTAAGTACAGCTTATGATAATGTTGAAGTTTATATCAATAGCCTTGTGAAGGAAATTACTACAATGCAAAATTAAAGTTGAATTAGATGGGAAACCCACTTTAATCAATCAAAATTTTGTGGAACATTTATTTAAAAGCTAACTCTATGTTTTCCACTACATCAGTCATTTTAATGACTGATGTAGTGGAAAACCCGACAATTGTGGTAATCTGAAATATTGACACTACCTTCAGAATCAGTATTCTGATGAGATTTTTTAGTATTTCATCACAATTTTTAAAAACAACCTCAGGTATTCAGGAAAGTCCTAGATATTAGTTCAGTTTTCCAGACCTATCTGTGCTTCTTCCATATTGAGGGCTAGCATCATTTCGGAGAATTTACTGTTGTTATAGATTTATTAATATTTACGTAATCGATTACATTTATTTTACGTACATTCCGTTTAGTTTAAAATGAACATTACTTTTAGGTGACTATTCAATTACAAGGAGCGTTAATTTGTTTTTAAGTAGAGTCGCTTTAGAATACGATTAAGTTCGAAGTATTTGGGTTCCTTTTCAACATTAAAACATTTCTACACCATCAATAAATACTTAACTATGATTAAAATTATTAATAAGAATCGACGCAAAGGAAAGGCTTTTGTTTATCTGGTAGTTTTCCTGCTTTTTGGATCGGTTGCAATGGCTCAGGAACCTATTACTGTAAATGGGAACATAATTGACATTGAAGCACAAGCACCCGTGATTGGAGTTAATATTCTGGAAGAGGGAACAAGAAATGGAACTATTTCAGACTTTGATGGAAATTTCTCTATTGATGTAGCCGGGCCGGATGCGGTGCTAGTTATAAGTTTTATAGGGTATGTTACACAAGTAATTCCTGTAAACGGAAGAAGGGAAATTGATATAATATTTGAGATAGACACCGGAGCCTTAGATGAGATAGTAGTTATTGGCTATGGCTCAACAAGGAAATCAGATCTTACTGGTTCAGTCTCATCCGTAAGTCAAAGCGATATTATAGCTATTCCTGCAACTAATGCACTGGAGGCGTTGCAGGGAAAAGTGGCAGGTCTGGACCTTACGAGAACAAGTGGGCAGGCAGGTGCATCTCTTAATATTTCTATCAGAGGTAACAGATCCTTAAATGCATCCAATGGACCTCTGGTAGTTGTAGATGGAATAATATATGGTTCTACTTTAGATGTGAATCCTAATGACATTGCTTCAGTTGAAGTATTGAAGGATGCTTCAGCAACAGCAATTTATGGTACTTTAGGAGCAAATGGTGTAATTCTTATCACGACAAAAAAAGGTAAAGTTGGTGATACAAGAGTTTCTATTAATAGTTATTACGCCTATCAAGATTTGGGAGGCTATGCAGATATAATGACCGGGCCGGAATGGGTAGAATTGAGAAGGGAAGCCAGGAGAACAGTAGGGGAGTGGAGTAGTGAGGAAGATGATGCGAAGATTTTTAATCCTACCCAATTGGAAAATTTTCAGAATGGAATTTACTCTAATTGGGCAGATGAGCTCATTCATACTGGTGCAATCCAAAATCACCAAGTAAGTTTATCTGGAGGTACAGATAAAACTACTTACTACTTCTCGCTAGAGTATATGAAAGAAGAAGGTTTACTTAAAAATGACCAACTCAATCGATATAGCGGCCGTCTCTCAGTAGATCAACAGATTGTAGATAATTTAAAACTTTCTACGAATCTTCAATATACATTAAAAGATCAGGACAGGAGGAAAGATCCATTAAACCAAGCCAATAAAATGAGTCCACTTGGAAGACCTTATGATGATGAAGGCAATTTAAACATCTTTCCAGTTGGGGATAGTAACACCTTAAATCCTTTAGTAGATGAGGTTCCTGGTAATTATGTAGATAATGAACGGAACAACAGGTTTTTTGGAAATATCAGTTTAGATTGGTCGCCCATTACCAATCTAAGTTTTACATCGAGATTGGGTATTGATCATATAAATTACAGGAGAGGATTGTTTTCAGCTACTAATACTATAGAGACTGGAGCAGACGGGCTATCATTGGCAAGAGGTGAGAATGGACTTTTTAGTCGTACTACTTGGGAAAATTTCATTAACTATTCCTATAAAACAGGAAATCATGAATTCCAGGGTTTATTAGGGCAGAGTTTATGGAAAACTGTTCAGGAGGAATATCTCGCTGAAGGTAGAGATTTGGCTTCTCCAACTATGTTGTATAATAATCTGGGCGCTGTTCAAACTCAAATAAGAACGCACAGTAATTTAGAAGAAAATCAACTTGCATCATTTTTTGGAAGGGTTAATTATAAATTTGATAACAAATATCTTGTAACCCTTCTCATGCGCGCAGATGGTTCTTCTGTGTTGGCACCCGGAAATAAATGGGGATATTTTCCTTCTGCTGCTTTAGGTTGGGTCCTTACTGAAGAAGATTTTTTAAATTTGAGAAATAGTAATAGTATTTCCCGGTTAAAGTTAAGGGCAAGTTATGGTATCTCGGGTAATAGTGCAGTGAGTCCTTATCAAACATTAGGTGGTTTATCAAGAAGCACCTACGCTTTTGATATAGGGAATAGTGAAAAACCCGCTTATGGATATTATCCATCTCTTATATCATCTCCTGATTTGAGATGGGAAACTACAGCCACCACTAACTTTGGTCTGGATTTCGGGTTTTTTGCAAACCGTATTTCGGGAACCCTCGATATATACCAACAAAATACAAATGATTTATTGATGCAAAGGGCATTGCCTACAACTTCGGGCTTTAGTTCTGCCTGGGATAATATTGGTAAAACCCGAAACAGGGGAGTGGAGTTGTTTATTAATACCATAAATCTGGAAGAGCGAAATACCGTTCTTGGCTGGAGCTCTGATATTACATTTACTTCTAATAAGGAAGAAATTGTCAAATTGCCTGGAGGTGATAGGGATTTGGCAAATTCCTGGTTTGTTGGCTCTCCAATTAATTCCTTTTACAATTACGAAAAAATTGGGATCTGGCAATTAGATGAAGCGGCTGAAGCAGCTACTTTAAACCAGGATCCCGGAGATATTAAAGTAAGGGATGTGGATGGTGATGGTGTAATTACTCCTGAGGATAGGGTTATTATTGGAAGTACCGTACCAGATTATACACTCGGTTTCAATAACCGCTTTAGTTATGAAGGATTTGAATTAAATGTTTTTGTATATGCCCGGCAGGGACAAACCATCACAAGTGAGGCTGCAGGTTCATTTACGATTGGCGGTTTGGCGAATGGCCCAAGGTTAGATTACTGGACACCTGAAAACCCCACGAATGCATATCCTAGACCAGATGCTGGAACGAGTCGTTCCAGCGCACAATATTATAATACCCTTCAATATGTTGATGGATCTTTTGTTAAGATAAGAGATGTAACACTTGCATATAATTTTCAGGCTCCACTATTAGGGATATTTGATATTTCCCGGTTCAGGGTTTATGCCACAGCAAAGAACTATTTCATATTTAGTAATTTGGATCCATATGATCCCGAAAGAGGAGGAAATCTGAGTTTCCCTATGACGCGGCAGTTGGTTTTTGGAATTAATATGGAATTATAGGATTTGAATAAAAAACGATATAAATTAAACATTATGAAAACCAGACATATATATAAAATATTTTTATTGGCTCTTCTGGCCAGTTTTGCGACTTCTTGTGAGGACTTTCTCGAAGAAGATAACAAATCCGGTCTTACAGCAGATGCGTATTATCAAACCCTTGATGGTGTTGAATCATTGGTAAATTCCTGTTACACCCCTATGCGCTTTTGGTACGGTAAGGAAAACGGTATAGCATTAACTGAAACAGGAACCGATATTTTTACCAGGGGTAACGGGATGGAAAATCCACCGGTGGCCTTGTATAATTCAGATTTATCTGGGGCTAATTCGCCTATAGAATTTTACTGGACCCGTTTTTATTCTGCATTAAATACATGTAATGCAGCAATTGCAAGAATACCTGATTCTCCCTTGAATAATGAATTAAAGCTTGTGAGAGAAGGAGAAGCAAGATTTTTAAGAGCATTCTATCTCTGGCATATTGTGGAAACCTGGGGGGGAGTTCATTTATTTACAGATGAGGTGAAAAACATACAGGAAACTGCAAACAGAAGTTCTGTTGATGCTTTTTACACTCAGATTTTTGAAGATCTTGATTTTGCCATGAACAATTTACCTTCTACATCATCTGATTATGGGCGCGCCACGAAACCTGCTGCAGAAGCCTTTTTGGCAAGAATGTATTTGACTAGAGGAGAAGATGCTTTGGCAGCTCAACATGCAAAAAATGTTATAAATAACTATGGGTTCAACTTAGTTGATAGCTATAAGGATTTGTGGGATATCAGTAATGTAAGAAATTCAGAAATTGTATGGATGGTTAATTTTACTGCAAATCTGAATTATAATTTGGAACTGGAAACGCCTACTGGTGAAATCTTATTAAGGGACGGAGGTAATAATTCCCACCTGTTCTTCTTAATGACTTATGATCAATTACCAGGCATGATAAGAACTATTGGATATGGTCGTCCTTTTGCAAGATTTATGCCTACTGCCCATTTGCTTGATTTATTTGATGAAACAAAGGATGCCAGGTTTGATGCTACTTTTCAAACAGTGTGGTACAGTAACAACCCTAACAACGCTCCTGCTGGGATGCAGGTAGGTGATACAGCTGTTTATGCAACCAAATACATTGTCCCACAGGAGGTAAAGGATAGTAAAATTTATGATATTATTGATAGAAGCAGGACTTATGGTTCAAATGATGAACCAATAGTAAGAGATCGATTTATGTCTCTAAAAAAATTCCTAGATCCCTCTAGACAAACTATTTCACAAATGCAGGGCCAAAGAGATGCTTTTGTAATTCGTTTGGCGGAAATGTACCTAATAGTTGCAGAAGCACAAATGAAAGAAGGGATGATGACAGAAGCGGTAGATTATTTTAATGAGGTGAGAAGACGCGCGGCTTTGCCGGGTCACGAATCTGAAATGGAAATTGCAGCATCTGAACTGGATATTGATATGATCCTGGATGAAAGAGCAAGAGAATTCGCTGGAGAACAATTAAGGTGGTTTGACCTTAAACGTACAGATAAGCTGGTTGAAAGAGTGAGAGCCTGGAATCCGGACGCAGCATCAAATATCCAATCTTTTCATCGTGTAAGACCCATCCCTCAGTCTCAGCTAGATGCTGTAACCAATCCGGATGAGTTCACACAAAACAATGGATATCAATAGATTTAACCTTTACAACCTAAGACACAAAGATTTATCGATATTCTAATTGGATAGAACAATTTGCCTGACCTGTATTTTCGGGATTCAATATTTCTCTGTGTTTTATTTTTAGTATTCATTTTACAATCAAGATGAACAATTCCCATAGATAATTGTGAAAGTTTGTAAAACTTTTTACAATTAAGAGATTCATAATCGGAGCTGAAGGATTTGGAGTGTCTTTCTTTTAATCGGTTCTAGGAACATATCTCACAATGATTTTTGAGGAAAGAAAGAATCCTATCCTCAGTTAGACTAATTATAAAAACACTCCTAGATTGTAATCGATTACAATAAGGCATTACATTCGGTATGAAAGGGCTAGGTTGGGAAAACTCTCAGGTGGGTTAAAGGTTATACCTTAACATAGGTTGTTTTGGTAATAAAATCGAGACCATGGCGCTGCCGCGAATGGGTCAAGATGGCTTCAATTCTTACCACGAAGAAGCAACTTGGGGAATTGATATCCCTTTGGCCATCCAATCCCTTGGAATTGGTAACTAAGGAAGGTTTATGATCACTCTGTGATTCATTTCGGGAGTGTAAGAAAGACACCTGCAAAGGTTACCAACTCTATTCCGAAATCGAAGGTAAAAACAGATTATACCGGCGAATTTTTTAAATTTAATTTGTACAATACCAACTATTGAATATGTCGAAAATTTTCTCATTAATCGTAATATTTATTTTTGCTTCGGCAGGTATTATTAATGCTCAGGTAGCCGAACCAGATTTTGGTTATCTGGATCATAATTTAGCTTTTAAGGACCGTGTTGATATTTTGGTGGGACAAATGACATTGGAGGAAAAGATAAGTCAGTTAACAAATGACTCAAAAGCTATTCCAAGATTAAAAATCCATGAGTATAACTGGTGGAATGAAAGCCTACATGGAGTAGCAAGGGCTGGTTTCGCCACCGTTTTCCCACAATCAATTACAGTTGCAGCTTCATTCAATAAGGACTTAATAAATGAAATAGCCACTGTTGTTTCGGATGAAGCCCGGGCCAAGCATCATGAATTTATAAGGAAAGGAAAACGTGGTATTTATACAGGACTCGACTTTTGGTCCCCAAACATCAACATCTTCAGGGATCCGAGGTGGGGAAGAGGCCATGAAACTTATGGAGAGGACCCATACCTTACAGGTGAACTTGCATCTCAATATATAATTGGCCTTCAGGGTGATGACTCTAAATATTTTAAGACCATTGCCACCTCAAAGCATTTTGCTGTCCATTCAGGTCCGGAAAAATTAAGACATTCTTTTGATGTTGATGTGAGCGACAGAGATCTCTATGAAACCTACCTCCCGGCATTCAGGAAAACAGTTGTGGATGCAAAGGTTTACTCCATTATGGGAGCTTATAACAGTTTCAGAGGGGAATCGGCTAGCGGTAGTGATTTCTTATTAAACAAACTATTGAGAGATGAATGGGGATTTGAAGGATATGTTGTGTCAGATTGTGGTGCTATTCGGGATATTCAAACTGGGCACCATATTGCCAAAACCGAAGCTGAAGCAGCGGCGATAGGTATAAAAGGAGGATGTGATCTTAACTGTGGCAGTTATTATAAATTCCTGGGAGACGCAGTAAACCAGGGATTGGTTTCAGAAAAAGATATTGATCTGGCAGTTAAAAGAATTATGTTGGCAAGGTTTAAATTGGGGATGTTTGACCCCGATGATATTGTGCCTTTTACTCAGATCCCAGCCGATATCGTTGGTTCAGATTCAAATAATACTTTGGCGAGAAAATCAGCACAAGAAAGTATCGTCCTTCTAAAAAACAAAAATAACCTACTTCCCCTGGATAAAAATAAGATTAAGAAGATAGCAGTAATTGGCCCTAATGCAGATAATTGGGAATCTTTAGTAGGGAACTATAATGGTACCCCTATAGATCCGGTTACATTTTTAAGTGGGATGAAAAATAAAGTAGAGCCTGTCGTGGAGGTGCTTTATTCTGAAGGATCCCATTTGGATGAAAATGCACATAATCTTAAACCTATTCCTTCTGTATTTTTTCAAACCGATGAGGGGCAACAGGGATTAAAAGCCAAATATTATAATAATGTATCACAAGATGGAGATCCGGTATTGGAGCGGGTGGATGATAAAATTGATTTCTGGTGGCAGAATAACCCCATTTCGAAGGACCTTGTAGATAATTTTTCGGTTAAATGGAGAGGAAATTTAGTTCCTCCCACCACTGGAAGTTATGAATTGGGAGTGCTTTCCAAAAGGGGGATGAAGCTAAGTATTGAAGGAATGGAGATCACGAACGGAAATGGTTCCGTACATGATGAAAAGTATGCCACAGGAACTTTGGATCTGGAAGCTGGAAAAAAGTACCCTATAGAAGTCGGGTTTTTTAGTGATGAAACTAATGCTACGGCTCAATTGTTATGGACTATGCCGGAACGAAATATCTTGGATGAAGCTATTAATATTACAAAAGAAGCCGACCTGGCAATAGTTGTTTTAGGTCTTTCTCAACGTCTGGAGGGTGAAGGTGGAGACCGAAGCAGTATTAACTTACCAGAGCAGCAACTGAAATTACTGAAAGCCTTGAAAGCCACTGGAAAACCAATTGTATTAGTTCTTAATGCTGGTAGTGCCCTTGCTGTGAATTGGGCAAAGGAAAATACCGACGCTATTTTAAGTGTCGGCTATCCTGGGGAAGAAGGTGGAAATGCTTTGGCCGATGTTCTTTTTGGAGATTATAACCCGGCAGGAAGGTTACCTATTACCTATTACACTTCTTTGCAGGAACTTCCAGCCTTTGCGGATTACGATATGAAAGGGAGAACTTACCGGTATTATGAGGGTGAACCCCTTTACCCGTTTGGATTTGGACTTAGTTATACCAATTTTGAATATTCCGACTTAAAAATTCCCGAACAAATCACAGCTGGTGATAATATAAGTATTTCAGTAAAAGTAAAAAATGTGGGAGATAGATCAGGAGATGAAGTAGTGCAACTCTACCTTACGGATAAAGTGGCATCAACACCCAGGCCCATCAGACAGTTGGAAGCTTTTGAACGCATCAATTTGAAAGTTGGAGAAAGCAAAATAGTAAAATTTTCTTTGACAGCCCGCCAACTTTCTATGATTGATAAAAATTCTGAAAGGGTAATTGAAACCGGAGAATTTGAAATTAGCCTTGGCGGGGAACAACCTGGATTTCTGGGAGATAATAATGCCGCCTCTACTGATGTGATCAAAGGAACATTTTGGGTACATGGAAAAATGAAATTTTCCGATCTTTAGTAACATATCTGAATAATCAGGATTTTTTCAAATAGTTTGTTTTATAAACTTATAGATGAAGATAAGGTGATGATGAATTATTAAATGGGAATTAAAAATATACCCAAATAACAATTGTATTATTATGAGAATTGCAAAGACATATCTCCTGTTAATATATCTGCTGCTAAGTGTTAGCACATTTGCCCAGATCAATCCTGATCACGGTGATGTTTTCTGGGTGACTACACCCAGCAATACCGACTGGTTATATGAGTTAAATGAAGATGCGGAAATTACCGTTTCAATTTATAAGTATGGCATATTGCAGGACGATTTAGAAATAACTTATAGTATTGGGTTGGAACTTATGCCCACCGATATAAGTGGTATGGTTACCTTAAAGAACGGTTCAGCCGTGATTAATTTAGGTACATTGTCAGAGCCCGGATTCAAAGATTGCCAACTTAAAATTACCATCAACGATCAGGAATATAAACATCATATAAAATTAGGATTTGAACCGGAAAAGCTAAGACCTTATACCGAATTTCCCGATGATTTTTTAAGTTTTTGGTCAGAGGCCAAAAAGGAAGCTTCTAAGGTCCCAATGGATGTGGAAAGAATTTTTGTTCCTGAATATTCAAACAACAAAGTTGATTGTTATCTTGTAAAATTGCAGGCTTATAAAAAGGGACAATATGTATACGGGTATCTTAGCATCCCGAAAAGGGAAGGTAAATTCCCGGTAGTATTCGGACCGCCGGGAGCAGGGATAAAACCAATGAATCCTTCAAAAGATCTTTTTTATGCTGAGAGCGGATTCATTCGTTTCGACATGGAAATTCACGGAATCCGTCCAGATCTTGATGCTGAAACATACAAAGAAATTAGTAGGGCCTTTGGCACTGGAAATAACAGTTATTTGGTCAATGGATTGGACGACAAGGATTCTTACTATATGAAAAAAGTTTATCTCTCCTGTGTACGCGCTTTGGATTATTTAACCAGTCTGCCGGAGTGGGACGAGAAAAACCTGGTAGCTCAGGGAGGAAGCCAGGGTGGGGCTTTGTCATTGATCGTCGCAGGCCTTGATGATAGAATTACTGCATGTGCAGCAAATCACCCGGCCTTTAGTGATATGGGAGGATATAAGGCAAATCGGGCAGGTGGTTATCCTCATCTTTTTACCAAATTTGAGGGGATAGATTCTCCGGAAAAGCTTAAAACATTGGAATATTATGATGTGGTGAATTTTGCTAAAATGATAAAGGTGCCGGTTTTCATGACTTGGGGATATAATGATAATGTATGTCCACCCACGACAAGCTACATAGTTTACAATTCTCTGGATACTGAGAAAGAAGCTTTAATAACACCTATCAATGAACATTGGATTTCACTTACAACCCGACATAGTATATTAGATTGGATAAGAAAAAATATTCAAGTGAATTGAAAATTCAAAAGTATATCTCTAAATTTTTTAAAATCTTGAATTTCCGGATGGCATCTTGATGGAACAGCACATTCATTGAGATCTTTCCTTCAAAAAACCAATTTAACACCAATTTTTAGAGTTTTATTTGGCTGCCTTTAATAAATCATCTAAATTAGTGCAATCGATTACATAATATTGTTATAAAACTGAAAATTCTATGCAACAAAATCAAATGTTGAAATTTATATTTTTATTCGCGCTAAGTGTGTTTTCAAGCCTTAGCTTTTTGCAGGCTCAACAAATGGCTTTTCCTTCAGCTGAAGGATATGGCCAATATGCAACCGGAGGTAGAAGTGGAGAAATATATAAGGTTACAAATCTAAACGACGATGGTGAAGGGAGTTTAAGAAAAGGAATCGTAAGGCATGGTGCGAGGATAATTGTTTTTGATGTTTCCGGAACAATCCATTTAAAATCTAAGTTGGATATTAATAGAGGAGATTTGACCATAGCCGGGCAAACTGCCCCGGGAGAAGGAATTAGCATTGCAGGTTACCCTGTTACCTTAAAATCGGATAATATAATTATGAGATACCTGCGAGTCCGAATGGGAGATCTCAGCTCTGTTGAAGGAGATGCATTGTCGGGTCGGTACAATAAAAATATCATTATAGACCATTGCTCAATAAGTTGGGCCACAGATGAGAACACTTCATTTTATGCCAATAAAAACTTCACTATGCAATGGTGTATTATTTCAGAAGCATTAAACAGATCTGTTCATCATAAAGGTGCTCATGGTTATGGTGGAATCTGGGGAGGGGTAAATGCTTCTTTTCATCATAATTTAATAGCTAGTAATAATAGCCGTAACCCCCGGTTTAGTGGTTCGGAAACTACCTCCAATTCTGAAAATGAATTTGTGGACTTCAGGAATAATGTGATTTACAACTGGGGAGATAATAGTATTTACGGCGGAGAGCATGGAACCTATAATATGGTCAATAATTATTTTAAACCTGGTGCGGCGACAGAATCTTCAAAAAGGGATAGGATTGTAGAACCTTACGAACCCTATGGTAAATTTTACGTGGATGGAAATATTGTGATCGGTTCAGAAAAAATTACTAATGATAATTGGGATGGAGGAGTGCAATGTGAGAATGTGGAGCAAACCCGATTGATGGTCCCAATTTCAATAGACAACAATGTGCAAACCCAGGAGGCATTGAACGCTTATGACCTCGTTTTGGAAAAAGCGGGTGCCAGTTTACAAAGGGATGCTGTAGATATTAGGGTTGTACAAGGTGTGAAGGAAGGGAAAGTTCATTTTAAGAATGGGATTATAGATTCACAAAAGGATGTTGGAGGATGGCCTGAACTTAAGTCCGGAAAAGCTCTTCAGGATAAGGATTCTGACGGAATGCCGGATAGCTGGGAAATAGAAAATGGATTAAATCCCAATAAATATGATGCCTCCGATTTCGGTTTGAGTGATGAATACATCAATATTGAGGTATATTTCAACCAATTGGTCAAAAATAAATCCAATACAACCTTAGTTGGTGATCAACAATATCATTTTGTTGTGGCAAAAGATGGAACCGGGGATTTTGAAAGCGTTCAGGATGCTATTGACGCAGTGCCGGATTTCAGAAAAATTGAAACAAAAATCTTTATTAAAACCGGAGTTTTCCGGGAAAAACTGGTATTGCCTGCTTCTAAAAGCAATGTGACTTTTATTGGTGAAGACAAGGAAAATACAATTCTTAGGTATGATGATTTCGCGACAAAACACAATAAATTTGGAGAGGAAATGGGGACTACAGGCTCTAGTTCCTTCTTTATTTTTGGGGATAATTTCACGGCCAAAAATATTACTTTCGAAAACAACGCTGGCCCTGTAGGACAAGCCGTCGCCCTAAGGGTGGATGGAGACCGCGCTAGTTTTGAAAACTGTAAATTTTTGGGGAATCAAGACACGCTTTACCTGCACGGGAAAAACAGCAGGCAATATTATAAAGATTGTTATATAGAAGGTACCGTCGATTTTATATTTGGATGGTCTACAGCAGTATTTGAAAACTGTGAAATCTTTTGTAAAAATTATGGTTATATCACAGCTGCCTCAACAGAAAAGGACTCGGAATATGGATTTGTATTTATAAACTGTAAAATTTTGGGAGATGGCGGAGTAGATACCTTTTATTTAGGAAGACCATGGAGGGATTATGCGCAAACCGTATTTGTGAATTGCTATCTCGACAAACATATCAAGCCTGAGGGCTGGAACAATTGGGGTAAGGAAAATGCCGAAAAAACCACGTTCTATGCAGAATACAATTCAAATGGACCCGGAGCCAAAAGTACAGGTCGTGTTGATTGGTCCAAAAATCTTTCAAAAAGCGAGGCTCAGGAATATGATGCGAATAATGTCTTGAAGGGAAATGATAATTGGAATCCTAAAATTTGAATTTTGTTAAATGAAAAGAATAAGCCTGGGAAGGAGAACATTTAAATCAGTTTAATTTAATCAAAACAAATATGCAAAAATGTAGTGGTCAATTAATTGAAAAACATTTTAGAATGACACATTCTTATCTGGTTGGATTTCTATTAATGGTTTTTATGATTTGTGGTAGTGCTGCAAATGCCCAGGCTCAAACTTCAGAAAAAATGGGTTGGAAAAATGCGCAGAGGCAAAAATCCGACTGGTACGGAAGTTCAGAAGCTAGAAGGATTGCCGATAATGTCTTGCTCTATCAGAATAACAATGGGGGATGGCATAAAAATATTGACATGACCAATGAGTTGGGCGACAAGGAACGGAAGCAGCTAAAAAAAGAAAAGTCTCAATCTTCAGGAACAACTATTGACAATGGAGCTACCTATACCCAAATGGAATTTTTGGCGAAGGTGTATCAAAAATCCGTACAGGAAAAGTTTAAAATGGGGTTTTTGAAAGGTCTGGATTATCTTCTTGAAGCCCAATATAAAAATGGAGGCTGGCCTCAATATTACCCTATCAGAAAAGGTTATTATGAGCATATAACCTTCAATGACAGTGCCATGATAGGTGTAATGGAACTTCTAAGAGAAGTCTCTATGGGAAATCCTTCTTATAATTTTGTCAGTGATGTTCAACGAGAAAAAGCTGGTTTGGCCATTAAAAAAGGTTTGGGAATTATTCTTAGAATGCAGATTGAAACGGATGGCATTCTCACTGCCTGGTGTGCGCAACATGATAAAGATGATTTGAGTCCTGCCAAGGCCCGGGCTTACGAGCTTCCATCACTTAGCGGATACGAAAGCGCTGATATAGTAGAATATTTAATTGAATTAGATCATCCGGATGCCGAGTTAAGGAAAGCTATAATAAGCGCTGTTGCCTGGTTTGAAGAAGTGAAAATCCATAATAAAAAGCTTGTTAGAAAATTGGATGAATCCCTGCCAAAAGGATATGATAATGTGGTGGTTGAAGATCCGGAAGCCGGACCACTATGGGCCAGATTTTACGAAATTGGGACCAATCGACCAATTTTTGTGGGAAGGGATGGAATTGTAAAATACAAGCTGGAGGAAATTGAGTATGAACGGCGGGTTGGATATAGTTATTTGAGAAATTATGCCGAAGACCTTTTGGAAAAGGATTATCCTGAATGGCAGAAAAAATGGGGCTCTCAGGAGTAAATTACCTTGATTTCATTTATCGGAGAGAAACCAATTAATTTTAAAAAATATTGATACAATTATGAAAAGCAAAAATAAATACAAAATATTAGCTCTGGCCATTTGGAACGCAAATATCAAAAGCTCTGGTATTTTTAAGCCACAGCTTCTTTGTTTAATCCTTTCACTTTTTGTTTCAGCAAGCTCGGTATATTCCCAGAAAGTTATTTCAGGTACAGAAAAAGTACCTTACGAAATTGCCCCAATCAATGCTCCGTTTGACATGCCACAATTTCAACGGCCAACTTTTCAGGACAAAACCTTCAATATTCGGGATTATGGCGCAAAGGAGCTGGATGGAGATAAAAAGAATAAAAATACAAAAGCTATTCATTTGACAATAGAGGCAGCGAACAAGGCTGGCGGAGGCAAAGTTCTCATTCCAAAAGGGAAATGGCTTACAGGTCCCATTCATTTGATGAGCAATATTAATTTACATCTTGAAGAAGGAGCCACTGTTTATTTTAGTGAAGACCACGAAGATTATTTGCCTGTGGTGCAACAGCGACATGAAGGGGTGGAGGCTTTTAATTATTCCCCGATGATCTATGCGAATAAGGTTAAAAACGTCGCTATAACTGGTAAAGGAATTTTTGATGGGCAGGGCGAGCATTGGTTGAAATGGGCAACTGTACAACCTCGTGCCACAGCTACCAAAGTGCCACTTTCAAGGAGGAACTTTGGAAAAGGAGCTGGTCTGGAAGGAATGCGACCTAACTTTATGGTTTTCTGGAAATCCCAAAATATCCTGATTGAAGACGTCACCCTAATTCATAGTCCAATGTGGAATGTTCATTTGGTATATTCCACAAATGTCATTGTACGCGGTATTACTGTCAATAGTCTTGATACGGAAAATGGCGACGGAGTTGTAATAGATTCCAGTAATGATGTTTTATTAGAGTATAACACCCTTAAAACCGGAGATGACGCAGTAGTATTGAAATCCGGATTTAACGAAGAAGGTCTTGAGATCAATATCCCAACTAAAAATGTAGTTATCCGTAATTTTCGAGCCATAGATGTCCGCACCGGAAGTGGTGGAGTGGTGTTTGGCAGCGAGACTTCTGGTGGAATTCGGAATGTCTATGTTCACGATGCTTATTTTGAAGGTTGTGACAGGGGGATCAGGTTTAAAACAGAACGTGGTCGCGGAAATATTACCGAAAATATCTTTATCCGTGATGTACTGATGGAAAACATCAATGATGAAGCGATCAATTTCAATACATTTTATACGGGGCCAGGTGCAGTTGGACCATCCCCGCTAATTAGGAATATCGATATCCGTAACATTAAAATTGACGGAGTAAAGAGCGCAATTTCATTAATTGGCCTGCCGGAAAAATGGCTGGAAAATATAAACCTTGAAAATATTGAAGTCGTTAATGCCGAAGTCGGTATACAACTTTTAAGAGTGAAGAGTTTATCCTTAAAAAATGTTTCTGTTAGCACCAATGCCCGCGCAATGATGGCTAATGATGTTTATGAGGTTACCTTCAAAAATGTAGACCTTAAGGATAAATCTGATGAAAAACCCCTTTTGATTAAGGGACCTAATACAGGCGCTATTTTTATGACAGATTTTCCTCTTGATAAAATTGAATTTGGTGATGGTTTATCTGAAGATATCATAAAGAAAGAAATGCCTGTTCAGGCCTGGTAAACTAACTATTTGATTGTTCGTATGATTTCGTTCACTTATATCCGTTAGGAACCTAATCATAACAGCGAACTAAGAGAGTAAAATTGTAAATCAAAATTGCACAATACAATCGGTTAAACCCATGGAGATCAAATGGAATAATTACAAGCTTGCCAGACAGAATTTTCCAAATTAATAATTTTTGTAGAAACCTGACTATTTACATTAAAAACCCAATTTCTTTAAAAATTGAACATTTAGATTTAAATTAAAAATTGATACTAATCCTATGAAACAATTCACTTTTTCAATATTTATATTTATGGCCTTTTGGTGCAATCCAGAAATTTTAAATGCACAGAATACTCCATATGTATCAGATGTTTGGGTTTCCGATCAGGGCGACGGTACCTATAAAAATCCGGTTCTCGATGCCGATTATTCCGATCCGGATATAGTGAGAGTAGGCGAAGATTTCTATATGACAGCTTCATCTTTTAATGTTTCTCCCGGGTTGCCAATTTTACATTCCAAAGATTTGGTGAACTGGAAGCTTGTTGGTCATGCATTGGATCGCCAGGTTCCTATTGAACATTTTAGCACGCCTCAACATGGAAATGGGGTTTGGGCACCGGCTATAAGGTATCACAATGGTGAATTTTATATTTATTGGGGCGACCCCGACTTTGGGATCTATATGGTGAAGACCAAAGATCCTGCAGGGAACTGGGAAGAGCCAGTCCTTCTTGAAGAAGGAAAAGGACTTATTGACGCCTGTCCACTTTGGGATGATGATGGGAAGGCATATATATCTCATGCGTACGCCGGAAGCCGTGCAGGAATTAAAAGTATTCTGGTTGTAAAACCTATGAATGCAGAAGGAACCAAAATCATTGGTAAAGGTAAAATTGTTTTTGACGGACATGAAAATCACCCGACAGTTGAAGGTTCCAAAATGTATAAGAGAAATGGTTATTACTATATTTTTGCACCGGCAGGAGGAGTTTCAACAGGTTGGCAATTGATCCTGAGATCCAGGAATATTTACGGCCCATACGAAGAGCATATTTCCCTGGCCCAAGGAAAAACAGATATTAACGGGCCTCACCAGGGTGGATGGGTAGAATTGGAAAACGGAGAAAACTGGTTCTTACATTTTCAGGATAAGGAAGCTTATGGCAGGGTAGTTCACTTACAACCTATGATCTGGAAAAATGATTGGCCAACTATGGGTAAAGATCTAAATGGGGATGGAACGGGACAACCTGTTTTGTCGTTTAAAAAACCTGATGTTGGAAAAACATATCCTATCGTTACTCCCCGGGAATCTGATGAATTTGATGGAAATGAGATTGGCATGCAATGGCAGTGGCACGCCAATCCTAAAACCACCTGGGCTTTTGCAAACCCGTCCAAAAGTCAATTGCGGCTTTATACTCAGCTGCTGCCGGAGGATGCTGCAAACCTTTGGGACGCACCAAATTTATTGCTTCAAAAATTTCCTGCAGAAGAATTTACCGTGACCACAAAACTGAATTTTCATCCCAACAAGGACACTAAAAACGAAAAGACTGGCCTTATAGTTATGGGAAGGTCTTATGCATATTTGGCATTGGAAAGCCGGGAAGACGGAACTTATATAAAATATGTGACCTGTTTGGACGCTGAGAACGGCAAGCCTGAAAAGGAATCAATCATTAAAAAACTAACAGGAAATTCTGTGCAATTTCGGCTAAGAATCGATAAAGAAGCCAAATGCACCTTTAGTTACACCGAGAACGGCAAGGATTTTACAGAAATCGAAGAAAATTTTACAGCCGTAGAAGGCAAATGGATTGGAGCAAAAGTGGGATTATTTGCAATCCAAGGAACCAAAATAAATGATTCCGGATTTACAGATGTTGACTGGTTTCGATTTTCAGAAAATTAATCTAATATAAATTATGAAAAATTCAGGAGTTAAAACAATATTGGCTGGCTTGCTGTTTATAACAACAACAGTAGTTACACAAGCCCAGGAGCAGGAACTTGAGAAAATCTACAAAGGAATTGAATTTGAGATGCCTCGGGTAAAAGAAACTTCTTTTCCCGATTACGCAATCAAAATTTCAGATTTTGGAGCGGAAGCTGGCGGACTTATAAAAAATACCGAAGTAATTAGCAAGGCAATTGATGAGGTGAATTCCAAAGGTGGGGGAAAAGTGATTGTTCCAAGGGGAATTTGGCTCACCGGGCCAATAACACTGAAAAGTAATATCAACCTTCATTTGGAAGATGGGGCACTGTTGTTATTTAGCAAGGATTTCGACGATTATCCCCTTAAAGAAACAAGTTTTGAAGGTTTGAACACTGTACGTTGTATTTCCCCTATCAATGCAAATGGTGTGGAAAACATCGCAATTACAGGTAAAGGAACCATTGATGGGAACGGAGATGCATGGAGACCTGTGAAAAAAGGAAAAATGACCGATTCTCAGTGGAAAAGCCTGGTGAATTTGGGAGGAATTCTATCTGAAGATAAAAAAATGTGGTTTCCATCTGAAGGTTCCAAAAAAGGTTATGACAGCAGTACTAATTTTAATGTGCCCGATTTAATTGGTGCAGAAGAACTGGAATCGGTAAAGGATTTTTTAAGACCTGTGATGATAAGTATCGTTTCGAGTAAACGTATTTTACTGGATGGGCCAACTTTTCAGAATTCGCCTGCCTGGAACATTCATCCGCTAATGAGCGAAGATCTGATTATAAGAAATATAAATGTTCGCAACCCTTGGTATTCCCAAAACGGGGACGGTTTGGATTTGGAATCCTGTAAAAATGTGTTGATTTATAATAACACATTTGATGTGGGAGACGATGGCATTTGTTTTAAATCGGGAAAGGATAAAGATGGCAGGGATAGAAATATGCCCACGGAAAATGTCATTGTAAAAAACAACATCGTATTTCACGGTCACGGTGGATTTGTGATTGGGAGTGAAATGAGCGGTGGAGTAAAGAATATTCACGTTTCCAATTGTACGTTTATCGGCACCGATGTTGGACTTCGGTTTAAAAGTACTCGCGGACGGGGAGGAGTTGTTGAAAATGTTTATATCTCAAATATTGATATGATCGATATTCCTGCGGAAGCGATTCGTTTTAATATGTTTTATGGTGGAAACTCACCGGTTTTGGAAGAGGATCAGAATGCGGAAGATGAGGCAAGAGATAAAAAACTTATGCCTGTAAACGAAGAGACACCTTCTTTCAGAAATATCTATATGAAGGATATTCGCGCTATTGGTTCAAGAAAAGCAGCCTTTTTTATGGGTTTACCTGAAATGAAGCTCGAAAATGTAAATCTGGAAAATGCTGTTTTTGAAGTTGAAGAAGGGATCACAATAATTGATGGCTTAAACATTAATTTGAAAAACGTAAAAGTAATTCAGGAAAAAGGCCCTGGGCTGATAATTTATAACAGCGAGGATATAGATGTAAATGAATTTGAGTTTGACAAGAACCCTGATGGATCCTCAGTTCAGGTATTGGGAGTAAGTAAGGAAATCAAATTGGCTAATGGTAATTTATCAGAAAAGGATATCGCCAAAGATCCTAAATCCAAGGTTCTTTATAATTCCAAAATGCTTCCGGATAATTAAGAATAAATATAAGGTATATATTGGGAAACTGGATTATGAAATTTATGAAACTAATATAATGATCAAAAAACTCAGTATTTTACTCATTCTGGGCTTAATTATTATTTCCTTTTCCTGTCAGGAAGAACCGGCTATAATATATTTAGTAGGTGATTCTACAATGGCCGATTACACAGGCGATTATGAGCCCGGGAAAGATTACATGAAGGTAAGATATCCCGTTACAGGCTGGGGTCAGGTTTTTCAACAGTTCATGGTTTCTGACAGCCTTACCCAAATCCACGGACTAACAAAAGCAGATAGCGTCACGGTAAAGGATGTTGCCAGGGGAGGCAGAAGCACCCGGACATTTTTCCAGGAAGGCCGCTGGCGAAAGCTTGTTACTAATTTGAAAAAGGATGATATTGTAATTATTCAATTTGGTCACAACGATGCTTCTGAAAATCACCCCTTGCGTTATGTAAATGTGGAAGGTTATAAGGAATTTCTGAGATTGTTTGTAACGCAATCGCGCAATATAGGTGCAATTCCAATTATCTTGACTCCTGTAGCCAGGAACTATCCATGGAAAGAAGATCATTTGGAAAGTGTGCATGGCGATTATGATCCTGCGGTAAAGGAGATAGCCAAAGAGATGGATGTAATGCTTGTAGATCTCAACAGGCTTTCTATGGACTATTTTTCTAAAAAGGGAAAAGAATATGTGACAAAAAATTACTATATGAACCTTCCTGCAGGAAAGTATGAAGCCTATCCGGAGGGTCAGAACGATAATACACATTTTCAGCCTGAAGGCGCCCAAGCTGTCGCTCAACTTGTTTTCGACGGATTGAAAGAACTAAACAAAGAATACTAATGAAAAGATGTTTCCTCATATTATTTGTATTAAGTATATGTATTTGCCCAGTTATCCATGCACAGTCTCAAGTACCGCAGCAACTTTTGAGGTATGACCAGCCTGCTGCAAATTGGAACGAAGCATTACCAATAGGAAATGGAAGGATTGGAGGGATGGTTTTTGGCAAGGCCAGTGAGGAAAAAATCCAGTTAAATGAGGAAACTGTATGGGCCGGAGAACCTGGTAACAATGTACCCCATGGCGTATATCCTGAAATTCAGGAATTAAGGCAACTTTTGTTTGCCGGCAAATATGATCAGGCCCAAAAAAGAGCAAAGGAGATTTTTCCGAGAAAGGCGCCCACAAGCAGCAATTATGGTATGCCTTATCAAGCTGTGGGAAATCTTTTGCTTAACTTTCCAGAGGGACAAAAAATTGAAAATTACCGACGCAGCCTTGATATCACCCAAGCAATTGCTTCTGTGGAATATGATGTGAATGGTGTTCATTTTAAAAGGGAATACTTTGTATCTTACCCAGACCAGGTGATGGTTATTCATCTCACTGCAGATCGCCCTGGTAAGATTTCAACTCAGCTCAGTTTTGACAGTCCTCAAAAGCAACATCAGGTTTCGGTAAGCGTAAACACCCTTGAGCTACAGGGAACTGGAGGTGATGTTGATAACAAGAATGGAAAAGTGAAATTCCAAGCTCTTGCTTACCCCATTCACGTTTCGGGTAAAATAGTTCCAAAGGAAAAAAGTATAGAAATTCTGGATGCCGATGAGTTGCTGATTTTAGTGAGTATCGGCACGAATTTCAGAAACTATCAAGATCTCAGCAATTCTGAGGAGATGATTGCGGCAGCTCACCTAAAAGAGGCTAAGAAAAAGACTTTTTCAGAATTAAGAGAAAGTCATGTTCAGGATTATCAACAATTATATAATCGGGTTAGCTTGAAAATTGGTAAGGATGCCTCACCCGATATTTCAACTGTTGAACGTTTGAAGAATTTTTCCGGATCTGATGATCTATCGCTGGTATCACTTTATTTTCAGTACGGCCGCTATCTATTGATATCAAGTTCAAGACAAGGAGGGCAACCTGCAAATTTACAGGGAATCTGGAATTACCAGCTTTCGCCACCCTGGGATAGTAAATATACCGTGAATATCAATACAGAAATGAATTACTGGCCGGCAGAAGTGACCAATTTGGCGGAGTTACATCAGCCGCTTTTTAAGATGATAAGTGAACTTTCAGAAACGGGAAAGGAGAGTGCTCGTGAGATGTATCATGCAACAGGCTGGAACATGCATCACAATACTGATATATGGCGAATTACTGGGATCATTGATGGCGGCTTTTATGGCCTATGGCCAATGGGAGGTGCCTGGTTGAGCCAGCATATCTGGCAGCATTATCTCTTTACCGGAGACAAAAAATTTCTAAAAAAATATTATCCTGTTTTAAAATCTACTGCAGAGTTTTATGTTGATGTTCTCCAGCAAGAGCCAGATCATGGTTGGTTGGTGGTAGCTCCTTCTATGTCTCCGGAACATAAATACATGGATGACATTGCAATAAGCTATGGAACTACGATGGATAATCAGCTGGTCTTCGATGTTTTTTCGAATGTCATTCGTGCTTCGGAATATTTAAACAAGGATACCGAATTTGCTGAAAAATTGAGAAATTTAAGGAGGAGGCTGCCTCCTATGCAAATTGGTCAATATTCACAGCTTCAGGAATGGATTAAAGACTGGGATAATCCCACTGACAATCACAGACATATTTCTCACCTTTATGGGCTTCATCCTGCTGCACAAATTTCCCCTTTTAAGAATCCAGAATTGTTTTCAGCAGCACGAAAATCTTTAGAATATCGCGGGGATATCTCCACTGGCTGGTCTATGGGCTGGAAGGTTAATTTTTGGGCCCGACTGTTTAATGGTAATCGAGCTTACAAATTAATCAAGAACCAGCTCAGCCTGGTGCAGGACTCTACGGACTCTGGCGGAACTTATCCAAACCTGCTAGATGCACATCCGCCGTTTCAAATAGATGGGAATTTTGGCTGTACTGCAGGAATCGCCGAAATGATATTACAGTCTCATGATGAGGCTTTGCATTTATTGCCGGCCTTGCCAGATGCCTGGGAAAGCGGGGAAGTAAAAGGCTTAAAAGCCCGAGGAGATTTTGAAGTGGATCTACAGTGGAAAGATCATGGTTTGAAAAAAGTGAAAATAATTTCGGGGGCTGGAGGTGTATGTCGCATAAGGACGAAGGTTCGGCTATTTGATGAAACCGGGAAGGAACTTTCGAAAGCCATCGGGCAGAATCCTAATAGATTTTATCAAAATCCGAAAATAAAAGAACCACTAGTTTCAGATTTGGCAGAGATGAATTTACCTGACTTGCCGGAATATAATTTATATGATATAAAAACTGTAAAAGGGAAAAGCTATGTATTTAATGCGAAATAAAAAAACAATTCGAAATACTTTTGTTTTCATCTTCCTCCTTTTAGGACTTGCACTAAAAGCTCAGGTTCAGGAAAAACATGAGCTCCGGCCTTATACTGTCACTACAACTTACGAAAAACTGAAAAAGGATTATCCTTTTATCCAACCGGTGGAACCCCTTATTTCTGATGAAATTGTAGCCAGGGAAAACCAGATTTATAAAAAGGTAAATGGCAATAAGCTAAAAGCCGATGTTTATATGCCTAAAGTAAATTCTGGAGAAACATATCCCGCAGTTCTTTTAATTCACGGTGGAGGCTGGCTTACCGGCATTAAAGAAAATGAGCAGATGATGGCGCAGCATCTTGCTAAGAATGGTTACGTAGGGGTGGCCGCAGCTTATAGACTGGGAACAGAAGCCAAATATCCCGCCAGCGTTCTGGACCTAAAAGATGTCCTAAAATGGATGCGCGAAAATGCCGCAGAATACCACATAAATCCTTACAAAATAGCTGTTCTGGGAGCTTCTTCAGGAGCGCATCTGGCGACTTTGCTGGGGGTTACACCAAATACAGATATATATAAAACCGGAGATCCCAATGTTTCGGATAAAGTCCAGGCGATCGTAAACATTGATGGTATTGTTTCCTTTATTCATCCTGATGCAGAAGAAGGCTGGATGGCTGCGACATGGTTTGGTGGTTCCCGGTCGGAAAAATATGAATTATGGAAAGAAGCGTCCCCGCTGGAATATGTGGATAAAAACACACCGCCCACTTTATTTATTAATAGCGCTCAACCGCGTTTTCATGCTGGCCGTGATGATATGATAAGCATTTTGGATACAAATAAAATTTATAACGAAGTCCATACCATTCCAGATTCCCCACATTCTTTCTGGTTGATGCATCCCTGGTTTGATACGACTTTAGAATACACGGTAAACTTCCTTAATAAAACCCTGAAATATGCTCCCGATCAGCCCTACCGGGAAATAACGGTTTCTAAAGATGGGAAAGGGGATTTTGCAAGTATCCAAGAGGCTATCAATTTTACACGTGACCTCGGTCCTGCAGAAGTGATTATCCACATCAAAAATGGTACTTATAACGAAAAAATTGAGATACCTGCATGGAAGCATAGACTTACTTTAGTGGGTGAAAACAGGAAGAATACAATTATTACAAATGCTGATTTTTCCGGAAAGATAAATCCGAAAACGGGAAAAGAAATCTCCACATTTACATCCTCTACACTATTGGTGGAGGGAAATGATATTCAGATTCAGAATTTAACAATAAAGAATTCTTCCTGTAACGAAGGACAGGCAGTTGCCTTGCACGTGGAAGGAGATCGTTTTATTATAAAAGACTGTGATATTTTAGGTTGCCAGGACACCATTTATACCGCCAGGGAAGCTAGCCGACAACTTTATTATAACTGCTATATTGAAGGGACTACCGATTTTATTTTTGGCGAAGCTACTGCAGTTTTTAAAAATTGCACGATCAAGAGTTTTGCCGATTCCTATGTGACAGCTGCGGCCACTCCTCAAAACCGGGAATTTGGTTATGTTTTCATCAACTGTAAACTTATTGCTGCACAAGGTGTTAAAGAAGTTTACCTGGGTAGGCCCTGGCGTCCTTATGCGAAAACGGTTTTCATCAATACCGAAATGGGAAGCCATATCCGTCCTGAAGGCTGGAATCCCTGGAAAGGAGATGCAATGTTTCCCAATAAGGAGGAAACGGCATATTATGCCGAGTATAACAGTACCGGAGCAGGAGCTGCTCCAGAAAATCGGGTTTCCTGGTCACATCAATTAACATCAAAAGAAGCTGAAAAATATTCGATAGATGCTATTTTAAACGGAAGTGATCATTGGAATCCATTATATGCAAAGGATTAACTATTAAAACATAACTACATGAAGTATATATTTTCATTCCTCGCTATATTATTTTTGTTCTCAGTTTCAGCCCAACAAAAAACCAGCTTGTACACCATTGGGGATTCTACTATGGCCAATAAACCAGATCCCGATGAGAATCCTGAAAAAGGTTGGGCGCAAATGCTGCCTGAATTTCTGGATGCTGAGCTTGAAGTGAAAAATCATTCGGTTAACGGGAGGAGCACCAAAAGTTTTATTGATGAAGGCCGATGGAAAGCAGTGTATGACCAATTGCAAAAGGGGGATTATGTGTTTATCCAGTTTGGACATAACGACCAAAAGATAAAAGATTCCACACGATATACCAATCCATATACACAATATCGCTATAACCTGGAACTCTTCGTAAAAGAAACCCGTGCAAAGGGGGCAATTCCGGTCTTGTTCAGTTCTATCGTGCGTAGGAATTTCAATGAGCAAGGGGTTTTGGTTGACACCCACGGCGACTATCCTTTGGTAGTGAGAATGGTAGCAAAGGATCTTGAAGTTCCTTTTGTGGATTTACAAGCCCTTACAGAGAAGTTGGAAATTGAGTACGGACCGGAAAAATCCAAAAGCCTTCATCTTCATTTTGAGCCCGGAGAAAACCTGTATGAACCAAACGGACGCCACGACGATACTCATTTATCCGAAAAAGGCGCCTCCATAATTGCAATCCTGGCTTTGAAGGATATAGAGCAAAAAGGACTGGAGCTAAAAAAGCACATTAAACCTGAAGTTTTAGAACAAATAAGACAATCGACAAAATAATAATAAAATCTAAAATATGAAAAACCCAAAAATTGAAAGTGATGTTTTTTTTCAGGAAGAAACAGCTGAATGGGATGATGTTTCCTATGGAATAACCCGCCAGTTTGTGGGATATAACACTCAGTTGATGATGGTAAAGATAAAGTTTGAAAAAGGCGCGATAGGCGCCCTTCACAATCATTTTCATAGTCAGGTGACCTATGTTGCTGCGGGAAAATTCAGGGTTTCCATTGATGGAGAAGACAAGATATTGAAAACAGGAGATGGATTTTATGTTTCTCCAAATATAAACCACGGCGTGGAATGTTTGGAGCCGGGAATACTGATTGATGTTTTTAGTCCGGTCCGGGAGGATTTTTTGAAATAAACTTTTTGAAAATAGTCTTTGGAAGGATTTATGGTCTAATCTAATAGAAAACAGATTGGCTCAATGTTAATTTTTTTATATTAATTAAATTATTAAAAATAATGGTTTTTGAACAAAGTTGGCGATGGTACGGTCCTAATGACCCAGTATCTTTAGAGCATATCAAACAAGCCGGGGCTCATGGCATTGTGACGGCCTTGCATCACATTCCCGTGGGAGAGGTTTGGCCAGTAGATGAAATTAAAATCCGTAAAGCAAGCTTGGCAGAAAGTAATATCGATAATAGTTTTGACCTTAATTGGAACGTGGTTGAGAGTCTACCAGTTCACGAGAGTATAAAGCAGGGAAAACCAGATAGGGATATTTATATAGAAAAATATAAAGCGAGTCTTAAAAACCTGGCTTTTTGTGGGGTTAACATCGTATGCTACAATTTTATGCCGGTGTTGGATTGGTTACGCACAAATGTAAATTTTAAATTGGAAGATGGAAGTTTGGCATTGCTCCACAATATAGTGGATTTAGCCATTTTCGACCTTTTTATTTTAAAAAGGGAGAAGGCTGAAGCGGATTATCTGGAACTTATAATAGAAGAAGCCAGGAAAAAACATTCCGTTATGCCGGATTCCGAAAGGGAAACTCTCGGGAAAAGTTTGTTGATGGCACTTCCCGGGGATAAAGAAGGTTTTACCCTGAAAAAGTTACAGCAAGGTTTAGTTGCATATTCTGAAATTTCAGAAGACAATTTAAGGGAAAACCTGATATATTTTTTGAAGGCTGTTATCCCAACTGCACAGCAACTTGGAGTTAATATGGCCATTCATCCGGATGATCCGCCATGGCCTGTTTTGGGGTTGCCCAGGGTTGTAAGTAAGGCTGAAGATTTGGATTATATGTTTAGCCAGGTTCCCGAAAAGGCGAATGGACTTACTTTTTGTAGCGGCAGTTTGGGAGCGAGTGAAAAAAATGATTTGAAGGGAATTGTCAATAAATGGTATAACCGGATTCATTTTGTGCACTTGCGATCTGTGCAACGGGTAGGGAAAATGAATTTCTATGAAGCCAATCACCTGGAAGGAAGTGTGGAAATGTACGAACTCGTCAAGACCTTTTGTCAGAATCAATTAAAATACAAAGCGCAACCTTTGCCTATGCGGCCGGATCACGGGCATCAAATGCTTGACGATTTGGAGAAAAGCTTTTATCCTGGATATTCGGCCGTTGGAAGATTACGAGGCCTGGCTGAATTACGCGGACTGGAGTTTGGCATTGTAAACTCGTTAAAAAATACATGATTGTTTCAATTTTAAAACTATAGAATTAATGTTTAAATTAGAAAATAAGGTCGCCATAGTCACCGGAGGAAACGGGGTTTTGGGAGGCGCAATAGCAAAAGGTTTAGCTGCTCAGAATGTGAAAATTGGAATCCTGGGAAGAACTGCGGAAACCGTAGAACAAAGGGTTGAAGAAATTAAAAAAAGTGGAGGTGATGCAATAGCCCTGGTGGCCGATGTTCTGGATAAGGAGGCCTTAGAAGCTGCAAAAAACACTATTTTAAACAAATGGGGACGCATAGACATTTTGGTAAATGCCGCGGGAGGAAATTTAAAAGGCGCAACGATTAGTCCCGAACAAACATTTTTTGATCTTTCCCTTGATGATTTCGACAAGGTAAATCAACTGAATTTTAAAGGAACAGTGCTACCAACCTTAATTTTCGGAAAAGTGATGGCCGGGCAAAAAAAGGGAAGCATCATCAATATTTCATCCATGGCCGCCCAAAGTCCTATTACTAGGGTTGTGGGGTATGCGGCTGCAAAAGCGGCTGTAGATAATTTCACCAAATGGTTATCTGTAGAAATGGCCTTGAAATACGGGGAGGGAATCCGGGTAAATGCAATTGCACCGGGCTTCTTCATTGGAGAACAGAATAGAAGTTTACTGCTCAATGAAGATGGTTCCCTAACTCAAAGGGGAAATACAATTGTCTCCCAAACCCCGATGAAACGTTTTGGTAAGGCGGAAGAATTGCAGGGAGTCGCCCTTTGGCTAGCAGGAGATTCTTCAAGTTTTGTCACCGGAATTATAATTCCTGTAGATGGGGGATTTAGTGCATTTAGTGGTGTGTAAAAAACTTATCAGAATTTTTCCAGACTCCGGTTGCTAATTATCCATCACCTTAGGAATTTATCTTGTTTTTTATTCTGGTTTTCAATTTGCACAGAATGCTATAACCTGAATTCATTTAAACCCAAAATAAATAAATCAAACTTTAAAGTATGTTCAAGGTGTCCAATTTGGTGCTTGTGAAAAGCAGGGCTCGGTGCCAATTTATATTGGGTTTTGGCAGTTGGTTCGAGTCTCGTCTAGATCGCAAATTACAATAAGCTTCAAGAAATTGGAGCTTCTTTTATGCCTTATGATGAAGTTGTTTAGTCCCCATTTATTGGATCAAGAACAAAAGTTGTGGACTAAGCAAATATATTGGTCAATCTGTACAGGAAGAATTCTATATTTTTCACTCCACTGAACTATGTTCTAAAGGCTTTGATTTTCACATTAAATGGCATTTGTACTTCTGTTTATAAAGTAATTTAAAATCGATTTGTAGTTTGATGTGATAGATTTTGCCACAATATTGAATGCCTTTTGAATTCCTTTTTTTATTGAATTTTCTGAATTTTCTTTGAAATAGAGAAATCAAGGATTATACTTTTCTCTCAAAAATAATTATAAGTAATCAGGAATTCTATCGGTAAAAAGGAGTGTATTTTATTTAAGCAATATCAAGAGATGAACTTGTTGAACTGCATTTATTAAATCTATATCTTATTCAATTTGAAAAAAAGACCTTGATTATATTGGGAATACCTCTACTAATCACTAATATTGTGATTTTCAAAAAATAAATCACGAATTCTTAAATTATTTCATGATAAAATCCAAGCTTTTTGCCCTTTTGGCACTGTTGCTCATTACTTTTACCAATTCTATAGCTCAAGTTCAATCTGCCGATGAAATGGCGGTAAACTTAGAGCTACTCAATCCTTCTTCCGAAATTAATAATGGAGTTGCAAAGGTTGCGATAGAAGGAGGCTTAGCTCCCTATCAATACAAATGGAGTAATGTTAACACTCCTTTAGTTGCGGCAGAATCGGTTGGTTTGATTGAAGGAATGGAGCATTCTGTAATTATAAGTGATGCTAATGGAAATACAATTTCTAAGAAATTTACAATCCCTGCTAAATCAATAACCGAAATTTTCAATAGCAAAGTGCAACCAGCAGTAGATGTGCTGGGAGCCATTCTCTTTTGGGATGCTTTTGCTACTGTTGGAGTATATGATCCGGTTGTTTATGCTTCTTATAAAAACATCCCCCTTCCCACATACGATGTAAGTACCGATGATGAATACCAGGTAAAAAAATGGTTGGCTGCTGAGGGTAGTCTGGTAGAAAGAGGTGAGGAAATTGCACTGCTGAAAAGCAAACATAACATTGAAATATCTGTTTATGCCCCGGCTGAAGGGACTTTAGAACACGTGACAACAGAAGGTGTTGTAATTTCCAGAAAGCCTGAAACCGGTTCTTTCAAGGCCCCGCTCCTGGCAATAATCAATTTTCAAACTCCTCAGCCTCTTTTACATCCCAATGGCGATATAAAAACCAATAACATTCCTTTCATTGTTATCTGGCTTATTTTAGGAAGTATATTCTTTACCCTGCGCTTAAAGTTTGTAAATATTCGAGGCTTTAAACATTCTATAGATTTGGCAAGAGGAAAGTACGACGATCCAGACGCTCCCGGTATGATTACACATTTTCAGGCTATGGCCACCGCGGTATCGGCCACAGTGGGGTTAGGGAATATAGCTGGGGTTGCGGTGGCAATTTCGCTGGGAGGGGCAGGAGCTACTTTTTGGATGTTTCTCGCTGGTTTTTTTGGAATGTCTTTAAAGTTTGCCGAATGCACTCTGGGAGTAAAATATCGCTTTATTGATAATGAAGGACGCATATTTGGTGGACCCATGAATTATTTGCGTTATGGTTTAGAAAAACGAAACCTTAAGCATTTGGGGAAATTCCTGGCTATACTCTTTGCCGTTCTTGGTGTTGGTGCTTCATTTGGTGGAGGTAATATGTTGCAGTCAAATCAGGCTTTTAAAATAGTATCTGAACAAATTCCCATTTTACAAGGCCAGGGGTTTTGGTTCGGAATTGGTTTCGCCTTATTGGTAGGTGCCGTGATTATTGGCGGGATTAAAAGTATTGCCAAAGTGACTGAAAAAGTAGTTCCTGTTATGGCTATTTTATATGTGGTGGGTTGTTTAGTCGTAATAGGATATCATATCGAATATATTGGTGGCGCATTTTTAGCAATTTTCGATGGTGCTTTTTCTGCTGAAGCTTTAAAAGGTGGATTTGTTGGTGTGCTGATCATAGGTTTGCAACGCGCCGCTTTTTCTAGTGAGGCGGGAGTAGGTTCGGCCGCAATTGCCCACAGTGCCTCCAAGACTAATCATCCTATCGCTGATGGCTTTTCTTCATTGGTTGAGCCCTTCATCGATACGATGCTGGTTTGTACTATGACTGCCCTGGTTTTGATATTTACGGGCATGCACGAAACCAGCAGCGGACTTGGCGGAGTAGAACTTACCGCTGATGCCTTTGGAAGTGTCGTTTCCTGGTTTCCTTCAGTTTTGGCGGTCGCTGTATTATTATTTGCCTTTTCCACTATGGTTTCCTGGTCATATTACGGAATGCGTTCCTGGAGCTTTCTCTTTGGAAGAAGTAAAAAAATTGAAATGATCTATAAAATCATGTATTTAGGTTTTGTAGTATTGGGTGCTTCTGTAAGTTTAGGAGCAGTTTTGAGTTTCGCCGATATGATGATTCTGGCTATGTCTTTTCCAAATATAATAGGATTGTATATTATGGCTCCCGAAATAAACGCCGATATGAAAATTTACTGGAAGAAATTAAAAGAAGGAAAATTGTATGTCAATCCAAAATTCTTCAAATCTGAAGATTAATTTATCGTAAAATTTAAATTTAGGGCTGCGGCAAAAATTCTAAATCTTGATTTTTCGGTTTTTAGTTTATTGAATGTCAGTTTAGCTAAATAGTCTGTAAAAAGCAATTTATAGGAACTCTGAAATTCCTTTTCATATAAGTTGGTATTATATTATTTGCCCTTAGTTTAGGGTTTAGGAGTTTATATTTATGGCAGCCCGAATGGTAAACCCGTTCGGGAATATTCCTAGAAAGGCATTATCAAGCCTTTCTTTTGAATTCATAATAAAGCACTCATAACCCGAAGGTCGCTGGGGGCCAGGAACAAAAGTTGTGGACTAAGCAAATGTATTAGTCAATCTGTACAGGAATAATTCTAAATTTTTCACACCCATGAACTGTGCTCTAGAGGCTTTAATTTTCGTATTAAATGATTCTGCAGATGCATTTGTACTTCTGTACATAAAGCAATTTAAAATCGATTTGTAGTTTAATGAGATAGATTTTGCTATAATAAGGAATGCCTTAAACCCTGATTCCTCTAATAGTTTGGGGATTATCCATTGAACTGGACGAAGCTTTTTCAGTTTTGATTTACTTCTTATAGGGCAATCGCAATCCCAATTTTTTCCTTTAAACGGGAATTTAGAATTAGGATAGGCAGCCTGAGAATCCTGAATAGGAGGTAGGTCAGTTAAAAGGTCAGTTTATTTCTAAATTTCTGAACTTTGCTTTCTCAAAAAATGGATTAGGCAGGATGGCAGGGGAGGTGAATCAAAACACAGGGTGAAGTTCAAACCGGTTCCGCAGATTAAAACTCATATACCATTCCTACTCCCAGTAGTTGTTTAAATTGAATCCTTGATCCCAGGGTTTCAAGTTTACCATCGTTATTTGTGTCTTTTTTGAGCTTTACATCATCATCATATCTAAGATGAGAACCAATATTAGCTTTGATAAAATCGTTAACTACAAGATTTAAATTAAGTTGCCAGTCTATATCTACATTTCCAAATTTATTTAAATAATCAGAATAAATGCTCACCTCATTGTCCAGGTTTACATTAGTGAAAATCTCCTTTTTAAAACCACTGGTCAGCAAAACTCCAAATTCAGAATTTACATTTTCACCTTCTTCAACAATATTCCCTTCCTCATCACGTACAGCAGGAGCAACGCCGAACATTCCCTCATTTGCCAACGTCTGATCAAATACAAATGTCGATTTTTGGGTAACGGGTGAGAGATACACATTTAAGTCTTCATTAGGTGCTGAATATTCCGTGCCTATTCCCAAAAAAGCGTAAGCCGGAGCCATAAATTTAGAGATAGGTTTCTCCGTATTGGGATATTTGTATCCGTTTGCAAATTGTGTGTTAAAATTAAATTTTGCTGAATATCGAAAATTGGAAGTAGAATCCCGTCGATATCCAAAAGTAGAATTGAATAAAAGTTGGTCATCAGTTTTTCTTAGATTTCTGCCTTTTTGTGCATTCAGTCCATATCGTAAAGAAGCATTTGTTTTCCAGGATAGCAGTTTTTTTTGATATTTACGTTGGAAATTACCAAAAAACAATGCTGAAATTGAATTATTTCCACCGGCATTCCAGTTGACAAAAGCCACCTCGTTAAAGTTAACTCCCACTGCATTTTTTTTGGTCCAAAGTATTAGAATTTCCTGGTTTACCACCATTGTTGTATCTACAATAATTTTTTCGGATTTAGTGGTATCAATTTCTTTGGGAGGAAATTCTGCGGCAAAAACAGTTAGGTTAACCAATAAGATAATTAACGCTAGGACCTGTCGGGGAAAAATAAAAATTAAGGACATTATTAAACAATTGGCTTAAATGATTATTAATAAACGTTCAATATACAGTTATTTTTCTTCAATTTACCCTTATTTAGCTATAAATCTAAGCTATTGTTTTGAATCCAGTTTAATATGTATTTCGAAGGACATACTGTGATGGAATAAAATTTTGGTACTGCTTTATTAATTTGTTCCGGAAAATCTAGTTTGCATGAACCTCATCGCAATACCGATTAAAAAAGTGTTCCATATCCAGTTCTTTCAAATCTTGATTTTTCCTCTCCAGGTTTTCTACAAAGTCGGATGCACTTTCGGAATAATTAATGGTTGATTTTTTGCGGGTTTATGCTGATGTATTCTATTTATAATTTAGATGCGATTATTGGTTTCAGATCCCGGAACGCGGGAGTCATCATCTGCCCGAAAATTGTTGTTTTATAAGATCAGGTATATCTATTTTTTGGTTAGACTTCTTCAAAGAGGGTTTATGGCATCGCCACGGTTGGTTTGTCGGTTCTTCTCTATGCCCTTTAAAATGGCAATTAGTTCAAAGAGTTTTTATATAATTTGGGCCGGAAACATCTTGAAAGTTACCGGCCCATAAATAGCTACTACGTTATATTATTTTAAATCTAATTGGTGCCAGCTACTAGCTCAAAGTACTTAATAGGCCCATAACGACCCGAATCACTTTGAGTTGTCAATATTCCTATCGAAATTTCCATAGTTTCTTCTACTGTGAAGTCAATATTATAATTCATTTCTGAGCTTGTTACCCGTTGATAACCCAATACTTCAGGAGCTGTTGCAATATCTTCAACATCGGGAAGACCATCTCCTTTTGCTATAATTATATAATACCCTCCTTCATCTGATTCCGAATAATTATTAGCATCAAACTCAACATTCAAGGTGTAATTGGCTGCTCCTCCTGCGGTAACTGTCTGATATATCTTCCCATTTGTAATGCCAGGAGCTCCCCAACCGGATTCTATATTAAACCCATTTTTGCTATCATAACCTCCAAAACCATCGTGGTTCTTCACAGCCTCATTGGCGATCCAGTCAGCAAGATTACCCCATCTACCTGAAGATTCCGCAACTTCAAAACTGGATGCATTCTTTAACACAGGAAAGGGTTTAGGTCTATAACTTGAATATTCTGTGTAAAAAGTATCTATAGCTATAAGAGCAGGGACGAAAACATTTCGATACCTGAATGTGGAACCGGTTTTAAAATTCTGGAGAGATATATCATCCTTGTCAGGCTTAATATAAATTTCCTGATTTTCCCCATCGGTGTTTTCATAGATAAGTTCAGTGCCTCTGACACCGGAGCTCATGTCCATTTTCCCGAAAGAAATATCCAAAATACTACCAATTAATTCATTTGTAATTATAGGCCTGTTTACCAGGCTGCTGGAATAATTTGAACCGAAAACATCGGCACCACCGCTTACCGGTTTAGAACTTTTGCCTTCTTCATTAAAAGCTTGAGCTTCAAAAATATAAAGATTTTCCTGAAGATTATCAATTATGGTTGTAATGGTGTCTACTCCGTTTGAAGCATTTGCAGGTAAAACAACAGAATCTGATTTATTATCCCAATAAATTCTCACTTCAGAAATATTGGGATCGCCTACTATAGCATTAACCATTACCCGGTTCTTTCCGGATTTAATTACCAAAGATTGTATTTTGGCTAAAGAAGATGTCGCACTATTAATCGGCAACAACGAATCATCTGATTCGCAGGAGAACAGGCTGCCTGTTGCAATAATAACCAAGAGCAGTAATTTGAGTGAGTAATTATTGTATTTATGTTTCATTTTTTATTGGATTATTTTACACAATTTATTTGTTATTGAATTTTCATCTTATCCAACTATTAAATCCCCGCAAGGTCATAATCGGGAATATGGATTTTTATTGTAGGTAAATTGGTGATTTTGATAGGGCGACTGGATAATTAGTCAGTATCAAAGTTTACCTATCATGTATATTTCGCAATCATATTCTTAGCTAAAAAAGTAGCATGACAACGGAATATTGATATTGAAATAGGATTTTTTATGTTTTATTAATTTGCATTAATTTTATTTTATGCAAAAGGTTACGTGATAATATTTTTAAAATTAATGAATAAATTATAGGTAGGCATCCTGTAGTGTCCTGTTTCATAGCATTAAACAAAGTCAGCATCACTTTCCGAATCATTCTAGGTAAATTAGGGGGTATGTTGATTTATGCTATTATATAAGGTGCCTCCTGGAGTGGGGCGGTTCGGCTCTCGAGTTTTTTTGGGATTCGCGGAATAGCGCAACGAAGGTTCTTAACTTTTATCCCTGTGTCCAAAACCTTCTCAACGAAGCGTTTTCCTCACAATATGGAACATCTCATTGGGGGAGTAACGGGATAAGGGGGAGTGTGCTGAGAGTTGGGGGAGTTTCTATTTTATATATTTTATCCAATAATGATACTTTATTACCTTTATGCCTTCTGAGAATTGTTTTTTAATCTTATTAATTACAAATTTGAGGATGCATTTTAGATATATCACCTTTTCTAAAATTATTCATGTTAAAAAATCCTTTTTAATTACTCAAAATGAAAACAAAATATTTACTGATATTGTTGCTTATGATTTCTAGCTATGCAATAGCTCAGAAAAAAGAGAAACAATTTACGCATGCAGATACTTTGCGAGGAACCATTAACGCTGAAAGAGAATGGTGGGATGTTTTAAGGTATGATATTACGGTGGAACCGGATTTTGAAAACAAAAGTATTGCGGGAAACAATCGTATAACTTATAAAACAGTAAAAGAAGATCATCCTTTATTGATGCAAATCGATTTGCAGGAACCATTGCTTATTGACAGCATTATTTTTAACAAGAAAAAACCTTTATCATTTACAAGAGAAGGAAATGCCTGGCATATAAAAACGGAAAAACAGGGAGTTAATACCGTGAATGAAATAGTTATATTCTACCATGGCAAACCACGGGAAGCAGTTCGTGCTCCATGGGATGGGGGATGGACGTTTACAAAAGATTCTTTAGACAGGCCATGGATGACAGTTACCTGTCAGGGTTTAGGAGCTTCTGTATGGTATCCAAATAAGGATCACCAAAGTGATGAACCCAACGACGGAGCTTCGCTTAAAATTATCGTTCCAAACAATCTGGTAGCAGTATCCAACGGAAGACTAACGGAAAAAACGGCATTTTCAATCAGCAAAACTTCTTATACCTGGGTTGTGGAAAATCCAATAAATAATTACAACATTATCCCATACATTGGAAAGTATGTGAATTTATCAGAAACTTATTTAGGTCTAAAAGGGGAGCTGGATTTAAATTATTGGGTACTGGATTACAATCTGGAAAAAGCCATAAATTATTTGCCCAATGAGGTTCATAATATGTTAGACAGCTTTGAATATTGGTTTGGGCCATATCCGTTTTATGAAGATGGCTACAAATTGGTAGAAACTGAACACCCCGGAATGGAGCATCAATCTGCTGTGGCATATGGGAATTATTATAAACCAGGATACCGTGGAAGAGATCTTTCAGGAACCGGATGGGGAATGAAATGGGACTTTATAGTAGTTCATGAAAGTGGTCATGAATGGTTCGGAAATAATATTACCAGTAATGATCTTGCCGAGATGTATCTCCACGAAAGTTTTACCAATTATAGCGAGACTTTGTTCGTAGATTCTATGTTTGGAAAAGAGGCCGCTAATGAATATAATTACGGAATAAGGCAGGGGATTAAAAATAAAGAGACAATTATACCGGCAGCATACGGAGTGAACGCTCAGGGTAGTGGTGATATGTATCCTAAAGGCGGGAATATGCTGCACAGTATTCGGCACAGTATCAATAACGACCAGCTTTTTAGGAACATATTAGCTGGATTAAACCTTACCTTCTATCACCAAACGGTAGACGGAAGTCAAATACAGGAATATATTTCAAAGAAGGCTGGATATGATTATAATAATGTTTTTAACCAGTACTTAACAACTACACAAATCCCTGAGCTGATCCTGTATTTGAATACCGAAAATGCGGAAGTATTTTACAAGTGGACAAATTGTATAGATGGATTTGATTTACCCTTGTCCTTAAATAACTCCGAAGAAAGTCTGAGGATAATACCTACTCAAAATTGGCAAAGTATAAAAGTTAACAATGCCCAACTAGGTTTATTCGATCCTAAGTCCATTGAAAAAATGTACTATATAAAGGTAAAGGAATCACAAACAATGAATTATTAAAAAAACAAACCAATGTTCTCAAGAGACACTTATATATCCAGAAGAAAAACTTTAAAAACCCTTGTGCATCAGGGAATAATATTCTTTCCCGGTAACGGCGAAAGTGGTATGAATTATAGAGATAACTGTTATCCTTTCAGGCAGGATAGCACATTCCTTTATTATACAGGGATAAACAATATTCCCGATATTTGTTTTATCATTGATATCGATAATGATGTGGGAATACTTTTTGGCGATGACCCAACACCTGAAGAAATGGTGTGGACCGGAGCGGTAAAGCCTTTAGCTGAGTTTGCTGAAAAATCCGGAATTGGCCAGGTAAAGCCTTTAAAAGAACTTCCTGAATTTTTAAAAACAAGGAAGGAAAAAGGACAAAGAATCCATTACCTTCCTCCATATCGCGGGGATACAAGTATACAAGTTGGTGAACTTCTGGGGCTTCCAATTGATAAAGTGGAGGAGAATAAATCTGAAGTTTTTATAAAAGCAGTGGTGCAACAGCGTTCCATAAAATCTACCGAAGAGATTGCTGAAATTGATAATGCGGTAAACATAACGACACAAATGCATCTTCACGCTATTAAAAATGCTGTTCCCGGAAGAAGTGAGAAAGAAATAGCAGGGGAGCTACAGGCAATTGCAATTGCAGGAGGGGGCAATATTTCTTTCCCTATAATACTTACCAGAAACGGCCAATATCTGCATAACCACGCCACCCAGGCAATTATTCAGGAAGGAGATATCATTCTTTGTGATTGTGGGGCCGAAACTTCTATGAATTATGCAGGTGATATGACGCGCACTTTTCCGGCAGGAAAAAGTTATTCTCCTTTGCAAAAAGAAGTTTATAATATTGTACTTAATGCACATAATACGGCAGTAGAAGCATTGAAACCCGGGGTCCTTTTTAAAGATGTTCATTTACTGGCATGTACAAAAATTGCTCAGGGCCTTAAGGAACTGGGGTTAATGAAAGGGGATGTGAATGAAGCCGTGGCAAATGGTGCTCATACCTTGTTTTTCCAATGTGGTTTGGGCCATTTTATGGGAATGGATGTTCATGATATGGAAAATCTTGGAGAAAACTATGTGGGATATAATGATGAGGTCCGGAAGAGTGATCAGTTCGGATTAAAATCTTTGAGACTGGGCAAAGCATTAGAACAGGGAAATGTATTAACCGTGGAACCCGGAATTTATTTTAATCCTTTCCTGATCGATTCCTGGGAAGCACAGAAAAAGCACACTGAATTTGTTAATTACGATGAAGTGAAAAAGTTTAAAAATTTTGGCGGAATTCGGGTTGAGGAAGATTTTCTAATTACAACTTCGGGGAGCAGGTTATTAGGAAAACCACTTGACAAAACTCCGGAAGATATTGAAAAGTTCAAAAGTTTATAACAACGTATTTCTTTAAAAATGAAAAACAACCTTAAGTTCCTCTTTATTCTGTTTATTGGTTCAAGTATTTTGAATGCCCAGGAAACTAAAGATTCCTTACTGACGATAGATCGCATTTACAATACTTCTGAATTCAAGAAAGATGTGCAGAGACCTGTTTTCTGGATTGAGGATGGCGATGCATTTGTAACCATTGAACGAAATGAAAAAGGCCATGATCAGCTGGTAAAGTATGTGAGCCGGAGCAATGAAAAAAGTCTTTATCTAAGTTCAGGAGAAATTACACCAGAAGGCAGCAATTCATCCTTGCGCATTGAAAATTTCACCCTCTCACCAGGCGAATCGAAGCTTTTAATATTTACCAACACGAGTAGGGTGTGGCGCTCCAATACAAAAGGGGATTATTGGGTTTATGATTTTGATACTAAAAAGCTACGGCAAATAGGTAGGGATTTCCCATCATCTTCCTTGATGTTTGCCAAATTTTCTGATGATAATTCCTTCGTAGCTTATGTTCAGAACTTTAATATCTATTCTGAAAATTTTGTAACGGGAGAAACTTCTCAACTGACCTTTGATGGCACCGGAGAAATTATAAATGGGACTTTCGATTGGGTTTATGAAGAAGAATTTGGAATGCGGGATGGTTTCACCTGGAGCCCGGATGCCGGACAAATTGCCTTCTGGCAATTGGATGCCTCAGATATAGGGACCTTTTATATGATTGACAATACCGATTCGGTTTACTCAAAGCCAATTCCTATTCAATATCCAAAAGTAGGCTATAATCCTTCTTCAGCGAGAGTTGGAGTAATTGATGTAAAATCTAAAGAAACAACCTGGATTGCTATTCCGGGGGATCCGGTTCAACATTATTTACCCGCAATGCAATGGGTTGATGATGATCTTTTATTGATCCAGCAATTAAACCGAAAACAAAATGAGTTGAATATTTATACGTATCAGCCTTCTTCCAAAGCTTTAAAAAAAATATATACCGAAACAGAGAAAACCTGGGTAGATCTCAGATATCCTGATATTTCTTCTAATCAATGGGGTAATAATAATTTTTTAATTACTTCTGATCAAAAGGCCTTATTGAGGATGAATGAAATTGATGGGTGGAGGCATGTGTACAAAACAAATATTTTCAATGGCCAAACAACATTACTTACACCAGGAGAATATGACGTTGCGGCATACTATGCAATTTCTGATAAAGACCTCTATTTTAGTGCCTCACCGGATAATCCTGCACAACGGTATTTATTTAGTGTACCTTTAAATGGTAAAGGAAAAGCTGCAAGGTTGACCCCAAAATCCCTTAGAGGAGTAAATACATATAATATCTCACCAAATGGGAAATATGCAATTCATAACAATACTAATGTTGAAAACCCAGGGACTACAGGATTAATTAGTTTACCTAACCACACCAAAATAAGTACTCTTGTAGATAACGAGGTCTTAAAAACGAAACTAAACTCAATTGCACTTCCATCAGTAGATTTTTTCCAGGTTACCACTTCTGAAGGTATCGAAGTTGAAGGAAGGATAACAAAGCCTTCCAATTTTGATCCTTCCCATAAATATCCTGTGCTTTTTCATGTGTATGGGGAACCCTGGGGGCAAATGGCTACCGATACCTGGATTGGTTTATATGATATTTTTCTTGCTCAAAAAGGCTTTGTCATCATAAATATGGATAATCGGGGGACACCTTCTCTAAAAGGAAGTGCATGGCGAAAATCCATTTATCGAAAATTGGGTGTACTGAATACCAGGGACCAGGCATTGGCAGCAAAAGAAGTCCTAAAATGGGATTTTATCGATAAAGAAAAGGTCTCGGTATGGGGTTGGAGCGGTGGTGGTTCCATGACTTTAAATCTCATGTTTCGTTATCCAGAAATCTATAAAACCGGGATTGCAATTGCATCTGTAGCTAACCAACTATTATATGACAATATATACCAGGAACGCTATATGGGATTGCCAGAAGAAAACCTTGAAGATTTTGTTGAAGGCTCGCCAATAAAATATGCGAAAAACCTGAAGGGTAACTTACTTATAATCCAGGGTACGGGAGATGACAATGTTCATTACCAGAATATGGAATTTTTAGTCAACGAGTTAATCCTGCAAAATAAGCAATTTCAGATGATGTCTTATCCTAATCGTTCTCATGGGATAAATGAAGGTAAAAACACAACCAGGCATCTTTATACCTTGATAACAAATTATCTTATGGAAAAAAATAAATAGAAAATTTTTTGCATTCCAAAAGGTCTGTAAAATATGAAAGACGTTTTATCAATTTTTTAGATAGGAAACTTATAAAAATGTAATGATTGACAAATAAGGGGAACCTGTCAGGGCGTTGAATTTTTTAATTAATATTGATTGATTTTATTGAGGAAAATTCTAATTCATTCTCAACATGAGTTTAAGAATATAACATTCTATACGTTTTGTTTGGAAACTGGAGTCCAAACAGAATTCTTAAGAATAAATTTGAGGTAGGTTCTAGAATTGAGAGCGGTAACCTGAGGGTGTCATCTTTTTTAATTCTTTGAATTTCCTGTTAAAGTTCGCAATGACTTCGTGATTATCTTCAAGAGAATTATAATAAATTTTGGCTATCTGTTTCTCACTCAGAGGAATTCGAACCTGAAGATGATCTTCCACGATTTACACGAACCAGTCGGCAACTTTATAATGAATATCTAACTGGGGTTTCAGACCTTGAGATGGAGACTGTAATAGGATATCTGCCAAGCTTACCACGTTATGTTGAGGGGGTTTGTCGCGATGGCTTAGAAGGACCGAGAGTAAGGGTGCTCTGGCCAATGCCCACTGACAACTCTCAAATTCTTGAGTCAGGAAGCTATGTGGTCACCGGTCAAGTTGCAGGTACAGATTTTCAGCCAAAGTCTAATATCACGGTTAAAGCTATAGAGAAAAATGATACTCCTAATCCTAAACTGGAAGTTTTTGAACTGGATCAGGTATCACTGAATTCTGATGTTCATTATAATCCGGATTTTCACCTGTTACAAGAAGGTTATGGAGGACTTTTAGGTGCTATTTCAAATATTACTCAGGACGGTTTGGGTCCGACGGCATTTCATTCCTTTCCCTCAACGTTGCGGATAGATTATCTTTCTGGGGATTATGGTTCCGGGTTTTTTGGGTATGCAGTTAATACGGTAAACTATATTACCAAAAACGAAGATTTGGGTTGGTTGGCCTTTGGTGGAAATCTTGAAACTGAAGGAGATGTGATTAAAGTAGAGTTGACGACAGCAGCAAAGAATAGAATATATATAGCTCCACGTAAATTATGGCTCACATTAGATGCAGGATCTTTTGAAAAGGTATTTTATAATAAACGAACAGGTGAAGTTGAAAATGTTTTAAAAACCAGAAATGAATTTACACCCACTGCCTTTTTACGCTCAAATGAGGAATTGGAGCTGAATTTCGAAAGGGTGAGAGGATCCTATATGATACCTTTAAAAGAAAATAAAGTTAAACTAAAATTTTAAAAAAAAATACAAATAAATCTGGAGAAACCTTAATATAATTAATGGCACAATCGTTATGATGATGAAATCATGCAAAAAAGACCGCTTCAAATAGTCGAGTCTCAAAATAAAAATAGATTTTCAGAACCTTTTATAAAATTCACAAATCTTCAAATCGAAATTAAAGTCTAAAAGAAAAACCTTCCTCAATTTTCTTTTTGTATTTTTCTTCGTCAAATGAATAAAGAAAAGAACCTTTTTTTGAAGAAGTCATATCCTTATCCTCAAGTTTTACAAGAATCCCAAGTGCATTAATTTTATTTATAAAATTTCTTTTATCCAGCTTTTCATTGAGGATAGCTTCGTATAATTTTTGTAGTTGACGCATCGTAAATTTCTGAGGTAGAAGTTCAAATCCTATAGGATCTTTAGATGTCTTATACCGCAATCTTCTAATTGCATGTTGCACCATTTTATTGTGATCAAAGATTAAGTTTGGTATTTCTGATATACTAAACCATTTGGCGGAGTATTGTTTATTTAGTTCTTCATTATGATCTTCGATATTGATCAGGGCATAATAAGCAACTGAGACTGTTCTCTCAACAGGATCCCGGTCTACTTTACTAAATATATAAAGTTGTTCCATATATACATTATGGATACCTGTAAGCTTAAAAAGAATCCTACTTGCAGCTTCATCGAGAACTTCATTTTTTTTCAGAAAGCCCCCCATTAAGGACAATTCACCTTTTCTAGGCTCCAGATCCCTTTTTATTAATAATATTTTTAAATCTTCCTTGTCAAACCCAAAGATGATACAATCGACTGCCATTAAAACCTTGTCTTCAAAACTATAGCTTTTCAAAATAATCTAATTTTTTG
>Ga0314774_1000192_pt1 | contig 55085 bp, 52 predicted proteins | sample MetaGCBIA2018_FD_204515 | JGI IMG/M metagenome (GOLD analysis project Ga0314774, IMG submission 204515) | Cryopeg brine microbial communities from Beaufort Sea near Barrow, Alaska, United States - CBIA 2018 | ecosystem: Environmental > Aquatic > Marine > Coastal | place: USA: Alaska | collected... | reverse complement strand
TGCATCTGGCACGATTGGAAGAAGCCTGAACGGAAGAGGAAAAACCTCATACGATTGGGTATTGACCAAGACCACGCTTATGCATGGAGCAGAACTCGAAAAGGTGGTTGGGCAACTGCTCAGAGTCCTATTCTAGGGACGACCATTACTTTAAAACGCTTAAAAATGCGAGGGTATCAATCGCTGAGCGATGTTTACTTAGGACTCAACCCATCTTTTTACGAACCGCCGTATACGAACCGCCGTATACGAGACCCGTACGTACGGTGGTGTGAGAGGCGCAGTCCGTTCTTATTTAGGGACGGACCCGTCTACTCGATTGTACACTGGCTTTTCCGCTATTTAATTCGGTTTCTACTCTTTTTTCCAATTCATTCTTTTTAAAATCAAACCAGTCTTGTCTAAAGTCTGAATTGTCGATTTTATTCTTAAAATTCTGAAAAGGTTTTTTATTCGCTAACACGTTTTCTAATTCCGATTGAAGTTTTTTGTCAGTCAACTGCTCAACAAAAAGTTCCATTAATTTGAAACTCTCAAAACTTTGCAAAACCTCAATTTTTATAAAATCCGGTTGATGCTTTTTTACTTTTTCTAAATCAGCTCTAAAAGCCTCTTTAAAATCATCTTCGTCTGCGATATGAGAAAAGTTCGGTATTGTTACAATTTCATTAGTTTTAGAATTGTAATAACAATCAAATCCGCAATCCAATTCCTGCGCAATTTCTTTAATTATATTTTGTCTAGAATTATCCAAAAAAGCAAGCGTGTTTATCTTGTTTTATAATCTCTATAATTTTATCTAAATAAGTAGATTCTGGAAACGGTTCGTAAATCTCCCATTTTCCACTTGCCCTCATCCAATATAAATTCCATTCTTTTCTTGATTTGTAATATCGGATTTTGGCGAAATCAAATTGTTGTTTCTTTTTTTCGTCTTGCCAATCAGGTCGAATTTCAAACAGAATTATAATTTTTCTGTCATATAAATATCCAATATCAACTTGTTCTCTAATTTCAGGACTTTCAGGTCGTAATGATTCCACGTATTTTTTAATTGTAGATTCATTTATGTCAATCGTTCTGTTTTTCATTTAGTTACGATTTTTTTACAGCTTGCGCACAACATCCAGCTAAACGCACCATAACACTTACCTATTATATCTCCAAAAATAACAAATACCCATCCCTATAAATTACAGAATACCATAACTTACAAAATCCTCCATTTTAAGCATAGAATCGCCCAGAATCACCTTAAATTTAAAGAGAATTCGCATAAATTAAAAGATAGATATTTCCTCACTTCCTCTTCACCAGCGCATAAAAATCCCCTTCAATGGGCAAATAACCCTGATCATATACAAAATAATATACCGTTCCCGCTTTGGTAGTATAGATGCTGGTAAAGTAATTAAAGTCAAAACCGGCGTCCTGCAGTTTAGTTTTGGGCGTGGTGGTTTTATCGTCGGGATTCAGGCTTTCTAGGATGCGGTAGTTCTTACGCAGCTTATTATTAATGTTGCGCACCAGTTTACGGTTATCACTGTTTAAGCGGTTGTTATAGCTATTGCGGCAGGAGTCACCACAAAACTTTTTATCAGAACGACCTACAAGGGGATCGCCACATTCCGGGCAGATTTTGGTCATTTTTAGGGCGTTTAGGACTGTTTTTAAGCAGTTTATACGCTTCAAGATACAGTTTTAGCAGATAGCAAATGAGTACAAACGTTTGTAATCGGTTATAAACGAAAGTAAATAATTCGCTACCGACTCTCTTTTACCTTTCCCCACATCTTTGCTTCATCAAATAAATAGAAACCACTTAATATATAGAACGATGAGCACACTTAGAAACAAAGTACAACTGATAGGCAACCTAGGCAACGATCCCGAAATCCTAAATATGGAATCTGGTAACAAACTGGCCAAATTTAGCCTTGCGACAAACGAGACTTATAAAAACAAGAACGGCGAGCGCGTTACCGATACGCAATGGCATAATGTAGTAGCTTGGGGCAAAACCGCCGAAATCATTGAAACCTATGTCACTAAAGGCAAAGAGATCGCCATAGAAGGCAAACTCACGTCCCGCAGCTACGAGACTAAAGAAGGCGAAAAACGCTACATTACAGAGATTGTCTGTAATGAACTTGTTCTGCTAGGGAAATAAAATCCCCACCCAACCTCCCCAAAGGGGAGGAGTTTTTTTAGTTATCCTCCTTCGGAGAGCTCAAGTGAGGATTCCCCTCCTTCGGAGGGGCTAGGGGGAGGATCTAGGGGAGGATTTAATACGGTGAATTCGGAAACACATCATTCGCAGAATTGATATCTGGCACTTGTTTTTTGGGATCAAATTCCACTTTAGTTACCGTTTTATCAGTGCGTAAAAGGTGTGTCCAGCTATTGCCGCGTTCCCATATTTCAACGGGAAGATCTATTTCTTCGGTGCTGTTGTCGGTATAAGTTACCTGTAATTTTACCGGCATGGGGATATCGCCTTTATTGCTTACCGTAATGAGGTAACCGCCTTGCACCGCGCGGTAATCGTCTACCGAAATATCGATATTTCCTGTGCCATAAAACCAACCTTTCCAGAACCAAGAGAGGTTTTCACCGCCCACATTTTCCATATGGTTGAAAAAATCGGAAGGTTGTGGGTGTTTGAAGGCCCAGGTTTTGATGTACGATTTAAAAGCATTGTCAAAACGCTCTGGCCCTAGGATATATTCGCGTAGCAGAAAAAGACCGGTCGCAGGTTTGTAATACGCCGTGTAACCCAGATTGCGCGTGTTTACAATATCAGGATACGTATTTATGCCTTCACGCTCGGGATTGGTCAAATACGTATTGATTCGGCGGGTTTCATTTAAGGTAGAACCATATTCGCCCTTATTAAAAGCCAACGTGCTGTAATGGTTGATAAAAGTGTTAAACCCTTCATCCATCCACGGGTAGCGGCGCTCGTTAGATCCTACGATCATTGGGAACCAGTTGTGGCCAAATTCATGATCTGTCACTCCCCAGAGACCTTCGCCATCACTTTTCCAGCTACAGAAGCTCATGCCGGGATATTCCATTCCGTTCACATTGGCCGCCACGTTGATCGCATTGGCATACGGAAAAGGATAATAGTTTTTTGAATAAAATTCAATAGCCGCTTTGGTATATTGGGTAGAACGTGACCAGCCTTGGTCACCATTGCTTTCCTTAGGATAAACCGATTGTGACATTGCTTTTTTTCCGTCGGGCAAATTGATGCGTGCTGCGTCCCATATAAATGCTTTAGAACTGGCAAAAGCGACATCACGGGTGTTTTTCATTTTAAAATGCCAGGTAAGTTTACCGGAACTTGTAGGTCGAGAATCAGCCTGCCCCATTTCTTCGGGGGTAATGATAAATACGGTAGAATCACTCTTAGCAGCCTTCTCCATTCTCTCGCGCTGGGTTGAGGTAAGCACATCCCGCGGATTTTCAAGCACTCCAGAACCCACTACAATATGATCGTAAGGAACGGTGACTTCATAGTCAAAATCGCCATATTCTAAGTAAAATTCACCTGCGCCCAGATATGGTTCGGTATTCCAGCCTACCACATCGTCAAAAACAGCTACCCGCGGGTACCATTGCGCCATCGCGTAAATGGTACCGCCGTCTACATCTAGCCTTCCCATACGGTCCATCCCTTCTTCTGGGATTTTATATTCAAAATTCATGGTTATTTCGGCCTCGCCACCATTGGCTTCCAGCGGTTCAGCAAAAAATACCTGCATGCGGGTGTCGCTTATAATATGCTTATTCGATTCTTTTCGGCCTACTTTGGCTTCCAGATTGCTAATGGTATAACCACCGCTTACATCGCCATTGTAGCGATTGCCCTGAACCGGAGTGGTAAGCGTTCCGCGAGAATTTTCCATAAAACGATTTTGCTCTAGGTAGAGCCAGATAAAATCGAGCTTTTCAGGACTGTTATTGGTGTAGGTGAGGGTGACTTTCCCAGTAAGGGTGTTGTCTTGATCGTTCAGTTCGGCCTTTATTTTATAGTCGGCTTTGTTCTGCCAATATTCTGGGCCAGGTTTCCCATCTGCGGTGCGGTAGGCGCTTCCCTGCCGGTACATGAGGTCTTCAAAGAGAGATTGGTTGTCTTTAGTGGTATCTTTTTGCGCGCTCATATCTTGCGTGATCCCCATTACTATAAAAAGGGTCAAGAGCACATTCATTCCGTATTTCATTTATATCTGTTTTTAAAGGTTGATAAAATTACGGAAACACACATCATTAGGTAGCGATGCCACTTAGTTTATGCATGCTGTCACTATTAAATTTTTCATAATGGAAATATAAGCACTGAAATAGTAGAAATATCTCAAAAAAGAAACCTTAATAAACAGGCTTAAACGATTGATATTTGGCCTTTTATTCCGATTTCTCTGTCTCTAAAATTTCAGGGAATTTTGTAGAATTGCAGTATTTAAATAACCGCTGCTAAGCTTAAGTTTCTCGTATAGCTGTATATTTAGGCCAAAATCTTCAATTTTAATCTGCCACTATGAAAAGATTTCTTCTCATGACCGTTATTTTGACCCTTTGTATGGCCTGCAGGGAAAAAGAAAAACTAAGTTCTATGGATCCCGTAAAATGGGAAGAACGCACTGTAAGTAGTATGGTGTTGACAGATTCACTTGAAAGTGGAAAGAGCTACCTTTCTATCTATTCCCAGATTTTCAGCCTTACCGAACATAAAACCCACAATCTTACGGTTATGGTGAGCCTTCGTAATAGGAGCGATAAAGACACTATTTATATGGATAACGCACGTTTTTACGATACGCACGGTAAACTCATACATAATTATTTTGTAAAACCTATTTATCTTGCCCCGTTGGAAACGCTTGAGATCGTAATAGACGAGACCGACACTGCTGGCGGTACCGGAGGAAACTTTATTTTTGAATGGAAAATCCCCAAAACCTGTCCAGAGCCTCTTTTTGAAGCAATCATGAGTTCTACCACAAGCCAACAGGGACTCTCTTTTGTCACTGAAGCAAAACGCATTGACTAAAAAATGGTCATTTTAGCCTAATTTGCAGCAAAAAAGAAGTAATTCCTATCTATGACGCTCAACACCGAAAATATTCTGCTTATAGGTTCAATATTGCTTTTAATAAGCATTATCGCGGGTAAGACTTCATATAAATTTGGCGTTCCTACATTGGTACTTTTCCTTGTCATCGGTATGCTCGCAGGATCTGATGGCATAGGGAACATTCATTTTGACGATCCCAATGTTGCCCAACTCATCGGGGTCATTTCACTTAATTTTATATTGTTTTCCGGTGGTCTGGATACTAACTGGAAAGCGGTCAGGCCCATTTTAAGGGAAGGCATTTCACTTTCCACCGTAGGCGTACTGCTTACGGCGCTTTGTGTAGGTGGTTTTGTATATTTCATTACTGATTTTACGATTTATGAAAGCCTGCTGCTGGGCGCTATTGTCTCTTCTACAGATGCGGCCGCCGTATTCTCGATTTTGCAGTCAAAAAACCTGGATCTGAAAGATAATTTAAAACCTACTCTAGAGCTGGAAAGTGGGAGTAATGATCCCATGGCCTACGTGCTCACCATTGCTTTTTTAGGGCTGGTGGTCAATGAGAATTTGAGTGTATATTCCATGATTCCACTGTTTTTACAGCAAATGATTGTAGGCGGTATCGCAGGTTTTGTTTTCGGAAGGCTGAGTAAACTGATCATAAATAAAATCAGTCTTGATTTTGAAGGCTTGTACCCGGTTCTGGTTATTGCGCTGATGTTCATCACTTTTTCAACAACCAATTTTCTTGGTGGAAATGGGTTTCTCGCCATTTATATCTGCGCTGTTTACCTGGGCAACCAGTATTTGATTCATAAAAACACGATCCTCAGGATGTTTGACGGGTTGGCCTGGCTCATGCAGATCGTACTTTTCCTCACATTGGGTCTGCTCGTGTTCCCCACCCAAGTTTTACCGCTCATGGGTATTGGCCTGATCATCTCGCTGTTCCTTATGTTTGTGGCGCGGCCCGTAGCCGTTTTTTTAAGTTTGATTCCCTTTAAAATGGCCATGCGCCGCCGTTTTTATATCTCTTGGGTGGGTTTAAAAGGCGCGGTGCCCATTGTTTTTGCCACCTATCCACTTTTGGCAGGAATAGAAAAGGCCAGTATGATCTTTAATATCGTTTTCTTTATTTCACTTACCTCCATTTTAATTCAGGGAACCACACTTTCGCTGGTCGCGAAATGGCTTAAGGTGGCGCTCCCCGAGCAGGCGAAGCAGAAAAATCCAGCCGAATCCTTCGCGGTTGAACATCCTAAGGCCATTATGCGCGAGATAGGAATTGACAATACCAGTATTGCGGTGGGCAAAAAAATTGTAGATCTTGAATTTCCCAAAACAGCCATCATTGCCATGATCAAACGTGATGATAAATACATTACCCCAAATGGCTCGTCAGTCATTGAAGCTAATGATCAATTGGTCGTGCTTTCAGATTCTCAAAATGGAATAGATGAAGTCTATACCAGATTGAAATAATTTCCCACCCGGCTCTCCAAAGAGAAGGAGTCTTACTCTTTTGCTCCTCCCCTTTGGGGAGGCCGGGTGGGGAATCAAGAATTCAGCACAATGGAAGGTCTCCTTTTAAGTTTGCGTTGATACGCTATAACCACAAGGGTAACTAAAGCACCACTTAGCGCCAATGACGCGCCCACCCATTGAGGAGAGGTAAACCCGTAACCCGCCGCGATAGGGATTCCACCCAAAAAAGCGCCAATGGCATTCCCAATATTAAACCCTGCCTGATTAACGGAAGAAGCCAGCATTTCAGAACCGCTGGCCGCCTTTATCATGAGCATCTGTATAGGTGCCGATATAGAAAATGCAAGCCCACCAGTGATAAAGGTCATTGTGAGCATCGCCCACTGCGATTCTGCGATAAATGAAATGGTGAGCAGTGATGCCGCCATAAGTGTTAAAAGTATGGCGGTGGCTTTGCTGGGGGAGACGGCATCGGCCAGTTTGCCGCCGGCCAGGTTGCCCAAGGTCATGCCCACACCAGCAAACATGAGAATGAAAAGCACGTTGCTCTTGCTAAAACCGCTCACTTCGGTAAGCAGTGGCGAGATGTAGCTGTACCAGGCAAAAAATCCACCAGTACCTATGGCCGTGACCGTCAGGATCAGCCAAGGTTCCAGTCGGGTAAATACTTTTAGTTCTTTTATTATGCTCGAGTCTCCGTTTTTTTTCGGCAGGGCCGGCATTAAAAAAATCAGGGATATAATGGCTAAAACACCTACAAAAGCGACCAGTGCAAAGGTGTATCTCCAGGAGATGTTCTGTCCCAGATACGTACCTGCAGGAATGCCAAAAATATTGGCAAATGTGAGACCACTGAACATAATCGCCACCGCGCTGGCTGCCTTATTCTCGCGCGCCAGTCTGCTTGCCACTACAGCACCCACGCCAAAAAATGCACCGTGAGGCAATCCCGAGAGTAGCCGCGACGCCATCATAAAACCATAGCTGGGCGCCATGATCGTCAAGCTATTAAAAACGGTAAAGCAGATCATGAGGGCAATGAGCAATTTTTTGGGAGGAAAACTGCCAGCGATCATCACCAGTAAGGGAGCGCCTATAACCACACCTAGTGCATAGGCTGATATAAAATGCCCTGCCTGCGGAATGGTAATGCCCATGTCTGCCGCTACTTCGGGCAGGATGCCCATCATAACAAATTCGGTCAAACCGATGCCAAAACCACCTACCGCTAGTGCCAGTAATCCTTTATGAAATCCCATAATACGTTCTCTTATCAAACGGCAAAAATACGTGACTAAACCATGAATAAGCTGTTTTCTATCTCAGAAAGACTGGTTTTCAACGATTTTTATCAATTTGATCAGGAAAGTTTTACAAAGCGTGGAAGTTGGTAAAGCTACTAGGTTTTCGCATATTATTTTGTTTGTGGGGAGCTTAAAAACCTAATAGATAAAGTGCAAATTTCGTATTATTGTAATTCAATTTTCGACATTCATGTATTATTTCAACAGCATTTTTATCGCCATCATTCTTTTTGTGATTATTATTATCGCAAATGAAATAGGTATGCGCCTTGGTGAATATAAGCAGGGTCAATCCAACAGCGATATAAAATCACAGACCACAGCGATACAAGGTGGGATTTTGGGGCTTTTAGCGCTTATTTTGGGTTTTACTTTCAACATGTCAATACAGCGTTTTGATAACCGCGCCGCTGCCGAAGTGGCTGAGGCTAATGCGATAGGAACCGCTCTTTTACGTACCAACTTGCTGCCTGCTCCCTATGACAGCGATGAAGAACAATTGATCAGGAATTATATTATCGTAAGACTGGCCCAGAACAAAATCGATCTTACCCAGCAGAACGTACATCGAGAATACGATAAAGAAGTGCAGTATATACAACAGCAAATCTGGAATACTGCCATAAATGCGGCAGACCAAGCGCCAAACCCGGTAAAAACAGGTTATTTTGTACAGGCGGTCAACGATATGATAGATGCACAGGGCTTTCGTGCAGCCCAACTGGAACGCCACATCCCACCGGCTATTTTTTATCTTCTTTTTGTCATATTTATTGCCACGGGAGCACTTATAGGCTATTCCACCGGTTTGGGTCAACGCACTTCAAGAACACCGGCGCTGGTGCTGAGTTTTTTAATTTCGCTGCTTGTTTTTATCATTATTGACCTCGATAGGCCACGGCGGGGGATTATTCAGGTAAAGCAGGATAGTATGGAAAATTTAATGGAGGAGTAATTATTAAGGAATAGGGTTCAAAACAGGAATTATAAACCTTTCTTTTTCACACACTCAAAATCTCCATAAACCGCATATTGCCTTTGGCGGAAGCATCAAAATAACCAGCAAGTTTATCAACACTACCAAATTGAAAATTCACTTGGGATTCATATGCCGCGCATGCTTTAAATTTGAGCATATTGACGGATTTTAAATCAAAAATGACCCTTTTATTTCGGTTTTTAGTCAAAAATGAGCGTAAAATGGCAATATTTAGCTGGTTTCTAGTGGTTGGTTTTATAGATAAAATACCGGGATTTCGTATCAAATAGGGTTGATCAAACCATTGCAAATAAGTAATATTTGAAAACTTCTTTTTCAGTAATTTTATCGCATTGCACACTTGCTGATGATCTACGTGATTCCCGACTCCTTTAGGGGAAATAATGAGTTGAGGTTGAATTTTATCGATCCATTTTTCCAGAATTTCAAGCAGTTTATCGGCTATTATACCCTGTTTTTTGATGTCCTGAAACAATTCCTTGGCAGAATTATAACCGCGATGCGGAGCTTCCGGTAAATCTTCCCAATGCGGAATAATACTTAAAAGCTGGCACGCCTTCTGATCTTCCTGACGACGGAGTTCCATATAATCGATTTCCGCAGGCAAACCTTTATCCAGTTGGCAGGCAAGTGCAAAACCAGTGGGATTTTTAACCGATTTGGTAAAACAGGTAAGCACATGCACTTCATGACCCTGCGCCGCAAGCTCGGCAGCAATAGCCCCAGCCGAAAACACCGCATCGTCCAAATGAGGCGAGATCAGTAAGATTTTTTCTTTGTTGGTCATGCTTTAAAAAAGTCATATAATGAATACGAATTATCAAGTCCCCCCTCCTTCGGAGGGGTTAGGGGAGGAAATCACAACAAATGTGGATCTTTCCGAAAACGGCAGCTTAAATCGGCATCTGCAAGGCTGTTGCTCATATTATATATTGAGCGCCAGCCAGTATCTATTTCTTCCTTGGAAATTTTGTGGTAAACTGCTTCCAATTGTTCCGCTACCACAGGCCAAGAATATTTTGTTTCCACTTCTTCCATTGCTTTTTCAGCCAGTCTCCGGCGTAATTTTTCGTTGGAAATCAATTCTTTTAGGGCCTCCGCAAGTGCGGAAATTGCACCAGGTTCGGTAAGCAGCGCGTTTTCATTATGAGTAAGACAATCTCTAACGCCTACAGAATCAGTAGAAACAATGGGCAGACCGCTGGACATGGCTTCGAGAATGGTATTTGAAAAACCTTCAGCATACGTGGGCGAGACAAAAATATCGCCTTTAGCATACACTTCGGGAGCATTTTTATAGGAAACCATACCTAAAAATTCGGTTTTATGGTCGATTTTTAGGCTTTTTGACCGATTTTTTGCCGCCTCTAAATCGGGTCCAATTCCTGAAATAATGAGCTTAATGTCAATGTTTTCATCTAGCAATATTTTGCCTGCTTCAATAAAATCAAGAACGCCCTTACGTTGATCTACCCGACCGTGATACAGCAGGCGCACTGGCTTTTCTATATTCCCCAAGGCGTTTGCCGGCTTAAATTGCTGGGTATTGGTTGCTCCGGGAATGATCGTAAAATTTCCCTGCGGAATGCCGTGATTTTCTGAAACTTCTTTAGCGAAACTGGTACAGCCTATAATAAGCGCCGTAGCGTGGTGAAGTACTGCATCCATCGCTTTTTTGTGCGTGCTGCAACATAGCCCCAACCAGTGCCCGTCACCGCCTTGTATGGAAACCACATTGGGCACATTCCAGCGCTTACTGAGTTCTAGAGCTGCGAGACCTGTGGGATAGCAATATTGTGCGTGCACGATGTCAAAAGGCTGTTCTGCGTGGTGCTTCTCCGCGGTAGCGATCATTGCACGAAGGTCTTTTTCAAAGTCGGCCGGAGTTTCTTCATTAGCCAGCTCTTCACCAAAGGAGCGTAAACCGTGCACTTTCATCCAGTGTTCGCTTGGCGGTGGGCCGCCACCATAAATGCCCACGCCTTTTTCGTCCTCGCGATACTGACTGATCATGACAATCTTGTGACCGCGATCGGTCAGGGCTTTAGTCATGTTTCGTGCATAGACGCTCATGCCGGAAACGGCTGGAAAATACCTTCTCGATAAAAAACAAATTCGCATTTTTTAAAGTTTAAAATTATTGCTGTTTGATAACTGTCATTCGAGTGATTTGTAAAAATTGTTGTACATCGGCTAGTCTCTTAATGGACGTCACCCTGAATTTATTTCAGGGTCACATAAGAGGTTAAAGTATTAAAAGGCCGCATTCATTCTCACTCGAACAGCGCGGCGATTGCGATGCTGAAACAAGTTCAGCATGACGAAATCATTTTTCTTAGATCGAACTCAGCTTCCAATTAACATCAGCTCAATGAATTTTTAAGGAAATACTGTCTCAATTGACGCAGTCAAAGTATATTCAAGTCTTTCATCTTTCAGCGAAGCGGTCTTTCATCTACTATCTTATCGCGCTTCCATGTCCCGCAGCGCGGCAATACTTTCAAAAATAGCTTTATGGGCGCGGTGCGATTCGCGCGAAAGTTCTACGCAGATGAGTTTATCATAGTTTTGCTGCTTAAAAGCTGCCACGATTTTGGGAACGTCCATATCACCGTCAGTCACGGGCAAGTGTATGTGCACGCCTTTGTTCATGCCTTCTATAGCCGCCGTGGCGCTATTTTTTGCATATTTTTTGACCGCTTCGGCGGGCTCCATTTCGTCGGTTACCCAGACATGGCCCACATCAAGCGCAAGTGGTATTGGGATGTCAAGTTCTTTATTCAATTGATCTAAATCTGCTAAGGTTTCTATTAACATGCCTGGTTCGGGTTCCAGCGCCAAGGTGACTTTCTTGATTTCCGCGTATGCGGAAAGAGCATTTACACCAGTTTTTAAATAGGTATGCGCATCGTGATCACTCACCTGTTCCTGTTTTACACCGGCCCAGAAAGAAACGGCTTCCGCTTCAAGAATAGCCGCGATGTCTACGGCACGTTTTAAAAATGTAAGGCGGCGGGCGCGTCCTATCTGCTGCGGATTCAAAAAAGTAGGTTCGTGCTTTTCCCGCGGATCGAGCAAATAGCGTGCGCCGGTTTCAATTACAGAACTCAATCCTAATGCATCCAGTTTTTCTTTCAACTTCTCCGTTTGCTGCTGCCAATCTTCTGCAAACGGATCCAGATGTTGCCAGTCTAGCGTGAGCGCGATGCCATTATAACCAGCCTCGGCGATAAGATCGATCGCGTCGTATAGACGATGGTTGTTGCAACCATTTGTATTGTAGGCAAAACGTAATTGTTGTGACATAGATTTTATGATGTTAGTGAAACTCTATTTTGAAAAGTTGCAAAGCAATGAATTCAAAATAGATAGTTGAACTAATCCCGCCTTTTCAGCGGGATCTCAATATATCGAGGCTCTTTATTCATTTGAAAAATAACCGGTTTTTAGGGCATGCATTGCGCTGTGCGCGTTCGGTTCGCGGTAAAGCGGGTAGAGGTCGTTGATTTTTTCGTCTAAAGCGTCTGTATCGAGCCAAAACCTGCCGCCCAACTCTTTTTCCTTTTCTGCCGTAAGGCGAATACGTTTTTTGCCCGGCCCGGAAACAGTGCTGATCAATTTGTCCTTGCGGTCCAAAAGCCGTTGAACACCGCGCGCACCAATGCGGTGGTAACTCCCAAATTCCATCTCAATGCCGGGCACAATGGCGCGAACTACCTGAATGGGATGATCTGGTAGCGTAGCGCGGTAATAATAGATATCCAAACCTTCTTTTTTGTAACTTTTGATCACCTGGTTAAGCCGATCTTCGATCGAACTTTTATCAAAATGCGGCATATTTTTGGGTGAAACAACCTCTTTTTGCAGAAAAACGCTGTCTTTTAATTTTTCCCTTAATTTAGTCTTGCCCATTTCCAACCATTCCACATGCGTACGCAGGGCGCGCTGTTCTTCGGCTTCAAGATCGATCAGTTTGAGGTTTTCTTCGGCGTAGCCTTCGGGCGTAATCTTTGTTTTTCGCTCCATACTGCTGTGGTAAAAAATCTTTCGCGAATGCGAAGAAGCGCATTCCAACACCGCTTTGCGAATGGCGTGATCAAAATCGGGATCTGCCGCTTCTCCGCAGGCCGCCACCGTAAAGGGAAAATCATCGTCAGAAAGATCGTCACCCACCGCATAAAGGCTGACACAACCGCAGGTGATCTGCGCTAGTTTCGGGATCACTTTCAGCCCTTTTTCTTCCAATTCTTGCATCAATTGGAGCGTTTTTTCCGAAATGCCGTCGAGATCGATCACTTTGCCCTGATCAAGCGCCCGGAAACAATCTGCATTGCCATCGCGTTGCAGCAGTTCGAGCAAACCATGCAACAGCGCGCGCTCAAAAGTTTCGCCCGCGCCACAACCATTGGTTATCGCGGTTATAAGTTGGTTGGGGTAGGCGACATATTCATTATAATTTCCTAAAAATTCAAGCGGAATCCAAGCCGCTGCATCATCTGCGAGTCGATTAATTTGCACCCATTTCAGCTGCAGATCCTTATCATAATTAGAACCCGCCGGAAGCACCAATGTAAGTGGATCGATTACAATTTGATCTTTATAATCGATCTGCATTTGGGCAAAAGAAGCTTCTACACTTTCAATATTCAGCACCGCTTGAGAAATAAAATACTCTTCGTAAAGTTCGCCATAAGCGCCCACTTCTGCTTCCACAGGCGTAGCTCCATAACCCAGACCATTGCCATAAGAATCATCCTCACCCAGAAATGTGGCATCCACAATGGGAATTCCTAATTGATCGATCCCGTCTATGCGGAAGGTTTTCAGTTCCCCTTTCGGCATACTGCTTTTATACGTTTCCAATGCTTTTTCTAACTGTTCGTCGTGGTTCATGAGAGCAGGGTTTTTAAGGGAACTGGATTGGTGTGCGGTTCCGTTTGCAGCAAATGATTGACCAGAGCGAGTGCTTTTTTCTGGGAAACGTTGCGGCCAAATTCAAAGGGCGTGCACACGTGATCAAAATCATACATGGAAAACACTTTTTGATAATGCCGCAGCTCATCTGGCGTAAGTGGAATGTGATAATGATAGCCTTTGTGGCAGCTCAAGGCGCTTGCCTCGCCATTTTCATCAAAATCAATTTTGAGTGCATCCCCAGCAAAAAGAATCTTTTTTTCGGCATCAAAAAGTGCTGTCTGCCCATCATAATGGCCTCCCATGCGAACCATTACGTGCTGTTCATCCAGCTGTTCAAAATCGTCTATGGGATGGTTTACCTTAAAAGCTTTAGTGTGTTCCAGATCATTTTTATGGATAATCAATTGGGGAGAAAAAGCTTCTTGCAATTCCCACAGCGCACCATAACCGTGCGGATGCGAAGCCGCTAAAATAGAAATCCCGCCCAGTTCGCTTATTTTATCTAGTGCTTCCTGCGAATAATGCGGAGCGGCTTCAAAAGCAATGTTTCCGCTCTCGCGGATAATGAGCCAACCGTGAGAACCAAGGCCCAACTGTGGTGTGGTGCTAAAATCCCAAAGACCGGGAAGAACCTCGTGCCACTGGGTTATATATTTTTCTTTGGCGGCATCAATGTGGATGTAGGTAAAATCTTCATCTGGCAGCGCGTTGCGTACATCCATACAATTCTTGCAATAAACGGGCTCCCGCGTGTCAAACCAGAGAATCCAGCTGCCACAATGAGTACAGGCGTAGTGCGTTAGTGCCATTGGGTTTCTTTTTTTAATGCATTATACAAAAGCGTGAACAAGCGTATGTCGTCGCCGGCGGTACGCAGCGGCTTTGCACCTTCAAGGATCGAACGTATAAAACCTTCCAATTGCGCTTCAAAAGGGGATTTTTCCATGTCAAAATCGATAGATTTTTCACTTCCAGTTTCGGCATCAATAAAGATAAGCTTTCCCCCGGCATCCTGACCCATAGTATTAGTGGCGCGCAGCATTCCGGCGGTGCCGAAAATTTCTAAAGTACGTCTGGGCAGCGCATCTGGACGGTTATAACCCACATGCATACTTCCCAAAATTCCAGATTCAAACCGAAGCATCAAAATTCCACCATCATCTACCGCATAATCCTGAACTTGGCGCTGGTCAAAAAGTTGAATCTCTACAATGCTGTCATTCAAGAGCATTTCCAGCAGATCTAAACCATGCGGCGCGAGATCGATAATCGCTCCGCTGCCCGCTTTTTCCTGCTCTGTGCGCCAGTTATTGGCGCTCCAATTTTTAGGCAGCCAGCAGGCGTAATCTATTTTAACCTGCGTCACCGTTCCCAATTTCTCTTCACTGATATACTGTCGAATTTGCTCGTGCGCGGGGTGAAACCGCTGATCATATGCGGTAGCGTAAATTGTCTTTGCTGCTAGCGCGGAATCTATCATTTCCTCAGCATCGCCCAGCGTTGTAGCCAGAGGTTTTTCACATAAAACGTGCAATCCTGCATTAATACTGGCGATAGTATGTTTCTTATGCAGGTGATTTGGCGTCGCGATGTAAACGGTATCAAGTGAAGTATTGCTCAGAAAATCGGCTGTTTCGGTGTATTTTTTAACTGTTTCTGGCAGATTTTCCATTTCCAAAGCGTTTTTTGCACAGACCGCAACCAAATTTACCCGCTTGTTTTTCTGGATTGCGGGATACATATAATCCCTCGCCACCCAGCCATAACCGATAATGCCCATATTTAAAATCTTGCTCATAATGCTGGAGTATCGAGCAAAATACGCTGTTTAAAATATGCCAGTTTTTGTGCTTTTGAAGCCGTTTTTAGGCAATTTAAGTCAATTTCTTCCAGCTTTTTTGGATTGAAATAAGGCATTTCTGCCTCATATTCCTTTTTATAACCGGGCGTGGGCCAATTTATTTTTAATGCTTTTTCGGTTTTTGAAAGCATAGGGTTGAGATGCAATTCTTCCGCAAACTGATCAAGTGGTTTGCCTGCTTTTTCTGGTGGATTTTCGATCCAGGAAACCACTGGATTTTTTCCAGAAATAAGTGGTTCAATAGCCTGTTTTTCTTCGGAATTGAGCCAAAAATCAACCAACTCAGAATCGCCGAAAAAAACGGCATTTTCGGTTGCCATTTCGCGGTATTCCGCTTCTGAAATAGGATAACCGCTTACGCCGTGATCAATCGCATTTGTATGTACGTGGCCTACAAGCACACTTCCTCCAGCCGCGAGTTGGCGTAGATTTTCAATCACTTTATTCTTGTTTTTAAAGAAGTAAAAAGCGTCGTGGCAGAAAACGGTATTCGGTTTTTGTGGCGTAAAAACAGGTTTTGCCATACTGTCTGCGCAAATTAAAGCACCGCGGATTTGCATAAATTTTCGTGCCAGCCAAAGTTTAGAAAACACCAGATCAATTCCAGTTACCGCAAATCCGTTTGCCTCCAAATTGCGCAAAAAGTGGCCTGCACCACAAGCGACCTCAATGATCGGTTGTTCGTTTTTCGCTCCCAGTTGTAAGAGCGCCAAACCCGATAAAAATGTAGGCGCGGTGGCGCGGTGGGCAAAATATTCGGTAACAGGGCCATAATTGAGCAGGCGCATCGTTTCTAAAAAACCGGTATTTTTATCTAAAATATGTTCTAAAGCAGCATTTTCCGGCGGTGGAATGGGCGCAAAATCATCTTGATCCTTTAGTAATACTTTTAATGCTTCCTTTAGATTTCCGTCTTTAATATAAGCAACGGCTTTTTCGCGGAGCGCAGGTTTATCGCGCAGATACGGGATATTTTCCAAAAAAGGAAATTCCTGTTCGCCATCTGTGAGTAGATTGGGTCCTGCATGTTGTAAAAGCTCTTGATTCAACGGACTTAATAATCCGTTTAAATTGCCTATTTCAGCCTCTTTTTGGTCAATTTTAGTCATAAATCGGCACTTTTAAGAATAGCTGTTTGAAAGTTTTTTATGGGTCCGTCATGCACGAGTTCGAGATCATCAAGCACCTCTTTTTCGGTTACCGAAGCGGCACGCACGCGCCATTTAATATCCAGCACGCGATCAAGCACATCTGCGGTGCTGCTACTGCGACCTTCAGCGTTATTCAAATTTTCATGGTTGGTGATTGCCTGCATGATGATTTTAGATTCGGCTTTATTGATTTTTTTAAGCGCTTCTGTTTTTGAGTTTTCAATAATGGGCTGCAACTGATCACCCAGAGCGATCTCACCGGCAAAGCCACAATCTGGCAAAACCGCATTGTGTAAATGATGCGCGAGACCGGTCAAAAACGGTAAGCCAGCTTTTGCTTTAAAACACGGACTAAGCAATACGGCGTAAACCGCGGTAATCAAGCAATGATCGGAATGCATTTCGGGCGGGACGAGCAGCAGACGCGGCAATCCAGGTTTGGTGGCGCCAGCGCGCGGCTGTTTGCACAGCGGGTTTACAAACCAATACTTTTCCTTAAAATTAGTCTGTTTTTCGCCCAACGTATTTTCCGAGTAAAACGCTGTTACAAGACTTGGGATTTCTTCAAACAATTTGCGGTATAGATTAGAATCTATCTTCCCTTCAATCAGCTCAGAAAAGGCTGATTTCAGTATGTTTTCAGCCGATTTTGGCTCTATTTTGACTGTTTTAAAAAAATAGGCATCACATCCTGGCAAGGCCAAAGCAAGCAACGCTTTTAAAGTAATTTTTAAAGCAATTTCTTCTACATTTTGCCCATAAAAAAGCTGCTCCCAACTTTCTATGAAGAGGCTGGAAGCAATGCTTTTTTTATAATGCGCTGGCTGTTGCCTTTTAAGATCTTGAAGTTGAGGCAGTAAATGCTTAAGCTGTCCTATAGATTCAAAATCCACTGCTAAAGCGGCTTTGTGTTTCAAAATCAAAGGATTTTAAACCAATGATTTTTCACCTTTTGGCGCTTTAATCTTTTCAGTGTTACCCTGTTTAGCATCCTGATACAACCACTCCACGAGGTTTTGTTGCTGGATGGCAAAACGGTGCTCGGGTTCTTTATTGTCAGCAGTTAACGGTGCTTTGAAGAAAACGCCAAGTGCTTCAATAGGGCCACCTTCATTACGCTGTGAAGCGAGGTTAAGACAACGGGCGATCTCAATGGCCAGCGGTGCGGCAAGAATGGAATCTTTACACAAAAAGTTGATCTTGATCTGCATTTTATGACCCAAAAATCCGGTGACATCAATGTTGTCCCAAGCTTCTTTATCATCGCCGCGAGGCTTGTAATAATGAATTTGCACCATGTGGTTTTCAACCTTGTAATTAAGACAAGAATCAAGCACGCTACCTTTTGTATTGATTTTGGATTGCAGCGATTCTGGTTTGGCAAGTGCCTGACCATCGCGATTACCAAGAATATTTGTGGAGAACCAGCCGTTGACTTTTAGCGCGCGTGCACGTAAAGCAGGAGCAACAACTGTTTTTACAAAGGTTTGCCCTGTTTTACCGTCTTTACCTGCTACCGGAACATTGCGTTCCTGAGCAAAATGGATAAGCGCGGGAATATCTACCGCCATGCTTGGCGTAAAATTGGCATACGGAGTGCCCATATCTATCGCAGCATAGGCATAAACCATGGCTGGAGAAATCTTTTTACTGTCCTCATCAAGCGCTTTTTCAAAAGCTTCTACGGTTTGAAAAATGGGATCGGAAACTGCTACGGCATGTTCGGTAGAGGCGAGGTTGATCAAAATGACAGGCGCATTAATCTCTTCGGAAAATGATTTGAGGTTGTCCTGAATGATCTTAACCTGATCGCGAAGGGTATACTCACTTATTTTATTATCGGTTACGCCAGAGCAAAAATCCTTGTTTGAAATAGCCTTCCACGGTGTAATCTTTTCCAGTTCATCTTTTATAGCGGCGAGTTGCTCACTGTTGAGCACGCCATGTTTCTTTGCAGATTCATATAAATTATCGTCAAAAATATCCCAACCATTAAAGTGGATATTCTCGTAAGCTGTGAGATTTAGGTCGTCAAATTCTGCCAAGGGAAGGCCAGTTTTGTCCTGTAATCCCTTTTTAATTAGTAAAGACCCAGCGACAGCGGTAGTACCTACCGCACCACCCAGACCTACAATGGCAATACCTAAATTTTTGTTTTCTTTTTGCATAACGCGTTTTTTAATAAATTGGTTTTTAAGTTAACTGAAAAGCATTTTCAATTGAGAACACTTGCGAAAGATAGCGATCTTTAGATTGAAAAAATATGTATTAGAAGGTTGTGGTTGCAGGTTGTATTACCAGTAAAAATACTTGAAAATGGTTCTCCTAACCGAAAAATATGTGTTAATTGATTGCTAAAACCCACGTTTTGATATTGACAATTTACAAATTGAGGAGGGCAATAAAGAATTTCTTAAATTAATCGTATTATGTGGCACATACCTTGAATCTGATTGCCATTATTTTCCTTTTCCAATTCAAAGTAGTATCGTATTTTTGTACAATGCCGCTATTTTTGGCTAAAAAAATTATAACGATGTTGTGTTGTCATGCCAGTGCATGGCAGGGTTTGTAGTGAAACCCAATGAGAAGCTTTACCTAAATAGGTAGAGCTTTTTTGCTTTTTAAGAGCTTGTTTAAACTGACTCCTTTCTGATTTTCAATATTTTAAAAACCATGGCGTTGTATAAAAGTTGTTCAATATCCCGATATTCAACGACTTTTATACTTAGCCAGAACCTCAAACTATTTAAGATCAGTTTGAATTGACTTTAAACAAGCTCTAAGCCATTTATAAAGTAAAAAATTGAAAGAATAAAATCGGCGCTTTACGTTGATTTATGCTACTTTTAGGGGTGAAAACAGAACGTATTTTTAATGGAATTCATCGATTATTACAGCATACTGGGCATTGACAAATCTGCCACAGAAGCAGACATCCGCAAAGCTTATCGCAAAGCGGCGCGCAAATACCACCCCGATCTCAATCCCAATGATGCCGAGGCAGAGCATAAATTCAAACAAGTCAATGAGGCCAATGAGGTGCTGAGCCACCCTGAAAATAGAAAAAAATACGATCAGCATGGCAAAGACTGGCAACACGCCGATCAGTTTGAGCAGGCGAGAAGCTCCCAGCAATACGGTCGTTCGCGCGGAAATACGGGTGGTGGCAATTATGGGCAGCATTCCGAAGAGGATTTTTCAGACTTTTTTGAATCCATGTTTGGTGGTGCTAGCGGGAGTCGCCGCAGTTCTGGAAATGTGAAATTCCGAGGTCAAGATCTCAATGCGAGTTTGCAACTAGACCTTATGGACGTTTATGCCACCCAAAAACGTACCCTTACCATTAATGGCAATAATATACGTATTACCGTTCCCGCTGGAATAGAAAATGGGCAGACCATTAAGATCAAAAACTATGGCGGTCCTGGCCAAAACGGTGGGCCCAAAGGCGATCTCTACATTACTTTTAAAATAAATAATAACACTGCCTTTAAACGTGATAAAAGCGATCTGTTTAAAGATGTGGAAATAAGTCTTTATGATGCCGTGCTGGGTGGAGAGATTACCGTTGAAACACTTGACGGAAAAGTAAAGCTAAAAATAAAAGAAGGCACCGATAGCGGGGCCACCGTAAAACTAAAGGGAAAAGGATTTCCCGTTTACCGCAAAGAAGGCGTTTTTGGCGATCTGTACCTGAATTATAAAGTGGTAATGCCGAAAGATCTTTCGCCGGAGGAAAAAGAATTATTTGGCAAATTATCAGAACTTTCATCCAAAAAGTAAACCCATGAAAACGGAAGAATTAATACTAGCCGAAGCCTTTTGCAGAAGCCATGAGATTGAGTTTACCTATATCTACGCCTTGCGCGATCATGGTTTAATACAGCTCGTGGAGGAACAGGAAGCCGTATTTATAAAGCCAGACGAACTGCCAAAACTGGAAAAAATCATGCGCTTTAACCGCGATCTGGAGATCAATCTAGAAGGCATCGAGGTTATTATTAATCTGCTCAACCGCATAGAAATCCTGCAAGAAGAAACGCGGTATTTGAAAAATACAATAAACGTTCATCCCCTCCCAACCTCCCCAAAGGGAAGGGGTTTATAAAGGCGTTTATTTTTTGCTCCCTTCCCCTTGGGAAGGGCCGGGGATGGGAATATTAATCTTCAATTTCTACAGTAGACTCAAACTCACCGGTTTCAAAATCTGTTTGATCAAGCCAATATTCTGAAGTTATAAGGCGGTAATGGTCTTCGCCCAGCTCTGTAAATTCCCAAATAATGGCCTCTGCTTCTGGAAACTCTTTTTCGCCATTGAGCTGATCATCAAAAAGACGCCTAAGCACTGCGCGCGCTGTAATTCCTCCCGAGAGAGCCCTAAGTGCGAAGGATTTATCTACCTCAACTTCCATTTTTTCATTTGTGAGCGGTTTCAGTTCAAATTCAACTATGCTCGCCTTTGCGCTGGGAAAATTCCCATTATATGCTTTAAAAAGGAGTTGGTTGACATGAAACAATTCATGGTGATAATTAATATCTGCGTATTCTTCAGAGATTTTATCCTGCAGCATTTCATGCGAAATCTGATCTATTTGCCCTTCATTTAAATCATTTCCCAGTTTATAGTTGAGCACGATACGCGCAGATTCATCAGGCTCAAGGTCTGACATGGCAAGAAAAAGCATTTCCCGCAGTTCGCTATCAGCCACATTCGCTGCTTCTTCAAATTCAAAAGCTTCTAGAAGCTTGCGGTAGTCATCGTTGGTCCAATGCTCTAGAAATTCATCTACAAGTTTGGCTTTGGTTATGGTTATATTGAATTTCATGATTGTTTTATTTTGACCCCAAAATAGGTAAATAGGTGATCACTGCAAGCGGTGTTGATATATGTTTAACGATGGCGCTTTATCGTAATTCTAATTTCTTTTTTAGCCGAAAAGGACAATGTTAACAAAGCACAATTAAGTCTTTGTTAACACGGAATGCCAGCGCACTGTTTTACTTTGAAACAACTAATCAAAAATTTCATATCCATGTCTATTTTAAATATTGTTCTGGCCATTTTACTTCCACCACTGGCCGTTTTTCTCAAACACGGCTTGGGAAGTAAATTTCTTATCAGCATTTTGCTTACGCTTATAGGTTGGCTGCCCGGAGTGATATATGCGTTTTATGTTAATTCAAATTAGCCGAATTAAGACTCATTTCTAAGCGTTAAAAGGAGATTTTCACTCTTTCTTGTCGATTTAAATTAAATATATTTAGGAGCATGACGATCAAAAAATTAAAGTATCTTTGCGCTCTTAAATAACCAAATTATAATCGGGGTCGGGTACCTCAAAAATTAATCAGTATGCCAGTAAAAATTAGATTACAGAGACACGGTAAAAAAGGAAAACCTTTTTTCTGGGTTGTAGCAGCAGATGCACGTTCAAAAAGAGACGGTAAATTTCTAGAGAAATTAGGAACGTATGATCCTACTTCAAATCCTGCAGTAATTAACCTTGATGTAGACAACGCTGTAAAGTGGTTGCAAAACGGGGCGCAGCCTAGTGAGACTGCTAAGCGTTTGCTTTCCTACAAAGGGGCGCTGTTGAAAAACCATCTTGTGGGTGGTGTGCGCAAAGGAGCCATTACTGAAGAGCAAATGGAAGAAAAATTCAATGCTTGGTTAGAGGAAAAAGGAGGCAGTATAGATTCTAAAAAAGAGAACCTATCTCAGGCTCAACAAAAAACCAAAAAAGAAGCGCTAGAGGCTGAAAAAGCAGTAAACGATGCGCGCATCGCTGCAAACCAGCCAGAACCGGAAGCAGAGGTACAGGATGAAAATGCCGATACGCCTGCAGAAGAAAATGGTGACGAGCAAAAAGATGCTCCCGCTGATGCGGAAAAGCCAAAAGTAGAGGAAGCGCCTAAAGAAGATGCTCCCGCTGTTGAGGAAAAAAAGGAAGAAGAATCTAAATAAAGCGTAGGTACGATGCTAAAAGAAGAATGTTTCTATCTGGGCAAGATCGTGCGCAAATTTAGTTTTAAGGGGGAATTGCTGGCCAAATTGGACACCGATGAACCTGGAACTTACAAAAAACTGGAATCAGTTTTTGTCGATATTAACGACAAACTGGTTCCTTTTTTTATTGCCTCATGCCGACTTCACAAATCTACCTTGCTGCGTATTGACTTTGAAGAAGTTGAAAATGAGACTGATGCAGAAGGTCTAATAGGCGCAGAGCTGTACCTTCCGTTAGATAAGTTACCTAAACTCAAGAGTGACAAATTTTACTATCATGAGATCATCGGTTTTACCGTTGAAGATGCCACTTATGGCCCCATAGGTACTATTAAGAAAGTAAATGACAATACTTCACAGGCTCTTTTTGTGATCGATGCCGATGGCAAAGAAGTGCTTATTCCCATTAATGACAATTTTATAAAGCAACTCAAACGCGAGGAAAAAAAGATTATTCTTGATGTTCCCGACGGGTTGATTGAGATTTATCTGTAGAGTATCCGTTTTTTTAATTTATAGCTATATCTTACAATCCATAAATTAATTATGGACGGAAGTTATAGTCAATTCAGAGCAATGGCTCAGCGGCGTGCTGAAAGAAAGGAAAGTAAAAATAGGCGTATTAATAATACCACTCTTAATACGAATAGAAAGGAGTTCGTTTTTTCCAAGATGTCTAAAGATGAGTTGAGCCTTTTTAAAAAGAAATTGGAGAAGAAAAGCCAAAGCCGAAAAACAATACAATATGTCCTGGTTTTTATAATGTTAGTCCTTGTTGCTATAATTGTCTTTCTTACAAGTTGAAAGCACACAGATAACCAGAATCTATTAAAATAAAAACATGAAAAACTTAAAATTTGTATTTGCTATTTTCCTTTTCTCCATATGCTTTATGGGAAACGCACAAACCAAAAAAGCAGAACTTATTTATGTGATGGATCCTCAATGTAGCTGGTGTTATGCAAATAGTGGTAACATTGAGGAAATTGAAAAAGCACTAAATGGTAAACTGGATATTACTTTATACGCGGCCGGTATGTGGCTGGGCGATGAGGCGCCACAGGGGGGAGTGTCCTATTTAGAGAATATAACACAACATTTTCCTCCAATTATTGCAAAAACCGGCGCTGATATCGGCACCGCTTATTATGATCTTGCTTCAGATCCTTCTTACACTTTTAGCAGTCTTGAGCCTGCTGCTGTCATTGTACTGGTACGCAATATGAATCCCGAAAAAACCTTGGTTTTTGCAGAAAATGTAGAGCATGCTTTATTTGTTGGTGGAAAACGCCTCGATAAGCTAGACACTTATTTAGAAATTCTTGAAAGGCTGCATATAGATACTGACGCGTTTAAAAAAAACTGGATGAGCGAAGATAATCTGTCTAAAACAAAAGCAAATTTTGAACGCGCCAAAATGTTGGCAACTAGCTTTCCTACTTTATTACTGCGACAGGGCACAGAAACCCAGGTTTTGGGCATGGGATATTTTACAAAAGAAGAGATTATGCCAAAAATCGAGGCTTCTCTCGCACAGTAAAACTCAGCTTAATATGCTCGTTTTTTAGTTTTTTAAATGCAGAAACCCTTCCAGTTCAAACAATTCACCATTGCGCAAGACCGTACTGCCATGCAAGTGGGTACAGACGGCGTGCTGCTGGGCGCCTGGGTTCCTTTAGAAAGCGAGCCTCAAAGTGTTCTGGATATTGGTACGGGTACCGGCGTAATTGCGCTCATGCTCGCCCAGCGTTGTGATGCGCAAACTATAGACGCGTTAGAACTAGATAACGCAGCTTACGAGCAGGCAACCGAAAATTTTGAAGATTCTCCCTGGGGCGACCGACTTTTCTGTTATCACGCGCATCTGTATGAGTTCGCCACCGAAATGGACGATACTTATGATGTTGTTATTTGCAACCCGCCATTTTTTGAAAACGGACAAAAAACGGGTAATAATGCCCGTGATCAGGCACGTTTTGAAGGGTCGATGCCTTTTGAACTACTGGTTTCCGCGGCAGCGAAATTATTAAATCCTGAAGGTGTTTTTGCAGTGATACTGCCCTATGCTCGCAAATCGGAATTTCTGGACATAACGTCCAAAGCAAAACTCTATCCTTTTAAAATCACGAATGTAAAAGGTAATCCTGAAAAGGATTTTAAACGGGTATTGATCGCTTTTTCCAATAAAACACAAGATGTGGACGAAGAGGAACTCACTATTGAAAAAACGCGCCATGATTATACTGATGAATATATCGGCCTTACGCAGGATTTCTATCTGAATATGTAAGTATACAGTATTTACGGACTTTTAATTTCAAAACTAAACCCTTAGAAATCCGTGATTTTCTTTCTAAAAATGACTAAAAAATAGTCAGTAGTGACTTTTTTTAGGCCAAATTCTATCGGTTTTAGACGATATAAAAATCTTCAAATCATTGCTAGCTTCTTGTCAAATCCATAAATTTACTGGTAACCGTGTTGCATATTTTTTTGTATTTACAATAAAAATGACAATAATAATATATTCATATGAAGCCCGATCTTTTTGAAGCGCCAGACTATTATAACCTTGATGACCTGCTCAACGATGAACATAAACTCGTACGTGATGCTGCACGAAAATGGGTAAAACGCGAAGTTTCCCCTATTATTGAAGAAGCCGCGCAAAAAGCAGAATTTCCCAAGCAAATTATTGGTGGCCTGGCAGAAATTGGTGCTTTTGGGCCCTATATCCCAGAAGAATATGGCGGTGCTGGGCTTGATCAGATTTCGTATGGTCTAATCATGCAGGAACTAGAACGCGGCGATTCGGGTATACGCTCCACGGCTTCTGTACAATCCTCGCTGGTCATGTATCCCATTTGGAAATATGGTAATGAAGCGCAGCGGGAAAAATACTTACCTAAATTAGCTAGCGGTGAATTTATGGGCTGCTTTGGCCTTACCGAACCCGATCATGGTTCAGATCCCGGCGGGATGACGACCAATTTTAAAGATAAAGGAGATCATTTTTTGCTAAATGGAGCCAAATTATGGATCAGTAATGCCCCATTTGCAGATATTGCTGTGGTCTGGGCCAAGAACGAGGAAGGCAGAATCCATGGTCTTATCGTAGAACGCGGCATGGAAGGTTTTAGCACACCCGAAACGCATAATAAATGGTCGTTACGGGCGAGTGCCACCGGCGAACTGATCTTTGACAATGTAAAAATCCCCAAGGAAAACCTGTTGCCCAATAAATCGGGTCTAGGCGCGCCACTGGGTTGTCTGGATTCGGCACGTTTTGGGATTGCTTGGGGCGCAATAGGTGCCGCTATGGACTGTTATGACACCGCTTTGCGCTACGCGAAAGAGCGACATCAGTTCAGTAAACCCATAGGCAGTTTTCAGCTGCAGCAAAAGAAACTGGCCGAAATGATTACTGAAATCACTAAAGCCCAATTGCTTGCCTGGCGTTTGGGAACGCTTCGCAATGAGGGTAAAGCAACTTCAGCGCAAATCTCAATGGCCAAACGAAATAATGTAGAAATGGCCATAAAAGTCGCCCGTGAAGCACGTCAAATCTTAGGCGGTATGGGCATTACGGGCGAGTATAGTATTATGCGGCATATGATGAACCTGGAGAGTGTGATCACTTACGAGGGAACGCATGATATTCACCTGCTCATTACAGGTCTTGACATTACGGGCCTAAATGCGTTTAATTGATCCAATATTATCTCTTTGTGCCGTTGGCGTTAAATCGTTTTATTCTTTCTCTTTGTTTGCCAGCAACTGCGCGCACTTTTATAAGTTTGTAAATCAAATTTTAAGCTATGATCGAAGATATAGAAAAAGCTATTCATCCCTACCAGCAACAGTTGCTGGAACATCCACTTTATGAATCCTTAAAAACGCCAGATGATCTGAAACGTTTTATGGAACATCATGTATTTGCAGTTTGGGATTTTATGTCTTTGCTGAAGGCCTTACAATATGATTTGACTAAAGTTTCCACACCTTGGTACCCGCTGGGAAATCCTGAAGTACGTTACCTTATTAATGAGATTGTACTTGCAGAGGAAACTGATATTAATATGACTGGTGAGCGACAGAGTCACTTTGAAATGTATCTGGATGCTATGGCCAAGGCAAATGCGTCTACCCAAAACATTGGTACTTTTCTTGATCATGTTAAGCATGGCACAGATATTTTTCTAATCATTTCGGGAAGTGATATACCGCTTTCTATAAAGGAATTTCTCCTGTTTACCTTTGAGACTATCGCAGAGCGAAAAGCGCATAAAATCGCTGCTGCATTTACCTTTGGCCGTGAAGATTTGATCCCTTCTATGTTTACCCAGATTATAGGTAGTATCCAAAAGAATTTTCCAAAGAAGGATTTGACACTTTTCAAATACTATTTTGACCGTCATATAGAATTGGACGCCGATGAACACGGTCCTATGGCTTTAAAAATGGTAGCCGATCTGTGTGGTGATGACGCAACAAAGTGGAAAGAGGTTGAAGAGATTTCTGTGCAGGCATTACAAAAACGTATTGCTCTTTGGGATGGTATTGCTCAGGAAATTGAACAAAATGCAGAGGTAAAACCTGCTTAAAACTGACCAAAACAGTTAGAAATCGTCCAGAAACGCTAAAAAGCAGTTCTTTTTATTGCTTTAACTTTCGGGAGCGAGCTTTACTTCAAGTCCGTTAAGATCTGGTGTAATGGGAATCTGGCAGCCCAATCGGCTATTTTTTTCCACAAAAAAAGCTTCAGAAAGCATGGCTTCTTCATCATATCCCATCTCATTGAGTTTGTGGTCAGAAAGCACGTAACACTGGCAAGAAGCGCACATAGCCATTCCGCCACAAGTTCCTTCCACCGGAAGTTCGTACATTTTACAGATCTCCATTAGGTTGAGATTCATATCTGTGGGAGCCTCAACAGCGTGGGCTTTCCCTTCGCGGTCTATGATGTTTATCGTGATATCGTGCATGAAAAAGGAGTAGGTTTTTGCTTCGCGAATTTAGGCATTTTTGACCTAATCGTATCCTGAAATTGAGAATATGAAGCTGAATGAAATGCGGGAAAAACAACGTAATCGAACTGTTTTCGATTAAAACCATTAGAAAGCATCAAAAATAACCAATAAGTAAAATCAGCGTTTTTACACCGAAAACCGTTGTTTTTATATGAAAATCGGCCAACTATTTTTTGATTAACCGTACCGTTTCATTTCCGTTTTGGCCATCGGCTTTAATAAAATATACTCCGGGGCTCCAACTAGAACTATTAAACGTGTACGAAGTTGTATTCAATGCAGAAAACTGGTGCTGCTCGATACTGCGCCCCTGTATATCATAAACATGAACATTTGTGAGCGGAGCGGCTGCTTGCACGTTTATGCTATTGCCAGCAGGGTTGGGGTAAACAACGATTTTGGCCGAATTCTGATTCTCCGCAAGGCCTAAAGTATTACCAATGGCGTACTTTATACCTTCTTCTACGTGTTTTATGAAATCTTCATCGTCTGTATAATCACTTTCATTATGTCCCAGCGCGGTGTAAAAGGAACGGCCGCCCATGTATTCTTTGTACCAAGCCATAGGGCGCGGCGCATCGTAGGATTCATTACCTGTGGATTCTACCTCCAGAATATTAATATTATTTGGATTTAGGTACCCGCCGTTCAATTCCCAGTAATAATATTCTTCCACCTTAGTGTAGGAGCCGTTTAAGAAATCTACTGCGGGATGTGCATTGACTACCGACATTGTTGCCTCATAAGTGCTGGACGTATGATTGGGATTTGTCTGCACAATACCACCTACAAGTTCGTTGTAAAATGGCCAGCTGCCATTGCGGTACGTATCCGAAGCGGCGTGAATACCCACAAAACCACCGCCGTTTGCGATATAATCTTCAAAAGCCTGTTGCTGGGTTTCGTTCAATAAATTATCACCACTAGTATTGCACCAGATAATCGCTGCGTATTTAGCAAGATTTTCAGCAGTAAATGCATCTGCGTTATCTGTGTCGTCAGTTTCCCAAAGTCCATTTTTACTGCCTAGATTAGTAATCATCTGTATACCTTCATCTATAGATGCGTGGGCAAAACCATTTTCTGAACCCACTTTAGTGAAGACAAGAACGCGCTCCTGCGCTTGTAGCACAAACCCGCTCAATAGAAAGAAGAATGCAAAGAGATACGGGAACCAAAAGGTAGTTTTTTTCATAAGGGTAATTTTATAACATGGTGTGCTTGATAAAGTTATAAAACCTTTGAAAATAGAATTCCCTTTAAAGAATCTTTTAACTTATAATCTTTAAAGGGAATATTTTTAGACGTCAAGTAAATTAATCTATGGGCCTAACAACAGATTTTGGAGCTTCTTTTTTACTTCCATCAAAACCTTGTACGCCACCCACGGTTGTATATTTCATCACATAGCGTTTATCTGGGTGAATACGTTTATAAGCGCTCTGGCACATAAGCGTTGCCTCATGAAAACCACAAAGGATAAGTTTGAGTTTGCCAGGATATGTGTTTACATCGCCTATAGCATAGACACCGGGAATATTGGTCTGATAATCCAATGTATTGTCCACTTTTATAGCGTTTTTTTCGATTTCAAGGCCCCAGTTGGCAATAGGTCCCAGTTTTGGCGAAAGCCCAAAAAGAGGTATAAAATGATCTGTTTCTAGCTTAATTTCCTCTTCCCCTTTAAGAATTGTCAATACTTCAAGATGCGCATCGCCTCCTACACCAGTCACTTCAGCGGGTGTGATGAGTTTTATTTTCCCTTCACTTTTGAGACGTTGTACTTTCTCTACCGAATCTAGCGCTCCGCGGAATTCTTTGCGGCGGTGAATAAGTGTAACTTCCGAAGCCACATTGGCAAGAAAAATGCTCCAGTCTAGCGCAGAATCACCGCCACCGGCAATGACCACCCGCTTATCACGGTATACTTCTGGATCTTTGATAATATAAGCAACACCCAGATCTTCATAATTCCTGATATTGGGAATGGGCGGTTTGCGTGGCTCAAAAGAACCCAATCCACCAGCAATAGCCACAACGGGAGCGTTATGTGCTGTACCTTTATTTGTGGTTACGGTAAACGTACCGTCGTCTAGTTTCTCTATACGCTCTGCGCGTTCACCAAGCGTAAAATCAGGGGTAAAGGGTTTAATCTGTTCCATCAGGTTATCCACCAGTTTGCCGGCCATAACCTCCGGAAATCCTGGAATATCAAAAATGGGCTTCTTAGGATAAATTTCGGAATATTGTCCGCCAGCTTGGGGAAGTGCATCGATAAGGTGGCACTTTAATTGTAACAATCCGGCCTCAAAAACTGTAAAAAGTCCGGTAGGACCAGCGCCTATAATTAAAATATCAGTTTTGATCATCAGATTTTATACGTTATGCGGCTTTTCTAAGTATCTAAAACAATATTAAACACTCATTTTTTTAGCTTAAACATCTGTTTTTAAAGTGCACACGGGATGTATTGAGGGTATAGTAGATACAAATCTTGATCTAGCTTTTAACGATAAAATGCTAGATCACGATTTACAAAAACTGGAATTAAACTTCTATATTGACCACTTTTTCTATTTGAGGTGCGTATTTTTTTATGGTCATTTCCACACCGGTTTTCAAGGTCATTTGATTTACGGTACAACTTACGCAGGCACCATGAAGTTTCACCATTACGATCTTGCCATCTTCTATGGAAAGCAATGAGATATCACCACCGTCACTCTGCAAGAACGGCCTGATCTCGTCTAGGGCGTCCTGTACTTTTTTCTTTAAAATCTCTTCGGTCATTTTTTTATTTTTTTACAGCAGCACAACCTGCCATCGTGGTGATTTTAATCGCTTCGGTAGGGGGAAGTGCATCGTTGCGGTACACGACTTCTTCTACCGTATTTTTGGTAAGTTCTTTAAAGGCTTCTTGAAGCACTCCGGTTTCCTGTAAAGCTACAGGCCTGCCCACATCGCCGGCCTCACGGATGCTTTGAACCAGCGGTATCTGTCCTAACACACGTACGTCAAGATCTGCAGCGAGGTTTTTTGCACCGTCTTTACCAAAGATAAAGTATTTATTATCAGGAAGTTCTTCTGGGGTAAACCATGCCATGTTCTCCACAATTCCCAATACAGGTACATTTATGCTTTCTTGTTGAAACATCGCCACGCCTTTTTTGGCATCGGCGAGTGCAACATTTTGCGGCGTACTTACCACAACGGCGCCGGTAAGCGGTAAAGCCTGCATAATACTCAAATGAATATCACCGGTTCCCGGTGGAAGGTCTACTAAAAGGAAGTCAAGTTCGCCCCAAGCAGCGTCAAAAATCATCTGGTTAAGCGCCTTTGAAGCCATGGGCCCACGCCAAACAACTGCTTGGTCTGGTTTGGTAAAAAAGCCAATGGAAAGGATTTTTACACCGTAGCTTTCTACAGGTTTCATCTTTTTCTTGCCATCTACATCAACCGAAATGGGACGTGCGTTCTCCACATCAAACATCATAGGGATTGACGGGCCGTAAATATCGGCATCGAGAATGCCCACTTTAAAGCCCATTTTAGAAAGCGTTACAGCAAGGTTTGCGGTAATGGTAGATTTGCCCACGCCCCCTTTTCCAGAGGCTATGGCGATAATATTTTTAATCCCTGGAATGGGATTTCCCTTTATTTCGTTTTTAGCCTCTTTTGGGGGCGCATCTACGCGCACGTTCACCTTGACTTTCGCTTTCTGGTGCACTTGGTCATGAATGACTTTCATGATGTCCACCTCGGTGCGCTTTTTAGCCTGCAAACTGGGATTTTTTATGGTAATATCTACGATCACCTCATCGGCAAAGGTCATGATATTGGTAACTGCTCCGCTCGAGATCATATTCTCTCCTTCTCCGGGTGCAGAAATGCTTTGTAGCGCTTTGTTTATTTCTTGTTTCTCTATTTTCACAACTAATTACTTAGATTCATTCTAAAAAACAAAGATACGCGGAATACCTCAGAAAGGCGAATCTCTAAATCAAAATGATTGATCCATCTATTGGGTTGATCTATATGTTTTTCGCGCAGCGGAATTTAGCCTGAAATCAACCTATTAATGGTGGTTTTTGGCTATTTATCCATAGGTACTTTTGTATTTTTGACCCTAATTATTTTAGATATGAATATTAAAACATGTTTGACCACACGCCGTTCTATTTTTCCGGAACAGTTTACGGAGCAAGAAGTGGCCAAAGAGGATATAGAAAAGATTCTGGCCATGGCCAACTGGGCACCGACTCATAAAAGAACAGAACCGTGGCGCTTTAAAGTGGCGACGGGTAGGGCCAAACAAGATCTGGCTGACTTCTTTGTAAAGCTTTATCGAGAGAATACTCCAGAGGAGGAGCAAAGCGATAAAAAAGCCGAAAAAACGCGTGCTAAAGTCGATAAATCTGCCGCGGTGATTGTCATCTGCATGCAGCGCGATCCCAAACAAAGCATTCCTGAATGGGAAGAAATTGCTTCTGTAGCAATGGCTGTACAAAATATATGGCTTATGGTTACCGCAATAGGACTGGGCGGTTACTGGAGTTCGCCCTCATTTATTGATCAAATGCATCACTTTTTTGATCTGAACGAAGGTGAAAAATGCTTGGGCTTTTTCTATTTGGGTCATCATGATGAAGCTCCCAAAACTGGAAGGCGGCATGACATCGCAGATAAAGTAAAGTGGTTATGATCTACTCATTTTTATAGATAACCCCATTTTTAAGCACAAAAACAACGTCATTCATGGTGCTGATATCCTGAGTGGGATCTGCGTTGACCGCAATAATATCTGCCATAAACCCTGCTTTGATTTTACCCAGACTATCATCTGCGCGTAAAAGTTTCGCGCTGATGGTCGTTGCGCTCTGAAGGCTTTCCATAGCCGGCATACCGGCTTCTACCATGTAACCAAATTCCTTTGCATTTTCTCCATGTGGAAATACACCGGCATCCGTGCCAAAGGCGATGGCCACGCCTTTTTTATACGCTTTAGCGAAAGTTTTTTGAAGTTGGGGACCAATGGCCAATGCTTTGGGAACGATGATTTTTGGATAGTAACCTTCTATTTTAGCTTTTTCTGCGACATATTTCCCCGCGCTTAGCGTAGGTACGTAATAGGTATTGTACTCTTTCATGAGATCCATCGTTTCCTCGCTCATCAAGGTACCGTGTTCTATAGTTTTCACTCCATTTTTAATTGCGCGTTGCATACCCTCATCGCCATGTGCATGCGCGGCCACCTGCATGCCATAATCTGCTGCTGTGGTAGTGATTGCTTTGATTTCCTCTTCTGTGAACTGTGGGTTCTGGCCATTTTTTGCTACACTCAGCACGCCGCCGGTAGCTGTTATTTTAATCCAGTCTGCACCATTTTTATAGCGCTGGCGCACTGCTTTACGTGCATCATCCACGCCGTTTACGACCCCTTCCTTTGGGCCGGGATCACCCATAAGTTCTTTGCTGTATCCATTTGTGGGATCTGCATGGCCGCCTGTAGTACCGATGGTTTTTTCTGCGGTGTAAATACGTGGACCGTCAACTTTGCCAGCGTTGATTGCGTTGCGCAGAGATACATTTACTCCACTGCCACCCAGATCGCGAACGGTGGTAAAACCGGCCATTAACGTTCTTTTAGCAATAGCCTGTGCATTATAGGCGACATCTGCATCATTTAGAGTAAAAGCTTCTAAGTACCGATTAGGGTTAGTTTCCCCTTCGATGTGCACGTGCATATCGATAAGACCGGGCATAACGGTCTTGGTTTTGAGGTCTATTACCGTATCCTGATCGCTTTTCGCGGAAGCGTAGCCATCAAGCACCTCTTTGATTTTTTCTCCGGCAATAACGATGGTTTGCTCCTGTAATATTTTTCCGTTTTCGGTATCAATGAGTTTACCGCAATGTAAATAGATGTCTTGCGCGGAAATGGTTGTGGTTAAGAATAATAAGAAAAGGAAGGTGTAAAGGTTTTTCATATGTGATAATACTTTTGGCTGATCATAAAGAAAAGCTAAGATAGGCAAAACCAGTTATAATTTCTGACTGAGCCCAAATATCACTTGGAAATCCTCTATTATTACTATGTGCTTGGCCTTTAATTTATTCTCTATCCAAAAATTCCAATATTGTTTTTGTAATAAAATCAATCTGTTCATCATCCAGTTCCGTGTGCATGGGCAGGGATATTACTTCTTGAACCAGCTGATTGGTTACTGTAAAATCCTGCTCGTTGTAGCGTTCATCGGCATACGCTTTTTGTTTGTGTAATGGTATGGGATAATAAACGCCACAGGGAATATCTTTACTGTTCAAGTATTTTACCAGCGCATCACGGTCTACATTCTTTAAACGGAGCGTGTATTGATGAAACACATGGCAATCACATATATCACAAATAAGGGGAGTGGTGATTTTAGGATTTCCTGCTAGGGCTTTTGTGTATTTTCGAGCTGCTTCACGGCGCTTGCTGTTATAACTATCCAAGTGCGGCAATTTTGCTCGTAAAACAGCCGCTTGTATAGAATCAAGACGTGAATTGACGCCTACTACATCGTGGTGATAGCGCTCATACATACCATGGTTTACGATGCCGCGAAGGGAATGTGCCAGTTCATCATCATTAGTAAAAATAGCACCGCCATCACCATAACAACCCAGGTTTTTAGAAGGAAAAAAGGAAGTACTTCCTACGTGGCCTATGGTGCCGGCCTTTATTTTTGAGCCATCTTGTTGTGTGTAATTTGCACCTATGGCTTGTGCATTATCTTCAATGACATACAGCTCATTTTCTTTTGCGATGCGCATTAGTTCCTGCATTTCGGCCACTTGGCCAAAAAGATGCACGGGAACGATCGCTTTGGTCTTTGGAGTGATCGCTTTTTTTACTGCTTCAAGATCTATATTAAAACTACGCGGGTTCACATCTACAAGTACAGGTGTAAGGCCCAGTAGGGCGATCACTTCTACGGTCGCGGCAAATGTAAAATCTGCTGTAATTACCTCGTCACCGGGTTTAAGTCCCAGTCCCATCATCGCGATCTGCAGGGCATCTGTGCCGTTTGCGCAAGGGATTACGTGTTTTACGCCCAGATATTCTTCGAGTTCTTTTTGAAATGCATGTACCTCGGGGCCGTTAATAAAAGCGGTACTGTCCATCACTTCGGCAATAGAGGTGTCAACACGTTGCTTGATTTGTTCATATTGACCTTTAAGGTCTACCATTTGTATTTTTCTCATGCTTAGCTTTTAAATCAAAATTCCTTAAAAGAAGGATCAGCACCGAAGTGTCACGTAGATTTTTTGCGGTGCGAAATTTTTATACGAAAATACAAAACTAGCGCCTTCCCATCATCTGGTTTTTTGGGAAAAGGCTATTTTTACAATCCTATGCGCATTTTATATTCCATTTTGATCCGTTTTTTTGGCAGTTTGCTTCCCATTCTGGGGTTTTTTAGTCAAAAATTGAAGACTTTTTACGAGGGTAGAATTTCAGTTTTTGACACTTTAGAAGATAAACTTTCGGTTAATGACAGGATCATCTGGTTGCATGCGGCTTCCCTTGGAGAATATGAACAGGGAGTTCCAGTAATGGAGGCTTTAAAAAGAGCATTTCCTGAACATAAATTACTCCTTACTTTTTTTTCGCCCTCAGGCTATACTCAGAAAAAGGACAATGCGCTCGCTGCGTATACCATGTATTTGCCACTTGATACTCCAGAAAACGCGAAGCGGTTTGTAAATAAGATAAAGCCTGAAATGGCCTTTTTTATCAAATACGAATTCTGGCCAAATTACTTAAGAGAACTGCGTGAAAAATCGGTGAAAACATACCTGATTTCGGGGGTTTTTCGGCAAAAACAGCCATTTTTTAAATGGTATGGCCGTTGGATGACCGAATCGCTTCGCACTTTTCATCACTTTTTTGTGCAGGATCAAAATAGTATGGAGCTTATTAAATCATTGGGTTTTGATAATGTTTCGCTGAGCGGAGATACGCGTTTTGACCGCGTAAGCAAACAGTTGGAAATGGATAATAGCTTAGAAGTCATAGAGACTTTTAAAAACAACATGCCGTTACTCGTTTGCGGCAGTACCTGGCCCGAGGATGAAGTTCTTTTACTTGATTTTATAACGAATTACGGTCCAGGAAAAATAAAAGTGGTTATTGCTCCACATCAGATCAATGAGCAGAAAATCGATCAATTTATAACAAAAATCGGGTTAAAAACGGTAAAATTCAGCCAGCATGAGGAGGTGGATCTTCAGCAAAAAGATGTGTTTATTCTAGATACCATAGGCATGCTGGGCCGTGCGTACAGTTATGCCGATGTAGCCTACGTAGGTGGCGCGGCCGGTGCAACTGGGATGCATAATATATTAGAGCCGGCAACTTTCGGTATTCCTATTTTGACAGGAAAAAATATCAATAAATTCCCGGAAGCGCAGCAATTGCGTCGTCTCGCAGGCCTATATACAGTAGCCACCGCCGAAGAAACTTCTAAAATGCTTAAAAAACTGTTTGATGATTCCGATTTCCGGAAGAAAACCGGAATGATTTGTGGCCATTTTGTACAAGGTCAGACCGGTGCGACCGCTGTGATCATGAATTATCTGAGGGATAAAGAAGTACAAAATCCGTAAACCGAAACAAAAAATCAGACGCTGACCGCTTTGTTAAGGTAGTTTCTGAAGGGAAGCATTTCCTTATATATTTGAATTACCCGGTCATCAAAATCGGCGTTCATTACTTCCTTCTGAGTAAGTTCTACCTGTACCGCAAAAGTTTTACGGCGCAATAATTCTATGTGGTCATGCTCTTGCGAGTAGCCTTTAGGTGCTGTTTTTAAGCTGTCGCCATCATCAATCAATTCGCCGAGGAGATTTTTGAAACTCTTTTTGTTAAGTATTTTTTTTAATTCGTCCCCATTGTAATCTATGCCCTGCCTTATGCTCTTTAAAATAGAAGATTTTGGCTTGTAAAAGCCAACGGCAATAAAACTTTCACTGGTTCCCAGATGAATATAAAAATCACTTTGTTTGATTTCCTTATCCAGCCCGGCGCCAAAATGGTCTTTATAAATGGGCTTGTTGGGATGATACATCAGGTTATTGTTTATGCGGTTTATGGCCTGTCTTCCCGTGGTGTGGGTATAACCGGGATCCACTTTGCTAAGTTTAATATCCATAGCATTCAACCAGGAAATATAAAAATCGCGTACTTCCTCGTAGTGTTTTCGATTGGCATCCATCCATTCTTTGGTATTGTTCTGGCCTAAATCGCTTAGAAACTCATATAAAGTGTGAAAAGTCATTTATTTTTGGCTTAAAAATAGGGCGCGCAACACAGCTTGAAGAATAGCACTTAGGTTTTAACTTAAAATTTTGAATCCCAGAAGGGCATTTTATTTCTCGAAAATTTGGGTTGAAATTAAAACTATTCCCTAATACTATCCCGCCTGCATATACCATGGTGATTGATTTGCTAATATTTTTATAAAGTCTATGCAGGAAATTTAGTTACATTTGCAGCCAACCCCCAAAATTATAATTTATGAAAAAAGTATTGTTACCTACCGTATTGGCACTTGCATTATTTGGCGCTTGCCGTGAACCGGAAAGCAAAACGGTTGTAAAAGAAGTAGAAGTGGAGCAAAGCCAGGAAAAAGGCGCTCTAGAACGTACTGCTGAAAAAGTGGACAGTGAAGTAGATAAAAAAGTAAACGAGCAAATAGATAGAATAGGCGACGATAATTAAGAAAAACACGCAGATTCTCTAAATTTCAGAAAACCTCTTTTATTCAATAAAAGAGGTTTTTTTACGCTTTGATATTGCTAACCTGATTCTTTAATTCTTCCATGCTACGGTGAAGCTCGCGAAGCAAGTTACTTTCAGAAGGCGCTTCTAAATTAAAGGTGAGTTTACTGTTTACCTGCCACAATTCCTGAATATCGCTCACATTTACTTCAAAAGGAACGTATTCCTGATTTAACGAAATGAGTAAGATTTTAGATGGGTCTGGTAGTTTCTGCAGTTTTTTTACCAGAACGGAATCCGGTAGTACAATCACATAAATTTTATTGTTGCTGGCTTCATTCATGCTTGCAGTGGCCTTGGCCAGCACCCAATCTTCCTGCTGGAAATTGGGAAGCATACTGTCACCCTCAATCTGAAAACCGCGGTAGGTAGCATTTCTATACTGCGGAAGGGGCAAATCAAAAGCCGGAAGCTGCTGGTACCATTCCACATCCTGTACGTTATGCGGGTAACCAGCTGCCGCTTTCTGGTTTACGAGCACTAGGTTTTCATTATCCAGTTTGTCGACAATAACCACTTTCGGACTCACATCTCCCTTGCCTGCGTTGAGGCTTTTCTGATTGCTGAAACCATACAGCCATAACGGATTTACATTATATATACGTAACAGTTCGGTTACAACTTGGCCAGAAAGTTTAGTGCGACCGCGTTCTATATCTGCAGTGGAGTTTTTAATGCCCAGTGCCTCGGCAAACTCGGTCTGAGTGAGCTGTTGATCCTCCCGTATCTGCTTAAATCGGCGTACATCGCCTGTAACATCGTTAATTCCCATATCGTAAATATACTATAATCTGGAAAAAATCCTAATAAATCTTCGGAAAAAATCCGTAAAATAGGAAAATTGCCTTATTTTTGGAATATCGCTGCTTAGTAATGCAACTTTTAAAAATTGGTCAATATGAGCCGTAAATCAGCGATTTACAGCAATAAAACGGCAATAAATATAGTTCTATGAATTTTGAACGCATCAAAGAAAAACTGACTATTCTCGCTGACGCAGCAAAATATGACGTGTCCTGTTCAAGTAGTGGCAGCACGCGCAAAAATACAAACAAAGGTCTGGGCGACAGCAGCGGTATGGGTATTTGTCATAGTTATAGCGAAGATGGCCGGTGCATTTCACTTTTAAAAATCCTGCTGACCAATCACTGTATTTTTGACTGTGCATATTGCGTAAGCCGTAACAGCAACGATATAAAACGGGCCGCTTTTAAAATACAAGAAGTGGTAGATCTTACCATAAATTTTTACCGTCGTAATTATATAGAGGGGCTTTTTCTGAGCAGTGGTATTTTTCACACGCCTGATTATACTATGGAACGGCTGATTTCTGTTGCCAAAAAACTGCGTTTGGAAGAAAATTTTAATGGTTATATTCATCTTAAGTCTATTCCCGGGGCGAGCGATGAACTTATGCGCGAGGCGGGGCTGTATGCAGACCGGCTTTCTATAAATATTGAAATCCCTACCATTTCTGGCCTTAAGTTGCTCGCTCCCGAAAAAGACCACAAAGACTTTATAAAACCGATGGAAAAAGTCAAAAATGAAATCATAAAATATAAAGAGGAAAAAAAAATCATCAAATCCACACCAAAATATGCGTCGGCTGGTCAAAGCACGCAAATGATTGTGGGCGCTACTGGGGAGAGTGATAAGGATATCATGTATTCCGCTGTTCATTATTACGCGAAGTACCAGATGAAAAGAGTCTATTATTCGGGTTATGTGCCGGTGATTCAAGATGATCGCCTGCCTGCGCTGGGATCTGAGGTGCCTATTTTAAGAGAAAACAGGTTATATCAAACGGATTGGTTACTTCGGTTTTATGGTTTTGATGTGCGGGAACTTCTCAATAACGACCATCCCAATCTGGATATGGACATAGACCCAAAACTGGGTTGGGCGCTTCGTAATATGCACGAATTCCCCATTAACATTAACACTGCAGATACGCGCATGCTGGCGCGCATTCCTGGGATGGGTATGAAATCTGTTAATAAAATTATAAATGCACGGCGCTATCGTAAACTGTCGCTCGATCATCTGAAAGCGATAGGCGTCGCGCTTAATCGTGCCAAATATTTCATCGTTTGCGATACACGCGATTGGCGTTTTAACGATCTCGCTCCAGAGCGTATCAAAAGCATGATCTTACAGGGGTCACAAAGTAAATATCAGAAAATGTACAACCAGCAAATGCGGTTATTTTAAAAAAAAATATGCGTCACCAACTCATTTATGACGGAAGTTTTGACGGCTTTCTCACCGCGGTCTTCACAATTTATGAGGAGCGGCTCAATGTAGTTAGTATCACCCCTGAAGCTTATTTTCAAGCGGGTTTATTTGCGGAAGGAATTGAGGTGATCACTAATATTAAGAAGGCAGAACGCGTTTGGAAAGGGCTTGAAAAGTTCAAAAAATTCCGGCATGAAGTGTATTGGTCTTTTTTGAGTGAGATAGAAGGCAATGAACTGGTTTTGTTGAAAACCATTCAATATGTGTTGGCAACTTCCCGAGTTACAGATTATGGTCATCCACAACTGTTACGCACCGCACAGGTAAGGAAAATGGTGGGAAGGGAAAAGCATCGCATGGAGGCGTTTATACGTTTTCAGCTTACAAAAGACAGCATTTATTTTGCACATGTGGAGCCCGATTTTAATGTGCTACCGCTAATAGCAACGCACTTTAAGAACAGATATGCCGATCAACAATGGATTATTTATGATGTAAAACGATCTTACGGCCTGTATTATGATCTGACTAAAGTAACACCAATACAAATGGATTTTGCTGAAAATGCTCCCGATAGGGCAATATTTACCGAAACCGAGGCAGATTATAGCGCCCTCTGGCAGAATTACTTTAAAAGCACGACCATAAAATCCCGTATAAATTTAAAATTACACACACGACACGTACCGAAAAGATATTGGAAATATCTCAATGAAAAATCTCCAGGTTAAATTTGTTGAACTCCTATTTTAATTATTAGAAAATAGGTTTATATCACTGAATAACAGTGTTTTGTAATTGTAAAATGGCGCGAACATGGGCTAATTATTTTTTTTGCTGATTTTAGTTAAATTATTCATTATAGGCGTCATTTGTATTTGTTAAATTCTATACATTTACCGCCTTAAACACTAATTATAAAATAACTTATCATGAGAAAATTAATGTACAGTGCTTTTGCACTTATGCTTGTTGTATCGGTTACTTCTTGTCGTGAAACTCAAGCTGACAAAACGGAAGATACTATGGAAGATGCAGGAGATAAAATCGAAAATGCTGCTGATGACACTGGCGATGCTATTGAAGATGCTGCTGATGATACTGGCGATGCCATTGAAGACGCAACTGACGACAATAACTAGATTTTGTCCATTAATAATTAAAAACTGCCTGAAATCTTGTGCTTTCAGGCAGTTTTTTTTATGGATTAATTTGATCTTAAACTAAAGTCGCACTCTTAGTTTCCATAGTGCGGTCTATTTTTTTTACAAGGCCTTGAAGCACTTTTCCTGGACCGACTTCTATAAATTCAGTAGCGCCATTTTCAATCATTTTTTGAACACTTTGCGTCCATTTTACTGGTGAAGTGAGCTGAAAAAGCAGGTTTTCTTTGATTTCCTCTGGTTTTTTAACCGCAAAAGTGCTTACATTTTGATAAATAGGGCATTTGGGTTTTTCAAACGAAGTATTTTCTATAGCTGCAGCGAGTTCTTCACGCGCTGGTTCCATAAGCGGTGAGTGAAATGCGCCACCCACGGCAAGGATCATCGCCCGTTTGGCACCTCTTTCTTTAAGGCGTTCACAAGCTTCTTGCACCGCCTTGGTCTCTCCGGAAATAATTAACTGACCGGGGCAATTATAGTTGGCCGCAACCACGATGCCATCTACATCTGCACAAATGGCTTCTACCGTTGCATCATCAAGGCCCAGCACGGCCGCCATGGTAGAAGGTGTTTTCTCGCAGGCCTTTTGCATAGCTTGCGCACGATGCGCTACTAGTTTGAGTCCGGCTTCATACGTTAAAGATCCGTTAGCGACAAGTGCAGAAAATTCTCCAAGGGAATGACCAGCAACCATATCTGGACGTGCATCGGTCAGACTTTTAAATAGCGCCACCGAATGTATAAAAATTGCCGGTTGGGTAACTTTGGTTTCTTTTAGTTCATCGGCAGTGCCTTCAAACATGATTTTGGTAATGTCAAAACCTAAAATCTCGTTGGCTTTTTCAAATAGCTTTTTGGCTTCCTGCGACGATTCATAAACGTCTTTGCCCATTCCTGTAAACTGTGCGCCCTGACCTGGGAATATATATGCTTTCATGTTGGTTTTTTTTAGCCTGAAATGCAAAAGTAAGTATTTACTGGGAAATATTGTTTTACCCGCCATTTGCTATGGAAAATTATAAAGAAAAAAGACCTCACAGGTTTTAAAAACCTGTGAGGTCTGGGCATTCCGCAAATACATCCCCTTTTAAGGGAATCTACATTTCCAATGCCTTTAATACATTGTTATCCATCAATAATTCTTCGGGATTTTCCAGGGCTTCTTTGATCGCTACCAAAAAGCCAACGGATTCTTTCCCATCAATAATCCGGTGATCATAAGAAACGGCCACAAACATTATAGGAGCCACTACTATACCGCCATCACGAACAATGGGGCGATCTACAATATTGTGCATGCCCAAGATCGCACTTTGTGGTGGATTGATTATAGGCGTAGAAAGCATACTTCCAAAAACGCCGCCATTGGTAATGGTAAACGTACCTCCGGTCATTTCATCTACGGTTATTTCCCCATCACGGGCACGTAGGGCAAGACGTTTTACTTCTTGCTCGATACCTCGGAAACCTAAGTGCTCAGCATTCCGTATTACTGGAACCATCAAACCTTTTGGCCCAGAAACCGCAATAGAAATATCTTTATAGTCAAAGGTGATCATCTCCTTGCCATCTATCATGGAATTAACGGAGGGGTATTGATCAAGCGCGCGCACTACAGCTTTGGTAAAAAAGGACATAAAGCCAAGACTAACGCCATGTTTTTCCTTGAAATCTTCTTTGTATTTACTTCTTAAATTATAAATGGCCTGCATATCCACCTCATTGAAAGTGGTAAGCATCGCAGTTTCATTTTTTACAGCAACTAAACGCTCGGCCACTTTGCGGCGCAACATAGATAGTTTTGATCTACTTTCACCTCGGCTTCCTGTGCCTGCTGTTCCCATAGAGGGTTTTGCCTGCACGGCATCTTCTTTGGTGATTCGACCATCACGACCTGTACCCTTTACATTTTTACTGTCAATCTCTTTTTCATCTAAGGTTTTTCTCGCCGCTGGGGAAGGAGTACCGCTCGCATAGCTTTTTTTATTCTGAGCTTGATCTGGAGTACTGGGCTTCGAAGATTCTTGCGTTTTGGCTTCTGCCTTTTCGTCTGTATCTTCCTTATCTAAATCTTTAGATTTCAGTTCTTTTTCTGCATCATCCCCGCTATCTTTCTCTCCAGATGTTTCTTTCTCCTTTGCCTCTTTTTTATCAGGGTCACCGCCTGGCTTTTCTGCGTCGGTATCAATGATGCAGACCACTTCCCCAACGGCTACGGCATCGCCTACTTCCGCTTTTAGCGTAATAATTCCGCTTGCTTCCGCAGGAAGTTCGAGGGTTGCTTTATCACTATCAACCTCTGCTATGGGTTGGTCTTTTTCTACATAATCACCATCTTCAACAAGCCACTGTGCGATTTCAACTTCGGTGATGGATTCTCCCGGGGAGGGGACTTTCATTTCTAAAGCCATAATTATCTGTATTATTTTTGATTGTGCAAAGGCCAAAAATCACCTTTGCTTTTTTAGTTGTTATTATCAATTTTAGGCCATTTCGACCTATTTTCAGGTCTTTTATTTGGATCCTGAGGAAAATACATCTTCAAGTACCCGCTGATGTCTTCTTTTATAACGGGCCGAGCTACCTGCTGCGGGTGCGCCATAAAATTTTCTGCTGCAAATCCTAAAGTTACGTGCTTCTGGAAGGTGCATCAATAAGTGGCTGTAGGCTCCCATATTACGCGGTTCTTCCTGAGCCCACACAATATCCTCAGCATTCTCATATTTTTTGATCGCTGCGCGGATTTCCTTTTTGGGGATAGGAAATAGCTGCTCCACCCGTACAAGAGCCACATTATCGCGACCTAGTTCTTCGCGCTTATCAAGTAAATCATAGTAAAATTTACCGGTGACAAAAACCAATGATTTTACATTTTTCGGTTCTGCATTGCCATCATCTATGGTCATCTGGAAACTTCCTTCGGCTAGTTCTTCTTTAGTCGAAATCACTTTCGCATGGCGCAACAGACTTTTTGGAGTAAAAACAATAAGAGGCTTTCTGAAGTTGGTCTTCATCTGCCTGCGCAATAAATGGTAAAAATTGGCCGGCGTCGTACAATCTGCAACATACATGTTATCTACGGCACACATTTGCAGATAGCGTTCCATACGTGCTGAAGAGTGTTCTGCACCTTGACCTTCATAACCGTGGGGCAACAACAATACCAGGCCATTCTGTAACTTCCATTTATCTTCTGCGGCAGAAAGATATTGGTCAATTATAATCTGTGCACCATTGCTAAAGTCGCCAAACTGCGCTTCCCAAATGGGCAAAGTGTTTGGACTCGCCATAGCATAACCGTAATCAAAACCTACCACACCATATTCAGATAACAGGGAGTTGAAAATATAAAAATGGCCCTGGTCGTCCTTGATATTATTGAGTAGTACGATCTCTTCTTCGCTTTCTTCTACTTTAATGACTGCATGGCGATGTGAGAACGTACCGCGCTCACTATCTTGACCAGTCATTCGTACGTCATAACCCTCTTTTAGCAAGCTGCCATAGGCTAATAATTCAGCTAGGCCCCAGTCTATTTTATTATCCTCAAAGTACATTTTCTTGCGCATTTCAACCAATTTTGAAATTTTGCGCATGAATTTTTTATCATCGGGGAGATGGGTGATTACCTTAGCAATTTCGCCAAGTGCCTCCTGATCAAAAGTCGTATCTACCGCAGTCATCATCTGCTCCTCTGTGGCCGGTTCAAAGCCTTCCCACTCATCTTGCATAATGGCGGTGATATGCGTGGTTTCTTCCTCTTTTGATTTTTCCAGTTTTTCTTCTAGACCTTCTTTATATTCATCTTCGAGTTTGGCTACATAACTGTCGTCAATAATGCCTTCCGCTATTAATTTTTTAGCGTAAATATCCCTAGGGTTATCATGTTTTGCGATTGCTTTATATAACTTGGGTTGGGTAAACCTGGGCTCGTCGCCTTCATTGTGCCCGTATTTACGGTAGCCCAACAAATCGATAAAAACGTCTCGACCAAATTCCATTCGGAAATCAAGCGCAAAAATGGCAGCGTGCACCACGGCCTCGGCATCATCCGCATTCACGTGCAGAATGGGCGATAAGGTAGTTTTGGCCACATCTGTACAGTACGTTGAAGAACGTGCATCCAGATAATTGGTCGTAAAACCTATCTGGTTATTAATGACAATGTGTATGGTTCCCTTTGTGGTGTACCCATCCAGCTGCGCCATTTGTATTACTTCATAAACAATACCCTGTGCGGCAATGGCAGCGTCGCCATGCACGATTATGGGCAGAACGTTATTTGGCTTTTCAATATGGTGCCTGTCCTGTTTGGCCCTGGTGATACCTTCTACAACAGCGCCCACGGTCTCTAGATGAGAAGGGTTTGGCGCGATATTGATATTGATTTCCTTACCGTTTTTGCTTTTCCGTTTTGAAGTCCAGCCGAGGTGATATTTTACATCACCGTCAAATATTTCCTGATCGTAATCCTTACCATCAAATTCGCTGAAAATATCCTTCGCGTTCTTGCCAAAGATATTGGTCAGGGTATTAAGGCGGCCCCGGTGTGCCATACCCATTACAAATTCCTGTACACCACGCTCGGCAGCTTCCTCGATAATGGCATCTACGGCGGGGATAAAGCTCTCACCGCCCTCTAGTGAAAAACGTTTCTGCCCTACATATTTGGTGTGCAAAAAGGTTTCAAAAGAAAGGGCCTCATTTAATTTTTTAAGGATGTGTTTTTTGGTTTCCGCAGAAAAATCGGTGTGGTTATCGTTTTTATTGAGTTTGTTCTGTATCCATTCGATCTCCTCTGGCTTCCGGATGTACATATATTCTATACCTATGGCATCGCAATAGATCTTTTCCAGATGATCAATGATTTCCTTGAGCGTGGAATTGCCAATGCCCAGAATCTGCCCTGCGGAAAATTGGGTACTTAAATCCCCTTGTTCAAGGCCAAAATTTTCTATGGCCAAAGTAGGGGTATATTTGCGGCGCTCCCGTACCGGGTTTGTTTTTGTAAACAAATGGCCTCGTGTGCGATAGCCGTCTATAAGGCGAACGACCTGAAATTCTTTTTCCAGATTATTAGGAATCGCAACGTCGCTGGCCTGACCATTTTGCAGGTGCGGGGCATCGGCAACATCAGCAAGTGTTTCACTCTCTTGAGCGCCAAAATCAAAACCTTGAAAAAAGGCTCTCCAACTAGGCTCTACACTATCTGGATGTTTGAGGTACTGATCGTATAATTCTGCGAAATATGCTGGCTGTGCAGCGTTAAGAAACGAAAATCTATCCATTATGTGGTATTGAATCTTTCAAATTTTTGGGCAAATATGTTGCAAAAATACAATTTTTAGTAGGTAAAGCGTTTGGGAATGTGCTTTTTTATAGTTTTTGTTAACGTTTATTTAACGATAAAAAGCTATCGATTTTCATAGTTTAACGCATTATTTTAAGATTAAAATTGGAGTGCTAAGGGTGTGAAAAACAGTTATATGATTTTTAAAAGTTGAAAATTTGTGATAGTATTTTTATTTGACAGTACAATGAGCGAACAGATGGCAAAGTTTGATTTATGGACCAGTTTTTTAAGGGGCAATGTTTCAGCCGAATTTTGAAAGTGGATATTTCTGTTACAGTATGAGCCGCGAGCTTTTTATAAATTTAGTCCTATTTTAAGGCTGAGCCAAAAGACTTAATTTTAGCGATACAAAGAAGGATCTTTACAATACAACGCTGTTTAAATTCGTACTGGTTCAGTGACTGAGTTCTTTAATAATGTGCTGTATAAGGCTGAAAACCGTACCAATACGTTGATGTTTTAAAACCTTTTTTAAGGTCCATTCTTTAGGGTTACCTTTTTTAATTCTCTTTGCAATATCAGCACACTGATGTTATGTGCAAGTTCATCTACACGTTGTACGGGCATGGCCTTGACCACGTTCTCGTCAATATCTATAACATAGAGCAAATTGAGATAACGTTCAAAATCTGAAATTATAAGCGCATAAATTGTGGCCAAGATATTGCGGCTCACCGAATTTATGGTTGTTCCCAGATCTAAATCTGATTCCAGTCCTGCACGGAAAAAATCTTTATGTAACTGCTTTATAAGCTCATTAAAATGGCCCTGATCTTTAGCTTCTTGAAGAATAGATTGTATTACGAGGTTTGAGGACAAGATATTTTGTTAAAGGCTATATTTTACGGTTTATCAGGCTTTTTCCGAGATCGCGTAAAACCTGCTTTTTTTCGTCGGAGACTTCTATTTTCTCCAGTTTTTCAAAAGCATGCTGTGTGTACAATGCAATTTGCTTTTGTGTGGCCTCCGCTGCGCCAGAATCTACAAAAAGTTGTTTTACAGTATTTATTTTTTCCGCAGGATCTTTTGGATCTATACTAAAAAGGTGACGAAGCTGTTGCGACATGCCAGGTTCTAGTTGAGCAATGGCTGTAAGGTATAAAAAGGTTTTCTTGTTCTCTATAATATCGCCACCTACTTGTTTTCCGAAACTTTTGGGATCACCAAAGGCGTCCAGAAAATCATCCTGCAATTGAAAAGCGATTCCAAGATCACGGCCAAAGGCGTAGATATTCTCGCAACAGCCCAAAGGCGCACCGGCCACAATGGCGCCCATTTTTAACGAAGCGCCAACGAGAACCGCCGTTTTAAATTCAATCATTTTTAGATATTCCGCAAGGGTGACATCATCGCGGGTTTGAAAATCAACATCATACTGCTGGCCTTCGCAAACTCTAATGGCGGTCTGGGTAAATAATTTTGCCAGTTCCCTAAAGGTTTCACCCTCATAATTTTCAAAGAGCTGGTAGGCATTTATGAGCATTGCATCGCCAGAGAGTATACCAGTGTTAACATCCCATTTTTCATGCACCGTTTCTTCGCCACGGCGCAGTGGTGCCGCATCCATAATATCATCATGCACAAGCGAGAAATTGTGAAAAACCTCTACCGCCAGTGCGGCGTCTAGCGCTTTGGAATATGAAGTTTCAAAAAGTTCTGCTGCGAGCAGGGTAAGTACCGGGCGTAAACGTTTACCGCCTATTTGTAGAATATACTGTATGGGTTCATACAGATTAAGGGGCTCTTGAGCAACAATCCGCTTATTCAAGTACTGGGTAAAAAGATCTGTATACTGGTCGATGGAACGCATGAAATAATTTTCGGTAAAAATAAAGTATTAAGCTTAGATACTGCCTTCATTCGGGCTAGCCCGCTACTTTTTATTAATAGTTGGATTAATATAAAAGGGCCAAATGTTAAATTTAAAAAATACTGCGGAAACTATTATAGTTTTTAAAGTTTCCTAATGTACATTTGCCGCTAGATGAAAGATGATATTTTAAGTACGGCAGCAAATCTTTTTTTAAACCTCGGTTTTAAAGGTGTCACCATGGATGATATTGCCCATGAAATGGGAATATCAAAAAAGACGATTTATGAGCATTACGATCATAAAACCGAACTGGTACAGGAGGTGAGCTTTTACCTTCTCAACCAGATTTTTGAGGGAGTGAATGCAATTATCAAACAAAATAAAAATCCCATTGAGGAGCTTTATGATATTAAAAAGTATGTTTTACAACATCTGAAGGGTGAAAAATCGTCGGCGGTACAACAATTACAAAAATATTATCCTAAAATTTACAAGGAGATCCACTTAAAGCAATTCAGTAATATGCAAAGCTGTGTCTGTGTTAATTTAACGCGAGGAATAGAGCAGGGGCTTTTTCGGAAAAATCTGGAGGTCGATTTTATTTCTCGTATCTATTTTATAGGGATAACCGGTCTTAAGGATGTTTCTATTTTTTCGGCTACAGAATTTCCTCCGGCAGCACTTCATGAGCAATATTTAGAATATCACCTTCGCGGGATCGTAACTTCAAAGGGGAGGGAGATTTTACTTCAATTAATAAACGTTAATCAAGATCTATGAGATACTTTTTCCTTGTAATTATAGGTTTTTGCATCTGCAGAAGCACTTTAGCTCAAGATAGCATAGTGCCGCAAACTTACCGTTTCAGTTTGCAAGAAGCTATTGTATATGGTTTGAAAAACAACTATTCGGCGCGCAATGCGACCACGGATATTGCTATTACACTAAAGCAAAAATGGGAGATAATTGCCCAGGGATTGCCGCAGATAGGTGCTGAGGTAAGCTACCAGAATCAGCTTATTCAACAGGTTTCTTTCATTCCGGCTCAGTTTTTTGATAGCAATGCTCCTGCCGGGGAATTTGTTCCCGTTCAGTTCAGTCCCAAACAAAATGTAGTCGCAAATGCTACGTGGAACCAGCTTATTTTTGACGGTTCCTATTTTGTGGGCATACAGTCAGCGAGAACATTGCTCCAAATTTCGGAAAACGCAAAGGTAAAGACCGATTTAGAGATCAAAGAAGGCATTACTTCTGCTTATGCTAATGTGCTTCTTGCTGAAGAAAGCCTGATGATTTTGCGGGACAATCTTAAAACGGTAAAGAAAAACCTGAGCGATACCGAGAAAATCTTTGAGAACGGCATGACCGAAGAAGAAGATGTAGAGCAGCTTAAAATCACGTATCTGGGGCTAGAAACAGACCTTAACAATACGGTACGCCAACTCGCGATCGCTTACGATATGCTGAAGTTGAGCATAGGTCTTCCCTTAGAGAATAAAATTGCGGTCACTGATGATCTGAAAGTTCTTGCCACAACGTACTACGATTTGCAATTGCTGAACAAGGAGATCGCAATTGAAGAAAATATAGATTACCGCATCGCCCAGGATCAAGCAAACCTTGCTGAGGTAGAAGTTAAACTCGAGAAAAGCAAAGCGCTCCCCACACTCACCGCCTTTGTTAATTATGGCGCACAGGCAAACGGCAATAATTTCACCTTTCTTAATGGTGATCAGAGATATTTTGACCAGTCCATTCTTGGTTTTTCGCTCAATGTGCCCATTTTTAGCAGTGGTCTGCGAAGTGCGCGCACCGCGCAAAAGGAACTGGCTTACAAACAACGCTTGGTAGATCTTGAAGAAATGAGCAACCAGGTAAAACTTGATATCGCCTCGGCACGCAATGATTATCAATTTAGCCTAGATAACTTTACCACACAGCAAAAAAACCTTGATCTCGCGCAGCGTATCGAGAAGAAAAATCAGACCAAATTTTTTGAGGGCATCGCCACTAGTTTTGAACTCAGCGAGGCGCAGCAGCAGCTTTTTCAATCGCAGCAAAATTATTTGCAGGCCATGCTTGAGGTGATCACCAATAAAGCGGCCCTTGAAAAAGAACTGGATACCCGAAAATCCCAACCCGAAAATCCCAAAAACTAAACCCTGAATTTGTTATGAAACAATTCTTAAAAATACTGTTCATAGGAAGTATGCTCATCGCCTGCGGCGGAAAATCCGACTCGGTAGATGCTGTCATCGATGATGGGAATTTAGCCCAGCTCAAAGCAAAGGAGAATGAACTTGCCGTACAACAAAGTGAACTCAAGCAAAAGCTGGACCGTCTCAACGCGGCAATTGCCAAAAAAGATCCCGTAAAGCGCAGTACACTGGTAAGCGTTTCAGTGTTAAAAGACACCTTGTTCAAGCATTATATAGAAGTACAGGGCAATGTACAGACCGATCAAAATATCATCATTTATCCTGAATTTTCGGGCATTTTGACCCAAATTTATGTCAAAGACGGAGAACGGGTACGCAAGGGACAGCGCCTGGCCAGAATAGATGACGGCGGACTAAGCAGTGAGTTGGCGCGCCAAAAATCCCAGGCCACATTGGCAAAAACGACCTATGAGCGTCAAAAACGGCTCTGGGATCAAAAAATTGGCTCAGAAATGAGTTTCTTGGAGGCTAAAACCAATTATGAAGCAACGCAAGCCGCAACAGATCAATTGAGCACGCAGATAGGTAAAACCATCATTATGGCACCATTTTCGGGCGTGGTAGATGATATTATTGCAGATCAGGGTGAGGTAGTGAGTCCAGGGCAAACGAGGATACTAAGACTGGTAAACCTTGATGATATGTATGTGAATGCGGCAGTGCCAGAAGCTTTTTTAGGAAAGGTACAAGAAGGTACAGAGGTAATTGTAGAATTAGGTTCACTAGGTAAGGATTACGCAGGTAAAATACGGCAGGTTGGTAACTTTATAAGTCCAGATAACAGGACTTTTGATGTAAAAGTAACAATCCCCAATCCAGATAAGGTGGTAAAGCCTAACCTCATCGCCACTGTTAAAATCAATGATTATTCCGCAGAAAATGCAGTTACCATACCAGCAAACATCATACAGCAAAATGCGGAGGGCAAAGGTATCGCCTACGTTTATGAACCTAAAACAGACAGTACAGGTATCGCAAAGCAGGTAGAGCTTGGTCAGGGTTATAGTTATAATGATCAGGTGGAGATTACCAGTGGGCTAGATGCAGGCCAGTCCATTATTTTAGACGGCGCACGCGCGTTGCGAGATGGGCAGCAAGTAGCCATAAAAGCGGCAAACCAGAACAAGAATTAAGAGAAGATGGCTAAAAACACCTACAAAGAATTCGGTATTTCCTCATGGGCGATAGACAACAAGATGACCGTATATGTCATTACGGCAATCATTCTGTTAAGTGGCATCGTGTCCTATTACTCCATGCCCCGGGAATCTTTTCCTGAAGTTATAGAGACCAAGATTTATGTGAGTTCCATAAATCCAGGGAACGCGGCCGAGGATGTTGAGAAGTTTATTACCGAGCCGCTAGAAGAAGAGTTTAATGATATAGGCGGGGTCAAGGAGATTTCCTCTACCACCTTGCAGGATTATTCCATGATCATCGTTGAGTTTGAGGAAGACGTTGATGTAGACGTCGCCAAAACAAAAGTCAAGGACAAAGTTGATCAGGTCAAGGCAGAAACCACTTGGCCCACACTCGATAATGGAGCAAAGGTGGAGCCGAATATTTTTGACCTAAATATTTCTGAGGAAATGCCAATTCTCAATATCAACTTTACCGGGGATTTTCAAGTACAGGAGTTAAAGGATTATGCCGAGCACTTGCAGGAAAAAATAGAATTGCTCCCGCAGATCAAGGAGGCCACCATCCGCGGGGCGGAAGATATGGAGGTGGAGATCGCTGTAGATGTATATAAAATGACCGCTTCAAAGGTAAGTTTTGACAATATTGTAAACGCCGTTCGGGCAGAAAACAATACCATTTCCGCAGGAAATGTAATCGTAAATGGCCAACGTAAAAATATACGCGTACTTGGCGAGATAGACAATCCCAAAGAGCTGCGCAACGTGGTCGTAAAACGCGACGGCGGCAATATTTTTCTCAAGGATATCGCGACCATAAACTTCAGGGAAAAAGATGCCACTACATTTGCGCGAGAATACGGCAAACCCGTGGTCATGCTCGATGTTAAAAAACGTGCCGGTAAAAATATGATCGAGGCGGTAGAGCAGATCAAGGAGATCGTGGCGCAGGAAAAGGACAATTACTATCCAGAATCGCTGCACATTTCCTTGACCAATGACCAGAGCATCAAAACGGCAAATCAGGTGGATGATCTGGTCAATAATATCATCTTTGGGGTTATTCTCGTTGTGGTGGTGCTCATGTTCTTCCTGGGCTTCCGCAACGCGCTGTTTGTGGGTTTTGCCATTCCGCTTTCCATGTTTATGTCGCTCACCATACTTTCCGCTTTTGGAATAACCTTAAATACCATGGTGCTTTTTGGCCTGGTCATGGGCTTGGGGATGCTCGTTGACAATGGGATCGTGGTGGTAGAAAATGTGTATTCACTGATGGATCAGGGCATGCCGAGGCTAAAAGCGGCCAAGCAGGGCATGGGTGAGATCGCCTGGCCCATCATTGCTTCAACAGCTACGACCCTTGCTGCGTTTTTTCCGTTGGGGCTTTGGCCTGGGACGATAGGTAAGTTTATGGTCTATTTCCCCATTACACTTTCGGTGGTGCTCAGTTCATCGCTTTTTGTGGCGCTCATTATCAACTCGATGCTTACCTCTCAGTTTATGAAGACCGAAGAGGAGGAACTTTCAAAGAAAAAATTGATTCGCAACAGTCTCCTTCTGGCCGGGGTGGGAATTATCATGCTAATAGCCGGTTTTGTGCTTGATATTGCCGGTTTTAGAGGGTTGGGCAATTTATTGTTGCTGTTTGCCATTCTGCTCTGGTGCTATAAATATTTTCTTGCCGGGGCGGTGCGCTACTTTCAGTTTAAATCCTTGAAAAAACTCGAGGAATTCTATGGGCGTTTTTTAAAATATGCGCTCCGCGGAAGAAAAGCGTATGTATTCTTTTTTGGGACATTGATCATGCTGGTATTTTCCTTTATACTTATTGGCATTGTACAGCCCAAAGTGTTGTTCTTTCCAGAAAATGAACCCAACCAGATCATTACCTACATAGAATATCCCGAAGGTACCGCAATCGAAAAAACAAACGCGCTTACCGAAAAAATCGAACAGCGCATCGTAGACGTGATCAAGAAATATGAAGTTGAGGACGGCTATAATTATATGGTGGAAAGTGCCATTAGCCAGGTAGGGCAGGGCGCTGGCAACCCGCAGACTGATGGTGGCCAGAGCAATGAAATGCCCCAGAAGGGTAAGGTAACGCTCTCTATGCGTGATTTTAAACTGCGCCGCGGGGTAAAAAGCAGTCAGGTGCTCTCTGAAGTACGGGAGGCCGTAAAAGGTTTTCCGGGGGCATCGGTAATTGTTGAGAAAGACGCCGCGGGCCCACCTACGGGATATCCCATTAATATTGAACTGAAAGGGGAAGATTATGAGCAGATGCTCGCAGCCGCTGAAAAAATGCGCGGTTTTATTGAAGATCTGGGTGTAGATGGTATTGAAGAACTTAAAATAGACGTAAATAAATCAAAGGCAGAACTTGGGGTGACCGTAAACCGGGAGAAAGCCGGCCAGCTGGGTATCACTACCAGTCAGGTGGGGCAGACACTGCGCCGGTCAGTCTATGGGGAGGAAATTTCCACGTATAAAGAAGGGGATGATGATTATGAGATCAACGTGCGTTTTAACGCTGATAACCGTTATGATGAAAATGTACTGTTCAACCAGCCGGTAACCTTCCGTGACAATGAAGGGCAGATCGTTCAAGTGCCCATCGCGTCGCTGGTGGACAGAAAATCGTCGGCAGCTTTCAGTTCGATCAAACGTAAAGATCTAAAACGCGTGATTACCGTTTATTCTAATGTGTTGCAAGGCTATAACCCCACCGAAATTGTAACCCAGCTCAAACAGGAACTCAACGGTTATGACCTGCCCGAAGGAATCAATTATTCCTTTACCGGCGAACAGGAGAAGCAGGCCGAAAACTTGAGTTTTCTACTTTTGGCATTGGGGATCGCAATGGGATCTATCTTGCTCATCCTCGTGGCGCAGTTCAACTCACTGTCTAAACCAATTATTATCCTCATGGCGGTGGTTTTAAGCCTTGTTGGGGTGTTTCTTGGCCTTATTATATTTGATATGGACTTTGTCATTATCATGACCATGATGGGTATCATTTCGCTTGCAGGAATAGTGGTGAACAATGCGATAGTACTTATAGATTACACGCAAATACTCATAGATCGTAAAAAAGAAGAACTGGGGCTTGAAGATGAAGAATTGCTCACACGTGAGCAGTATTTTACCATAATTGTAGCCGGTGGAAAATCACGTCTTCGTCCGGTATTATTGACGGCGATCACTACCGTTTTAGGGTTAATTCCACTCGCGGTAGGTTTAAATATTGACTTCTTTAGGCTATTTACAGATTATGAACCAGGTATTTATATAGGTGGCGATAACGTAATTTTCTGGGGCCCACTGGCTTGGACGGTTATTTTTGGCCTCGTATTCGCAACCTTCTTGACGCTTATAATTGTGCCCGTAATGTTCTACTTGGTCAATAGGGCTAAAGTTCGCTATGCGGATAATAAAAAAACCAAAGCAGATAGGAAGGCAGAAGCCCGGTTGAACTTAGAAAGTGAAAAGT
>Ga0314774_1000191_pt1 | contig 55099 bp, 51 predicted proteins | sample MetaGCBIA2018_FD_204515 | JGI IMG/M metagenome (GOLD analysis project Ga0314774, IMG submission 204515) | Cryopeg brine microbial communities from Beaufort Sea near Barrow, Alaska, United States - CBIA 2018 | ecosystem: Environmental > Aquatic > Marine > Coastal | place: USA: Alaska | collected... | reverse complement strand
TTTGAACCTGCATTCCGTCTCCGCCACCAATACTTTTATACGGATAATCGCCGCTGGCTTCCCATCTTTTAGAAGCTTTGTAATTACTTGGTCCATGCCACACACCATTGTCCTGCAAACCGCCATAGACATGATATGGTTTTTGATTGTCTACATTTACAGAGTAAAACTGCCCAACGGCGGGTTGGTTATTTTTAATCCAGTTTTTGCCATCATCATAAGTAATGTTAACGCCACCATCATTTCCGTTGATTAAATGCCCTTCCAAATTTGGATTTACCCATAAAACGTGGTGATCAGAATGAACATTTTCCTGATCCATGGAAATAAATGTTTTTCCGCCATCATCCGATTTCAAAAGAGGCACGCCTCCAATATATATTTTTTGCTGATTTGAAGCGTTTACTGCAATAAGGCCAAAATAATAGCCATAGGAGCTGTAAACATCATCTAAATAATTTTCATGCGTTTTTTTCCAGGTTTTTCCGCCATCTTCCGATTTGTAAACTTCTGCGCCAATGACTTCAGAATTTAACAAAACATAATTTGCGTCTTCTAAGTAATTTTTCAAGTCGCTAGGTTGAATTTTTCCTTTTTTAACCAACAATTTCACACTTTCTGAAGTATACTTCTTATCAAAATTATTGTCCTTTAAATAGGTGTTCAATTTTTCGTCTTCCAATTTCAAAAATTCATCAACACTCATTTCTTTGAAATCATTCTTTTTCAAACCTTCACCTTCCTCTTTTTTCTCTTCAGGCCTTCTGTTTTGATTGTCGAGCAAAGCATAAATGACCTCATCATTAAAAGTTGCCAATCCAATTCGTCCAACACCGCTTCCTGTAGGAAAACCACTTTTTTCATCAGTTAGTTTTATCCAGGTTGCGCCGGCATCGCTACTTTTATAAATGGCTGAATTTTCTCCGTCGCCATCAAAATTCCAAGCCTTTCTTACTCTTTCCCAAGAAGCGGCATATAAAATATTCGGATTTTTAGGTGAAGCACTTATATCTATAATTCCGGTGTTTTCATTTATAAATAACACATTTTTCCAGGTTTTCCCTCCATCAAAAGTTTTAAAAATACCACGCTCGGCGTTTGGTGTGTACAAATGGCCAATTGCGCCAACAACAACTTCATCCGGATTATTTTTGTTGATAATTATTTTGCCGATATGTTGAGAATCGGTCAATCCAACATTCACCCAAGTCTTGCCTTTATCGGTACTTTTTAAAATGCCAATTCCTGAATAGGAAGAACGCGAAGAATTGCTTTCACCTGTTCCAATCCAAATAGTTTCACTGTTCCAATCAACAGCAATAGCGCCCATATTTTGTGTTGGCGCATTTTCAGCTACTGAAGTAAATGAAGTGCCATTATTGTTTGTGTACCACAAACCACCGGAGGCGTAAGCTGCATAAAATTCTGAAGGATGATTTGGATTTATGGCAAGATCCACAATACGGCCACTCATAACAGAAGGTCCAATATTTGTGAATGGCACATTTTTAACCAGTGTGTTTTGGGCATTAATTCCGATAATAAGAAATAAAAAACTTGTAAGGATTGTTAGTTTTTTCATTTTTGAAAGTTTGGGTTTAGAATTAAAATTTATAAATATACAATTATTTCAAAATTACAGTAGGTTCTCTTACCAATAAAAAAATTCTTAATGAAGAAGTAAAAAGTTGTATTTGAGCTGAATCCTATTCAAATAACCTGTCACTTTTCATAGAAAATGAAATTGTACTTTTTTTAAATATTTAAGTATATTTGTTTTCAACAATAAATTCAAGTCTTATTTAAAGCGTTAATTAATACCTTATTCATTATTATGAAATATTTAAATTTCTTTTCAAAAACAATTTCTTTACTGCTCTTACTGTTTCTAATTTCTTGCAACACTACCAAAAAATTCACAAAAGATCAAATTCCTGCTATGAAAATGGATATAGCTTACCTTGCTTCTGATGAATTGGAAGGACGTTTAATAGGATCAAAAGGTGAAAAATTAGCTTCTCAATACATTTCTGAACGATATAAAAAACTGGGTCTTTCAGGAATTGGCAATACAAATTCTTATTTTCAGGCTTTTGAAGTAAAACCAAAAGTAAATCCTCATAGTATGAGTATGGATACTGCTACCATTATTGGCCATAATGTTGTTGGTTTTTTAAATAATAAGGCTAAAAAAACAGTTATAATTGGTGCACATTACGATCACCTGGGTTATGGTGAAATGGGAGGGTCTTTGTATGCCGGAATAGAAAAACAAATACATAACGGCGCCGATGACAATGCAAGTGGCATTGCCGCTATGCTCGCAATTGCGGAAAGGGTAAAAGCAAAAAAATTGAAAACCTATAATTATTTATTTTTAGCATTTTCTGGTGAGGAAGAAGGGCTTTGGGGATCAAATTATTTTTCAAAAAATCCTACTGTCGACTTTAAAAATGTGGCTTTTATGATTAATATGGATATGGTTGGCAGACTGGATGAAGAAAAACGAATCGCCATTCATGGAACTGGTACAGCGCCCGTTTGGGACAATGTAATAGACGCTATCAAGGTTCCTGAATTTAAGATTAAAAAACACGAATCAGGAGTTGGACCTTCTGACCATACTTCATTTTACCTTCAGGATTTGCCTGTTTTGCACTTTTTTACCGGACAGCATGAAAATTATCACAAACCAAGTGATGATGCTGAATTGATTAATTATGCCGGCCTTGATTTGGTTGTTGACTACATAGAAAATCTGCTGAGCATTATGAACGACAAACCAGCGCCTATATTTACTAAAACAAAAGACGAGTCTACATATGTACCTTCTTTCAAGGTGACTCTTGGTGTAATTCCAGATTATTTATACAATGAAGCAGGAATGAGAATTGATGGTGTTAGCGAGGGAAAACCGGCATTTAAGGCAGGATTAATCAAGGGAGATATTGTGAGAAAATTGGGTGATTTAGAAATTGTTGATATGATGAGTTATATGCAAGCGCTCAGCAAGTTTGAAAAAGGACAAACAATTACTATTACCGTAGAACGAGACGGAAAAATACTGGAAAAAGAGCTTACCTTTTAAAAAATATTTTTCCTGTTATTTCTTTTGACTCCGGTTGGAGTCTCAAAAAAGAACCAATAAAAAACCTTGTTCAAATTGCTTGAACAAGGTTTTTCTATTTTTAAAAGTGTCAGCACTATTTATTCTTCATTGTGCTTTTTATTGCTTATTTCTTTTAAGCCGGCAACCACAACTAAAACGATGACAGCCAAAATAGTGATCCATGCCCACATTGGAAATACTGGCGTTTCTCCACTTCCATAAGAGTGCATTCCTTTTGTAAAGTAATAATTCACACCAATAAAGGTCATTAATACAGATCCAAATCCAAAGATAGAAGCCAAATTAAAAATAAATTCCCCTTTAATTTTCGGTGCCAGTCTTAAGTGTAAAATAATGGTATACACAACAGTAATAACCAATGCCCAAGTTTCTTTTGCATCCCAGCCCCAATAACGGCCCCAAGATTCATTGGCCCAAACACCGCCAAGAAAAGTACCTACTGTTGCCAAGAAAAGGCCTATGGTTAAATTCATTTCGTTGATATAGGTTAATTCTCTGGTAATTAATGAAAGACGCTTTGCATTTTTAGGCGTTTTAAATAGATAGATAGTCATATTAAAAAGTCCTAAAACAAACCCAAGTCCTAAAAATCCGTAGCTAATGGTTAGTGTCGCTACATGGATAATTAACCAGAACGATTTCAATACAGGTTGAAGATTAGTTAATTGCGGATCATAACTGCTGTGACTCGCTGTCATTAAAGTAAAAAATGCCAATAATGAAGTTGCAGCCAAGGTGATTTTTGAATAGCGCATAAAGCTGAATCCAGCCAATAAACTTGCCCACGAAACCAGAATTAAGGCTTCATAACCATTGCTCCAAGGTGCGTGTCCGGATAAGTACCAGCGCATTCCCATTCCATAAGTGTGGTATATAAAAGCCACTGCCAATATCGAAATACAAATATTCAACGACCATGTCAATAATTTGCTCTTTTGGGATCGAAGATTGTCAACAAAAGCAAGAAATAAAAGCAATACACTTAATAAAGCGTACACATTCTTTAAGTTGATAAATATATTAGACTTGTTGTAGCTAATTTCACTTTTAATTTTTGCTTCCGTAGGAATAATTTCTGAGGATGAACTTTGTCGTTGAATGGTTTTGATATAGCCCAATAATTTATCTGCTCTCGAATAATTACGTGTTTTGGTGGCTTTGACAACTTCCGTAAAATAAGCTTTCATAATACCGCTATAATTCAAAACCGGCAATTGTAAATCGTCATTAATTATTTTCAGGCTGCCAGTTAATTCCTGTTGTGCCAATTTATCGTCCCAACTTACCCATTTGTTATTTTCTGAGTTTTGAACAGGAAAAATATCCAGCATACTCCCTTGAAAAGTCATCATAAACACCTCCAAGCGCTCATTCACTTTGATAATTTCCTTGTCAAACTTATTGCGTTCGGCATTAGGTTTTCTAAAAGCTATTTCAGCAAATGATTGCAATCTATATTGTCCTTTTTCATCAAAAAACTGATTAAAAGACGCATATTTTCCAGTAACACCTATAATATCAGTTACCGCTTTTTCGCTTACATAAATAATTTTTTGATTTTTCCAGAATTCTACATTCAAAGGCAAATCCAAAAAAACCTGAATGGAAGTCATTTTGCCTCTTCCGGGAATTTTAAATTTATCCTTTCTTGAAATTTTATGCATCACGTCAACAGCCAATGTGTGCACTGGTGCAAATCTGCCTTCATAAGTTTGAACAATCACTTCCCCAAATTTATCAGCATGTTCAGCACTTGCCGAATAGGTGTTTGTTTGGTGTTCTCTACTTTGCGGCTCTTGCAGCTGTGCAAAAAGACCAGTAGTGCTCACAAGCATTAAAACCAATACCGTTAAGGCTTTTCTTTGCTCCCGAAGTTGTTTTATTTTACCCATTAAATCCCAATACCGTGAATTTTTGTTAAACAAGGTCCAAACAAAGCCTAAAATCATTAAGATATAACCCAAATAAGTAATCAAGGTTCCCCAATAATCATGATTTACAGACAGCACTGTTCCTTTTTCATCCTGATCATAAGACGATTGAAAAAATCGATAGCCATCATAATCCAACACATTGTTCATGAAAATTCGATGGTTTAATCTGACGTCTTTTCGTTGGTCAATTAAAGTTACTTCACTGGCGTAAGATGATGGGCTCATAGAACCTGCGTATCGGTCGAGTTCAAATTTATTGAGATGTAAAGAAAATGGCAAAGGAATTTTCTTTGCCCCATAGGCAAGTTTCAAATTCACTCCCTCTAAAGGAACCTCTACAAAATTTTCAATATATCCTGGCCCTCCCAAGACTGTCACTTCTTTTGATTTTCCATTGTAGGTTACATCCAAAATTAAAGCCTCAGAACCATTTTGTGCGACGTCACTTTTAACATATTTTACTTCAACATTCTTATATATTTTAGTTAAAACCAACTTCATTCCAAGTCCTTCAGGCTCATACAATTTCATTGGGCTAAATGCGCCCAAACTGTCTTTAGGAATAAATTCTTCCGCCATATCCGGCATCGCTGCCGTTTTTATTTTTGCAGGGAAACTAACAAATAACTGATTTGCAGTTCCCGTTATTTTTAAAGCATCGGGACGCGTATTGTTGTTAAAAGAAATGGGAAAGTTATGGCTCATTTGAACTTCCCCATCTTTAATTTGAATATCATCTTTATGTCCGTCAACACTTATGGTCAATGCAAGCATTGTAAAACCGCCTTCCTTTGCTTCAGTATAGGTTTTCTTGGCATTTTTAAAATAATCTTTATATTTTATTTCTATGCTTCCTTTACTGGGAGCTTCAACTTCCACTTCAAAAGAATTATCCGTAATCATCCCAAAGGACAACTTCTTGTCAAGAGCAAGTTCCTTTTCGCCGTCATTTACCCTAACATTCAAATAAGTTTCGTCGCTAAAAATATAATCAACCGAACTTCCTTCGCGAATAGCCATTTTCCCTTCAAATCCATAATAGCGGGTTACGCCTCCACCAATAATCATTACAATAAAAGAAGTGTGAAAAATAAATCCCGACATTCTTTTCCATGTAAACAAATTGTATCGTTTAACGCTTCCATAAAAATTGATAATCATCAAGACCATCAAAACTTCGAACCATATTGCATGATACACCAATATTTTGGATGTAATGGTGTCATAAGAATTTTCAATAAAAGTAGCCGCTCCCATGGCTATTGCAAATATTACCAATAGACCGAGCGTTGTTCTGGGTGAATAAAGTATGTTTAATAATTTTTTCATAATAAGTCGTAAAATTCATTTTTTATCTGTAGCAAAAGTAACACAATAAAGCATTACCAAAAGTGACAATTGTCAGTAAATAAATGGTAAATTCCTACATATTTTACCAATCCAATTAATCCTATTGAGCCCATTTTTCTTTATTCAAAATTTTAGAATATTCAAGTTATTGCCCTAATATTGTATTTATGCTACTTAATTCACAAAAAAAAATATTCAAAATAAACTGTCTTTTATCTGATTATTGAATTCTGTCCGCATTAAAAAACCATAGAAATAAAAGCCTGCTTTCGCTTCAAATTCATAACTTTGTGAATATTCGTGTTCAAAAAACTTAAATTGATGAAATGCCCCAGCAAAACATTTTAACAAGCAATATTAATTTTTTGAGTATTCTACGGAACCATTAATAAACAAATAAATATATTCAGATGAAATACCATCCTATTAATAATCAGCTTTTTATTAAAAACAGGGCAAAGTTTATTGCTCAAATGAAACCGAAATCAATTGCGATTTTTAACTCCAATGACATTTTTACACCGGGAGCCGACAGTACTTTGCCGTTTGAACAACATAGCGACATTCTATACTTAAGCGGTGCTGACCAGGAAGAAAGTATACTTTTGCTTTTTCCTGATGCCATTAATGAAAATCATCGAGAAATCTTGTTCTTGACAGAAACAAATGAACATATTGCCATTTGGTATGGCGCAAAATATTCTAAAGAAGAAGCAACAAAAGTTTCGGGCATAAAAACCATTTACTGGCTTTCGGAGTTTGAAAAAGTGTTTTATGATTTAATGACAGAAGCCGAAACCATTTATTTTAACACAAATGAACATTACCGCCAGTCTGTTGAGTTGGAAACAAGAGAAGACCGTTTCATTAAAAAATGCAAAGCAGATTTCCCTGCTCATAAATGGGAAAAAAGCAATCAGATATTGCAAGAAATTCGAGGCGTAAAAGAACCCGAAGAAATTGAAATTATCCAAACTGCCTGCAATATTACCGAAAAAGGCTTCCGCAGAATTTTACAATTCATAAAACCAGGGATTATGGAATATGAAATTGAAGCCGAGTTTATGCACGAATTTCTAAAAAATCGTTCTGATGGTTTTGCTTATACGCCCATAATTGCCTCTGGTTACAGTGCCTGTGTGTTGCATTATATTGATAACAATAAAGAATGCAAGGACGGAGACTTGATTTTAATGGATGTTGGCTCCGAATATGCGAAGTATTCTAGCGATATGACTCGAACTATTCCTGTAAACGGACGATTTACCGACAGACAAAAAGCGGTTTACAGCGCTGTTTTAAGGGTTAAAAAGGCTGCAACAAAAATGTTAACACCAGGAGTTCTTTGGGCTGAATATCAAAAAGAAGTGGGGAAAATAATGTCTTCTGAATTAATTGGGTTAGGATTGATTGATAAAGCGGACGTGAAAAATGAAAATCCGGATTGGCCAGCCTACAAAAAATATTTTATGCACGGAACGTCCCATCATATGGGATTGGACACGCACGATTATGGCGCCTTAAAAACACCTATGAAAGCCGGAATGGTTTTTACCGTTGAACCGGGAATTTACATTCCTGAAGAAAATATGGGCATTAGAATTGAAGACGATGTGGTAATTCAAAAAACAGGCGAACCTTTTAACTTAATGCGCAATATTCCTATTGAAATTGAAGAAATTGAGGAATTGATGAATTCTTAAGAGTTTATATTTTGCTTAACTATAAATTGAAAAAACTCGAAATATAATTTCGAGTTTTTTATTGCAATTTTCCTTGTAAATAATTTTAAGTTTCTGGCTTTAATAACCCCTTACAAACACCAAAAACAATATTTAATATTCCTTGGGAGGCAAATGTATATTGCTTCTTTCTAATAAGAAAACTTAACTACTCTATATTCATAAATATAGACTGTTTGTTTATGAATTTATACTGAATAATATCTTTTTCGCACAGGTCAGTATTATTTATTTAATTTTAATACACAAAAACAAAGATATCTAAGATTTAATGTCCAATCAAAGTCTTTCAATTCAAAATACCTATTTTTGTTCGGAAAAAGAATATTAAAAAAATTAATGAAAAAGAATACTACCTTCATAAATAGAACTGGGCTTTTAAAATTTATAACGCTATTCGTGTTTTTAGTTTGTATTCAAATAGGCTATTCGCAAAAGTCTGAAATTTTCAACATTCCAGACTCTTTAAAAACCAAAACATACGATGAGCTTTTCAAAGGATTAAACTCAAGTTTTAATGACACTATTAAAGAAAAAATCTATGCAAAAACCTATTTACACAAAGCCAAGAATGAAAATGATACTGTAAGAATAGCCAATGCTTACACTCAATACGCCACACTTAATCACTCAAAAAACTCATATTCAGTCTTAATTTATGCTGACAGTATTATAGCGCTTACTAAAAATAATGAAAGTGTTCAATATCCCGGTTTTGGTTATATGCTAAAAGGAATGTTTTATTTTGAAATTGGCAATTATGAAAAAGCATTGGGAAATTACTTGATTGCCAATAAATATGCCCTCAAATATAACAATATTGATCAACAATTTTATATAAATAATAAAATTGGGCAACTAAAAAACTTATGGGGAAACTATGGAGAGGCTTTGGAATTTTTTAAAACCCAACTACAATTATTAGAACAAAATAAAATTGATATTAAAAACCCCCAATCTTCCTACTCAAACCTGCTTTTTAATTTAACAAATTCATATGTATTAAGTAAAAAATTAGATTCGGCATTAATTTATGCCAAAAAAGGGATTCATGAAAGTTTGGCAATTAATGATTCTGCCGGATATTACAGTTTTGTTGGCCAAACAGGTTATATTGCTTATTATCAAAATAATTTTAAAATAGCGCTTGACAGTTTAAATAAAACATTGCCTTATCTAACATCCCATAATGCACTTTTCAATTACCATTATTACTTGGGCAATATTTATTGGAATAATGATGATGATAAGGCCTTTTTTCACTTCTCCAAAGCAGATTCTATCTACAACATAACTCAAGATGTTGTTCCTGAAGTTAGGGATATTCAAGAATACTTCGTTAGCTTTTACAAAAAAAATAATGACATTAATAATCAATTAAAATATATTGACCGCCTTTTACACATTGATAGCATTATTAAACACAATTATAAAAATTTGAATGAAACGCTCATTAAAAAATATGACACTCCAATTCTTATTGCTGAAAAACAACATATTATTAACAGCTTAAACCAAAGCCAAAAAAAATCATCTCTAATTATTTTTATACTGGCCAGTATATTTATTATTGCTTTAGCTTTTCTTATTTGGTTCTACAAAAAACAACGCATTTATCGGGAAAAATTTAACAAACTTCTTTTAAATAAACAAAAAGAATCCCTTAATAAGAAAGCTATCAAAAAGCCTTCTTTAGAATTAAGTGGTATTTCTTTGGAAATAGTAAATTCAGTATTACTAGCATTGGGTGAATTTGAAAATAGCAATGGATTTTTAGACCATCACCTAACTTTAAATAGCTTGTCGAAAACGTTTAATACAAATTCTAACTATTTGTCAAAAATTATTAATTTTTATAAAAAACAATAGAGGTGTCTACTTAGCTACTTATGATAATTTCCTTATAACTAGTACTTTTACTTTTCACCATTCTGTTAATTAGGTTATCAAAAATGGTTTGTTTGTGTTTAGACCTGTTTAATCGATAGCTATATTCGTTTAAATATTTTTCAATATGCTCATCATGCATCCAAGAATATACACTTCTCAGACCTGCCTTTAGTTGATGAATTATTGTATTCATTTCAAAAAAGTCAGATACATTACTTTTAATTTGAGTAATATTATAGTCCTTTTTTAAGGGCTGATAACCTTTCCATTTATCGGTTGTGATTTTTGCATCATTTGAAATATGACTCACAAAAATCTTACTTAATTCTTTAGATGAATAATTATCAATTCTTTTAAAGTAAGCTCGTTTTACTCCTCGCTTTTTATCGATTTCTACTGCTGCAACAACCTTTTTCTTTTTACTGTTATTACTCCTTCCTTGCTTCAAATCTTCTTTTCCTCCATAAACAAACTCATCCACTAAAACATGACCTGTAATAGGGTATAACTCACTGCTTTTCATTGCTAATCGTACTTTGTGCATAAATAACCAAGCTGTTTGACGACTTATATCTAAACGTCTTGCCATTTGTGAAGAGGAAACACTTTTTGTTGCACAACTCATCTCAAAAACAATCGTAAATGCTTTTCGAATACCAAATTTGACTTTATGAAACAACGTATTTGCAGTTGGACTCTCTATATGATGACACAAATTACAATCTCTAGCATAGTTGAATTTGCGAATGGTACATTGGGTATTATTACATTTTTTACATTTAAAGCCATCTTGCCATTTAATCTTTGCCAAATAAAACAAACAGTCTTTATCTGTTTTATAAGTATCAAAAAAATCAATGATACTCTCGCTTTTAAAATTTTCCATTCTAAATATATTTTGGATTAAAGATAAGTAACTATATTGACACCTCTAAAAAACAAAATTTCAGCTCCTATATTTCAGATTTAAGGATAGATTACTGCATTAAACAATTAAAAACAAATGAAACCTTCAGAAAATATTCTATAAAGGCCATATCTTTTGAACTGGGTTATAATAATGCAGAATCGTTTTCAAAAGATTTTTATAAAAAAACAGGAATATATCCTTCCTATTTTATTCGAGAATTTGAAAATCAGATATAGAATTAAAGCAAAAAGCCCGAAACTAAGTTTTGGGCTTTTTCTATTAACCAAATAATTATTCCTTCATAGAAATTTAAGCGGGAACACTATCAAAAATATAGCGGTTTAAGCATTTTAATGCGGTTATTTTATCACTTGTGTTTACCAAAAGCGAAATATTGTTGTTGCTCCCCCCGTAAGAAATCATTCGAACGGAAATATCCTGCAACACCTTGAAAAGTCGGTGCGTTTCGTGATGCTGCACCACCAAATGACCAACCAAACAAATAATACTTTGCTGTTTGTCCACTTCAACCGTAGAAAACTTTTCCAATTCTTCTAAAATTGAAACCAAATTTTTATCGTCATCAATAGTCAATGAAACTGCAACTTCAGAAGTGGTAATCATATCAATTGAAGTCTCATATTTCTCGAAAATTTCAAAAACTTTTTTCAAAAATCCGTGTGCTAACAGCATTCTTGCTGATTTAATTTTTATCGCGGTAATGTTATCTTTTGCTGCTATGGCTTTGATACCCTCTCCTTTAAAATCAATGGAAATCAGTGTTCCGTAGGAAGCCGGATCCATCGTATTTTTTAAGCGCACCGGAATATTGGCTTCTCGGGCAGGCATTACCGTTTGCGGATGCAATATTTTTGCCCCAAAATAGGCCAGCTCAGCTGCTTCATCAAATGATAAGTTTGAAATGGCGTGCGTGTTTTCAACAAATCTAGGATCGTTGTTATGCATTCCGTCAATATCAGTCCAAATTTCAACTTCATCTGCATTCACTACCGCACCAATGATGGTCGCTGTATAATCGCTGCCTCCGCGTTGTAAGTTCGCTATATCCCCATAAGCGTCCAGGCAAATAAAACCTTGGGTGATGTAAATATCAGAAGGCGATGATTCCTTAATTATTCGATATAAATTTTGTTTGATGTAAAAATTATCGGGGTCGTTTGTTTTATCGATTCTCATAAAATCTAAGGCCGGCAATAAAATGGCATTTAAACCTTCCTGATTTAAATATGCCGCAAAAATATAAGTAGATAACAATTCGCCTTGGGCAACTATTTTATTGTAAAGCAGTTGAGAGTAATTTTCCAAAGTTAGGGCTTTTAAAAATTCAAAAACGCTCTCAACATAAATTTCAACATCTTGTTTTAACGCAACATTCTGCAACAAATCATTTAAAACTAACTTATATTTTTCGTGTAATTTTTCAATATTTTGAAGCGCTTCTTCTTTACTGTCATTTTTTATAAGCGCTGAAATTTCAACCAAGGCATTGGTGGTACCTGACATTGCTGATAGCACAACTATCTTTTTTTCCTTGTCGAAAATAATATCTTTTACGCGTTTTATGTTCTCAATTGAACCTACCGATGTCCCTCCAAATTTTAAAACTTTCATCTGTTTAAATTTGATTTTTTAGCGGTAACAAATGCTGTTCGCCATTAATAATTCCTTTATGTGTCAAAATTTGAAATGCTCGTTTCATTTTATGTTTATTTTTTATGTTACAAATTTAGAATCATTTTCAACTTTGTGTCTTTATTTAAAAATAATATACTAATTTTGCACAAACTGTTAAATATTTAACAACATGAAGACTATTGCAACCTGTGTTGAAGAAATCTTGGTTTCACAACCATTTTTAGAAGATGCCCTAACCCGAAATATCTTAAATTTCAGTGCGCTATCAGAAGAGTTGAGAGAACCCATTTCAAAAATGTTGCGCAAACCAGTAAAATCCGGAGCCATTATGATGGCTTTACGACGATACAGTCCGCCCAAAGAAATGGCCAACAAAATTAAACTGAATCAAGTTTTGCAAAATTTGGGCGACATCACCGTTCGTTCAGACATTTCAGATTATACGTTTAAAAATTCGGGCAGTTTAATCAATGGTCATTTAAAAATGCTGGAAGTTATCAAGGAAGATTCTCATATTTTTTACACATTTACGCGTGGCGTTCATGAAAGCAATGTCTTAATTACAACTGCCCTAAAAAAGCAAATTGAAGAAAGCTATAAAAATGAAATTTGCACTACAGTTCAGGACAATTTATCGGCTATAACAATAGGTTTACCAAAAGAAAATACCAAAATTGCAGGATTGTATTACCAATTTTTTAAACGCTTGGCCTGGGAAGGAATCTCTCTTTATGAAGTGCTTTCAACCACCAATGAATTTACCATTTTAGTCGAGGATAACGTGGTAGACAAGGCCTTTTCAGCCATAAAAGGATTGAAAAACTAAGGTACTCTTTTCAAAATAATATATTTTTGAACTATGAACTTGCTTTATAAAAATACCAACATCCATTTTACTTCAATCGGAAAAGGCAATGTAGTAGTTTTATTGCACGGGTTTTTGGAAAATAGTTCCATGTGGGAAGCAGTTGCAAAAGAACTAGCCAAAAAAAACAGGATTATTTGCATCGATTTATTGGGCCATGGAAAAACTGATAATCTGGGTTATATTCATTCCATGGAAGACCAGGCACACGTGGTGAAAGCGATATTAAACCATTTGCATTTAAGAAAATATGTGTTCATCGGACATAGTATGGGCGGTTATATAGCGCTTGCTTTTGCAAAATTATTTCCTTCAACTATTAAAGGATTGTGTTTAATGAATTCAACGGCTTTGCCCGATTCAGAAGAAAAAAAAATAAACAGAGACCGGGCAATAAAAGCAGTAAAACAAAATCCAAAACTATTCGTTAGAACTGCCATTCCTCTGCTTTTTTCAGAAAAAAACAGGGAAATATACCTCAAAGAAATTGAACAAATTACCCAAGAAGCTTTGAAGCTTTCACCTCAAGGAATTGTAGCGGCTTTAGAAGGAATGAAAATTAGAAAAAACCTGACTTCCATTTATAAAACTTCAAAATCCCCATTACAATTGATTGTAGGAAAACAAGATCCTGCGCTCGATTATGAATCGTTAATCAGCCATACTAACAATACAAACGTAAAAGTGATTGAATTTCCTGACGGACATATGAGTCATATTGAAGATAAAAAAGACCTCATTTCAGCTTTATCTTCTTTTATTAAGATATGTAAATAATTAGAAAATAAGCTGTCATTCTGATTTTGATATCGAAATACAGAATCTCTTCATTCAATAGTTATTATATTTTTAGACTGCACAAAAAATTACAACACAACTTAAAATATTACTTAATTTCTGCTATTCCCCAATAATTAAAACTGGTAGGCTTCCACCCAGGAATATACATTTTTTCGAGTTTTATTATTTTAAATCCGTTACTCTCAATAATAAGTGGAATATCTCTATTTAAGTTACAGCCGCCTCCTATTTTTTTCCAAAATGGGTTCAGGATATTTTGCCATCGTTCTATTTCTATATTGGGTGCTTTTCCATGTTCACAAAATAGTAGTTTTCCGTCTTTTTTAAGAACCCTTTTTACTTCATCCAAGGATTTACCGGTATCTTGAATAGTGCACATCGCATAAGTAATTACTACCGTATCAAAACTATTGTTGTCTGCTGGAATATTCTCGGAGAAAGCCTCAATAAAATCGAATTCAAAAGCTAAAGTATTTATATTAAAACTGCTTTTATTCCAAATATCAACGGAAGGATCAATTGCCGTTAGGTGGTTCACATTCCTTTTATCGTAGAATGGCAAATTTAATCCTGTCCCAATGCCTATTTCCAAAACATTGCCGCTTGCAAGCGGTACTATTTTTTCACGTTGCATCATGCTAGATTTTTGTTTACAGGCCCAATCTATAGCATTTGGAAGAATATATTTATCGTAAAGGCCCATATTGACAAAGTTTCTGTGTTATTAATTTTTAATAAGGCTTTTCATTATTTATTCCTCAAAGCATTCCAGCCTTGGGCCGTTAACTTTATTTGTTGACCTGCACGTGTCACTAAATTTACGCCTGCACGCTCTTCGGTAATATGACCAATTACGGTTAAATGCGGATTCCCTTTAATTTTTGGAAAATCAGTTTGTGAAACGGTAAACAACAGTTCGTAATCCTCACCTCCGCTTAAAGCTATGGTGGTGCTGTTTAAATCGAATTCTTCACAGGTTGAAATGACTTGAGGATCTAATGGGATTTTTTCCTCATATACATTACACCCTACTTTAGATTGTGTACAAAGATGTAATATTTCAGAAGAAAGTCCGTCAGAAATATCAATCATAGCTGTTGGTTTTACTTCCAAAGCTGCAAGTAATTGAACCATGTCTTTTCTGGCTTCAGGTTTCAACTGCTTTTCAATTAAATAAGTATAATTGGCTAAATCGGGTTGCGAATTTGGATCCACTTCAAAAACCCTTTTTTCACGTTCCAACACCTGCAATCCCAAATATGCTGCCCCCAAATCGCCGGTTACCACCAGCAAATCGTTTGGTTTTGTGGTATTTCTATACACAATATCCGCTGCTTTTGCTTCGCCAATTGCGGTTATGCTAATCAGCAATCCTTTGGTAGATGAGGTAGTGTCTCCACCAACCAAATCAACACCATAAATTTTGCATGCCAAATGAATTCCTGCATATAATTCTTCAACTGCTTCCAAGGGGAATCGATTTGAAACAGCGATTGAAACCGTAATTTGGGTGGCAATTCCATTCATCGCATAAATATCGGAAACGTTTACCACAACCGCTTTATAACCCAAATGTTTCAAAGGCATATAACTTAAATCAAAATGCACACCTTCAACCAATAAATCGGTTGTCACCAATATATTTTTGTCCTTAATATCTAAAACTGCAGCATCGTCACCCACACCCTTAACTGTGCTTTTTTGCTGAATGTCAAATGGTTGCGTAAGGCGGTTTATCAATTCAAATTCTCCTAGTTCAGACAAGCTTGTGCGCGTTTGGTTTTTATCTTCTGTCATTTTGCAAAGATAAATGTTTATAGGCAACAACTATAACACTATTAAATATATTCATACCAAAAAGATTTTAAAAACCGTTTTTTGTGCTTATATTTGCGCTTATTTAGAATTAATCTACTTAAGCAATATGATAAAAGTATCAGACATAGCGAAAAATAAAGTTGTTGAATTAATGAATGACGATGGCTTTAACCCTCAAAACGATTACGTTAGAGTTGGGGTAAAAAGTGGCGGTTGTTCCGGACTTTCTTATGATTTAAAATTCGACAAAGAGCAAATTGATGGCGACAAAGTTTTTGAGGATAATGGCATAAAAATCATTGTCGATAAAAAAAGCTTTTTGTATCTTGTGGGGACAACTTTGGAATATTCTGGCGGTTTAAAAGGAACTGGATTTGTGTTTCAAAATCCAAATGCGCAAAGAACTTGCGGGTGTGGAGAAAGTTTTTCACTTTAATTTAATTGTAAAGTTCTAAGATTAAAAATTCGCAAAAACTATTTAAAAATTTAAAGATTCAAAGATTGAAAACTATTAAAATTATTAAATCAATACCATTAATTTTATATCTTTCAATCATTAAATAATCAATAATGAGTAAATTTACTGAAGACGATTTAAAAAAAGAACTCGAAACCAAAGAGTACGAATACGGTTTTTATACAGACATTGAATCCGAAAAGTTTCCCGTAGGTTTAAATGAAGCTGTTGTAATCGCCATTTCCAAAAAGAAAAATGAGCCTGAATGGATGACCGAATGGCGCTTGGATGCTTTTCGTAAATGGAAAGAAATGACAGAGCCTGAATGGGCAAACGTACATTATACAAAACCTTCCTTTCAAGATATCAGCTACTATTCCGCGCCAAAGAAAAAACCTAAACTGAACAGTTTGGATGAAGTTGATCCAGAATTGCTGAAAACGTTTGAAAAACTCGGCATTTCAATTGGAGAACAAAAACGCTTGTCCAATGTGGCTGTTGATATTGTCATGGACTCTGTTTCCGTAGCAACTACTTTCAAAAAGACATTAAATGAAAGAGGCATTATTTTTTGTCCGATTTCTGAAGCCATTCAAGAACACCCTGAACTGGTTAAAAAATATATGGGAAGCATTGTTCCCAAAAGCGACAATTTTTATGCGGCTCTAAACTCGGCTGTTTTTTCTGACGGTTCGTTTTGTTACATCCCAAAAGGCGTTACTTGTCCGATGGAATTGTCAACCTACTTCAGAATAAACGAAGGAGGAACCGGACAATTTGAACGCACGTTGTTAATTGCTGATGAAGGCAGTTATGTGAGTTATTTGGAAGGCTGCACCGCACCGGCACGTGACGAAAATCAGTTACATGCTGCAGTTGTTGAATTGATTGCTTTAGATGATGCCGAAATAAAATACTCTACAGTTCAAAACTGGTTTCCCGGCGATAAAGATGGGAAAGGCGGTGTTTATAATTTTGTAACCAAACGAGGATTGTGCGAAAAAAACGCAAAAATTTCTTGGACACAAGTGGAAACCGGAAGTGCAATCACTTGGAAATATCCAAGCTGCGTATTAAAAGGAGACAACTCCACTGGTGAATTTTACTCCATTGCTGTGACCAATAATTTCCAGCAAGCTGATACCGGCTCAAAAATGATTCATTTAGGAAATAACACAAAAAGCACCATTATATCAAAAGGAATTTCAGCAGGCCACTCGCACAACTCCTATAGAGGTTTGGTGCAAATAAGTCCGAGAGCAAATAATGCCAGAAATTTTTCACAATGTGATTCCTTATTAATGGGCGACAAATGTGGCGCGCATACTTTTCCTTATATTGAAGTAAAAAACAAATCCGCTCAAATAGAACATGAAGCCACCACAAGTAAAATTGGAGAAGATCAATTGTTCTACTGCAACCAACGAGGCATCAATACCGAAAAAGCAATCGCATTAATCGTAAACGGATTTGGGAAAGATGTTTTAAACAAATTACCGATGGAATTTGCAGTGGAAGCACAGAAATTGTTAGAAATTAGTCTGGAAGGATCTGTAGGTTAAAATATGGAAAGCAAAAAAGTAATCATAGTAGGGTCTTCTCGTAATAAAGGAAACACAACAAGAATTATAGAGAATGTTGCAAAACAATTCAATATGGATGTGGTCAATTTAAATCAATACAACATTTCCTATTACGACTATGAAAGTAAAAATAAGAATGATGACTTTCTTCCGCTTATAAAAAATATCCTTGAAAAATATGATACCTTAATTTTTGCAACACCAGTATACTGGTATAGTATGAGTGGCATTATGAAAGTATTTTTTGATCGTTTTTCAGATTTAATCAGGATTGAAAAAGAAACAGGAAGAAGATTGAAAGGAAAGAAAATGGCTGTAATTTCAAATTCTCATAACAGTGAAATTGAAAATGAATTTTATATACCATTTCAAAAATCAGCCGAATATTTAGGAATGGATTATTTAGGCGACCAACATTTTAACGCCGACCAATTCGAAAAAATAGACGAAATAAAATTAGATTTTATAAAACAACAACAATGTTAGAAGTAAAAAATTTACACGCCAACATAAATGGCAAAGAGATCTTAAAAGGGATAAATCTCGAAATAAAAGCTGGTGAAGTTCATGCGATTATGGGACCAAACGGTTCAGGAAAAAGCACACTTGCATCTATTATCGCTGGAAAAGAGGAATTTGAGGTTACTGAAGGTTCTGTAGTGTTAAACGGTGAAGATTTGGCCGATTTCGCTCCTGAAAAAAGAGCGCATAAAGGTGTCTTTTTGTCATTTCAATACCCTATTGAAATTCCTGGCGTAACCGTTACAAACTTCATAAAAACCGCCATTAACGAAAAGCGAAAAGCGAATGGATTAGAAGAATTGCCAGCAAAAGAAATGTTGCATTTGATTCGTGAAAAAGCTGATTTATTGGAAATTGACCGGAAATTTTTATCACGTTCTTTAAATGAAGGATTTTCAGGCGGCGAGAAAAAACGAAATGAAATATTCCAAATGGCGATGCTGGAACCGCAATTGGCCATTCTAGACGAAACAGATTCAGGTTTGGACATTGACGCACTTAAAGTTGTGGCAACTGGCGTAAACAAACTTAAAAACGAAAAAAACGCGGTGTTGTTAATCACGCACTACCAACGTTTATTAGATTATATAATTCCTGATTTTGTTCACGTATTGTACAATGGAAAAATAGTAAAATCGGGAGGAAAAGAACTGGCTTACGAACTTGAAGAAAAAGGTTACGACTGGTTGAAATAAATAATACTAAATAAAGTAAGCAGGTGCAGTAAGCGGTTAATAACTGTAAACTGAAAACTGATACTGAACTGAATACTAATAAAATGGAATTAAAAGAAAAATTAGTTTCTTCATTTTTGGCTTTTGAAAACAAAGGCAATATAGACCTTGATTCACCGGTGCATGCCATTAGGTTAAAAGCCATTCAAAATTTTGAAAAAGAAGGCTTTCCAACGAAAAAAGATGAAGAATGGAAATACACAAGCTTAAAACCTATACTTAAAGAAGATTTCATCCTTTTCCCAAACACTGAAAAGTCGGTCGGATATAAAAATATTAAAGACTATTTAATCAATGACATTGATTCTTATACATTAATTTTTATTGATGGCGAATTCAATTCATTTTTGTCTGAAACTACCCATGACGAATGCGATATATGCGTATTGTCTTCAGCATTGGCAAGACCGAAATATAAAATGGTTATCGATAATTATTTGAACACCATTGCCAACAAAAAAAATAGTTTGTCGGAACTGAACACCGCTTTTGTTAAAGAAGGCGCTTTCATCAATATTCCGAAAAACACGATTGTACCAAAACCAATACAAATCATTAATTTTTCGACAGGAAGCGAAAAAGAGGTTTTGTTGCAGCCAAGAAATTTAATTGTTGTTGGTGAAAATTCATACGTTCAGGTTATTGAACGCCACCAAAATTTATCTAAAAACACAACGCTTACAAACTCCGTTACGGAAATTTTTGTGAATAAAAGAGCCATTGTGGATTATTATAAAATTCAAAATGACACTGATGAATCCTCTTTAATTGACAGCACTTTTATTTCACAAAAACAACAAAGTGTGGCTTCCGTAAATACTTTTTCATTTGGAGGAAAAATGACCAGAAACAATTTAGAATTTTACCACGAAGGAGAGCATATCACTTCCAACCTAAATGGAATTACTATTTTAAATAACAAACAACACGTTGATAACCATACGCTTGTTGATCACAAATCGCCAAATTGTGAAAGCCATGAGTCATACAAAGGTATTTATGCCGATAAATCCGTTGGTGTTTTCAACGGAAAAGTAATTGTGCGTCAAGCTGCCCAAAAGACGAATGCTTTTCAACAAAATAATTCTATTTTGATTGATGACGGCGCTGCCATAAATTCAAAACCACAATTGGAAATTTTTGCCGATGATGTGAAATGTTCTCACGGATGCACCATTGGGCAATTGGATGAAAGTGCTTTATTTTATATGCAATCGCGGGGTATTCCAAAACAAGAAGCCAAAGCATTATTGCTTTATGCCTTCGGAAATGATGTGGTTGAAAAAATCAAAATCCCGCAGTTGAAAACCTTAATTTCTAAGCTCATTGCCAAAAAATTGAATGTTCAATTGGGGTTTGATCTTTAAAATCTAACTTTATTAAAAATAAAAAAGCCGCAATAGCGGCTTTTTTATTTTTAAATCATACTATTTTATGGCGCTTAATACCTCTTTCAAAAAAGTATCAACATCAAATTCTGGATTTTCTGCTAGGCCAAACCTTACAACTACAAGGTCTTTTGAAGGAATGATAAACACATGTTGCCCTTGGTAGCCATTGCAAGAAAACAAATCTTTGGGCACATTTGGATATTTACCTCCGGCATTTAACCAAAAATGCGCTCCGTACTCACCATTGGAACCGTTTGTTGGCGTAGCTGCATATTTCACCCAAGATTCATTAAATAATTGCTCACCGTTCCAATTTCCATTATGCAAATACAGCAAACCGAATTTTGCCCAATCACGGGCAGTTGCCCAACTGTATGAGGAGCCAACATAATTTCCTGCCAAATCTGTTTCCAGAGTCATAGAATTCATCCCTATTTTATCGATGAGCTCCGCATACCAAAAATCCAAATATTCCTGATGGGTCTTAAATTGATTTCTAATAAATCCAGACAATAAATTTGTAGTTCCTGATGAATAATTCCAAGTGTTATTTGGTTCACCAACTAATGGTTTGTTCAATTGTGCACGGCTCATATCTTCAGCTAAAAACAGCATTTTAGTAACATCAGAAATATTGTTATAATCTTCATTCCATTCCAATCCGCTGTTCATTTGCAACAAATTGTTCAAGGTGATTTTTGAGCGATCGTCATTTTTCCATTCTGGAAATAAGTTTGCCTGATTTACATCAATTTCCCCTTGTTTTTCCAAAATCCCCAAAACAGCGCTCGTAATGCTTTTGGTCATTGACCAGCCCAACAATTTGGTTTTCCGTGAAAATCCCTTTGCATATTTTTCAGCAATAACTTGGTCTTTATAAAGAACAAAAACGGCTCTGGTTTTCTTTATTTGTTCATAACCCTCACAATCAAAAGCATTTTCCACGGCCATTTTCAGTAATTTTTCATCAACATTGCGAAAAAGTGTATCCTTTTCAGGTGAATTTCCATAAGGATAAGGTAAACTGCTCTGTGATATTTTTCGGTTTGGTTTAAATGATATACTCTTATTTTCACCAGCAGGAATTAATATACAGCCCACACCTTCTTTATAAACCGCCTTTCTAGGTTTTAAACCGAAAATAGTTGAAGTCACCGATTTTTCTTCAAAGTTAATTTTGTTTTTGGCGTAATTTATAGGGCTAAAATCGTTATCTCCAGATTCAATGGACTCTAAATCTCTTCCGGCTTCAAAAGTACAAGAGCAAACGCTTTTTGCAGAAAAACCGGTAATAATATCCAATCTTGGATAGTTGGTGTAAACAACATAAACAAGTGCTAAAACTACAAGTAACAGACCGTATTTTACAATTTTTTTCATGATAATTTGACTTAAATATTTCATAAAAATAACATTTATTTTGTGAATTCAAAAAAAGAGTTTACATTTGTCAACCATTTGGTTAAACTAAACAGTTAACATATGATAACAAAAGATCCGAACAATCCAGAATCCACCATTTTAAATGCCGCAAAAGGAATATTCCATCGAAAAGGAATGGCAGCAACAAGAATGCAGGAAATTGCTGATGAAGCCGGCATCAATAAATCCATGCTGCATTATTATTACAGGAGCAAACAATTGCTTTTTGAAGCCGTTTTTAAAAGCGCATTTTCAACTTTAGCACCTCAGTTAAATGAAATAATCAATGCCGACAACAGCTTATTTGATAAAATTATAAATTTTACCCAAAACTATATTTCGTTTATTGTTAAGCATCCGTATTTACCCAATTTTATTATTCAGGAATTGAACAGAAATCCTGAATTTGTGGAAAATTTATTTTCAGAAAAAATGCCAAATATTGACAAATTCAGAAAACAGATAGAAAATGATGTAAAAGTCGGTCTCATAAAACCCATAAAAGCGGAACAATTATTTATCAATATCCTTGCTTTAAATGTATTTCCTTTTGTTGGAGCGCCATTAATCAAAGGTTTTTTAAATCTTAATGATGATGATTTTCTAAAACTGATGCATGAAAGAAAAACAGAAGTTTCCGACTTTATTATTAATGCCATAAAAATTTAAACAAATGAAAAAAATTAGTGTATTTATACTGATACTTTTCGCTCTAAACATTTATTCACAAGAAAAACTGAGTTTGGAACAGTGTTATACTTTAGCTGAAGGAAACTTTCCGTTAGCCAAACAAAAAACATTATTGACAACACAAAACGAATTGGATTTAGAAGTCCTGAAAACCGGAAAATTGCCAAAACTTGATTTTTTGGCGCAAGCTAGCTACCAATCGGATGTTACTAATTTACCGATTTCAATTCCGGGATCTCAGGTTGAACCCCCAAATAAAGATCAATATAAAACCACGATTTCTTTAAATCAATTAATTTACGATGGCGGTTTAATCAACGCTTCTTTAACTGAAAAATCGGTTTCCCTAAAAACCCAAAAAAAGCAAGTAGAAGTAAATTTATACCAGCTAAAACAACAGGTAAATCAATTTTATTTTTCAATCTTGTTGCTCCAGGAAAAAAAGGAATTGTTAATTGCTCAAAAAACACAGCTAAAAACCACGTTAAAAGAAGTAAAAGCAGGCATAAAATTTGGAATGTTGCTACCAAATTCTGACAGTGTTCTAGAGGCTGAATTGCTTAAAATAGACCAGAAAATAATGGAAGTTGATTTAAATAAAATAAGTTTAATGAAAACACTATCCATGTTGATTGGAATCCCAATTGCTTCAAATTTTTCATTGGAAAATCCAGAAATATATACCAATCTAAAAAACGAAATTGAACGACCTGAATTAAAATTGTTTCAACTTCAAAAAGAAAAAATTGAAGCTACCAGTCAACTTATTGGGAAGAAAAATTCCCCTAAAATAATGGCTTTTGCAACTGGAGGTTACGGAAATCCGGGGTTAAATATGTTGGACAACTCGTTTCAAACCTATTATATAACAGGAATAAAACTTAACTGGAATGTTTTCGATTGGAATTTAACAAAAAAACAACGCCAATCGTTGGAAGTGAATAAAAAGATTATTGACAGTGAGCAGGAAGTTTTTGAACTAAACACGTCTATGCAATTAACGCAACAGCAATCGGAAATAACTAAAATTTCTGGTTTTATTGAATCTGACAAAAAAATAATAGCCTTAAGAAAGAAAATTTTGGAAACTTCAGGTTCGCAATTAAAAAATGGCGTAATCACCTCATCGGCTTATGTAACGGAATTGACCAATTTATACGAAGCCGAGAATGGATTAAGCACACATAACATACAACTACAGCTTGCAAAAGCCAATTATAACACAACAAAAGGTTAAAGGAAAATCTAAAAATTAAATCAACTCAAATGAAAATTACAAAAATACTCATCGGTTTACTCATTTTAGGTAGCCTAATTGTCGCCTGTAACAACAACGAAAAGGCGGATGGTTACGGAAATTTTGAAGCTACAGAAATAACAGTTTCATCAGAAAATAACGGAAAATTGATGCAATTTAATGTTGAAGAAGGCCAAATGCTAAAAAAAGGAGATTATGTTGGATTTATTGACACCATTCCGCTGAGCTTAAAAAGAGATCAATTATTGGCTTCGAAGGACATTGTTTATTCAAAATCTAAAAGTGTTTTGTCTCAAAAAAATGTGCTGAACGCCCAATTAAAAACCGCGACAATCAACAAAAACAGAATCGAAAATTTAATCAAGGAAAATGCGGGAACCCAAAAACAATTGGATGACATCAACGGCGAAATTAACGTGATCCAAAAACAAATCAAAAGCGTTGAGAGCCAAAATTCACCGGTGATTAACGAAATAGAAAGTATTGACGTACAACTAAAACAAGTGGGAGATTTGCTTCAAAAAAGCAACATTATAAACCCGGTAAACGGCACGGTTTTAACAAAATATGCCGAGGTAAATGAGCTAACTTCTTTTGGTAAACCACTGTATAAAATTGCGGATTTAAGCATCATGGAATTGCGGGTTTATGTAAGTGAAACCCAACTTTCAAACATCAAAATCGGCCAAGAAGTTACTGTAAAAATTGATGCAGGAGATGCCATGAAAAACTTTAAGGGAAAAATTACCTGGGTTTCTTCTGAAGCTGAATTTACCCCTAAAATTATTCAAACCAAAGAAGAGCGTGTCAATTTGGTGTACGCGGTAAAAATTGATGTGGTTAATGACGGAAGTTTAAAAATTGGAATGCCTGCGGAGATGTGGATAACTCAATAATTGGTTGCACTAGGCAGTTTTAAATAATATAAAATTCTATGAGTATTTCTGTAAAAAATATAAGCAAATCATTCAAAAAAGTCAATGCCGTAAATGATGTGTCTTTTGAGGTAAAAGAAGGAGAATTATTCGGGTTAATTGGGCCTGATGGCGCCGGAAAAACAACTATTTTCAGAATTTTAACCACCTTGCTTTTCGCCGATAAGGGCGCAGTAACCGTTGCAGGATTTGATGTTGTCGATGATTATAAAGAAATACGAAACAATGTGGGTTATATGCCTGGTAAATTTTCATTGTATCAAGATTTAACCGTAGAGGAAAACTTGGAATTTTTCGCAACCATTTTTGGTACAACCATCGAAGAAAATTACGATTTAATCAAGGATATTTACATTCAAATTGAACCTTTTAAAAAACGTAGAGCAGGAAAATTATCTGGTGGAATGAAACAAAAATTGGCTTTATGTTGCGCCTTAATTCACAAACCAAAAGTATTGTTTTTAGACGAGCCAACCACTGGCGTGGATCCTGTTTCCCGAAAAGAATTTTGGCAAATGTTGAAACGTTTGCAACAAAAAGGCATTACCATTTTGGTTTCAACGCCCTATATGGACGAAGCTGCTTTGTGCGACAGAATTGCTTTAATTCAAGGTGGCAAAATATTGCAAATTGATACGCCACATGAAATTACAAAACATTATCCGAAAAAAATATATGATGTAAGTGCCGATAACATGTACCTTCTTATTGAAAGTTTAAAAAATTTCGATCACCAATACAGTGTTTATCCTTTTGGTGAATTTGTACATTATACAGACAATCGGGCAGATTTTAATCCGCAGGAATTACAGCAGTATTTAGAAGCCAGAAACCATCAGAACATTAAAATTAAAATCACAAAAACCACCATTGAAGATACTTTTATGGAATTGGCAAAATAGACAGCAAAAATGAAAAACAATAATGTCATAGAAGTTGAAAACCTGACCAAAAAATTTGGCGATTTTACCGCGGTAAACAGCATTAGTTTTGAGGTTAAAAAAGGTGAGATATTTGGTTTTTTAGGTGCAAACGGGGCAGGAAAAACTACGGCTATGAAAATGCTGATCGGTATTGGGAAACCAACATCCGGGAAAGCACAAGTGGCAGATTTTGATGTATTAACGCATCCTGAAGAAATCAAAAAAAATATTGGCTATATGAGCCAGAAATTTGCGTTGTACGACGATTTAACGGTAAAAGAAAACATCACTTTTTTTGGCGGAATTTACGGATTGTCGCGTGCAAAAATAAAAGAAAAACGAAGTGAATTGGTTGCCGAATTGGGTTTGGGTGACATTTTAAATGAATTGGTGGGCTCTTTGCCTTTGGGCTGGAAACAAAAATTATCATTTTCAATAGCGCTTTTACATGACCCAATCATTGTTTTTTTGGATGAACCAACCGGGGGCGTTGATCCTATTACCCGACGACAGTTTTGGGAAATGATTTACAAATCTTCCAACAATGGCACCACCATTTTTGTGACCACACATTATATGGATGAGGCCGAATACTGCGATCGTGTATCCATTATGGTTGACGGAAAAATTGAGGCTTTGGACACGCCAAAAAACTTAAAGAAAAAATATGAAGCAGAAAACATGAATGAAGTGTTTTTAAAATTGGCTAGAGGATGAAACGAGCATAACAAATTTTGATATACAAGCGAATGATTAATAGCGAACAGCATATGTTACCACTAAAAAATAAAATTTAAACATATGAAACGATTTATTGGATTTATAAAAAAAGAATTTTATCATATTTTTAGGGACAAACGATCACTGTTTATTCTTTTTGGGATGCCTGTAGCCCAAATTTTACTTTTTGGGTTTGCCATTACCAATGAAATTAACAATGTTGACATTGCGATATTTGACAAATCAAATGATGTAACTACACAAGAAATTATTCATAAAATTTCAGCATCAAAATATTTCAGCATCAAACAAAACATCACAAATGAAGCCGATATTGAAACTGTTTTTCAAAAGGGAAAAGTTCACGCCGTACTTGTTTTCGAAAATGATTTCAAGAAAAATTTAACCAAAGACAACTCGGCAAAAGTTCATATAATTACCGACGCCACCGATCCAAATACCGCAAATTCCATCACCAATTATATCAGTGCCATTATAGGAAGTTACCGAAAGGAAATTAACAAAGACATAAGTATCGAATATCAAATTGACACGAAAACGAGAATGGTATACAATCCCGAATTAAAAAGTGTTTTTATGTTCGTTCCCGGTGTAATGACCATTATTTTAATGTTGGTCTCTGCCATGATGACCTCAATTTCCATAACACGTGAAAAAGAGCTGGGCACTATGGAAGTTTTATTGGTTTCGCCTTTAAAACCCTTTCAGGTAATTGTTGGAAAAGTAATTCCTTATATATTTTTGTCCATCATTAATGCGATTGTTATTGTTTTACTAAGCATTTTTGTTTTTGAAATGCCTATTCAGGGTAGTTTGTTTTTGCTGGCTTTAGAGAGTGTGTTTTTTATTATAACCTCCTTATCGTTGGGGATTTTAATTTCTACCATATCCGCAACACAGCAAACAGCTATGATGATTTCTTTAATGGGATTGATGTTGCCAACCATTTTATTATCTGGTTTCATTTTTCCAATTTCTAGTATGCCATTTCCTTTACAGGTAATCAGTAATATTATTCCCGCAAAATGGTTTATCCTAATTTTAAAAGGAATTATGCTAAAAGGAGTGGGACTCTTCTTTATTTGGAAAGAGACTTTGATTTTAATTGGAATGACACTCTTTTTTATTGCGCTGAGTGTGAAAAAATATAAAATTAGGTTGGAATGAAAAAGGTAAAAGGCAGAAGGAGAAAGGTAAAAGTTCAAATGAAAAAAGAATAATGAAAACAATTTTATACATCGTTCAAAAGGAATTTAAGCAAATTTTTAGAAATAAAGGAATGCTTCCCATTATTTTTGTATTGCCGATTTTACAATTGGTGATTCTATCCAATGCTGCCACATTTGAGATAAAAAACATAAAATTCTCTTATGTAGATCACGATAAAACCTCATTTTCAAGAGAATTGATTGAAAAATTTGATGCCTCGACTTACTTTCACGTAATTGCTAATTTTCCTTCAAAAAAAGAAGCGAATGCCGCTATGGCTGAAGGTGAAGTTGATGTTATTTTAGAAATTCCACGTTATTTTGAACGTGATTTATTAAAGCAAAAAAATACAGATATTTCCGTTGCAATCAATGCCATTAACGGCGCTGCTGCAGGAGTGGAAAATGTATACATCAACCAAATTGTTCTGGACTTTAATAAAAAGACCAAAGTGGCATTATTGACGCCATCAAATCTTATAAATGCTCCAAAAGATATTGTGACAATTCCTTCATTTTGGTATAACAAAACCCTAAACTATAAAACATTTATGGTTCCGGGAATATTGGTTTTGCTGGTTACGATGATTACGCTGTTTTTATCGGGAATGAATATTGTTCGCGAAAAAGAAATTGGAACGTTGGAACAAATGAATGTAACACCCATAAAAAAATACCAGTTTATTATTGGTAAATTATTTCCGTTTTGGATACTTGGGTTTGTGTTGTTAACCGTTGGATTAACCATTGGAAAAGTTGTTTTTGCGGTTCCCATAATAGGAAACCTAGGACTGATTTATTTTTATACGGCATTTTATCTTCTTGTGGTTTTGGGAATTGGGTTGTTTATCTCCAATTTTACCGACACACAACAGCAGGCGATGTTTATTTCCTGGTTTTTTGTGGTGATATTTATATTGATGAGCGGACTTTTTACGCCCATTGAAAGTATGCCTATGTGGGCACAATATGTAACAGAGTTTAATCCTGTGAAATATTTTGTGCAAGTGATGCGAATGGTGATGCTAAAAGGTGCCCATTTTAACGATATTTTGCCCCAGCTAACAAAAACCATAATTTATGCATTTATTATGAATGGACTGGCGGTTTGGAGCTATCAAAAAACCACTTAATGTTTTACTTTTTTGAAAGAATGATTTATATATTAAATAAAACTGACTTGAAAAAAATAACCTAAATTTGATTCAATAAAAAGAGAAGGTATGGATGATAAAATAGTAGTTGTTAAAAAAATTTCTGGTGATTTAGAACCATTCTCAGTACAAAAACTCTCAAGATCACTTCAAAATAGCGGTGCTTCAAACGATGAAATTGCAAAAATTGTTGAGGCCATACAACCTGAACTCTATGACGGGATTTCTTCGAACTTAATTTATAGAAAAGCCTTTCGCTTGTTGAAAAAATACAATCGGGTCTCAGCTTCAAAATACAGTTTAAAAAGAGCAATTTTAGACTTAGGCCCTACTGGTTTTCCTTTTGAAAGATTGATTAGTGCGCTGCTAAAACAAAAAGGATATAAAACCAAGATTGGCGAAATTTTAAAAGGCGAATGCATTACCCACGAAATAGATGTTCTGGCTGAAAAAGAGGGGAATGTATATACCGTAGAATGCAAATTTCATGTAGATCCTTCCGCAGTAAGCAATGTGAGAATTCCATTGTATATCAATTCGAGATTTCTTGATGTTCAAAAAGTGTGGAACAATTCAGGTAAAACCACCCATTTAAAACAAGGATGGCTGGCTACCAATACACGTTTTACCAAAGATGCCGTAGACTACGCAAAATGTGTTGACTTAACGCTGTTAAGCTGGGATTACCCTCCAAATAACGGATTAAAAAAAAATGTTGATAAATATGGCTTATATCCAATAACCACGCTGACCTCTTTAACGAAAAAGGAAAAAACACAGCTCATGGAAAAAGACATTATCTTGGTTAAAGAGCTTTCTAAAAATCCAAATTCACTTAATCACCTAAATTTTTCAGAAAAGGAAAAAGCATTGGTCTTGACTGAAGTACACAAGTTGCTCAGTTTTTGAACTACTTAAAGTGAAATAGATTTAAAATTTAAGACAATGCCCAATTTCTCTAAAAGCTATCTTAACCATTACAAAATCAACTTTATTTTAATAATTGACGTTAATATTTTGAGTTTTTAAATTTTAAAGCCTTCAAAATAATAGCTATTTCGTAATTTTGTATTTAGAATCATTCTAAAAAAAGAAAATGTTAGATATTAAAAAAATCAGGGCTGATTTTCCCATTTTAAATCAGCAAATAAACGGCAAACCATTGGTTTATTTGGACAATGCCGCAACCAGCCAAAAACCTCAGGCTGTAATCGACAGTCTGGTAAATTACTATTCAACCATCAATGCAAATATTCACAGAGGCGTTCATACGTTAAGTCAGTTGGCGACCGATGCTTTTGAACAATCCAGAATAAAATTACAACAACATTTTAACGCAAAAAAAAGCCACGAAATTATTTTTACTACTGGCACAACGCACAGCATTAACATTGTTGCCACCGGTTTTACCTCGTTGTTGCAAAAAGGCGATGAACTCATCGTTTCGGCTATGGAACACCATTCAAATATTGTTCCTTGGCAAATGTTATGTGAGCGCACAGGAGCCGTTTTAAAAGTGATTCCGATAAACCAAGAAGGGGAATTGTTGATGAATGAATATGACAAATTGCTTTCTAAAAAAACAAAATTGGTTTTTGTAAACCACGTTTCAAATGCTTTGGGAACTGTAAACCCAATCAAAGAAATTATTGACAAAGCCCATAAAGTTGGCGCTGCGGTATTGATTGACGGCGCACAAGCCAGTCCGCATATCAAAACCGATGTGCAAGCATTGAATGTTGATTTTTATGTGGCTTCTGCCCATAAAATGTGTGGACCGACAGGTGTTGGCATTTTATACGGAAAAGAAGCGTGGCTCAACAAATTACCTCCTTATCAAGGTGGCGGAGAAATGATAAAAGAGGTTACTTTTGAAAAAACCACTTACGCAGATTTGCCATATAAATTTGAAGCAGGTACGCCAAATATTGCGGGCGTAATCGCTTTTGGAACTGCAATAGACTATTTGAATAATTTAGGATTTGACAATATTGCATCTTATGAAGATGGGCTTTTAAAATATGCAACCGAAAAATTGCTTCAAATTGAAGGATTAAAAATTTACGGAACTTCGGAACATAAAACTTCCGTTATTTCATTCAATATTGATGAAATTCATCCCTATGACATTGGTACAATCATAGATAAATTAGGCGTAGAGGTTAGAACTGGACATCATTGCGCACAACCCATTATGGATTTTTATAAAATTCCCGGAACTGTGAGGGCTTCGTTTTCATTCTACAATACTTTTGAAGAAGTTGATATTTTACATACCGCTTTATTGAAGGCTAAAATGATGTTAAGTTAGAGTAGTTTTATGGCATTTTAATGATAGGAATTCCTAGGTTAGGATAAGAATAATTGACAACTTAAGATAGGAAAATTCATGAAAAATAATAAAGGCTATATTTGCATTGTTAAAAAACGTGCTGTTTTAAAGTTTAGGAAACTAAGTCATTAAAAATGCTCTGAATATATAAGCAACATGTCTAAATTACCTAAAAGCCACAAGTTTATCGATCTTTCAGATTACGGAAGACCTGCCGCAAGAATTATTGCCAATTCCCTAAAAGAAACCTCAATTACACCAATTCAAGTTACCGTATGGTTTATCATTTCGGGATTAATTGCCATTGCTTGTATGCTTTATGGTTATTACTGGCCAGCCGCTTTTTTCCTGATTTTAAAATCTGTTTTAGATGCTGCCGACGGAGAATTGGCGCGCGTAAAAAAGACGCCTTCTTATACGGGACGCTATTTTGACTCCGTTGCCGATATTATTTTGAATTTCTTTATTTTTTTAACGCTTTGGCACATCACTGATTCCAGTTTAATATACGCTTTTCTCGCTTTTATGGGAATTCAATTACAAGGAACTTTGTACAATTATTACTATGTGATTCTGAGAAACAGGTTTAATGGTGATACCACAAGTCGTATTTTAGAAGATAAAACACCTACGGCAATGAAGGGGAAAAACAGCGTAATGTGAATTTCCTTTTTATGCTTTATAAGTTGTTTTATGGCGTTTTTGACAAAACAATCTATTTTTTAGATAAAAAAGCAACAGGCAGTAAACCCTTTAACAACTTTTTTATGACGGCGGTTTCCACGTTCGGACTGGGATTTCAGCTGCTCATTATTGCGATAATGATGGTGTTTGGGTGGAAGGAATTTATCATTCCTTTTTTCATTGGTTACTCAACTATGATCTTCATTTTTATCGGAATCAGAAAAGTATTTTAATCAGGTTATCCTGAAAAGACACAGAAGTAGTTTTCTTAAAACAGTGGCTTTTCCTGATTAATATAGCCAAAATCTTCCTGTAGTTTTCCTTTTTTTGATGCTTCAACCGCCAAAACATCACAACGTTCATTTTGAAGGTGGTTATTGTGTCCTTTAACCCATTCAAATTTGGTGTTTTTTGGATTGTAAATCACTAAAAATCGCTTCCACAAATCGGGGTTTTTTACATTTTTAAACTGTTTTTTACGCCAGCCGAACAGCCATTTTTTTTCAACAGCATCCACCACATATTTTGAATCGGAAAAAATAGTGATTTCCACATCTTTGGTTTTCATACTTTCCAGCGCAACAATTACCGCCAACAATTCCATTCTGTTATTCGTAGTTTTTTTATAACCATCAGAAAATTCCTTCCTATAGGGCTTTCCAACCCATTCCATGACAATTCCGTAACCGCCTGGACCCGGGTTTCCGCTGCAGGCACCGTCTGTATAAATATGTACTTTAGGTTTTTCAGTCATTTTCTAAGATTACTTTTTCAATAACTTTAGGGAAATATTCATATTCCAAAATATGAATTTTTTGCGCAACGTCATCAGGCGTGTCATTTTCCAAAACCTCAAAACTTTTCTGAAAAATAATGGCGCCCTCATCATAATTTTCATTCACGTAATGAATGGTAATTCCTGTTTGCTTTTCCTTATTTTCAACAACGGCATTGTGCACATGCATCCCATACATCCCCTTTCCGCCGTATTTAGGCAATAACGCAGGATGAATGTTGATTATTTTATTTGGAAAAGCGGCAATTATTTTTGAGGGAATTTTCCATAAAAACCCGGCTAAAATAACATAGTCCGCATTTTTATTCAAAAGATTTAGCACTTCATCCGTAGCAATAAAATCATTTTTATCAAAACTTCGGTTTGGAATATTTAAAAAGCTGGCACGTTCCAAAACTTTGGCGTCTTTTTTATTGGACAACACTTGAACCACAGAAATTGAATCGCTGTTTTTAAAATATTTGATAATGTTTTCAGCATTTGTGCCGGAACCTGATGCCAGTATAGCAATACGTTTCATTTGTGTAACTTATTATCTTCATTGAAACAACAAATAAAACGAATTAAAACCAACTATTATGGGTAAATAAAAAAACTTTGACTATTTTTAAAACTAAGTTTTTCAACTTTTATGAATTAAAAGATTTTGAATTAAATAAAGTTTTATATTTTTGCCGAGTAATTAAATTTAAAATAAAAGAATTATGTCAGACATTGCATCAAGAGTAAAGGCCATTATCGTAGATAAATTAGGCGTTGACGAAAATGAAGTAACAACAGAAGCTAGCTTTACTAACGATTTAGGAGCAGACTCACTTGATACTGTTGAGTTAATTATGGAATTCGAAAAAGAATTTGATATTCAAATTCCAGACGATCAAGCAGAAAACATTGGAACTGTAGGTCAAGCAATTAGCTATATCGAAGCTGCAAAAAAGTAATTAAAAATATGGAGATTAAACGAGTTGTAGTAACTGGACTTGGGGCATTAACGCCAATAGGCAATAATATTGAAGATTTTTGGAACGGGCTTGTTAACGGTGTTAGCGGGGCAGCTCCAATAACCTATTTCGATGCGACCAAGTTCAAAACTCGTTTTGCCTGCGAACTCAAAAATTTTGAGATTACTCAATTTTTTGACAGAAAAGAGGCCCGTAAAATGGACAAATTCACTCAGTACGCCATGGTTGCTGCTGACGAAGCCATTGTAGATTCAAAATTGAATTTAGAAAAAGTAGATAAAGATAGAGTTGGCGTAATTTGGGGCGCAGGAATTGGCGGATTAGAAACTTTTCAAAATGAAGTTTTAAGTTTTGCCGAAGGCGATGGCACACCAAGATTCAATCCTTTCTTTATTCCGAAAATGATAGCTGATATGGCCCCTGGTCAAATTTCTATCAGATATGGGTTTAGAGGCCCAAACTTTGCAACGGTATCTGCCTGCGCATCTTCATCAAACGCTATGATTGATGCATTAAATTACATTCGCCTGGGTCATGCAGACGTGATGGTTTCCGGTGGTTCGGAAGCTACCATTACCATTGCGGGAATTGGTGGTTTTAATGCTTTACAAGCGCTTTCAACAAGAAATGACGACCCAGCAACAGCTTCAAGACCTTTCGACAAAGACAGAGATGGTTTTGTTTCAGGAGAAGGAGCCGGTGCACTTATTTTAGAAGAATACGAACATGCCATAGCAAGAGGCGCAAAAATTTACGCTGAAATTGCTGGCGGAGGATTGTCTGCCGATGCTCATCATATTACTGCACCACATCCGGAAGGGTTAGGCGCAAAAAATGTAATGTTAAACTGCTTAAGAGATGCGGGTCTAAAACCGGAAGATGTTGATGCCATAAATATGCATGGAACTTCAACACCGCTTGGTGATTTTGCAGAATCAAAAGCAATATTGGATGTTTTTGGAGATCACGCTTATAAATTGAATCTCAATTCAACCAAATCAATGACTGGTCACTTATTAGGTGCGGCCGGTGCGGTTGAAGCGATCGCTTCTATTTTGGCCATGAAATACGGAATTGTGCCTCCTACCATCAATCATTTTACAGATGATGATCAAATTGACAGTAAATTAAACTTTACTTTCAACAAAGCACAAAAACGAAATGTAAAAATTGCCATGAGCAACACTTTTGGATTTGGAGGACACAATGCTTGTGTGCTCTTTAAAAAACTTGATTAACAGCAAAACTGAATGGGTTTCATTCGAAAAATAATTACTTCTCATCCAAAAAAAAATGAGGATATTTTTTATACTGATTTAAGGAAAATATTAGGATTTAAGCCTAAAAACATTGCCTTTTACCAAAAAGCCTTCGTTCACCGCTCCATTAAAGAGTTTGATAAAAATACTGGATTTCCGTTAAATTACGAACGTCTGGAATTTTTGGGCGATGCCATTCTGAGCGCCGTGATAGCCGCACATTTATTTCACGTGGTTCCATCTGGAGATGAAGGGTATTTAACCCAAATGCGTTCAAAAATTGTAAGCAGAGAACATCTTAACGAACTGGGAAAGGATTTAAATTTATTGCGTTTTATAAGAAGCAACGTTATTCTTTCAAACTTTGGAGAAAATGTTCACGGAAATATTTTTGAAGCTTTAGTTGGTGCTATTTATTTAGACAGAGGGTACACATACTGTCAAAAATTTATTAATAAAAGGGTAATTGACCCTTATGTAGATATCTTGAAACTTGAAGGCAAAATTACCAGTTATAAGAGTTTATTTATAGAATGGTGTCAAAAGAAAAAGAAAGATTTGGTTTTTGAAGTGTATGAAGATTCAGGAAATGATGCCACAAAACACTTTAGCGTAAAACTTTTTTTAGATGGTGAGCTTATTGCCAAAGGAAGAGCCACTTCAAAGAAAAAAGCAGAAGAAGTTGCGGCAAAAAGAGCCTATTATGCATTTCAAAATGAAATTACTATAAATTAAGCCTGCCTCACGAATACGATTTCGTAATATTATTAGTTACTGTAATTAAACAATGGTATTTTTGCTAAATCAAATTATCCTTCTTTTTATGCAACTATTAACGTTAGATTTAGAAGATGATTATTCATTAGTTGGCATTCATTCAACTGAAGAGGATTACAGATTGGCTTATCTTTTAAACAATTATTTAGAAATTAAACTAACGCGATTTAAAGATAATTTAGATTTTAAAAATTCAACCGCCATATTCCCTTTGTTTGAATATAGAGATGAAGCTAATTATATTAATTACTATTTAATCAACAATAAGCATATAGAACTTGTTGACAGCCAACACAAAGAAGGTTTATTTGGAGGGAATTACAGCACTACTTCTTATTTAATACCTGAAAAAAAGAAAGTTGACTTTTTATTAAAAATTGAAGGCTGTAATAAGGAAGATTTCATTCAAAAATTGGTGAATGATTTAAATAAAATAAACCAAATAATAACATCTTACTCGATAGAACCAATAACTTTAAAATCGAAAGAAAATCTCATATTTTAATTATGGCAAACAATAGAAAACGCACAAAAATTGTAGCAACATTAGGACCCGCATGCAATACCGTAGAAATTATAGAAAACATGATGGAAGCAGGCGTAAATGTATTTCGGGTTAATTTTTCACACGCAAATTATGTAGATGTAGAAGAAAAAATTAAAATAATTAGAGAACTTAACGTACGTCGCGGTTTTCACGTGGCGGTTTTAGCCGATTTACAAGGGCCGAAATTACGCGTTGGCGTTATGGGAGAAGACGTTTTTCTTAATTTTGGTGATACATTTACCTTTACAACCGTAAAAGGTGAAGGGACTCAAGAAAAGGCCTTTATGACCTATAAAAGATTCCCGAAAGACGTTCAGGTTGGTGAGCATATTTTAGTAGATGACGGCAAATTGTTATTTGAAGTTACCGCTACGGACAGAGATTCACAAGTGACCACAAAAGTGTTGCGCGGCGGAAAATTAAATTCCAAAAAAGGAGTGAATTTACCAAACACAAAAATCTCCTTGCCTGCACTTACAAAAAAAGATATTGAAGATGCCTTGTTTGCAATTAAAATGGAAGCCGACTGGATAGCCCTATCTTTTGTAAGAACTGCTGATGATTTAATTCAGCTAAGAGATTTAATAGCGGAAAACTCTCCGCATAAAATCCCGATTATCGCAAAAATTGAAAAACCGGAAGCCGTTGCAAACATCGATAAAATAACGCCATATTGCGACTGTTTAATGGTTGCTCGAGGCGATTTGGGTGTTGAAGTACCTATGGAACAGGTTCCTTTAATTCAAAAACGATTGGTTTTAAAAGCTAAAAAAGCCCATATTCCGGTAATCATTGCCACCCAAATGATGGAAACCATGATTACCAATCAAGTTCCAACAAGAGCTGAAGTTAATGATGTCGCAAATTCAATTATGGATGGTGCCGATGCTGTAATGTTATCTGGTGAAACTTCTGTCGGTGAATTCCCTTTAGAAGTTATCAAACAAATGCGCAGAATTATAGAAAGTGTTGAAAACTCTCCATTGATTTCAATTCCTGATCAATCTACACAATGTGTTAATGATCGTTATATCACAAAAGTTATATGCCATCAGGCTTCGATAATTGCAGATACAATATCTGCAGAAGTGATTACAACTTTAACAGATACAGGATATACTGCTTTTCATATTTCTTCCTGGAGACCAAAATCAAATATTTTAGTTTTTTCCTCAAACAGAAGAATTTTAGCGATGCTCAATCTATTATGGGGTGTTAAAGGTGTTTTTTACGACCGATTTGTAAGTACAGACGAAACCATTGAAGATATCAATCGTATTGCATTTGAAAGAGGCTATTTAAAAGAAGGTGATTTTGCCATAAACATCACTTCCATGCCTGTTAAAGAAAGGGGAATGGCAAACACACTGCGCATTACCCAATACAAATAAGACTACTTGCTTTTCAGTATAGCATATAATCCAAAAGAAGCCAACCAATGGGCTCCAGCATATTCGCCGGAGTCCATTTTTTCATAGCTGTATTGAAAATGTTTATTTGCCAAATTAATCATTTTTTCATTATTCAAAGCCTTTCCAATTTCATACAAACACCACGCCCTGCTAAAATTAAGGCCATCTAAATGGGCCAATTTACCATCGGAACGGTCCGTAACCTCGGCAACTTCCAAATACTTGGCCGGATTATTTCTGAAGTCAGGCAAAAAAGCATCGAACCAAATGATAAATTCTTCTTTAGGCAACACTTTCAACATTAATGAAGCTTCTTGCAGGCAAGGCGACAAAAAATCGAAGCCGCCCGGTTCCCAAGATATCGGACAACCTTTATCGTTCATATAATATGTTTTTGCCTTTTCAGTAATCATGAACGCCAATTCTGGGGAATATTTTTTAGCGTAATCCAACGCCAAAGACAATCCGAATGCTGTATTTGGGTGTTCTCCAACCCGAATTGGATGGTTTAGTTTAGGCAAAAATTCCATGTATTTTTTTTCAATGACTTCTACCAAAGGTTTTAAATCTTGGTACATTAATTTGGCATCTGGGTTGTCCCAATCCTGCAAAGTTTCCGCAATTTTCAACAACCAGGCCCAGCCATAAGTTCTTTCAAAATTTATATTGTGCGCATCTTCAAAATAGGTAATTTCCTTTAAAATATTTTCTTTGGTAATGGTGGTTTTAAGTTTTTTTAAAATGGCCTCATTGTGCTCAAAATTTGGTAATTCCTTCATAATATTAAGTAAAGTCCAGTGACCATGAACCGATGAATGCCAATCGAAACAGCCATAAAATGCAGGATGCAATTCAGAAGGTTCCTTTAAATAAGATTTATCGCCCAAAACCTGTCCAGGTTTATTTGGATATTCCTGATCAATGCAATCATAGGCAAAATGATATAAAAACAATGCGCTTTTTTCATTAAGCTCTGGTTTTAAATAGACTGTTTCATCAATATCCATAATTGCTGACTTTTCGTTTTGTTTTTCCTTGCAAGAAAAAAAAGCAGTCCCTAAAAAAATCAAAAAAAATACTTTTTTCATGCTTAAAATTTAATATTGGTTTTTATTACGGTGGCGTCATTCAACACAAATGGCATGGGCATCATAATTTCAGTTCGCGGCGTTATTTTGAATTGCGGATTGGCGAACAAATCGTATTTGGATTCCAAAACATCAATATCGATTACTTGATTTTTATCTACCACAAATTTAATTTCTATTATTTCGTCTTTGCCAGTCCTGTAATAATTCAAAATAGTACCCTTTTCCACAGAAAATACATACTTGCTATTTATGTTACTTTTCACTGGCTCATTATTTACCATAAACGATTTAAACTGAATTGGTGTTTTGGTCAATAGCTCAATTTTATTGGCATTTCGCAACGACTCAATACGTAAAGTCACTTTTCTGTCTGCACCAATAATAGTGTCTGAAACAATTGAAATGAGTGGTTTTTTAAGATTTCTGACTTCCGTTTTGGTGTACAGTTTGATATTCGTTTTGTATTTGCTTGTCGTCGTATTTTCATCATAACTTCCTTTCGTTGGATTTTCACCTAAAAATTGTTTCGTAAAATCATCTGTTTCTGCATTGTAACTAGCCCAATATGCTTCATTTTTATTGCTGTCGAAAACATACAAAACACTGTTTGGCATTTTTCGGTCAATACTATAGGATGAGAACACGGCAGCAGAAATCAATGACATAAAACCAATGAATAAAAACACAAAACTTAGTCTTCTGTGATTTTTATACTGTTGAAAAACCGGCACCAAAAACCCAAATAACAACACCGTAAACAAGGCCGAAACCACCAACATTTTAAGTCCGAGCCCTACCGGAAACATTTTCACAAAAGGCGAAAATATCAAAAGCACAGGTATGCTGAACAGCGTAAACAACAGCAACATATTTACTTTGGAAGTTGAAAATTGCGCTATAAAAAATATTGCCAACAAAATGATTACGGGCAATATAAAAAATGCAGCTCCAGGCAAATAAAACGCAATAAACCCGTTAATCATCAGCCAGAAAAATAATGGTGCCACCAACAAATCCTGCTTGCTTCTTTTTTTGAAGTCGTCTTTGTAAAACCAAAAACATATCGCTATTGTCAGCGAAACAAATGCAGAAATATAATAATAGCCATTATAAGTGAAACCTTGCAAAATATCCTGGTATTGCGGATATATTTTTAACAGTAATTTCCAGCCAAAAAATGCCACAGCGACAGAAGTTAACAATGAGAACGTAAACGGATAAAATCCTTTTACAATTCCTTCCTCAGTATTTTTCTTTTTTAAAATGCCCATAAAAATCATAACTAAAAACAGAAAAACACAAATAATAAACATGGGAATTGCCCAAGAAAACGGATAATATACCATGCCAATAATCGGAAAATTAAAGTACACGGAATCTGCCTCCGATTTTAAATTTTCTAAATTTGCATTGGCAAAATAATTTAGTGTTGCAGTTAAATAAGAAGCCTGATGTTTCAATGAATTTAAATCCATTCTTTCATAAGAATCCTGTACGGTGTGGTAGTCGAAATGGTCATCAATAAATGCAAAATTATAGCCGGAAATGTTTTTTCCTTCTCTAAAAACAGTTAAATCAGTGTCATTTGGCAACATTTTGTAAATGCTGTACATTAATGAATTTGCTACTGGATAGGCGGTATTTGCTTGTTGAAAAGCATCAATTAATTTTTTGTTTCCGCCATTGGTTTCCAACAACATATAACTTGGACCGCCACTTCCGCGGGCTTCAAAATTCAACACCAAACCAACCTCTTTTGCCCAAGGATGATGATTAACAAAAGCATTGGCACCCAACAAACCCAATTCTTCAGCATCGGAAATACAAATAATAATGTCGTTTTTCGGGATTTCCTTTTTGGCCAAATAGGCACGAATTCCTTCCAAAATAACCACCACGCCACTTCCGGCATCACTTGCACCCAAAGAAGAATGCGGATTGGAATCATAATGGGAAAGCAGCAACAGTGCTTTTCCTTTTTCGCTTCCTTTAATTCGCGCTAAAATATTTTTGGTGTTTGTGGCAGCTCTCCATTTTTTGTTTACCGCCATTTGTTCCTGAATTTCAACCTGCAATCCTAATTTTTTCAATTCAGAAACAAGGAAATTTCTGACAACTTCGTGTTCGGGCGAACCCGTAAAATGAGGTTTTTTGGAAATTTCTTTTAATTTCAGCAATGCTTTATCGGCAGAAAACTCAGTTAATGAGCTGGTTTTTTCAATTTTTGCCGAAGGCGTTAAGGAATAAAAACTATAAAAAATCGAAATGATTATAATTATTAAGGAGACAGTTTGGTAATATTTTTTCGGAATCATATTTTATAAATTCAATTATCTAAATTTAGTTTATTTTTTAGATTATCAAAAAATAAAATACCAAACCTTCAAAATATTTCATTATTCTTAACAAATTATTAAAAGACACATAACATCTATTGTTTTTTTAAATTTTATATTTGACAAATATATTCAACAATATCCCAATATGGACAGAAGAAAATTTTTTAGAAACGGTTCGCTTTTTGCGCTTGGAACTTCCTTGTTAAATCCTTTTGACATTGCAGCATCCAACCTGGATTTAGATGACAAGAAAAGCAATAAAAAAGCCAAAAACATCATTGTAATCGTTAGTGACGGGATGAGTACAGGCACCTTAAATATGGCCGATATTTATCTTTCAAGAAAAACTGGTAAAGGAAGTAACTGGTTGCAATTGTATAAAGACAATAAAGTAAATCGCGCATTAATGGATATGGCTTCGGCAAATTCCATTGTGACAGATTCTGCGGCGGCAAGTTCTTCATGGGGTGGCGGCGTTAGAATAAACAATGGTGCTTTAAATGTAAGCGCCAACGGAGAAATGCATTTGCCGATTTGGCAAAAATTCAAAAAAGCAGGAAAAATGGCTGGCTGTGTTACCACCGTTCCAATTACGCATGCAACTCCTGCAGGGTTTTGCATCAACAGTAAAAGTAGAAATGATCAAGGTTTCATCGCTGAGGAGTATTTAGAGCAAGGATTTGATGTGATGATGGGTGGAGGAAATAAATACTTTTCTTCTGAACACAGAAAAGACGAGAGAGATATGTATCAGGAATTTGCCGCAGAAGGTTATCAGGTGGTAAAAACAAGAAGTGAAATGCTTGCCGCCAATAGCGAAAACCCAATTTTGGGTGTGTTTTGCGATGACGGATTCCCATATTCTAAGGATCGTGAAAACAACAAGGAACTTGTCGAAAAATTTCCGACACTGGCCGAAATGACACAAAAAGCCATTGACGCTATGAAAAATAACCCTGACGGGTTTGTGCTTCAGGTGGAAGCCGGGAAAGTGGATTGGGCTGCGCACGGAAACGATATTGCGGGCTTAATTTACGATCAGGCAGCGCATGATGAGGCCATAAAAGTAGCGATGGATTTTGCAGAACAAAACAATGACACCTTGGTTATCATAACCACAGATCACGGTAACGCGAATCCGGGAATTATTTATGGAAAAAACGCCAATGAAAATTTTGATGCCATCCAAAACTATAAACACACCAATGAATGGATTTTAAACGGCTTTGGAAAAGAAACTTCGATTTCCCAAGTAAAAGAACGTATAGAGTTTGCCAATAAATTTGCGCCGACAGATGAGGAAGCTAAATTAATTTTGGGTTATTACAACAATTTAAAATCTGGTGATGACGGCTTATACAATTCAAGACATTTGCCATTTGAAGCGTTTGCTCAAATTCAGAAACAACACAATTCCGTGGGTTGGATTAGTATGAACCATTCTGCCGATTATGTCGAATTGGCGATGTTTGGACCTGGAAGCGACTTGTTGAAACCATTTATAAAAAATACAGACTTGCACTTTTTAATGCTTGAAGCCGCCGAAGTGGAAAATTCATTTTAAAGGTATCAGTTTAGTATAACCAAAGTTGATTTTTGGTTCTTATAATTTTACTATAGGTAACAATTTTGGTTATGAATTGTTACCTATAGGTTATTATTCTGTGTATGCGCCTGAAGAATAAGTAAGTTCATAACTATGTGTGTATATTTCGAACACAATTCCGAATGGGTCTTCTACGTAACACATTTTAAAGGGCTTTTCATTTGGATAATATTCTCTAATAGGCATTCTTTGTTTACCTCCATAAGATACAATTTTATCTATTAGCTCATTAATATTAGGGTCTTGTATACAAAAGTGAAAAAGCCCGGTATTGAAAGGATTAAATTCAGGAGCTTCTTTAACTCCGTTAGGAAAGGAAAATAATTCCACTCCAATTCCGTCTGAAGTTGAAAGATGTGCAATTTCGAATTGTTCCCAATCATCACCAAAAACGTCAATACACATTTGTCCTATAGCAGTTTCTTTTTCTTTCTTGACTTGAGCGGGTTCCATAATTATGTACCACCCCATTACTTCTGAATAGAATTTAACGGCTTCTTTTATATTCGGAACTGTAATTCCAATATGTGAAAAAGATTTTGGATAATTTTTATTAGTTGTCATATATAATGATTTAGATTGCAAAATTAGTTTATATTCGCCTTAATAACAATAACTTACTAAAAAGTACTATAGTTACCTAAAAGAGTAATATTATGAATATCAGTAACTTAAAATTTATATTTTGAATAAAAAAAATGATTGCCCCTTAAATTATACAATGAATTTAATAGGTACAAAATGGAAGCCTCTAATTTTATTTCATTTATTAGAAGGTGCTTTGCGATCTGGTATATTACAGAAGAAAACTCCAGGAATTTCAAATAAAATGTTTACCCAAACAGTCAGAGAATTAGAAAAAGATGGACTAATAACTAGAAAAGTTTTTCCTGTAGTTCCTCCCAAAGTTGAGTACAAATTAAGTGTTAGAGGAAAATCACTTGAGAACATTCTAAAAAAATTAGATCAATGGGGCTCAGAAGATAATCAGAATAAAAAATAAAATGAGTTATTTCGTAATTGTGGGTAACGTTATTTAGTCCTTTTTAATTAGTAAATAATAGTCATTTTCCAAAGCCAAATAACCTTGGTCGTAAATATAAAAATAGGTATTTCCTGTTTTTGTGGTATAAATTGACGTAAAATAATTAAAATCGAAATTGCCATCCAGCAGTTTTCTTCTGGTGACTTTGGTTTTTCCGGTTTCGTTCAATGCAGAAAGCAACCGATGATTTTTACGAAGCCAGTTATTGGTGTTTCGTATTAAATTTTTGCTATCCTTATCAACTTTATTGTTGAAGCTGTTTCGACAATAATCTGAACAGAATTTTTTATCTATCCTGCCGCTAAAAGGTTCCCCACATTCTAAGCATTTTGTTTTCATAGCATTTTATTATTTATATTTCTATTATTCAATATTTTAAAAGTTTGATAGTTCATTTGAAAAACCAAAATATATGCCTATTTTCAGTTGAACACTCTCAAATATACTAAATATTATCCGTTTACAAGCGACTACAAACATTTACAATCGAAAGTAATTAAATACCAACCGAATAACACAAAACACCCATCGTACATTTGTCCTGTTGAATTGAACTAATGACATTCGACTAAATTTAAAACCTTATCTTATGAATACGTTAAGAAACAAAGTACAGTTAATTGGAAACTTAGGAAACAATCCTGAAATCATCACTTTAGAATCAGGAAAAAAATTGGCTAAATTCTCTCTTGCCACAAATGAAACTTACAAAAATGCCAAAGGAGAAAAAGTTACTGATACCCAGTGGCACAATGTGGTTGCCTGGGAAAAAACTGCTGAAATTGCTGAAAAATATTTAGAAAAAGGGAAAGAAGTGGCCATTGAAGGCAAATTGACTTCAAGAAGTTACGATGATAAAGATGGCGTAAAAAGATACATAACCGAAATTATCGTGAATGAACTATTGCTGTTGGGCGCAAAATAATGGGGAAAATTGCTATTGAAATGAAAAAGTGAAAAGCGGGCGCAAATTGCGCCCGCTTTTTTTTCTGCTAAAACCGTAATCTATATTTCTCCAAATTGCCACTCTTTTTGCTCCTGTTCAGTTAAAAAAGTCCAGGTTACAATTCGGGTAATTTTATTGCCTTGATGCATCGGAATAATTTTTACGTCTGTTGCATTTAATTTTTTGAGGGAATCGCACATGCCTTCTACATTTTCCTTTTTCGAAACTAAGGTACTATACCAAAAGCATTTAGTTTTAAATTTCGAACTTTCGTATAGATACGTATGCACAAATGCCTTTTCACCACCTTTATACCAAAGTTCTTGCTGTTTTCCGCTAAAATTACGAGTTATAACGTCATCGCCAATCCCTAAGCCTTCCAATTTTCTGGCATTGGCTTCCATCGCTTCTTCCTGCGATCTGTAAAACGGAGGATTACACATAGCCGCCGAATATTTATCCGTGTCATTTAATATACCTTCAAAAATATGTGTTGAATCTGCTTGTTGCTTTAGCTTAATAACATCAACTAGCTTGTTCTTTTTTAAAATATTTTGGGCTCTATCAATTGATTTTTTGTCAATATCCGTTCCAACAAATTGCCAGCCATAAACTGCATTTCCCAACAACGGATAAATGCAACTAGCTCCCATTCCAATATCCAATACTTTTGCATTTTCGGAAATTCCTGAAGCTTCTAATAAATCGGCCAAATAATGGATATAATCCACCCTTCCGGGAATGGGCGGACATAAATTGTCATCAGGGAAATCCCAAAACTGTATATTGTAGTGTTTAAATAATAAAGCTCTATTCAATTTTTTAACAGCATCAGGATTTGCAAAATCTATCGTTTCAGTTTGATATTTATTTACAAATACAAATTCTTGCAATTCTGGATAAACTTCACACAATTCAGCAAAATTATACCCTGGTTGGTGTTTATTATTTGGATGAAGATTTTCGTTGCTATTTCTTTTAGTTCCCATAATGTGTATAAGGCTACAAAAGTACTCATTTTAAATTTTAACATAATTTTATATTTACAAAACGAATGAACGTTCATTTTTTAAATATTTTTCTTATCTTTGCACCAGAAAAAAGTATTTAAAAGTTTACAATGGCAAAACGCACAAAATGTAACGAAAAACGAATTGCGCTGCTAAACGCAACGCTTCATTTGGTGAACAACAACGGTTTTCACGATGCACCAATGTCGAAAATAGCAAAAATGGCAGAAGTTTCGCCTGCAACCATTTATATTTATTTTGAGAACAAACAGGATTTGATAAACAAACTGTATTTGGAAACCAAAACCTTATTTAGCGATTATGCTTTTAAAGATTATTCACCAAATCTAACAGTGAAAAATGGCTTTGAACTGATTTGGAAAAACATTGCACACTTCAAATTGCATCAGGTTGAAGAAGCAAATTTTTTATCGCAATGCGACAATATCAATACGATGATTGATGAAACCAGCAGACAGGAGGGATTAAAAAATCTGCAGCCATTACTCGATTTATGGGAACGCGGACAAAAAGAAGGAATTATTAAAAATATTTCATCATATCTTTTGTATGCTTTTACCATTTATCCGCTCGCATTTTTAATAACAATGCAACAAAGAAATAATTTTGAATTAACCGAAGAGAATCTGGCCGAAGCATATTCATCGGCCTGGAACAGTATTAAAATTTAAGGCATGGGAAAAACAGCCATTATTTTAGGAGCTTCCGGCTTGACAGGAAAATATCTTTTATCAGCATTGATAGCTGATGAAAGATATGACAGCATTAAACTTTTTTCAAGAAATAAAACTAAAAACACTTCTTCAAAAGTAATTGAAAAAGTAGGAGATATTTTATCATTAGAAAATTTTAAGGAAGATTTTACCGCTGATGAAATATTTATTTGCATTGGAACCACAGCTAAAAAAACGCCCGACAAAACAGCTTACAAAAACATTGATTACGGCATTCCGGTAGCTGCGGCAAAACTGGCGAAAGAAAACAATATTCCGACTTTTGTAGTGGTTTCTGCAATGGGTGCCAATGCAAAAAGCAACGTTTTTTATAACAAAACCAAAGGTGAAATGGAACAGGCAGTTATATCGGAAAAAATTCCGAACACCTATATTTTACGTCCGTCCATTATTGGCGGAAACAGAAATGAAAACAGGCCGATGGAAAAATTTGCTGTTGCAATCTTCAAATTACTGCAACCATTAATGCTTGGGAAATTAAAAAAATACCGAATCATAGAAGCCGAAAATATTGCAAAAGCAATGATTTATTTGGCAAAACAAAAACCCGAACTTCACATTATTGAATCGGATAAAATTCAGGAAATGGCGCTATTGCCTTCAACAAATAAATAAATTACAAACTAAAGATATGGAATTAATAGACAAATTAAATTGGAGATATGCCGCAAAGGCGATGAACGGGGAAAAAGTGCCTCAAGAAAAAATTGACAATATTATTGAAGCGGCAAGATTGGCGCCAACTTCAAGCGGATTACAGCCTTTTGAAATATTTGTAATTACAAATCAACAAATTAAAGAAACAATAAAACCCGTGGCTTGGAATCAATCTGTGGTGACAGACTGTTCTCATCTATTGGTTTTTGCTGCTTGGGATACTTATACGCCAGAGCGCATCAACAAAATGTTTGATTTAACAAATGAAATTCGCAACACAAAAAATGAAGGTTGGGAAAATTACCGTCAAATGTTGCTAAGTTCTTACCCACAAAAAGATGCCGAAGAAAACTTTATTCACGCATCAAAACAAGCGTATATCGCTATTGGAATTGCCCTAGTTGCAGCGGCCTTTGAAAAAGTTGACACGACTCCGATTGAAGGGTTTGATCCAGCTGCAGTAGACAAAATTTTAGGACTAAGAGAAAAAGGACTCAGAAGTGTGGTTTTACTTCCTGTTGGCTATAGAAATGCAGATAAAGATTGGTTGGCTAACCTTCCTAAGGTAAGAAAAAGCAAAGAAGATTTAGTGACTTTAATTGAATAAAAAAATATTCTTATTATAAAAGGAAATATGAATGTTGAAATTATTCGACTTTAAAACATCATAAAACAATGAACAAAACAATTTTATTAGAAAAAAGACCTGTTGGAAAACCACAGTTATCAGATTTTAAATTTATTTCAAATGAGGTTGAAGAAATTTCAACAGGAGAACTATTATTAAAAACATCCTACGTATCTGTTGACCCATATTTAAGAGGAAGAATGAGTGATGCAAAATCGTACACACCACCTTTTGAACTTCACAAACCTATAACCTCAGGCATTATCGCTGAAGTAATAGACTCAAAAAATCCTGCATTTACAAAGGGTGATTTTGTTTCAGGAATGTTAGCTTGGAAAGAATTTCAAAAATCAAATGGAGAAGGTTTGTTAAAAGTAGATGATTCAAGAGCACCACTTTCAACATATTTAGGCGTTTTAGGAATGACTGGTTTAACGGCATATTTAGGTTTAACAGAAATTGGAAAGCCTAAAAAAGGTGAAACAATTGTTGTTTCTGGTGCCGCAGGTGCTGTTGGTAGTATTGTGGGGCAAATAGGTAAAATATTAGGTTGCCGAGTTGTTGGTATTGCTGGTAGCGACGAAAAAGTAGCATTGTTAAAATCTAAATTTGGGTTTGATGAGGCTATTAACTATAACACTACTAAAAATATGGCTGCAGCCATTAAAGAAGCTGCTCCAAATGGTGTAGATGTTTATTTTGACAATGTTGGAGGTCCAATTTCTGATGCAGTTTTATTAAACATCAACCAATTTGCACGTTTAATTATTTGTGGAGCCATTTCAGTATATAACAGCACTGAATTGCCAAAAAGCATGAGCGTTCAACCTTTTTTAATAAAAAATAGCGCTTTAATGCAAGGGTTTATAGTTTTCAATTATACTGAAAAATACCCAGCAGCTATTGAGCAATTATCAATATGGTTGGCAGAAGGAAAACTAACATATACTGAAACAATTACTGAAGGTTTTGATACAATTCCTCAAGCATTTTTAGACCTTTTTGAAGGCAAAAACAACGGCAAAATGCTGGTTAAAATTTAAAAAAATATTAAAATTCACACAGATGAACAATTTCGATTTTCAAAATCCGACAAAAATAATCTTCGGAAAAGACCAAATAAAGAAGCTTTCAGAAGAGATTCCTCAAAACGCAAAAGTATTGCTGCTTTATGGTGGTGGAAGCATAAAAAAGAACGGAGTTTACGACCAAGTGAAAACAGCACTTGAAAATTTTGAAGTCCTGGAATTTGGCGGAATACCAGCCAATCCGGAATATGCAGTTTTAATGGATGCGCTAAAAATTATAAAAAATGAAAATATCACTTTTTTATTGGCAGTTGGCGGTGGTTCAGTGATTGACGGCGTCAAATTTATATCAGCTGCTGCGCTTTACGAAGGAGATGAACCTTGGAATATTTTAAAAAATAGTGAGCGAACTATGAAAGGAATGCCTTTTGGAAGCGTGCTTACGTTACCGGCCACAGGCTCTGAAATGAATTCCAGCGCGGTGATTACACGAAGGGAAACCAAAGAAAAATTGGCGATGGGCGGCCCTGGATTGTTTCCTGTGTTTTCAATTTTAGATCCGCAAGTGGTGCAGTCTATTCCGCAGCGCCAAATTGCAAACGGTGTGGCAGATGCTTTTACGCACGTATTGGAACAATATATTACCTATCCGGTGGATGGGATGCTTCAAGATCGTTTCTCAGAAAGTATTTTGCAGACTTTAATTGAAGTTGCGCCAAAAATATTGAAAGATCCATCCGACTACAATGCCGCAGCAAATTTTATGTGGAGCTGTACAATGGCCTTAAACGGATTGATTCAAAAAGGCGTTCCGTCGGATTGGGCGACACATATGATGGGTCACGAGTTAACTGCTTTATTTGGCATTGACCACGCAAGAACCTTGGCAATTATTGGACCTAACCATTACACCTATAATTTTGAAAATAAAAAAGAAAAATTAGCGCAATATGCTGAACGTGTTTGGAAAGTTACCGATGGCACTTTAGAAGAAAAAGCCAAAGCCGGAATTGAAAAAACCAAAGCCTTTTATAACTCATTGGGAATAAAAACATCACTTTCTGAATATACCGATGACTACAAAGGAACTGCCGAAATTATTTCAAAACGGTTTACAGAACGCGGTTGGAAAGGTTTGGGAGAACGCCAAGATGTGACACCAATCGATGTGGAAAAAATAGTTGAGATGAGTTATTAAAACGATGTTTTAATATTAGATCCATTTAATAAATTACTGCTAAGCAGCTTAGATTTACTTTAAGCTGCTTTTTTGTTTTTAAAAAAGTTTTTTATGAAAGATTATTAATAAAGAATTTCATCATCAACAATAAAAAAGACAATAATGAATTACCATAATGGTAACTTTTATTATATCTTTACAACTAATAATTCGAGGTTAGAGTCATTGGAAAGAGAACTTTACGTTTTTTTTGTAAAAACACACAGGCTGTGAACAACAGTTAATATCTTGGGTTCTAGAAATTAAAAAATGCAATTGGTCTAATATCAATGAATTAAAAACCGAGTATCCAAGCGTAAGCATTTTAAAAGATAACCGAATAGTTTTTAACATAAAGTGAAATCACACTTTGTGTATTTGATTATATTTTTCTCTGCAATATGCTTTTAAAAACATATTGATGGCAACAGACAAAAAATACGATGTAAGTTTTAGAATATGGTTCTATTCAGGAGAAGAAAAATTTCTTGGCAAAGGTCGTGTGGAATTACTTGAAAGAATAAAAGAAACAGGTTCTATTACCAATGCTGCTAAAGGAATGAAAATGAGTTACCGACAAGCATGGCAAATGGTAAATGAAATGAATGAACGTGCAAATGAACTCTTGGTAGAAAAATCTCTAGGAGGGAAAAGTGGTGGTGGTTCAACTATTACTAATGCTGGAGAAAGAGCTATTGAGCAATTTCATGCATTCGAACAAAAAGTGCGCGACTTCATTGCGAATGAATCAAAAAAGCTAAATCTCTAAAAAATTTAACATCCACTATTCATTTAAAAACATAGTGCAAATAATAATTATGAAAAAACTAATAATAAAAGTGGGAGTGAGTATTTTATCATTATCATTTATAACAAATTTAAATGCACAAACACCCGTAGATCCAACCTCCATCCTAATTCAGAAAGGAATTATTACCCAACGTGAAATAGATTCATTGACAGTAACTTCCGAATACGATAAAGTAACTACTCAAAACAAGTCTTTTGTAATAGATTTAGAGTTTCGCCCAAGAGCTGAATACCGAGATGGATATAAACAGCTACCTAATGACACCTCTCAAGCAGCCTATTTTGGAACACAACGAAGTCGGTTAAATTTTACTTATACACAACCTCACTTTAAATTTCACACCTCTATTCAAGATATTCGTGTTTGGGGACAATACGGTCTGAATTCAACTACCGGTTCATTAAATGTATTTGAAGCATATGTGGAAGCTAATTTAACTGATGATTTTTTAATAAAGTTGGGGAGGCAAGCTGTTGAATTAGACAATAAACGGATTTTCTCTCTAGCAAATTGGAGTCAGGCTAGTAAAGCTCACGATGGAATTAACTTGATTTATAAGAATAGTAAAATTACCTCGGAACTGATGGGATATTTTAATCAAACATCAGAAAAAGTCTTTGAAAAAGGATTTGCTCCAACCACTTTTTCCAACTATAAATTGTTAAATGTACATTACTTAAAAGTGAAGCTACACAAATACATTACATTATTAACTATTAATGTAGCAGATGGTTATGAAAGTAAAATCAACCCCAAAACAATGTATATAAGAGGAACATCTGGAGGTAGATTAACTTTTGAAAAAGGAAACTTTTATGCTACCATGAGCGGATACTACCAATACGGTCAACTGCAATCAGGTCAAGACATAGCGGCTTATTATCTGCAACCGGAAATAAAGATTAAAATAAAAAAACTAACTACTCGTTTGGGTGCAGAATACATGAGTGGCGATGATGCTACCAAAACTTCTAATATCTCCAACTCTTTTGTTCCTCTTTATGGTGTTGCCCATAGTTTTATGGGTAATATGGATTACTTTACTTCATTTCCAAAAAATGTAAAAAATGGTGGATTAATTAATCCTTATTTATTCTTTAGTTATGAAATGAATAAAAAACTTTCTATTGGAGCGGACATACATTTATTTTACCTACAAAACAAAGTGTTGGATAAAAACAAAAACGAACTCAACCCCTATTTAGGTTTTGAAAATGATCTTTCCATGAAATGCAAATTTAATTCTTTCACAACGCTTGATTTAGGCTTCTCCTATATGATGGCAGAAAAAAGCATGGAAACCTTAAAAGGAGGAAACAGTTCTCGCACTCCTGTATGGAGTTATGTAATGATTACGTTTAAACCAGAATTATTTAATAGTAAAAAATAATTAATTTAAACCCTAAATCTTTACATTATGAAAAAATTAAATATAACATTCCTGTTCGCAATTGCATTTTTTACTACAGGAATCACAACACAAGCACAGGAAAAAATAAGTATAGTGGTAGCAGCGAATTTAAAATCTGCAATGGATTCCATCCTCATTATCTATCATCAACAAAACCTGGGAGAAATCACTCAGGTTAACTATGGTTCAAGCGGAAAACTATATGAACAAATTCAAAATGGCGCTCCGTTTGATATGTTTTTTGCAGCTAATTTAAATTATCCCAACAAATTAAAAGCAAGTAGTTTTGGCATTTCTAAAGTAAAAACGTACGCTGTAGGAAAGCTGGCTATTTGGAGCAAAAAATTGGATCCAAACACGGCTCAAATGAATTCACTGCTCGATACAAGTATAAAAAAAGATTGCTGTTGCAAATCCTGTTACTGCTCCTTATGGGACGAAAGCAGTAGAGAGCTTAAAACATTTTAAATTGTATCGCAAAATAGAAAACAAATTAGTGTATGGCGATAACATTGCTCAAACTGCTCAATTTGTTGCTTTTGGTGCCGCTGATATTGGTCTTATTGCTTTGTCGGACGCGTTATCTCCAAAAATGAAAAAAGAAGGTGGTAAATTTTACATTATTCCGGAAAGCAGTTACTCGCCTTTAGAACAAGGTTGTGTAATTTTAAAACATGGTAAATCAAATCCTTTAGCAACTAAATTTTATGATTTTATTTCTACTGAAAAAGTAATTGCCATATTAACATATTACGGATATTCACAAAAAACAAAATGAACAAACTAATCGGAAATATCACTTCTATTAAAACCAGCGATGTCATATCTCTAATTAAAATTATTGTGGGAGATATTCTTTTCACCTCTATCGTAATTGACACCCCAGAAACATTAGACTATTTAAAGATAGGCAATGCTATAAACCTTTATTTTAAAGAAACGGAAATTATTATTTCTAAAACTGGAGATTTAAAAATCAGCCTGCAAAATCAAATTCCTTGTAAAATTGTTTCAATCAATTTAGGTTTAATTTTAAGTGAACTCCATTTAATGTTTGGAGCATATAAAATAACAGCTATCATTACCTCCAATGCTTGTGAGCATTTACATTTACAAGAAAACGACAAAATTATTGCTTTAATAAAACCAACGAAGTAAGTATATCTCCCATTGATTAATTTTGGACCTCTTTAGCTTACCGTAGAATTAGCTTTAATATCCACCATCATCTTGTTGGTTATTTCAATACCGCTTTGTTATTGGTTAGCGTATAGTAAATTAAAGCAGCTGCCGAAACCATTGTAAGTTTGCCTTTGGTATTGCCGCCTTCAGTTTTAGGGTTTTACTTATTGGTTGCTTTTAGTCCAGAAAATGAAAATATCACATTTTTATTGGCAGTTGGTGGCGTTTCTGTCATTGAAGGTGCCAAATTTTTATCGGCTGCTGCGGTTTACGAGGGTAAAGATTCTTAGAATATTTTAAAAATAGCGAGCGAAGCTTAAAAGGAGTGGAGCAGTCTATTCCGCAGCGCCAAATTGCAAACGGTGTGGCAGATGCTTTTAGCCATGTGATGGAACAATACATTAACTACCCGGTGGGTGGGATGCTTCAAGATCGTTTTTCAGAAAGTATTTTGCAGACTTTAATTGAAGTTGCATCAAAAATATTGAAAGATCCATCCGACTACAATGCCGTAGCAAATTTTATGTGGAGCTGCACCATGGCCTTAAACGGATTGATTCAAAAAGGCATTCCGTCTGATTGGGCGACACATATGATGGGCCACGAGTTAACTGCTTTATTTGGCATAGACCATGCGAGAACCTTGGCGATTATTGGACCTAGCCATTACACCTATAATTTTGAAAAGAAAAAATAAAAATTAGCGCAATATACTTAACGTGTTTGGAAAGTTACCGACGGCACTTTAGAAGAAAAAGCCAAAGCCTTTTATAACTCATTGGGAATAAAAACATCACTTTCTGAATATACAGAGGACTACAAAGGAACTGCTGAAATTATTTAAAAACGGTTTATCGAGCGCAGTTGAAAAGGTTTGGGAGAACGCCAAAATGTGATGCCAAGCGATGTGGAAAAAATTGTCGAGATGAGTTATTTAAATAATTAATTTTAGTAACTTCGTTTTATTTTCTAACCAAATAATTACACCATGAAATATCTTTTTATCACACTGCTGAGTGCGCTGTTTATTGTAAGTTGCGCTGATAGTAAAAATAGTAAATTAAAGATAAAAGAAGAAACTATAAAACCATACGTTCCGGTTATGAGTTTTGAGAATGCCTTAAAAAGAGCTGATACCATCTTAAAAACATTAACTATTGATAAAAAAATCAGCTTAATCGGCGGTCATGATTTCTTTTTCGCAGAAGGTGTTGAAAAATATGGAATTCCTCGTTTATATATGTCAGATGCAACTCAAGGTATTCATATTAGAAAAGAATTACCTGGACAATTGGAAAAATCTACCGCTTTTCCTTGTCCAATTCTTATGTCAGCTACTTGGAATCCAGCTTTAACGCAAGAAATTGCAAAATCTATTGGCGAAGAATGTAGAGCTGGTGGAATTGCGGTATTATTAGCACCAGGGATGAATATTTACCGCATTTCGCAAAATGGAAGGAATTTTGAATATTTTGGTGAAGATCCTTA